>Ga0307308_10001099_pt1 | contig 10639 bp, 10 predicted proteins | sample ER_DNA_195_FD_194501 | JGI IMG/M metagenome (GOLD analysis project Ga0307308, IMG submission 194501) | Bulk soil microbial communities from the East River watershed near Crested Butte, Colorado, United States - ER_DNA_195 | ecosystem: Environmental > Terrestrial > Soil > Floodplain | place...
CGTATACCTCCCCGCCGGACGGTCGGCCACGCGCAGCAACCTCGCACGGCAGGCGCTCGTGGGCGAGATTCGAGCTCGGCCGGAGATGCCGGACTACATGGTGGCGGACCGCGCGATTCAGCTAGGCGTGTGGATGCCCGGCCAAGCGGACGACCCGGCGAACGTCAAGCGGCGGATCCGGAGGTTGCGCCAGGACGCGACCAAATAATCAACGTCGATATCGCGGTCATCGGCCGTGCGATAACGGGTCGATGGCGACGACGACGGAACCGTGGTGAAGGCTTCGCGCCTTGCCAGGATGCCCGCGCCTGGGCGGCTGATGCCGTCCGCTAGTTTGACGTCTGTCAGCGGCGAGTCGCCTCCCGCACACCTTGACCCACTACGTGGCGAGACGCCGAGTAAAGAACTTCGGCACGCTCGACGCCCCGTCGCCTGCGGCGGGTACTCGCTCATCGGTGTCGACGGCCCGTCGGTCGGCATCTACCCCTTCCGCTGCAAGTGCTGGCGATGCTCGAGATGCGGCCGGCGCAAGGTCAACCAGACGCGCGAGCGAATCCAGGCAGGCCTCGAGCGCGGCGACACATGGTTCGCCACCCTCACCTCGCCGGGCGACGAGGATCCCGAGGCGTCACTCAACCTCCTGACCGCTCGGTGGAAGGCGTTCCACCTCCGCCTCACCCGCCTCCTCGGCCACGTCGAGTACGTCGCGGTCGTTGAACTTCAGAAACGCGGCAGCCCACACTTCCACGTCCTGGTCCGTGGACCGCTCGTCTCGCGACGCTGGCTCGCGAAGGCTGCTGGAGGTGTCGGCTTCGGGAGAATGGTCCACGTTCGCCCTGGGGAACGCCAGATCGCGGGGTATCTGACAAAGGCGATCGGCCCCAACACGAGCGGGGACTCGCTCCCGGCGCACCTCCGCCGGGTTCGGTGGAGCCGCGGATGGTCCCTTCCGCTCCCGGTAAAAGCGAAGCGACTCTGGCAGGCCTGGTATGTGGCGGTCGCCGGGACCCGTCGAGCGGCTGCCTCGGCGGTCGGGCTCGGATATCGCGTGGTCGAGCTAGTCAACGGGCCACCGGACCCCTGGCCCACAACGCGCCCGGTGCGTTGGCTGCCCCTGGCTGCGGTCTTCGGCCGATGAACCGCCAAGCCGGGAGCACTCGAGCCTCACAGGACCGGTTCGTCGTCGCCCTGGCCCGCTATGTCGAGGCCCTTGACCGCCGCTATCGGGGCGGTCCGGCGGAGCTATCAGCACGCGGACTTGCAATCGGCGCCGACCGAGCGAACATGCCGGCGATGCCCGATCGCCGTCGACCACCAGCCGCGTGAAGCCGTTGCCGGCGTCGGTCGACGACGTGCGTGGCCTTCGGGCGGCGCGCTGGATCCGCGAGTCAACCACGGGCCAGTACGACCATTACGGCCCGGCCAGCCAAGTCGATCAGCAGAACACCTTCATCAAGCGCTACGAACTCGTCGACACTGGGCTCGTCTACCAAGCCGCCCACAGTGGAAGGACGGTCCATGCGTCGGAGATCATGAGCCGAATGCTCGCCGACGCCCGCGCCGGGTCGTTCGACCTCCTTCTCGCGGGCTACTCGGACAGATGGCAACGGAACCTTCGTCGAACGCTGGAGCTGCTCGAGGACCAGCTCCACCCGGCCGGGGTGGCGCTCGTCATGTGCGACCGCAAGATCCTGTCCTCCGACCGCAACGCCTGGGACGAGCTCGTCGCGGAGTCGACGTCGGCCGAGCGCTACAGTCGCCGCCTCAGCGATCGGATCCGGGACGGCTATGGCGCCAAGTACGACCAGCGCTCGGATCCGGGCGGCCATGCGCCACTCGGGTTCCGTCGCTCGCCCGAGCGCGATTATGTCCTCGAGATCGACCCGGCGACGATCGGAACAGCGGTTGGGCTCTTCCAGCGCTACTCGCTCGGGACGGTCAGCGCGACCCAACTCGCGGACGAGACCGGGCTCAACGCGTCGCGGATCCGCTGCTTGCTCATGAACCCGATCTACAACGGCTGGGTCGCGCGCAAGGGTGGCTCGTCACGTCCCGCCGCGTGGCGGTCCGACCCGCCGGTGTCCGACGAGCTTTGGGCTCGTGTCGAGGACGTTCGCCGCGGCAAGACCAGGGGCGGCGGCCCGAAGCGGAGTCGCCACGTCGATCTCCTCGCCGGCCTCCTCCACTGCGTCTGCGGCCGGAGACTTCGGAGTGATGGAACGTTCGCCGACGGCCGCCATCGGAAGCTCCATCCCAACCCGTGCGCCGACTGGGGCAATCGAGCGCGACTCGGCGACGAAACGTGGGAGACGCCGATCCTCGCCCAGGTGGCCGAGATGCGACTCGATCCGGCAACCTTCGTCCAGGTCGTCGAGGCGTTGTCGTCGAACGAGCGACCGATCACCTTGGACAAGGCCCGTCTCGAACGCCAGATTAGGGTGCTTGCCAGCGAGAATGCCGACGGCAAGCTCGCGGACGACGTCTACCTTGAGCGAAAGCGCCAGCTTCGCAGCCAGATCGAGACACTCGGACGATCAGCGAAACCCGGGATTCCAGCGGCGCGAGCTGTCGAGTGGCTCGCTGTCCTATCCGAGACCTGGCATGCCGCGGACGTCGAGGAGGAGAAGGCCGAGCTGCTCCACGCGATCTACGACCGGATCGTCGTGTCGGGAGATCGGATCGTCTCGGTCCGGCTGACACCCGACGCGCAGGCCCATGGAATGGCCTTGGCAATGCCTCAGGTTGTAATGGCGCGCCCGACAGGATTCGAACCTGCGACCTTCGGCTCCGGAGGCCGACGCTCTATCCACTGAGCTACAGGCGCGCGGGCTACGATCATACCCGCCGGGCATGGTTGGGCCTTCGGTGCCTGGTTTGAGTGTCTAGACAGCGGGCGTCACGAACACCGATGTCGTGGCCACAACGCTCCTGGAGCGTAAAACTCCTGATCGTCCCGACGCGCGGTCCGTCGCCAAGGGACTCGCTTCCGCCGAGATCTACGATCCGGCGACGGGGACGTAGACCCGCACGGGCAGTGTGAGCAGGTCGCGCCTCGACCCCGACAGCGACAAGCATTTGACCTATAGGTCGGGCGGATCGAGACTCGAGTTCATGCCTTCGTCGTCAAGTCTTGGAGGACTGACCCATGAGTGAGCTCCTTGGGATCGCCCGATTCAAGTTTCACGAGGGCAAGCGCGACGAGTACCTGCGCTTGTCCGATCAGGCCAGGGAGATCGTGCGGGCGAAGGAGCCTGGCACGCTGGCATACGACCTGTACCTCAACGGCGATCAGTCCGAGTGCATGTTCATCGAGCGGTACCGGGACTCCGAGGCGGCGATGAAGCACGCCGCGAATCTGGGCCACTTGTTCGCAGCGGTCTTTGACACGGTATCCGTGGTCCACGGCGAACTGCTCGGTGAGCCGAGCGCAGAGCTCAGAGCGAAGCTGGCTGGCAGCGAAGTGCCGGCTCTCTTCACTCCCTACCGGTCCATGTAGACATTCGCCACTCTCTCGGCCAGCCTCACGCCTTGGCAGTCAGGACCTCGCGCAGGGTGGAGGCGAATGCGTCGGGGTCGCCCCTCTGGCCGTATTCGCCGCCAAGGAATCCGCCGTGACCGCTCGGGAACACGACCGGTGTCGTCCCGAGCCGCTCGGCGACGGCCTCTGCGCCACGATGGGCCATCTCGCCCTCCGATTCGGCTCCCGCGGCGAGGAGGATGCGGGTCGACGCCGCGCGAAGGGCGTCGAAGTCTGGCTGGTAGTGGGTGCACGAGATCATGTTCTGGGCGAGGAGCGGGTCATTCCGCGAGCCGTCATCCTCGGTTGGCAGCCCGAACATGGCAGGATCCGGAGGGGGCTGGTCAATGTAGTCGGCCGGGATCTCGCCCTTGTGGCTGACGAGGGCGATGAACTTGGCCATCGCCGGCCCGAAGCCGCGACGCTTGTATGTCTCGTTGACGTCCTTCGCCGCGGCAAGGGCCGGCTCGTGGTCCGGAAGCACCTGGGCGGTCGGCGGCTCGTGGGCGACGAGAATCCGGACCTGCTCGGGATGACGGGCGACCAGGGCGAGTGCGTTCACGGCGCCACCGCTGCTCGCAAAGAGGTCCACCGGTCCGGTGCCGAGGTCCGAGATCACCCGGTGCAGGTCGTCGGCGTGCTCATCGGGCTTTGACTCGGTGGTGTCGTCGGTCTTTCGACTGCGCTCCACGCCACGGGGGTCGTAGGTCACCACCGTGCGGTCAGCGAAGTGGCCGGCCAGGGTGGCGAATCCGACTGCGCCCATGGGCGACCCGATCATCAGCAGGACCGGCGCCGTGCTGGAGCCGTTGCTCCGGACGTCGTAGGTCAGCAGGGCACCCGGGACATCGAGGGTATGAGTGGTCGGGTCGGTCATGATTCCGCTCCTCGAGGGATGGTCTTGGTGTATGTCTGTTGGACTCGCCGCGACGACAAAAGTCATCGGCCGGTGCCTATTCGCGATTGGCGTCGTTGCCAGATCTACGGCCCGACCGTAACGGAAGCAGCGCACGGGTACGTCTGCCCAGCGACCCGATCCTGCGAGGCGATGACGTAGTTCCCGTGGCCGGGCAGTGTCGTGACGATGCCGCTGAACCCGGCCCCGCTCCAGATTGTCGCCGCGCTGGTCTTGCGCACGCCGATGAGCTGGGGCGCGACCTGGGCGCAGGGCGTCGGCCTGGGTGTTGGCGGGGGCGTCGGGCGGGGTGTTGGCAGTGGCGCCGGGCGCGGTGTCGGCGTGGCCGTCCGGCGTGGCGTCGGGCTGGGAGTCGGGAGCGGTGCCGACGGGGCTGCTCCACCCGGCGCGGCGGGAGTCCCACTCGCGCTGGGCGCCACGGCGGTCGCAGCGAATGACGCGGACGCCTGCGATTCGACGGGCCCTTCGACAACGCCAGCGGCAGGCGATGGCAGCGGAGACTGTCCAGGACCAGAAGGTGCGCCCGCGCCCGACATCCCCGTGGCACCCGCCACGTCGCCTGCGGGCAGAAGCTGGCTTCCGAGATTGAGCGCAAGAACTGACAGCGTGACGAGAACGACAAGGAGGGCACCGGCGGCGATCGGGGAGCGCAGGTCTCTCTCCCAGCGGTCCCGAGTGAGGTCGCCCTGTCGGACGACGGCCGCTTCGGCTGCTACAGGCCCTTCAGCTCCGCTTGCCATCGAGGCGCCGCAGCCGGGGCACGCACCTCCTGTCCTGCCCCAGCATCTATCGCACGCATGGACGCCGCAGGACGGACACGTCTTCAGCCCGATCCTTAGAAGAGTCGCGGCCGGACCGATCAGGTTGCCGCATCGTTCGCAGTGAGGCAGGGGCGCGCGGCCAGAGGGCGGGGCAAGCTGTGGCCCGCTCACTGCGGAGAGGCGTCAGTGGGAGCCTGAGACTCCAGAACCCGCTTGATGTTCAAGATCTCGGCCATTCGTTCTCTCCGCTCGGGCTCCAGAGCTGTCGAGTGCGGCACATATAGTGTCCATCGATGACCGCGCGACGCACCACCGATTTTCTGGTGCCGCTTGCTCCGGCGCTCCTGCTGTTCGTCGTCCTGGCGGCATTCGTCGCCGTGGACCCGCCGACCGGGTTCACAAGCAGTTCCAGCCCGTTTACGGACGAGGCCTGGGACATCATCAATGCTCGTAACTTTGTGCTGTTTGGTCACTGGTCGACCGACGACTGGAACCTGTACCTCGTCAACTTTCCGTTCAGCGCCTCAGTCGCGGCGGCGTTCAGCGTCGCCGGCGTCGGGATCGTCCAAGCTCGGCTGGTCTCGATCCTCGCGACAGTTCTGACGGTGTTCGCGCTTGGCGCGGGGCTTCGAGGTGCGCTCGGTCGAGGGCCGGCCCTCATTGGCGCAGCTGCATTCGGCTCAGCGGCGCTTGTTCTCTACTACGGCCGACTCGCCTACCTCGAGCCTCTGGTCGCGCTCGGCGTCACCCTCGGTACGCTCGGTGCTTTCCGGGCCACTGCGCCGGGTTCGGCCCGCTGGGGCGTCGTGTCGGGCCTCGCCCTTGCCGCTGCCGTCGGGGCCAAACCGAGCGCGCTCTTCCTGTCGATCGGATTGCTGGCGGGGGTCGCTGTCGCCCTCGGCGTGTCGTCCGTCGCGGCGCGCCGCTGGTTGATCGCTGCGGCCATCACGATCGGATTCGCCGGTCTTGCCTGGCTCATTGTTATCGGGCTGCAACATCGACCGGCCGTTGGTGGAGACCTGCGGATCTGGGCTTCGGAGCCGTTGGCCACGAGTCCGCTAGGCTGGGTCCGGCGGATACTCGGCTTCCCGATCCGGAACGACCACATGCTCATCCTGGCCGCGCCGTTGCTGACCGGAGCAACCGCGGGTGCGGTGCTCGCGATCCGTCGCCGCCGGGCACTCAGCCCGGCCGTTCGCGGTCTTGTCGGCGCGACAATCGGGTCGCTGCTCTTTGGCTACGCCCTGCTGGTGATCGTTCCGTATCGTCCCAACCGGTACGAGGTTCCGTTGTTGCCGGCAATGGCGATCCTGACCGCCGTGGGCTGGGGCGTGATCGCTGAAGTTGTCGCCCGTGCGAGCGTCCAGCGACGGCGCGCCGTGGCCACGCTGGTCACGGCCGGGCTCGTCCTGCCCGGCGTGGTGCTGTTTGCGGGCTGGATGCTCCGGACCCGCAGCAGCCTGCCGGGGATCCAGGCGGAGGTCGCATCGATCATCCCGCCCGGGGCCGCCGTCGAGGGCATCTACGCGCCGCTCTTTGCCCTGAGGGCGCCGGCGATCACCCTCGTCAGTCGACCATGGGCAGGCATCAACAATGGAGACTTGTATTCCGTGCGAGATGTGCGCTGGTACATCGGTGCGACGGGAACCCGCCCGGGATGGGCAGCCAGCCATCCGAACGCCTGGGCTGCGCGCCAAGAACGGTTGTGTGCCCCATGGGGCTCCACGTCCGTTTGCACCTGGCAGGTGCCCTGACGGTGACCCTCTACGACAAGGATTGACGCCGTTACGACGCGAGCCCCCTATGCGAACGGGTCAGGTTGGGTGCCCTTGGGCAATCCGGCGAAGATGAAGCCATCGATCAGGTCGAGCGGCTGGTAGGTTTCGAACTCTGTGCGGACCCGTGCGACGTTCTCGGCAAAACGCCTGTCACCCAGGATCCGGGAAACCCCCTTTGCGATCTTCGCCGGCGTCGGACGCTCCGTCTTCAGGTCGATCCCAAACCCGAAATAGTCGATCCGTGCGTTGATGTCGTTCTTGCCTTCGCGCACGCCAGCCGACAGGACAGGTACGCCATTGCTCAGGGCCAGGAGGATGCTCCCGTATCCGCCGTTGCAGATAAACAGGTCGGTGTGCTCGAAGAGGGGGCCGAAATCTACGAAGTCTTCGACGACGACGTTGTCCTGGGGGTAGCGCCTCCGAAGTTCGGCCGTGTTTTTGCCGCCGGTCGTCGCGACGACGAGGTGTGAGCCACCCATGAGTGCCTCGATCGCGGGCACGAAGAGCTTCTCCGCGTCGCTGTTGTCAACCGTGCCCTGCGAGACGACGATCACCGATCGGTACCGTTGGAGTTTCTGCTCGAGCTCCTGGGGCTGCTGCCTCGGTCCCTTCGTGAATGGGAGCAGCGGTCCGACGAACTTCACGTTCGCGGGGAGGCTACGGCGTGGATATTCGAAGCCCGGCACGCCGCTCTGGAAGTAGTCGGTGGCGCACGTGCGGGTGAGCTCAAGGAAGTCCCCGATCTCGACCGGCGGTAGTCCCTCCGCTGCGAGCACCCGGTTGTAGGTCTTCACGCCCTGTCTCATCGTGCCGTGGAGCAGGGCGCGGGCAACGCGATGCACCACTCTGTCAACGATCGTGCGCGAGGGTTTCAACCCGAAGAAGGGTGGCGGGTCCTCGGGCAGGCCAACGAGCGGCCCGACGCCGACGGTATAAACACTCGGGTTGAGCTTGGCCGCAATGAGATGGGCGGCGTAGAACCCGGGGTCACACACGAGGGCGTCGAAAGGGAAGGTCTCGCGCGCCTCCAGAATGTCGCGGTAATGGTGTTCGACGTTGGCGACGAAGACCTGCTCGAGATCGAACGAGAGCAATTTCGGTCCCTTGAGGCTGGCGCGCTCGGGGAACAGCTCGGCGATGTTGTTGCCGCTGACTTCTCGAGCTCGTTGGAACTGGACATGCGGGATGCCGAGGCCGGCGAGCTTCCCGGCGTAGCTCGGCCCGGCATACCAGCGGACATCGTGGCCTTGCGCCTTGAGGTGCATGGCGATGCTCGTCAACGGGTTGAAGTGACCATCGAACGGCATCGTCGCGAAGAGGAACTTCGTCATCATGTGGCCAGCTTCCGCTTGGTTACGATCGAGGTGTTACTATAGTGAGACTATATTGTTGCACTATAGTCAAGTCGTTGAACGAGTCAAGCGCGGAATAGACAAGTGATGACCGATATCAAGTCGAAGGCCCAGGCTCGCAAGGAGCGGACGCTGGCCACGCGTCGGCGTATGGTCGGTGCGGCCTATCGCCTCTTTTGCGAGAAGGGCTACGTGGCGACGACGATGGAGGCGATCGCGCGCGAGGCCCACGTCGCAGTGCCGACGCTGTACTTCACGTTCAGGACGAAAGGCGCCATCCTGGGCGAGGTCCTGGGGGCTGCGGTCATGGGCTTCGACGATCCGGTGGGTCCGGAAGACGCTCCCTGGTACCGAACCTTTGAGGCGGAGCCCGATCCTCGGCGGGCGCTCAAGATCCTCATCGAGAACACCGCACCGATCCTTCGTCGCGTCGCCCCGCTGCTGGCGGCGACCCACGCTGCAGCGGGTGACCCTGAGGTTACGGCGATCAGCGAGCTGAGCGAGGAGAGACGGCGCGCCGGCTATCGAGTGATCGTGCGGCAACTCGCTGCCAAGGGAGGTCTGCGGCAGGGGCTGACGGTGGCCCGCGCGACCGACATCCTGCTCGTGCTCCTGGGCCCCCAGTTGTTTGACGCTCTCGAGAGCGGACGCGACTGGTCGCCGGCCGAAACCAATCGCTGGGTCGTCGAGGTGCTCTCGCAGCAGTTGCTTCCGTCGTAGTCTTGCCGCGGACGTCGTTTGGCCCACCCTGCCACGATTCAGGGTTGCACCGGCGATCGCCAATCCGTTACGATAGACATACGGACGTCCGTACGTCCTGATCGGTCGGCAATTGCGAGCGGAGATGCGATGCCCCGGATCGTCCTCGTCGGAGCCGGCAGCGTCGAATTCACGAGGAACCTGCTCGGCGACATCCTGACGTCGCCGGCGCTACGGACCTCGCAGATCGCGCTCCACGACATCGACCCTGAGCGACTGGCGACCGCGGAGCGGATGGCGCACTGGACAGCCACGGCTCTCTCCGCGGAGCCGACGATCACCTCCCATCTCGATCGGCGCGAGGCCCTCAAGGGCGCCGACTTCGTGGTGAACACGATCCAGGTCGGGGGAGCGCGGGCGACCCAGCTCGATTTCGACGTGCCCGCCAGGTTCGGGCTTCGCTACACGATCGCCGACACGGTGGGCGTCGGCGGCGTCTTTCGCGGCCTGCGGACGATCCCGGTCGTCCTCGGGATCGCCCGCGACATGGAGGAGATCTGCCCCGACGCCTGGCTCCTCAACTACACGAACCCGCTGGCGGTGCTCGTTCGGGCTGTTTCCGAAGCGACCTCGATCCGGGTCGTGGGGCTATGCCACTCGGTGTTCTGGACGGTCGATCGGCTGGCAGGTTATCTCGGGCTTCCTCGCGACGAGGTCGACGCGGCGACGGCGGGGCTCAACCACCACGCGTTCATCCTGCGGCTCGAGCATCGCGGTCGCGACCTCTACCCGGAGCTTCGCGCGTTCGTCGCCGCCGGCCGAACGCCCGATGACGACCTCGTGCGGGCCGACCTCTTCGGGCGACTGGGCTTCTATCCGACCGAGTCGTCCGAGCACCACGCCGAGTACAACCCGTGGTACATCGGCAAGCGCGATGCGGCCGGCGACGCCGTCGAGCGTTTCCACATCCCGATCGGCGAGTACCTCACCCGTGTCTCGCACAACCTCGAGGAGTACGCCGAGACGAGGCGGATGCTGGACGCCGGTGAACCGTTCGAGATCGAGAGGAGCGGCGAGTACGCGGCCACAATCGCCGAAGCGATGACCGCCGGTGCGCCGGCCCGAATCGTCGTCAACGCGATGAACGGTGGCGCGCTGATCCCCAATCTCGACGCGGATGCCTGCGTCGAGGTCCCGGGCCTGGTCGACGGGCTCGGCGTCCATCCGGTCGCGATGGGTCCACTGTCGCTCCACCTCGCGGCATACATCCGGGGCGCTGTCGACATGCAGGGCCTCACCGTCCGCGCCGCCCTCGATCGCGATCGCGCGGCGATCGGCCACGCCGTCATGACCGATCCCATCGTCCAGAGCCACCTGACCCTCGACGACGCCTGGCGCCTGACCGAGGAAATGATCGAAGCCGAGACGGAATGGCTGCCCGCCTGGCTCGGCGGTACCGCAGCCGAATGAAGGAGGAGCACGCGATGTTCACAGACCGAACCGGATCTGGCGGCGCCCGAAGCCGGCGGTTGCTCGCCCTCGTCGGCGGGCTCGCAATCGTGGTCTCCGCCTGCGGAGGATCGACGGCCTCGTCATCCGGCGCGGCCCCAACGACG
>Ga0307308_10001100_pt1 | contig 10632 bp, 10 predicted proteins | sample ER_DNA_195_FD_194501 | JGI IMG/M metagenome (GOLD analysis project Ga0307308, IMG submission 194501) | Bulk soil microbial communities from the East River watershed near Crested Butte, Colorado, United States - ER_DNA_195 | ecosystem: Environmental > Terrestrial > Soil > Floodplain | place...
CTCGGTTCCCTCCAAGAACATCCCCCTCGCCGTGTTGGCCCTGTCCGTCTCCTCCCTCGCGGCACTCGCGCTCGGCGGCCCGGCAGCAGCATCCCAGCTCGTCGACCGGAACGCGCGCAACGTCCACCTCCAGGTGAACGCCAAAGGGCAGGCGCTGATCACCTACCGCGCGAGCGGCCGGCTCCGGCGCGTGCTCGGCTGGGGCGCGATCAACGCGCGGCCGTCCTCAAGCGGGGGGAAGCAGGTCGCGTTCCGGCTCGACTACTCAGGCGGCTGGGGCACGTACCACCGGCGCCTCTGGCAGGCATTCCCAGACACATGCCGCCGCTACGACGGACCGGTGCTCACGAACGTCGTCGCCAGCTGCACGGCGGGCGACGGAAGCTACTGGGCCCTGCAAAGCTGGCGAGTCGCGCTGCCGGATCTCGGGTTCCTTCCCTGGCTGCCGGCTCAGAAGACGCCCTGGCTGACCCTCTCGCACTGGAGCGGCCCAATCGCGGAGCTGGAGGTGCACACGGACTGGATCTACGGGGGCCGCTTCCAGCACGTGTTCGGGCGGCTCACCTATCTGGGCCGTCCGGTGTACGGCTACGGCACGACGCGACTGGGAGCTCCGACGGATCGCTTCGGGCGCCTGCTCTACCTCGACACTTTGAACGCGCCGGCCTACGGGCGCGGCTGGCGGCGCGAGAACTCGTTCGTCACCCACAAGGGCACCGGTGTCTTCTGCTACGGCTTCTATCGCCATGACCCGACGAGCGGCGGCTATGTCGCGCCCCCGAACTGGCCGCGCCACCACCGCCGCGGTCCCGGGGTCGGAAAGCGCTACCGGCTGACCGTGCCAGGCCCGGGTGTCACGCCCGACATCAGCTGGGAGGGCCCGGGGCTGCACCCCTACAACGCGAAGAACCCGGATGACGTGGCCTACGAGCAGGCGGGGAACGCAATCCTCGATTCGTACCGCGACCGGCTCTGCCGGCAGCACTGATTCGATCTAGCCGAACGTGAAGGCGTAGGCCTCGACACCGGCGTCGAGGAACGTGATCTCGAACGTGCGGTCGGTGATTGGGCCGGGCTGCCGAATCAACTGATGGAGCCGCTGGTCGGTGACCGTGCCGTTGCCTTGGTCGTCGACGTCGCCGCCGTGTGCCGCTCCCGGTGCTTGCGCGTCGACGAGCACCCGAAAGCGTGCGGAGGTTCCCTTCGCTGCAGGTCCCATGACGAGATTGAGATCACGTGCGTGGAAGCGGTAGACGATCGAGCCGTCGGCTTCGTTCAGGCGCGTCGCCTCTCTCCCCACCGCCCAGTCACCTGACAGGGCCCAGTGATTGAGTCTCAACTCGTCGGGAGCGTTGTAGGCCTGGGGCTCGTTCGGCACTGCGCCACCGGGAGACGCGAAGTTCTCGGTGCGTTCGTAGCCGACGTAGTTTTCCGGCGACTTCAGGCTGCCCCAATCGGCGGCGGCTTCGATCCCACTGGGATTGACCGAGACGAGGTCATGACCGACGCCGCTCTGGCCGGCCTCGGTGAGCAGGCGTTGAATGACCATTTCCGACTCCTCGTATGCGCCCTCGCCGAAGTGATGGTGACGGATATGACCCTCGGCATCGACGAAGTAGAGGGCCGGCCAATAGGCGTTGTCGAACGCTTGCCAGATCGCGTAGTCGCTGTCGATGGCGATCGGGTACTCGAGGCGCATCTCCTGGACGGCCCGGCGGACGTTGTCGACGTCTTGCTCGAAGGAGAACTCCGGCGTGTGGGCGCCGATCGTCACCAAGCTCTGCTCCTTGTATCTCTCTGCCCAGGCCCGGACGTAGGGAAGCTGGCGCAGCCAGTTGATACAGGTATAGGTGCAGAAGTTGATCACGACGACGTTGCCGCGTAGCTCGGCGGGTGTCAGCGGTGACGAATTGAGCCATCCGGTTGCTCCGCCGAGCGGGGGCAGCTCGCCCTCGACTGGGAGCGCAGCTGCCCCGGTGGCGAAGAAGCCGGTGAGCCGGTTCACTTGGCGTCACCGTCGACCTGGCGGAGAACGCCGAAGGAGCTGCTGGCCGCGGTTCCCGGCGGCTGCTGCGTCTGGGTCTGGGTAGGAGACACCCGGCTAGTCCCGATTGAAGAGCGAGAGCAGGAGCAGGAAGACGTTGAGGACGTCGAGGAAGATCGAGGCGGCGATCAGCGGCGCGGCACGAATGTCCTGCGTCCGCCTCAGGCGCTGGAAGTCGAACGCCGTGAACCCGGCGAAGATCACGAGACCGGCGATCGAGTAGATCAGCGCGCCATTAGGGATTCGCACGAAGATGGTCACGATCCCGAAGACGATCAGGACGAGGAGGGCCCAGAAGCACACTCGGGCGACACCCGAGAGGTCGCGGCGCGTGGCGTACCCAGCGGCGCCGAAGCCCGCGATGAAGAGCGCGGTCGCCCCTCCCGCCTGCCAGACCGACTGCGGGTTTGTGGAGGCGTAGTAGGCGATCGTCGGCGCGGTACCCAGCCCGATTAGGACGCCGAAGCCGAAGAGCAAGCCAATCGCGAGCTGCTCGGAGCGCCTGGCGGCGAAGTTGAGGCCGATCAGGAGCCCGAAGCTCGCGATGAACGCCGCGAAGCCCCACCCGTAGGACAGGTCCCGGCCGAGGTAGGCACCGAGCGCGAACAGCCCCGCGGTGACCGCCACGAGGCCCATCGTCTGGCCGAAGAGCGCGCGCGCCTGGTCGCGCGCGACCGCCGGTTGAAGAGCTGTGTCGACGGAGCTCACTTGACCCTCCCTTTTTGCTCGGGTTTGCCGGCTACCGCAGCGATCCGAAGGCTGTTCGGACCTCCTTGGAGAAGAGCTCCGGCTCTTCCCAGGCGGCGAAGTGGCCGCCCTTGTCCGCCTCGTTGAAGTAGGTGACGTTCGGATAACCCTGCTCGACCCAGCTGCGCGGCGCCCGGAAGATCTCGCCGGGGAACTGGGTGAAGCCGACCGGGAGCGAGACCGGCGGAGGAGCCTGGCCGGACGCAAGAGCCGCAGCTTGCGCTTGCCCGTTCTCCCAGTAGGACCGAGCCGCGGAGGTCCCGGTTCTCGTCAGCCAGTACAGCGTGATGTTGTCGAGGATGTGGTCCCGCGTGAGATTGCCCGAGGGCTGCCCGTCGACAAAGGCGCTGGAGATCTTGTAGTAGGCGTCCGTGTCGTGGTCGAGCATCCAGGCTGCCAGAGCGACGGGTGAATCCAGCAGGGCGTAGCCGATCGTCTGCGGCCGCGTGGCCTGCTCCAGGAAGTAGCCGAAGCCGCTTGCCCTGAATGTGGCGAGCGCGGCGAGCGCCGCTTTCTCCTCCTCGGTGTCCGACGGGTGCTCGCCGCCGGCCAGTCCCGTCACGAGCAGGTTGGTGTGGATGCCGAGCAGCCCCTCGGGTGCCTGGCGGCCCATCGCGTCGGTGACGGAGGCGCCCACGTCGCCGCCCTGCGCGACGTAGCGGGTGTAGCCGAGGCGGCGCATCAGCTCCGCCCACGCCTGCGCGATGCGGCCGACGTTCCAGCCGAGCTCTGTCGGCTCGCCGGAGAAGCCGTAGCCGGGGAGGGACGGCAGCACAAGGTCGAACGCGTCCTCGGCGTCCCCGCCGTGCGCGGTCGGATCGGTAAGCGGGCCGATGGACTCGAGCAGCTCGATGATAGAGCCGGGCCAGCCGTGCGTCATGATCAGCGGCAGAGCGTTCTCGTGAGCCGACTTGACGTGGATGAAGTGGATGTCGACGCCGTCGATCTCGGTCGTGAACTGCGGCAGCGCGTTGAGCTTCGCCTCAGCCTTGCGCCAGTTGTATTCGGTTTCCCAATAACGCGCGAGCTCCTGCAGCGTCTTCAGCTGGACGCCCTGCGACCGATCGTCGACGAGCTCCTTGCTGGGCCAGCGCGTCGCCCCGATGCGCAGGCGGAAGTCCTCTAGCTCATCATCTGAAACCTCGAAGCGGAAGGGCCTTATCTCGGTTGTGGTCTCGACGGTGCTGCCCATGACGACCTCCCTTCGCGCAGCGGCCTGAACGCCGCTCGCAATTCGCTGGTGACGATGTCCGGCTCCTGCCAGGCCGCGAAGTGGTTGCCTTCGTCGACGCTGAACGGACGGATCTCGGTTGCGCTTTCGATCGTTGCCATCTCGCCCTCCGTTTCTGGACGCCGCATGCACCGGTCGCGATCACCGAGACCGTCGCGTCAGGAGAACGCGGCGACGACCCAACGACGACCTTCTCAAAAGCCGCAACTACCGGTCAAGGGCCGAAACAAGGTCGCAACAAATGGACCCGTCTACCGTCGACAGAGCAGCGCGGAAGTCAACCTCAGGTCTGGTGTGCGAGCGGCAGCGAGAAGCCGAAGCGCGCCTCGTCGCTTGGTCCGTTGGCGACCCAAGCCCGGCCGCGCTGTAGCTCGGCGAGGCGGCGCACCTTGTAGAGCTCGAGCCCGGTCGTCAGGCCGGTGCGAGGCCGGAGCGGCGAGAAACGGTCGAAGGCGACCGCTTGCTCGTCGGCCTCGACGGCGCCGCCGTGGTCGCCGACCTCGAACTCGACGAAGCCGCCGTTGAGGCGGATACGCAGCGTCGCGCCGGCGTTGGCTGCACGGAGGCGTGCATTCTCGAGCAGGGCCGAAATCATCGAGCCCGCGTACTCGGGGTCGGCGAGGAGCTCCGTGTCGCGGCTCCCATCGTCTGCCTCGAGCGAGACGATCGTCCCGCGAGCTCGCGCTAGGGCTACGGCATCGTCGGCGAGCGTCCCTGCCTGCATCGGCGCCGGCGCCAAGTAGAGGACGTCCGCGTCGATCGCGTAGACGGTGAGCAGGTCGTCGACAATTCGGGTTAGGTCGGCCGCGGCCTCCTTGATCCGTTGCGGCGCCTCCGAGAGCGTCACGGCGTCCTGCCGGAGCTGGAGTAGGTCGGCGTAGCCGGCGATCAGCGCGAGCGGGCTGCGAAGGCCGTTCGAGAGTCTCGACAGCGCCTCGGCTGCCGGAGCACCGGGGTCGCTCACGGGAGCAGGAGCCCGAGCCCGCGCGCGGCCGCAAAGGCATCGCCCCGCCGGCTGACGCCGAGCTTCACGCAGCTGCGCGCGAGCAGCGTCTTCACCGTCTGGTCGCCGATCTCGAGCTCGTGCGCGATTTCGCGATTCGTCGCGCCACGCCCGACCAGGCGTAGGACATCCTGCTCGCGCCGGGTGAGCGCGCTCTTGCCCGCTGGCCGCCTGGGATGATCGGGGTCGAACGACGGCTCGCCTCGCAATACGGCTCGCAGTGCCGCCACAAGCCTCGCGACGCTGCCGGTTGCCAGGACGGTTCCCTGCGCGCCGGCCTCGCGCGCGTTCTCGTTGAAGCCGCGCTCGGGGGTGGAGGAGATCAAGACGACGGGCACAGAGACGCCTCGAGCGCGGAGCTCGCCCAGGAGCTCCAGGCCGGTCGTCTCGAGCAGGAGCACGCCGGGCTCGAGCTCGGTGGCGAGCCGAGCCGTCTCTTCGGCGCCCGCGGCTTCGCCCGCGACTCGAAGCTCGGTTTGGGCCAGCGCAAGCCTCACCCAGGCGCGCAGCGTCGATTGGTCTCCGGCGAGCAGCACGCAACTCTGAGCGGGCGGCGAGGGGGGCGATTGATCGCTCAGTCAGTCGATCCTACTTCCCTCCTGGCGGGCCGCCAAATTGCGGCCGACACCGCTAAGCGGCTGCCGCGGTCCAGCGCAGCGTGAACCGACCGGCCCGGTCGGCGCGGAGCTGGAAGCGCCGCGAGTCGGAGCCAGCGATTCGCCCTACGGGGAGGTCGGCAAGGCCCGCCAGCCGGCCTTCATAGACGATTCGTCCCGTGCGCGCGTCGCGGAGACGGACCTGCGCCCGGGCGTCGCCCGAGCCGCTCACGAAGAGCAGCGCGGCCCGTGTTCCGGGGTTTGACACCTCGATCCCGCGCGCACTCCAGGACGAGGTCAGCGCCGGCCTCCCATGGTCCATACGGGGCATTTGTGGGGCGGCCAGACCGACTGCCGCAGCGGGCGCGCCGCCGGCGGCGAGCGCGGCGACGGTGAGCGTTAGCGCGGGAATCGACATGTCTCTCTGTCTGTACGGGCCCGGACAAGGTCAAATCCTGCTTAAACTCATAAGCCGTGGTGGTGACCGCTGAGCGCGTGAAGCCGAGGCTTCGCGGCGTCTTCCACGAGGTTGGCTTCTACGCCGCTCTCGGGCTGGGAACAGCCCTCGTCGTCACCGCGGACGGAGAGCGGGCGCGCACCGCTGCGGCCGTCTTCGCGGGCTCGGTCGCGTTCTGCTTCGGCGCGAGCGCGCTCTACCACCGTCCGACTTGGAGGCCGCCGGTCCGGGCATGGCTCGCGCGTCTCGACCACGCCGGCGTCTTCCTGCTGATCGCGGGCACGTACACGCCGTTCGGGTTGCTCGTGATGTCCGAGGACTGGGCGGTGCCCGTGATGACGATCGTCTGGACGGGAGCTGTCGGCGCGACACTGTTGAAGCTCTTCTGGTTTCGGGCGCCGAAATGGCTCTCGGCCGCGATCGGCGTCGCGCTCGGCTGGGTGAGTGCGGCTGCGTTCTCCCAACTCCTCAAGGTGCCGGCACCAGGGCTCGCCCTGGTCGTTGCGGGAGGATTCCTGTACACGGTCGGCGCAGCCGTGTACGCCTACCGGCGGCCCGATCCCTACCCGCAGGTGTTCGGGTACCACGAGCTCTTCCACGTGCTGACCCTTGGAGCGGTGGGCTGCCAGTACGCGGCAATCGCCTTCTTCGTCCTGCCGAGGGCGTAGCGCCTCTGCGAAAAAAACGGCCCCGAAAATGCCTAGTCCCTACGAACCCGAGGGCCCGCAGGGACTTGGCAACCCGACTCTCGCAGGTCGGCACCTGAGAGTCAAGACCCAAGTGCCGACCGCCCGCCCAGGAGCGAAGTATCGAAGAAACCGATCACACGCCGCTCGTATTCCTTCGGCCGCGCGGCTAGACCGTGCGTGTGCGAGGTGTCGATCTTCCAGAGCTGCTTCGGCTCGCCTGCGGCCCGGTAGTAGTCGGGATTGTTGTCTTCGCCGCCGGCTCCGTTCATGGCATAGATGAAAAGCACCGGCGTCGGCGCGATCCTGGGCGCCAGGCGCTTCAGGCTCGGCGGGGGCAGCTGGTTCGAGAAGAGCGCCGTTCCCGTGGTCATGACCGCGGAGAAGACGATCTGGGGCGATTTCGCGAACCCCATGTGGACGACGTCCTCGCGGACCGAACGCGATCCAGCTCCGTCCGAGACGACCGCCTTGAGTTCCTTCGTTTCCGCAGCCGTCTGCAAAAGGGCCTCGCCTCCAACCGACAGGCCAAGGCCGCCGATGCGCGGGCCGTCGACATCGGTTCGCCCTCGCAGGTAGCGCAGCGCTCCCTTGAGGTCGCGGTCGAATCCCCAACCGAGAGCATTCGGGTCACCCTCGCTCTCGCCTTCGCCGCGGCGGTCAAAGACGAGCACGCCGTACCCGTGGCGCACGAGCATCCGCGTGTGCTCCTGGGTGCCTTTCTTCCCGGGGTAGACGATCACGGTCGCCCCGTTCTTCGAGGGCACGAACCAGCCTTTGAGCGTCAACCCTTCGCTGGCCTCGAAGGCAACTGTCTCGTACGGCGCTCCGAGATCGCCGCTCGCTGTGGTGCTCCGGGCGACGTGCGTGAACGCGTAGGAGAGCGAGAGCGGGAAGATCACGAAGAACAACGCCAGCGCGGCGCCGACAGCGATCAGGAGCCGGCGCCCATAGCGGAAGAAGAGTCTGTCGTCGCGCCGCCTCGTTCGCCAGAGGGTTGCCGCACCGACGCCAACCAGCACCAATCCCCCTGCGACTGCGGCGATCCCGGTGTAGTCGTCGGCAGACAGGCCTCCCCTGGACCCGTACCACACCGGCTCGGTCGCCCCGATGACCATTCCGACCACGCCGAACGCGAGCGCGAGCGTCGCGCGGCCACCAGCCCGCAAGCGCGGATAAGCAACGGCAGAGCCCACGAGCGCCGCGGCCGGCACTAGTCCACTGGTGAGGTGGTCGGCGGGCGAGATGCCGGCCTGCGGCTGGAGAAAGTTGTCGTCGACGACATGGACGGAGATGACGATGAGGCTCGCCACGGCGAGCTTCGTCTCGACGCGGGCCGCCCGAACGAATTGAAGCGAGCGGTGGCGCTCAGAGAGACTCGCGGCGGCCGAGGTACTCACGCCCTGACCCTCACCGGGCCTGCGCGCCTGACGGCGCGGCCCATCTCGGCGCTCTCGCTGCGCTGGTCCATCTCGAGACAAGCTCGCAGCCGCACTCGGCGCCCGAAAGAGGGCCAGCGCGTGTTTCGGGGGGCGGGTTTTCTGGCGTCTTCGGCCAGCGGGATGCCTCAGAACCGTGGGGCGCCGGTTTTTGGGTGGCTGCGCCATTCGCCTTGCGAGCGGGACGGCGCTATCGTGGCTGGAGGCGCCTCCTTTCATCCGTGTCCGCGGCACGAGTGGTCGCGGCTGACGGGTTCCGTCTCGGACCGAGGGTCAGGAAGGAGAGAGCGCGATAGCGACGGCGGCACTACAGCCAGATCTGGCACCGGCCGCGACACTGAGAATGCGCTCCGGCGTCGTCTGGACGGCCCTGCTCGGCGCGGTCGCCGCTGCGGCGACGATCGGTTTCGCCGTGACAAGCGAGGGGCCGGACGGTCTGCATACGTTTCTGCTCGAGTGGGTCAGCGTCCCGTTCCTGGCGGCGGGCCTGATCGCGTGGGCGCGCAGGCCCGACAGCCGTCTCGGCGTCCTGATGGTCGCCGGTGGATTCGCGAGCGCCCTGTCCGGCTGGCAGCTCGCGGAAGACGCCGGTCCTTTTACGGTCGGGGCCGTCTTCGACATCCTGCCGGCGGCGCTCTTCCTACACCTCTGCCTCGCGTTTCCCGACGGACGCCTCAGGTCGCGTTTCGAAAGGGCGCTCGTCTCGTCCGCCTACGCGGCCGCGATCGGGCTACAGCTCGTCAAGATGTCACTCGGCGGTATCGGCCCGAGCAACCTGCTCGAGCTCTGGGCTCACCCGCACGCCGCGAGCACGGTGCAGCACGTCCAGCTTCTCTTCCTCGGCGCGGCTTGCCTGACCGGGGTCGGCGTGCTGGCGGCCCGGCGGCGGCGCTTCGGCCGCCCGCGGCGCCGGTCGCTCGCGCTCCTGATCGACTCGTTCGCTCTCGGGCTCGTCATGGTCGCCGTTCTCTTCGCGGTCGGCACCTTCGACGGGCCCGGCTTCAGGGAGATTCAGCGCATCACGCTGTTCGTGATCGGTTTCTCGGCGATCGCCTTCTTGATTGGACTGCTCGACGCCCGCCTCGCGCGCTCGCGTGTCGGGGATCTGATCCTCGAGCTCCACTCCGATCCGGCGCACGCCGATCTCAAGGACGCGCTGGCGCTGACCCTGCGAGACCCCTCACTCGACTTCGCCTACTGGCTGCCCGACTACGGCACCTATGTCGATCTGGAAGGACGCTCGGTCGTCCTGCCCAACGACGAGGCGCGAACGGCGACGGTGATCGACCGGAAGGGGGCCCACGTCGCGGCGCTGATCCACGACCGCACGCTCGACGACGAGCCGCAGCTGCTCGAGGCGGTCGGTGCGGCGGCAGGCATCGCGCTCGAAAACGGCCGGCTACAAGCCGAGCTGAAGGCGCGGCTCGAGGAGTTGCGAGGGTCGCGGGTCAGGGTGATCGAAGCAGGTCAAAGGGAGCGCCAGCGGCTCGAACGGGATCTCCACGACGGCGCCCAGCAGCGTCTGATCGCGCTCTCGCTTCAGCTCAGCCTGCTGGAGAAACGGCTCGTGGACCGCCCCGATGCGACCGAGCCGCTCGACAATGCCCGGCGCGAGATCGCCCTCTCGCTGGAGGAGCTCCGCGACGTGGCTCGCGGCATCCATCCGGCCGTCCTCACGGGGCATGGGCTCGAAGTCGCGCTCGAATCGATCGCCGCGCGCGCACCGCTTCACGTTCGCCTGAACGTCGACGTCAATGGACGCCTTCCAGAACACGTCGAAGTGGCGGCCTACTACGTGGTGGCGGAGAGCTTGACGAACGTTGCCAAGCACTCAGGGTCCGAGGACTCAATCGTCACGGTGAGGCGGGACGGGGGCACCGTGATCGTCGAGGTGGTCGACAGCGGCCGTGGGGGCGCAGACACGGAGCGGGGCTCTGGCATCCGCGGTCTGGCCGATCGCGTCGAGGCGCTCGGCGGCCGGCTGAGAGTCTGGTCGCCGCTCGAGGGTGGGACGCGCGTAGAAGCGGAGATCCCGTGCGTGTAGCGATCGCCGAAGACAGCGTGCTGCTTCGAGAAGGGCTGGCGCGCCTGCTTGACGACGCGGGCTGCGACGTCGTCGCGCAATGCGGCGATGCCGACGACCTGCTGCTGAAGGTGCGCAGCTATCCGCCCGACGTGGCCATCATCGACATCCGCCTGCCACCGACCCACAACGACGAGGGTCTGCGTGCGGCGCTCGAGATCCGCTCGCGGCACCCGGACGTTGCGGTTCTCGTCCTCTCGCAATACGTCGAGCTCGGCCTGGCGGTGAGGCTGCTGGCGGACTCCGCGGAGGGCGTCGGTTATCTGCTGAAGGACCGGATCAGCGACGTCGACGAGTTCGTCGCCGCGCTCCGTCGCGTCGCCGGCGGCGGCTCGGTGCTCGACCC
>Ga0307308_10001102_pt1 | contig 10629 bp, 10 predicted proteins | sample ER_DNA_195_FD_194501 | JGI IMG/M metagenome (GOLD analysis project Ga0307308, IMG submission 194501) | Bulk soil microbial communities from the East River watershed near Crested Butte, Colorado, United States - ER_DNA_195 | ecosystem: Environmental > Terrestrial > Soil > Floodplain | place...
GTGATGCCGTCGAGCTCGACGCCATCCGGGACGACCTGCTCGCGACGATCGACACCACCGTCAGACCTGCGACCGCGAGCGTCTGGCTTCGACGCACCTGAGCGCCGCAACGGGACGGAGCCTGATGAGCGGGAGGAGGCACGAGACGCAAGCGAGCCTTCGGAATCTATCGGTCGGCGCGCTGATCGTGAGCGTGACCCTGGGTCTCGCCAGTGATCTGCTCTTCGTGGCCGCCCTCCAGTTCCGGGTCGACTGGTTCGAGGATCCAGCATTGCTGGTAGCAGGCGGGGCCAGCTCAGCGGAGCTGCTCAAGTGGGCCGCCCTGACGGACCTCTTCAGCTATTACCTTCCGACGACGGTTGTCGCCATCGCACTCTGGTCGATGTTTCGCCGTCGCGACCCGATCCTCGCATTCGCGGCGATGCTGGGCGCGCTCGGGTACGTCATCGCCGGCTCGATCGGCGCCGCCAGCCTGTCCATGGCGGGGCCGGTCCTCATCCGCGAGTACGCCGCGAGCGGCGTCGACCGGGCGGCGATCGCGACAGCCTTCGGCGTGGTGATCCAGATCGTCTTCAGGGCGATATGGCAACTGGTCGACGGGGTGCTCATCGCCACCTGGATGATCGGGGTCGGCTTCCTCATTCGGACCGAGCAGCCCGCGTTCGCTCGCCTCAGCTGGACGCTCGGTGGGCTCTTCCTCCTGGGTGCGGCGTTCAACGCCGTGGGGTTCGGTCTCGGCCGCGACGCGATCCTCGGCGTCGTGTTCGTCGCGTGGTTCGCCTGGGACATCTGGCTAGCTGTGCTGGTCTGGCGCCGACGGTCGCCGTTTAACACGCTGGCTTGACGACGCCTGCGGCGCGACCCTCAGCGGCCGGAGGCTCACCGCTAGCCACCGCTCAGCAGCGGGACGTCACCCTCGACCGGTCAGCTTGCGGAGCGGAGCGGTCAGGCTCCGGCGCGCGGATCGGATCGATGCGCTGTTGCGCAGGTTGCGCACGTGGCGCCACTGCCGACTTCGGTCGATGCAGGCAATCTGCACGTCGACCACGGGCTCGGCGACTCCCACGTGGCGAGCCAGGTTCTCGAGCGTCTGCCGCCAGAAGTTGTTGTTCATCCGGTTGCCGCCGAGCATGTAGGCGATCTCGTCGAGCGGATCCGAGGGTCGCTCCAGCGCCTGCGCCTGGATGACTGTTACTTCGCCGCGGCGCTCCGCGGAGAAGGTGATCCACGCCGAGAGCGTATGGCCCTCAGGGGTCATGAACGTGAACGACTCGTCGTCGGCGTAGAGGACCATCACCCCGGTCGAGAGAGTGACCGGAGCGCCCGGTACCGGAGAGATCTCCAGCAGTGCGACCTCGCCCGGGGCGATGCCGGAGAGCGGTGCGTAGAAGCGCTGTCCCTTCGGCCAGAAGGTCGGGAAGCGATCCTTCCAGATCGCGATCACGGCCTGCGGCGTCAGGGCGACGCCGTCCAGCGGCACCGTGAACGTCTTCTGCCACAGCTGGCCGAACCCCTGGAGAGGGCCGGCCACCCGCTTGCCGCTGACTGCGTCGTACCGCCCGCCGGCCACCCCGGCCGCCGACAGTCGATCGACGGGGCCGGCCCAGTTGGCTGCGTCTCGGCTGGTAGGAGCGCCGCTGTTCGGCTGGGTCATTGCATGTCTCCTCGGTCTCCCGGTTGCAGCCGGGTCAGGCGCTGGCGGCCGCCACGGCCGCCGGCTCGTCGTCGTGGATCTCGATCGCCTCGTCGAGGCGGGTGAGGGTGAAAATCTGGCGGTAATGCTCGGACAGCCCCATCGCGACGAGTCGGACGCCGCCCCGCTGGGCCCGGACCAGCAGGGTCACGAGAAGCCCGATGCCACCGCTGTTCATGTACGCCAGCTTGCTGAAGTCGAGGATCACGGCAGTCGCGCCGTTCCTGACTGCCACGCTGTACGCCGCCATGAGGTCCGGCTCACTGGCGGAGGTGACGTCCCCCTCGACCCGCAGGATCGCGGCGGGGCCTTCCTGATCGAGCTCGATGACGGTGGCGGTCATGCGGCGTCTCCTTCGACGATCTCCATGAAGTCGGACAGGCGGGTGATCCGGAAGATCTCCCGGTAGTGCTCACTGAGGCCGATCGCCCGGACCAGGCGCCCGTCGCGGCGCGCCTCGGCCAGGAGCCGGACGACGAGGGCGATGCCCGTGCTGTTGATGTAGCCGACATGGCCAAAGTCGAGGCTGACGCGGCGCGGGCCAAGGGCGGCGACCTGCCGATAGGCATCGGCGAGTGTCTCGTCCGCGCGACCGTTCAGGTCTCCGGTGAGACGGACCCGGACCTCATCCGGAACCTCCGCGATCTCCGCACCGAACTTCCTGTCATCCATCGGTCCGCTCCTTGCGCGCCATCGTCAGGGTCAACGTCTGGGTCGATCCGTCGCTGGTCACGTCCATCGAATCGACCATGTTCCTGATCAGGAAGAGACCCCAGCCCCGGGGCTTCTGCTCGCCGGCGAGCTTGAGCTCGATGTCCGGCGCCTCGGCATCGGACGGGACGGCGCCCGACAGCGCGCGATCGGTGATCCGGACGACGATCGCATCGGTCGTCGTCTCGACGACCACGTCGACGGGAACCTCAGCGCGGCCCTGGCTGCCGTACTCGATGGCGTTCATCGTTGCCTCGCTGACGGCCGTCTTGAGGCGCTCGAACCTTGCGGGCCGGAGCCCGAGGTCGGCGATTGCGGCCGCGACACGGTCCATCGCAAGACGCTCGTTGCCCTCCTCCCCGGGGATCGAGAAGGCGGTGATCAGCGCGGGGTCGGGCGATCCGTCGCTCGCTTCCTCCGCGACGCCGGACGCCCGGCGCAAGGTCACGAGCGTGATGTCGTCCTCCTGCTCCCAATCGGGCCCGGTGAATCGATGAAGGTCGTCGAGCAACCGGTCGAGGAGCTCACTCCCGGCGTCGTCGATCGCCATCGCCTCGCGCAGGCGGGGGAACCCGAACATCGCTGACGTCGGGTCGTGGGCCTCGACGAGGCCGTCGGAATAGAGCAGGACGTTGCTTCCCTCGGCGATAACCCCCTCGGTCTCCTCGTAGTGGATGTCCGGCATCAGGCCGAGTGGCATTCCGGTGGCACGCAGCTCAACGACGCCGTCGTCGGTGCGGATGTAGGGAAGATTGTGCCCCGCGTTGGCCATGACGATCCGGCCGGTCTCGGGCTCGAGGATCGCGAACAGGCAGGTCACGAACATCCGGGCGGGCATTTCCGGGACGAGCAGGGCATTCGCGCGGGCCAGGATCTCGCCCGGTGAGTCGCTGCGGCTTGCTTCTGCACGGAGAATCGAGTGGGTTCGAGCCATGACGAGGGCCGCCGGTACTCCCTTGTCGGTCACGTCCCCTACGGCGATGCCGATGCGCCCGCCGGACATCTCGATGAAGTCGTAGAAATCACCGCCGACGGCTCGCGCCGGCCCGTAGTAGGCGGCGATCTGCCATTGCGGCAGGTTCGGCAGCACGCGTGGCAGGAACTGCTGCTGGATGAGCGTCGCGACACGCATCTCCTGATCGAGGCGCTCGCGCTCCGCGGCCTCCTGCGCCTGCTCGCGGACGAGCTGGGCAACCCGGATGGCCGGGGCGGCCTGGGCGGCGAGGGTCGTCAGGAGGCGGCGGTCGTCTGTCGAGTAATCCTGCTCCGACAGGCGCGGCCCCAGGTTCAGGGTGCCGATTAGCTCACCCTGGGAGACGAGCGGCACGACCAGGGCGACGCCGGCCTCGCGCAGAGCGCTGACGGCCGGCGAGTCGAGCTCGAGCTTGGCGAGCTCAACGGGCCCAGGCGCGGACTGGAGATAGGCGAGGAGCGGGTCGGACTCCGGGATCTCGACCGCAATCTGGGCGTCGTGGGGCGCCCGAACAGGTTCGGCTGCCGGTTCCGTCACCTGAGTCGCCGGCGCCGCGGGGGCGACGTCGCGACGTCCCAGAAGCCGGCGGATCGGACCAGTCAGCTCGGTCATGTCGCGGGTCACCTTCTCAATGTGGCGTCCGGGAATCGTTACGGAGTACGGTTCGATGGGCGATTTCGTCACGGCCCGCCGCGGATGGATCATGGCAGGCCACCGTCCCGACAACGTTACGGGATGCTGCCATCGTCAAGTACCGTTACGTGATGCCTCGCCACGTCGCGTCTCTCTCGATCCGCCTGCTCGGGCCACTCGAGGTGGCCGTCGCGGGACGGCCGATCGTGGTCGACACCCGGAAGGCGCTTGCCATCGTCGCGCTGGTTGCAGCCGAAAGACGGCCGTTCGCGCGCGATGAGCTTGCAGCGATGTTCTGGCCCGAGGCGGACGACGAGGCCGCGCGGGGTGCTCTGCGCCGGACGCTCTCGGCCCTGCGAACGGCGGTCGGCGAGTCCGGGCTTGTCATCGACCGAACGCAGGTCGCCCTCGACCCGATGGCCTCGAGCGTTGATCTCGCTGAACTGGAGCGCCTGGCGGCATCGTCTCGACCGTCCGATCTCGAGAAAGCTGCCAGCCTGGCTGGGGGTCCTTTGCTGGCCGGCTTCGCGCTCCGCGACAGCCCCGCCTTCGACGACTGGCAGGCAGCTCGCGCAATGCGCGTCGACCGGACCGTCGGCAGCGTGCTCGAACGGCTCGCAGATGCCCGGCTCGGTGCGGGCGATCCAAGCGGCGCAGTCGAGGCGGCGCGGCGACGAGTGGCACTCGATCCGCTCGACGAGCTCGGACAGCGCCGGCTCATCGACATGCTTGCCCGCGCCAACGACCGCAGCGGCGCGATCCGTCAGTACCGCGAGCTCGTTGCGCTGTTCGACCGCGAGCTGGGGGTCGCCCCCTTACGCGAAACGACCGAGCTGTACGACGCGATCCGCGAGGGTCAGTTGGCGCCAGGTACAACGCCGGCGGCCCCGTCACCTTCTGCGGAGCCGGGCCAAACCGCCGGGTCGTCGACCGTTGGCGCGTCGTCCCGCGTCGTGCCGCTCATCGGGCGCGAGCGCGAGGTCGCAATGATCGGCTCGGCCTGGCGAGACTCGGCTCCAGATGGACGCATCGTCATCATCGAAGGGGAGGCTGGCATCGGCAAGACCCGGATTGGCGAAACGGTCGCCTCGGCGATCAGCGGGGAGGGCGGGGTCGTGCTCGCGGCCCGCGGATACCCTGGCGAGGGGGCCATCGCGTATGGACCGATCGCCGAATTGCTCCGAGCTGGGCTCGCGACACCCAATGGAGCATCCCGCCTCGCGGCCCTCGACGAGATCGCCCGGCTAGAGATCGGCCGCCTGGTCGACCTGCCGGCGCCGCTCCGGGCGGCCGGTCCCGCCGCCCCCGACGGTGCGAGCGCGAGAGTACGACTGCTGGACGCGCTCGCAGGCGCGTTGTCCGCCCTCGCGGCCGGGCCGTTGCCAGGACTCATCTGGATCGATGACCTGCATCTCGCCGACGACCCTACCCGCGAAGCGTTTGCCTACCTCGCTCGCCGCCTTGATCGCCGATCACTGCTCCTGCTCGTCGCCTGGCGACGCGAAGACCTCACACCGAACGGCCTCGCGGCGGCGGACGAATTCGCACGCCTTGCGCGGGCCTCGAGCGTCTCACTGCGGCGTCTCGACCGAGACGAGGTCGCCGCGATCGTCCGGGCGTCCGGCCCGGACGAACCCGATGAGGCGCTCATTGACGCGTACCTGGCCGAATCCGAAGGGCTCCCCCTCCACGTCGTCGAGGGATTGGCCAGTGGCGTGGCGCCGGGGAGCGCAATGCCGAGAGCGGTCCACGCGTTGCTTCGTGGGCGTGTCGCTTCTGTTGGCGAGACGGCGGCACAGGTTCTCTCGGCGGCAGCGGTCATCGGTCGCCACTTCGACCTCACCACGGTCCGCGAGGCAAGCGGCCGATCCGAGGAGGAGACGGTCATCGCCATCGAGGAGCTGATGCGGCGGGGAATCGTTCGAGAGGTGCCAGCGGCAGCTGGACAATCGGTCCGATTCGACTTCGCCCACGGCCGGATGCGGGATGTGGCCTACGAAGCAATGAGTCTGTCCCGTCGCCGTCTCCTGCATCGACGGACCGCGGATGCGTTGCGTCTCGAACGTTCGGCCAGTGGTCGCGACGATCTCAGCCGGTTCGCCCTGATCGCAGGCCACGAGCGGGACGCCGGCCGGCCATCCGATGCGGCCGAGGCCTTTCTCGAGGCCGCACGTTGGGCGGAGAGCGTCTTCGCGAATCGGGAGGCGATCGAACATCTGTCGGCCGCCATCGCCCTCGGCCATCCGGACAGCATCGACGCCCACGCTAGGATCGGTGAGCTTCGGTCGCGTCTCGGCGAGTACCCCGCCGCTGCCGCAACCCTGGAGACGGCCGCGGCACTGGCTTCCCCGTCCGACTTGCCGGCGATCGAGCTCGCCCTGGCTCGATTGCACCGACGACGCGGCGACCTCGCCGCATCCGCCAGCCACCTCGCGTCGGTTCTCGGCTCGCCTGACCTGACCGACGCGATCCGGGCACGCGCCCTGGTCGAGCGAAGCGTCGTGGCCCTCCGAGCGGGCGACCTCGACCTTGCTGGAGAGGCCGCATCAGCGGCGCGGACGGTCGCCACGCGTCTCGGGGATCCACACCTCGGGGGTCTGGCCGAACGACTCGTCGGGCTCATCGCCCACACCCAGGGCGACCTGGCCGGAGCACGGGCGGCCCTCGAGCGGAGCGTCGCTCTCACGGCAGGCGACCCCGATCCGACCGCATCGATCGCCGCCCTGACCGCGCTCGCGCTGACCCAGGCAGCTGACGGGTCCGTGGACGAAGGCGTGGCGACCGCGGGCGCGGCAATTGAAGCCTGCCGGCATATCGGCGACCGACATCTCGAGGCGGCGGTCGAGAACCACCTCGCGGACATGCTCCACGAAGCGGCCCGTCATGACGATTCGATGGTCCACCTCAAGCGGGCGGTCGCCCTCTTCGCGGAGATCGGCGATACGGGCCCGGAGCGCGATCCGGGGATCTGGACGCTCGCCGCCTGGTGATGATCGGCCGGATCTTCCGTTACGCCTCAACCGTCGCCGCTCGCCGCCCCGGCCTCGATAGCAACCCGGTCTTCGGCCCGAGCATGAGGGCGATGACGAAGAAGAGGGTCTCGACGAGGACGATCGACGCCCCCGATGCCAGGTTGAGGTAGTAGCTCAGGTACAGCCCCAGCACCGCGGAGACACCCGCGAGCACAACGGCGACGGCCATCATCCGACCGAAGCGGATGACGAGCAGCTGAGCTGTTGCCGCCGGTGTGACGAGCATCGAGACGACCATGATGATCCCGACCGTCTGGATGCTGACGACGATCGTCACGCCGAGCAGCGCAAGAAGCAGGTATTCGAGACCGGTGACCGGCAGGCCCGACGCCGCCGCCCCGAGCGGGTCGAACGTGGCGAACAGGAGCTCCTTGCGGATCGCCAGGACGATCACGAGGACGATCGCCCCGAGGATCGCAACCTGGATCAGGTCCCCTACCCCGATCGCGAGAACGTTGCCGAGCAGGTATCCCAGCAGGTCGGCCACGTAGCCCTTGATCGTGCTGAACATCATCACCCCGAACGCGAACGTGCCGGCGAACAGGACACCCACGGAGGTGTCGAAGCGGAGCCTGCTGCGCCGGGTGACGAGTCCGATCGCGAGCGCCGTCGCGATGGCGGCCACGGCGCCACCGATGTAGAGAGGCGCTCCGATGATGTAGGCGACGACGAGACCGGGAAACGCCGCGTGGCTTACGGCGTCACCGATGAACGCCAGTCCCTTCAGGACGACAAAGGTTCCCATGACGGCGCAGACGACACCGACGATCAGCGCCGCGACCAGGCCGCGCTGCATGAAGCCGTACACCATGGGATGGACCAGGAAGCCGATTGGGTCCATCAGCGCCGCTCGTCATGGAAGTGACGCTCACCGGGTGCCTCGTCGTGGTGATGGGCGTCGTCGAGAACCATCCGCTGGCCATCGCCAGGCAGGACGAGCACGTGGCCGCCGTAGGTCTCCGAGAGGAGTCCCTGATCGAGCACGAGATCCGCGGACCCCTGGGCGATGAGCCGTCCGTTGATGAGAGCTGCCTGGTGGAAGCGTTGCGCAGCGCAGATGAGGTCATGGGTCGTGGCGATGACCGTCTTGCCCGCTTTTGCCTCGGCCTCCAGGACGTCCATCAGGTCCTCCTGTGTCCGGGCATCGACACCGGTCACCGGCTCATCGAGGAGGTAGAGCTCGGGATCGGCCGCGATGGCACGGGCCAGGAAGACCCTCCGGCGCTGGCCGCCCGAGAGCGCCCCGATCTGACGGTCGACTGCCTCCGCCATGCCCACCAGCTCGAGCGCGGCGAGGACGTGCTCGCGGTCAAGCGGCCCCGGCGAGTGGCCGAACCCGAGCCGCGCGTAGCGGCCCATCGTCACGACCTCGCGGACCGTGACCGGGAATTCCCAGTCGACCGCCTCGGCCTGCGGCAGGTAGGCGATGGAACGGGCAGCCGAGCCCGGCGGTCCACCGAGGACGGAAAGTCGCCCGGAAGTTGGCTTGATCAACCCGGCGATCAGCTTGAGCAGCGTGCTTTTGCCGGCCCCGTTCGGCCCGATCACGGCCAGGAGCGAGCCCGGCGCGACCGTCAGGCTCACGTCGGTCAGGGCGATCCGGCGGCCGTACCCCGCAGTGACGTCATCGACGACGACGGACGGCTCACTCGCCGTGCCAGCGAGCGCCGACGCGGCCACTCCCCGACGACGCGCCGACTCCGCCCGAGACGAGATTCGATCGACGATGGAGTCCACTACCGCAACCCTACTTGAGCGCCGCGACGATGTGGTCGACGTTCCAGCGCATCAGGCCGAGGTACGTGTCGGCTGGAGCCGGCCCGAGGGCGTCGTTGTAGAGCGTGGTGACCACGGTTGTTATGCCCGTTTCCTGGGCAAGCGTCTCCGACAGCTTCGGGCTGAACTGCGCCTCGCTGAAAACGGCCTTGACACCGGCCGCCTTCACCTTCTCGACCAGGGCCGCGAGATCGGCGGCCGACGGGTCCTGCCCGACGTTCGCGAGAATCACCCCGATGAGCTCGAAGCCGTAGTGCTTGGCGAAGTATGGGAATGCGTCGTGGAAGGTCACCAGTTTGCGGTTTGCCGAGGGGATCGTGGCGATCTGCGCCTTGAGGTCGGCGTCGAGCGCGTCGAGCTTCGCCCCGTACGAGGCCACGTTGGCGTCGAACGTGGCTTTGCCCGCGGGGTCGAGCGCGGTGAGCTTCGCCGCGATGGCCGGCAGGTAGTACTGCTTGACAAGTGTCGGATCCAGCCAGAAATGGGGGTTCGGTTCGCCGTCGACGGTCATGACGGGAATGCCGTCGCCGAGGACGAGGTGCGGCGTCTGCCCACCGGTGCCCGAGGCCAGGAGCTTCTGCAGGAAGTCGTCCAGGCCAACGCCATTTGACACGACGAGGTTGGCGTCGGCCAGCTTTTTCGCGTCGTCGGGCTTCGGTTCGTAGTCCTCCGGACCGACTCCCGGCGGAATGATCGAGGTCGCCGCCACGCGACTGCCGCCGACGTTCTGGACGATGTCGGCGAAGACGGTCGTCGTGGTCACGACCTTGATGGCGCCGGGACCCGAAGTCGCCCCGGAACCTGTCGGCGCGCTCGGCGAGCTCCCGGACGCCTGGCACGCGGCAACGGCTATCGCTGCGAAGGCGACGATCCCGACTCGCTGTGTCATGCGACTGAATCTCATGTGTCTGCGCACCTCTGTGGCTCCGTCCTCGTTCCTGAGTTGGACCCAGATCAGGCGTCGGCGGTGGTCTTCGCCTGGCAGTGCCGGCAGAGCCCGAACAATTCGAGCCGGTGGCTGTCGATCCGGTAGCCGCTCCGCCGGGCGATCTCGGCGACCGCCTCGGCGACGCCGCTGTCCTCGACGTCGGTTGCGCGACCGCAGCGCGAGCAGATGACGTGATGGTGATGCGCTGGCGCGCACGGGACATACGCGTGTTCACCGGATGGCAGGTCGAGCCGCTCGACGACACCCAGCTCCGTCAACAGATCGAGAGCCCGGAACAGGGTTGCGCGACTGATTGCGAGTCGCCGACCCCGCGCGACGGTCTCGAGCTCGGCCGCGGTGAAGTGACCGCCATATTCGGCGATCAGGTCGGCGACGGCGCGGCGCGGCGCGGTCAGGCGATAGCCGCCCACATCTAGGGCCCGGACGATTGGGTTCGGCGAAACCATCGGCGAGACGATAGCAAGGATCAGATGCATTGTCGAGAGTCAGTCGCAATTACTTCTCGAACCACGATGTCGACCGTTCAGCGTCGATCCATCGGATGGGCTGCACGGTACGGACCGCGTCGTCGTCTCCTGGTGAGGCGATTGTGGGATCAACCGTGCTTCGCTTTCGAAGTCCAAAGGGCGCAGACTCGGGGCGCCTCTGACGCCCAGCCCAGGGCTCGTCACAGGGCATGTGCCTGAAGGGGGCCGCACATGGACCGACTCCGGGACTCCGTAGTCTTCCCTTGGATCATCGCTGTCATCGGGTTCCCGATCGGCGGCGTTCTGGCTCAACAGCTCGCCGGGCCGGCCGCTGCCGTCCCGGCGGCCCTGGTGTCCGGTCTCGTCGCCGGCGCCGCGGTCGGCTTCGCCCAGGC
>Ga0307308_10001106_pt1 | contig 10622 bp, 6 predicted proteins | sample ER_DNA_195_FD_194501 | JGI IMG/M metagenome (GOLD analysis project Ga0307308, IMG submission 194501) | Bulk soil microbial communities from the East River watershed near Crested Butte, Colorado, United States - ER_DNA_195 | ecosystem: Environmental > Terrestrial > Soil > Floodplain | place: USA...
CGTGGGCGTGGTCATCGACGGTTGCCCGCCGAACATCGAAGTGTCGGAGGCACGGATCCAACGGGAGCTGGACCGCCGCCGTCCGGGGCAAAGTAAGATCGCAACGCAGCGGAAAGAAGAAGATCAGTGCGAAATTCTTTCTGGTGTCTTTGGGGGCAAAACACTGGGCACTCCGATCGCGATTCTGGTCCGCAACAAAGACGCGCGACCGGAGGATTACGTGGAGGTCGCAGAGAAATTTCGGCCCTCACATGCCGACTTCACTTACGAAGCCAAGTATGGAATACGAAACTGGCAGGGCGGTGGTCGCGCTTCGGCGCGGGAGACTATCGGCCGCGTCGCAGCAGGCGCAGTTGCAAAGAAAATATTGTCAGTGCTGTATGCGGAATTCGAAATTGTCGCCTACGTCACGCAAATTCATGAAGTCGTTGCGAAAATTGATCGTTCCACCGTAAAGGGAAAGGAGATCGAGAAGAATATTGTTCGCTGCCCGGATGCCGTAGCGGCGAGAAAGATGGTGTCGTTGATCGAAGAGATTCGTGACAAAGGCGATTCGGTTGGTGGCGTTATTGAATGTGTCATCCGGGGCATTCCGCCTGGACTCGGTGAACCGGTTTTCGACAAGCTCGATGCGGATCTGGCGAAGGCGGTGTTGAGCATACCGGCAACTAAGGGTTTCGAGATTGGTTCCGGTTTTGCGGCAACGGAAATGCGGGGCTCGCAGCATAACGATCCATTCGAGATGCGCGGCGGGAAAATTCGCGCGGCAACTAACAATTCCGGCGGCGTGCAGGGCGGCATCAGTAATGGGGAGGAGATTTATTTTCGCGTCGCGTTTAAGCCGACAGCTACGATCGCCCACGAACAGAAGACGGTGACCAGTTCGCGCAAGCAAACTCAGCTCGCTGCGCGCGGACGCCATGATCCGTGCGTTCTTCCCCGGGCCGTGCCGATCGTGGAAGCGATGGCCGCGCTGGTGCTTTGCGATCATGCTTTGCGGCAGCGAGCAATTGATGACCGACCACAGTGACGTCTGAAACCCAAGCAGTGGCTGGGTCGCCACTTTGGCAGGTGGTCTTCGCTTCTTTTGGCGTCATTTTGATTTTATTCGAAGTCATGCGGGGCTGGCGATTGGGTTTGATGCGTCAGATTACGCGGCTTATCGCCCTTGGCGCCGCCTACGGGGCTGCGTTTCTTGGAGGCAGCTTCTGTGTTCCCGTGGCGCGGTCCTTTTTCAAAATGCCTGACCCCGTTTTGTCGATCTTATGCGGCGCAATCCTTGCGCTGGTCGCCTATGCGCTCGTAAGCGGCGTTGGAGCGATTCTGTTTAAGCGAACTTCCCAACAAGAATCGGGACTGCTCTATCTTATTTACGGTTTTGCGGGTGCAATCCTTGGATTGTTTTTCGGTGTTTTTCTGCTTTGGCTGACTGTCGCGAGTGTGCGAGCGGTCGGGGCCCTCGCTGAAGGGCAAGCTCGCAGCCGGTCGCGCGGCGAAGCACATGGTGCACAAGACGCAACCTCGCGTGCTCTCGATGTGCGTCGCCGTTTTCTTTCGGAATCCGATGTTGGCGTGCCGGTGCTCGCGACATCACTGGCACGCCTGAAGAATTCACTCGAACTAGGTCTGCTTGGAAGCGTCTTTAAGAACAGCGACCCGATTTCGCAGAGAACATATCAAACGCTGGAGAAAGCGGGGAGCGTTCTTTCCAGCGCGGAACGTGCGCAGAAATTTCTAACGTTCCCGGGTGCCCGCGAATTGAGCGAGCATCCAAAGATCGTCGCGTTGCGAAGCGATCCGGAAATCGCCGATCTGATCGCGGACAGGCGCTTCGTCGATCTCCTTCAAAATCCTCGTGTCATCGATGCGGCAAATGATCCGGTTCTCGCGGAGCGAGTCAGGAAATTCGATATTCAGCGCGCGCTCGATTATGCGCTGGAGCAGAAGTAACCACGAATAGACACGAATGAACACGAATTTATTGGAATAACGAAATCGGAATGATGAGGGCGAAAGCCCGGGATTTACTGGGTCGTGCTGGGTTCAGCTCGACGCGAGTAATGAACTCGTCATTCGTTATTCCTTCGGCATTCGGCATTCGTGCTTCGCCATTTTTCTCATACTTCATTGGTGTCCATTCGTGTTCATTCGTGGTTAATTTTGTGACAATGAGTTACCTCGTCACCATCGGTCTGGAAGTGCACGTCCAGCTCAAGACGCGCTCCAAAATGTTTTGCACTTCTCCGGTTGAGTTCGGAGCGGAACCGAACACGCACACTTGCCCGGTTTGTCTTGGTCTGCCCGGCGCATTGCCAGTGATGAACCATGAGGCGCTGCGCATGACGGTGCTGACTGGACTCATGCTCGGATGCGACATCGCACCCATCTGCAAGTTCGATCGCAAAAACTATTTCTATCCGGACATGCCTAAGAACTATCAGATTTCGCAGTACGACATGCCACTTTGCACTAATGGCGCCGTCCCGTTACACGACCTGGCTTACCCGAAGGACGCACAGAAAAATATCGCTACGCCCGACAAGGAAGTGGATCTGGTGCGTATTCATCTCGAGGAAGACGTGGCAAGAAGCTTCCATCTTGAGAACAGCACGGGAATCGACTTCAATCGTGCCGGCATACCATTGATGGAGATTGTAACGCAACCGGAAATCAACTCGCCGGAGGAAGCGTTCGCGTTTCTCGCGTCTCTCAAGCAAATCTTAATCTACGGGGCGGTAAGCGATGCCGATATGGAGAAGGGACAACTCCGCTGTGACTGCAACGTGTCGGTGCGACCGGAGTCGCAGACAGAGCTTGGAGCGAAGATCGAGATCAAGAACCTGAATTCAATCAGCGGAGTGCGACGCGCCCTGGCATACGAGATCCGGCGTCAAATCACCGCGCTGGAGAATGGCGAGAAACTCGAGCAAGAGACACGTGGTTGGAACGACGCAGCGGACGAAACGTTTTTGATGCGGACAAAAGAATTCGCGCATGATTACCGCTATTTCCCGGATCCTGACCTTGTGCCGGTAAAAACTGAAGCGCTTCTGGCCGAAGTGCGACAGCGGGTGCCCGAGTTGCCGAAAGCGAAACGAGGCCGTTTTGTCCAGCAATATCAGGTAAGCCCGTACGCTGCCGCCGTGCTGGCGAACGATCTTGATCTCGCGCGTTATTTTGAAGCGGCCGCCAAAGGCGCAAAGAAACCGAAGAATGTCGCAAACTGGATTCTGAACGACCTACAGAACGCCCTCGGTAGCGCCGGTAAAACCATTAACGATTGTCCGATTCCGCCAGAGGCGCTTGATGAGTTGGTCAATCTGATCGACAGCGGAAAAATCAGCGGCAAGCAGGGCAAAGAAGTTTTCGCGGAGATGTTTACCAGTGGAAGAAGCGCGGCCGCGATTGTGAAAGAAAAGGGGCTCGAGCAACTGAGCGATTTAAGTGCCATCGAAAAATTATGCGACGAAGTAATCGCCGCGAATCCCAAGCCGGTCGCAGATTTCAAAGCCGGTAATATCTCGTCTCTCAATTTTCTTAAGGGGCAGGTGATCAAGTTATCAAAAGGGAAGGCTAATCCGCAGTTGGCCGGCGAAATTTTGGAGCGGAAACTGAAAGCGTAGCTGCACCGTGTCATCCCGAGCGAAATCGAGGAATCCCGTGATGTAACCGATGGGCAATACCGCGGGATCCTTCGACTTCGCTTCGCTTGCTCAGGATGACAAGTGCAGTGCACGCGATGAAGTTGGTGCCGTGCGGATTCTAGTTGCTTCGGATAAATTCAAAGGCGCACTCAACGCGCGAGAGGTCGCGGAAAACATTGCGAAAGGTCTGCGCGACGTCTTGCCGGATGCTGAGATTGAAATCGTGCCGATGGCGGACGGCGGCGAGGGAACCGCGGAAGCGATTTGCGAAGCGCGCAGCGGTTCATGGTTGAAATGCAAAGCACACGATCCCATTGGTCGTGAAATCGAAGCGCGTTACGCGTGGATTGAAGACGGGGAACTGGCAGTAATGGAAATGAGCGAAGCCGCCGGAATGCGACGGTTATCTGAAAGCGAACGCGATCCGGTTCGCGCGACCACGTTCGGTGTTGGTGAAATGATTTTGGACGCAGTCAGTCGAGGGGCGAACGAAATCATCATTGGTCTTGGCGGCAGCGCGACAAACGATGGCGCATCTGGGATGGCAAGAGCCATGGGATTTCGATTCGATTACCAGCAGGAGCAAGAGAAGGATATGAAATGCGTGACCGATTTGGTTGATCTCTGTCGGATCGAAAAGCCGCAGGATTTGAAGTTGCCGAAAATCATTGCGGCAGTCGATGTGCAGAATCCGTTGCTCGGCGAAAATGGGGCGACACGAGTATTTGGTCCGCAAAAGGGCGCGAGCAAAGATGAGCTCAACGTCTTGGAACGGGCGCTGACCAGGCTGGCTGATGTCGTCGCTGAGGAACTTGGTTTTGATTATCGCGACAGACCCGGCGCGGGCGCGGCGGGTGGACTCGGATTTGGTCTGATGAGTTTCTGCGGCGCGACGATTCAGCCCGGCTTCGATGTCGTCGCAGAAGCCGTCGGGCTGGAGTCAAAAATGAAAGGTGTCGATCTTGTGATTACGGGCGAGGGGAGCTTGGATCGGCAAACCTTGGAGGGAAAAACACCAGCGGGCGTTGCAAGATTGGCACGAAAACTTGGCAAGACAGTTTTCGCAATTGCCGGGCGCTATGACGGAAACCAACAGGTGCACGAGTTGTTTGATGAAGTCTATCAACTTGCTCGCTCCGGCATGAGCGAGAAGGAACAGATGAAACGTGCTGGAGAATTATTGCGCGGGAAAGCGCGCGAACTCGCCAAGAGTCTATAGAAGCTCAGTCGCCCCGGCTGTCAGAGCGATTTCTTTGCGTTCCTCGGATCATCCGTGGGATTCACGTAATTGATCTGCCATGGTCCGACGCCATGGAGTTGGATGACAGTCTCCCCTTCGGACCAGGCGGTGTGTTTCATGCCAGCGGGCCAGTAACCGAAAGAGCCAGCCGGAAGTTTTTTTGCGCTGCCGCGATCGAGCGCTTCTCCGGTCGCGAGATAAAGAGCACCCGAAATCACAGTGACACGCTCGGTTTTTGGATGGGTATGTGGCGGGACATGATAGCCCTCAGGAAACTGAAAACGCACTACGAACGGGCCTTCTTTCGTCGGGTCGCCTTCGAGCACAGCCATCCTTGCGCCAGGAGGCAAAGCCGCTGGCCCTGTTTTCCATTCAATAGTCGTCGGGGGATAAAGGCGCATCTCTCCGGACTGCGGCTCTTCGGCAGAGGACCGCGTCAAGAAGAAGCCCAGGCCTAAGAGCACAGCTAATGCGGAACCGAAGATAGTTTTCATAGATTGTTTGGTGTTTTTTCTGGCGGCAAATCGTTCAGTAAAATTCGCGATATTGCTTTGCTGTTTCGACGTAGCTCCAAGCCCATCGGGCGATATCCTTTTGTTCATCCAGCGTAAGCTGGCGGCGTATTTTCGCCGGTGATCCGAGCACGAGCGACCCTGGGGGAATTTTCGTCCCGATTGTGATAAGAGCGTTTGCGCCGATGATCGAGCGCGCCCCGACTTCCACATCGTCGAGAATGATGGCGCCCATGCCGACCAGCACTTCATTGTCGATTTTGCATGCGTGTACGATCGCGGTGTGACCAACGGTAACCAGTTCGCCCATGGTTGTTGGATAATCTGTGTCGACGTGAACGACAGCATTATCTTGAATGTTCGACCGCGGGCCGATGACGATCCGATTGATATCGCCACGAAGCACTGCGCCGTACCATACGCTCGATTCTTCCTCCAGAATCACGTCGCCAATCACCGTTGCGCCCGGGACAACCCATGCGCTGGAATGGATGGTGGGACATTTTTTCAAACGCGCAGCGATACCGGCGTGCCCGGTTGGAAGTGAGTCGGGTTCGATGTGCATTTAACAATCAACGTTGAACGTCGAGCGCCCAACCTACGTCGCAAGGCTGAGGCGTGGCAAGCGCCCAACGTTGAATGGCGGAATCCGTGGAAAACGTGCGACAAGGTTGATGACCGGCACGAGTGCGGAATGGGGACATTGCAAAAATGTAATAAAAAGGCTTGCATCGCTGGGAACAATTCCTTTCCATCGCGCGCATGTGTTCGAAAGTTACTCTTGCTCTGGGAACCGCGCTGGCGGGGATCGCGGTCTGTTGTTTTGTTGAGTCCAGCCTGGCTCAGGACGCCCTCACGGTTCCCATTGCCGCAAGCGACAATGACGATGTTGATGGTGACGAGACCGACACCAAGGATGATAAATCCCGTCGGCGCCGCTCGCACAAGAGTGGCAGCGATGTAAACGCGGACAATGCGCCATGGGCGAACGCGGGTGAAAATCGGTTATTGGCGATAACCAGCATCGCTGAAACGGCTGAGGCCGAAGGTATCGTCGTTACAGGAAGCTTCGACATTTATCCAGTGGAGTATCCTGCGTTGCCGCCAGTCGAAGGGACCAGAATCAATTCCGGCAAGAAAACTTCGTTCGTGAAACCGCAAGAGTTCCCCACTTTCGAAGGTAACGACTACCGGGAGGTGATGGCCACTACGCCTGGCATCATCGTCAGCGAAGAGCCAAGCTCGCCGATCATCAATTTCGGCTATCGCGGTCTAAATTCCCAGCGCAGCGAATTCATGCAGGTGCTCAAAGACGGAATCTCTATCAAGAACGAGCAGTTTGGTTTTCCCGAAACCCATTACACGCCAATTCTCGATGCTGTGGAACGGATTGAACTCATTCGGGCAGGCGCTGCTTTGCAGTTCGGGCCGCAACCCGGCGGGGCCCTCAATTTCGTCATGAAAATGCCGCGGCAAGACGCGCCATTTCATTTCACCACCAAGAACGTGTTTGGCAGCTATGGGTATTATCGCAATTACACAGAAGTGGACGGCACAGTCGGCCCGCTCGGCTACTATCTTTACTACGATCACCGGCAGCAGGACGGGTTCCGCGAGGCCAATAGCGATTATGATCTGAATGGGGGCAGTGCTCGTCTTGTGTGGGATTTAACAAACGACAGCCGTTTTATCCTCACGCTGGACGCTTACGATGAAGAACATGGCGAACCAGGGGGCCTCCGTCGTCGGGAAGCGGTCAACCCGCCAAACTCTGTCTTTATTGAAGACGATCGCACTGCGAGCACGCGGTTTTTCGACCGGTTCCGGCTCGAGCGTTACTACGCCACGCTTGAGTATCAGAAAATGTTCTCGGAAAGAACCCAGCTCGACATCAAGGCATTTGGCGGATACTTGACGCGCTGGAGCAAGCGCCAGCGCGGCGGCGTTTTCGGCACGCTGCCCAGCGGGCCAGATGCGAATACGAATTCAATACAGTTGCGAACGGACTACATAGAGGGCCTCGATGCACGGATGCGCCACGACTACGATTTGTTCAATGACGTCTCGACCTTTGCTGGAGGCATCTATTTTTATCACGCGTTACAGGACCGTCGCGACGAACGCGGTCAAACACCGGACGCCGAAACTGGCACGCTTCGGAATTTGAACACCGGTGAAACCTGGGACGGCGCGATCTTTGCCGAGAATCGCTTCCATTTCGGGCGTCTTTCCATCGTTCCCGGTATGCGCCTGGAATTCCTTCAGCAAAGTGTCGATGAAGAAGTAAACGTCTCGAATCCTCTGCATTCACAGTCCGATTTTTCATTTGTGCCACTGTTTGGACTAGGAGTGGACTATGTGTTGATCGAAGGGCAGCAAATCGTCCCCGCGCCTCTGGTGGCAGGAGAAAAGGGTGCAGAGACCAAAAATCCTCCCGCCCCCATGGTCACAGCCGGTGGCCCACCGCGTGTTGAACTTTACGGAACAGTATCGCAAGCCTACCGGCCACGGACGTATGGCGAACTGGTCCCAACCGGAGCAAGCAGCGTGGTGAATGGCGACCTCAAAGAAGGCGATTCGCTTCAGTTTGAATATGGAGTGCGCGGAAAGCCGTTTCCGTATCTCAATTTTGACGTCAGCGGTTTCTATTTCACTTTCGACGATCAAGTCGGCGACATCATTTTGCCCAATGGATTTACCTCCACCGGAAACGTCGGCGACGCGCGTTATGTCGGGTTCGAAGCCGCGGCCGAACTGGACGTTCTGGCGTTAACCAATGGTGGCTCACCCAGCCCGTACGGCAACCTCAAGCTCTATGGCAACGTCACGTTGCTGGACGCCGAGTTCACATCCGGACCAAATAACGGCAACACACTGGCATACGCTCCAGATTACCAGGTCAAGACAGGCGCGATCTATAGCTACAAGGAGACCTTTAAAATCGCGCTTCTTGGCACGCTCGTTGACAATGAGTTCGGTGACGATGGCGATTCCTTCGAAGGCTTCATTCCCGCCTACAATGTTTGGGACCTCACGGCCGAGGTTAAATTTTGGAAGGGGCGAGCCGGAGTCTTCGCGGGTATCAGGAACCTCTTCGACGAGGATTATTGGGGCGAAGTCCGCGAGGAAGGCATTATGCCCGCGCTGCCACGAAACTACTACGGCGGGTTCGAAATCTTTTTCTAACGCGGTTTTAAATGAGTTGTAACGGCGGTCTGCGACCACCGATAATCGCCTTTCCGAGCTGACGACGGCGCTCATAGAGCGCCGCTACAGCTGAGAGAATCGGATTTTCTTATTCTTGCGCTTGGGCGATTATAGGCACCGCATGCGGGAGCCCCCTCCAGAAGAAGTCACGCCGTTCGTTTTCTCCGATCCCACGGGAAAGCGTTGGCCGCGCCTGCGTCTGATCCTGCTTCTCGCGGGCGTACTATTTTTCCTGGGGACGGTCGTGTTCGTTCAGACGCTTTTCGTCACGCCGAAATTGAATGTGCCGTTTTCCCTTCGTCAGTTGAAAGGCCAGTTGAAAGCGTTGCAAAAGCAGAATCCAGCCGACCAATTGTCTGCAAGTTCGCTATTGTGGCGGAAATTTGCGGAAGCGCGACAAGCGGCAAGAAAGCTTGCTGGCGCGGCGCCTGCACCTTCACCGCGGCCACGGAAGAAATCGCCCAATAACGAAGTGCGCCTGGCGTTTTACGCAAACGGTGATCCGTATAGCTACGCGTCACTCGAGCAACACGCAGCGCAGATTACACACCTCTGTCCGGAATGGATGACCGTGATCAATGGCTTGGGTGATTTACAAATCGATGGGGACACCCGGCTATCGAAACTGACCGCAAATAAGGGCATCGCGCTTCTACCGCTGCTGACAAACCTTGTCGGCGACACGTGGGAGCCGGAAGCGATTGAAAACCTCGCGCACGGACCGGCGCAACGACAGGACCGGTTTATCCAGCGTGTGCTTTCTGTCTTGCGCAACGCAAAAGCAGCAGGCGTTGTGGTCGACTGGCAGCAAATCGACCCGGCTTATAAGAAGGACATCACCGGATTCATCGACAAGTTTGCTGACGCGTTGCACGACGATAACAAGGAGCTTTGGCTGTGCGTTCAGCCCAGCCAGGAATTGGATTACATCGACTTCGATGCACTCGGCGACAATGTCGATCGTTTTGTGGCGATGTTGTTCGACGAAACATCGGACACCGATCCGCCGGGGCCGCTGGCGTCGCGCTCGTGGTTTGAAGGCTGGGCCCACGTGCTGCTGCAGGATGCCGACACCAAGCAATGGATCATTGCAATCGGCAGCTACGGATACGATTGGACGATCGGCGGAAGAAAAGCTGAGATGATCAGCTTTTCAGAAGCGATGAGCCGCGCTAACGACGCGGAAATCGAGAGCGCGGAAGTTCAGGGACCGGGATACAGCCCGTATTTTTATTTTCAGGATGAAGACAAGGAGCACGCCGTTTGGTTTCTGGATACGGCCACCTTTGTTAACCAACTGCGCGAGGTGCGCGACAAAAAGGCGGGCGGGTTCGCGCTTTATCGGCTCGGGAGCGAAGATCCAGCGATTTGGGATGCGTTAAATGTTCCGCGGGATTTCAAGTTGGATAATCAGATGCGGCAGGCGCTCGAGCTGATAAAATCGACCGACACAATAACCGATGTCGGCGACGGCGAAATTGTCACTGTTGACGAGGATCGCACCGACGGGAGGCGAAAACTTGCTGTGGACGGGGAGGGCTATCTCACCGCGAAGTACGTGAGGTTTGCGGAATTCCCAACGCTTTATCACCAGGGCGCCGGTGGCGAGCATCAGGTGGCAATCACTTTTGACGATGGGCCCGACCCGCGATGGACGCCAAAGGTTTTAGACATTCTCAAGACAGCAAACGTGAAAGCCGCGTTTTTCCTCGTGGGAGTGAACGCGGAACGATACCCAGGCCTTGTCCGACGCATTGTCAGCGAAGGACATGAGATTGGGAATCACACTTACTATCATCCCAATCTCGCGCTCTGCTGGCCCGAGCACATCCGGGTGGAGTTGAATGCGACCCAGCTTTTGCTCGAAACGATAACAGGTCGCGCCACCACATTGTTCCGGCCGCCTTACGCGGCTGATAGCAGTCCGACGCAATTGAGTGAGCTGACTCCGCTGAAAATCGCCGAAGACCTCAATTATCTCGTCGTCCTGGAGAGTATCGACCCGCAGGATTGGGCAAA
>Ga0307308_10001108_pt1 | contig 10617 bp, 15 predicted proteins | sample ER_DNA_195_FD_194501 | JGI IMG/M metagenome (GOLD analysis project Ga0307308, IMG submission 194501) | Bulk soil microbial communities from the East River watershed near Crested Butte, Colorado, United States - ER_DNA_195 | ecosystem: Environmental > Terrestrial > Soil > Floodplain | place...
TGGTCACCGGGGAGAGCGCGAAGTAAGCCGTAAAACCATTGCGCGGGGAATGCCGGGTGATTTCCGGTGTGACCGTGGTGACTACGCTCGTGTGCTTTTTACTTTGCACACGAGGCTGCGGGCGCATCGAGCGCCCGGCATTCCCTGCGCCCTCTGAATTTCAGAAGGCGGGACTTTTTAACCAAACCTCGCGCGAAACGCGCGGCGAGATCGCGAAGCTGTGTCGACAAATGAGGCCGTTTGAAATTCAAGTCTATGAGAAATTCGTGGCGCGAGCGCATCATCATGGTGCGTCGTCCCTGCGGAAGCAGGGACCCATAACCACCGATGCTAGTTGTTACAAAGCCGTCTGGCCCCAATGCTCAATTGCACCGCCGCGGCGTATGGGTCCCTGCTTTCGCAGGGACGACGTTTGGAAAGTCGAAGCCTCGCGCATTGCGCTCTCTCTCACGCCCGCCAGTCGTAAATCCAGTCCTGCCGCGCCAGCATCTGCTTTGCGCCGATCGCCTTGATCACGAGGTCGCGCGCCAAAGCCATCGGGCCCGTGAGGTGATAGATTCGCCCGTTGCGCCGCGCGGCGTGCTGAATACGCCTCACCCGCGAGCGGCGCAGCCGCCCATAGCGTTTCAGCGCGGCCGGAATGCCCGCGGTGTTTTCCCCGGTTTCGCCGAGGCAGTTGGCGAGCACCGCGGCATCCTCGATCGCCATGCCCGCGCCTTGCGCGGCAAACGGCAGCATGGCGTGGACGGCGTCGCCCAGCAATGCGATCGCGCCGTCGCTCCATTCGCCGCCGTCGGGCAGCGTGAACAGCGCCCATTTCCGCCAGTCGTCGACCGCGGTGATCATCATCCGCGCGGTACCCGGCCAGCGCGAGGACGAGAACACCTTCTTGATTTCCATCGCCTCGCCGGGCGCACTCCAGCCCGGTCTGTTCCACGTCCCCGGCACTATGGCGACGACGTTGATCTCGCGCCCGCCCGAGATCGGGTAGGTGACAAGGTGCGCCTTCGGTCCCATCCAGAGCTGGACGCGGCGCGAGGTATATTCGCGGGGCAACTGGGTGGCTTCGAGCGTTCCGCGCCAGGCAATCAGTCCGGAGAATTGCGGCTGCACCTCCGGAAACAGATGGTGCCGGACCGCGGACCAGATTCCATCGGCACCGATCAGCGCCAGCGCCAATTCCTGCTGGCGCGCCATGCCGCTGCGCTGGACGACGGTCAAGCCCCTGGCATGGGCGACCACGTCTTCGAACTGGCAACCCAGCCGCAACTCGATATCGGGATTGTCATTGACCTGGGCTTGCAGCGCGCGTTGCAGATCGGCGCGATGCACCACCCAATAGGGCGCGCCGGCGCGAAACGTGGCGGCTTCCCCAAGCGGCAGGCGAACGACTTCCCCGCCGCTCCGCGCGCTCATCAGGCTGATGGCATCGGGCGTGACCGCGCGATGCCCAAGCCGTGGCTGCAATCCGAGCTCGACCAGCACGCGGCTGGCATTGGGCGAGAGCTGCAGGCCGGCGCCGGCTTCCTCGAGGCGTTCGGCTTTTTCGAGAACGACGACGCGAAAGCCCCGTGCCGCAAGCGCAAGGGAAGCCGTCAATCCTCCGATCCCGGCACCAGCGACGAAGATGGTGCGTGAAGCGGCCACCGCTCGATCAGGCGGCCTTGTCTTTCACCACGCATTCGGGCGGGCGGGCCTCGCCGGCGGCGAGGTCGGCGGCGTAGCGGTAAAGCGTCGAGCAATAGGGGCAGATGATCTCGTTGTCGTTGCCCAGATCGAGGAAAACATGGGGGTGATCGAACGGCGGATTGGCGCCCACGCACATGAATTCCTTCGAGCCGATCTCGATGACGGAGACGCCGGCATCGTTGTGAAAATGGGGAACGACATGGTCGGACATCGTATTCACCTTGGACAACACGGGCGGGGGACGCGAACAACAAGGCGCCGCATGGTAGAAATGCAGCGCACCATACTGGCGGGTGCAGTTGATTCCCAGCGCCCCGGCTACTCATCTGCCTATGCAAATTCGACACAATCTTGTCGTCCCAGAGAAGCCCTTCTTTCGTCGGGGCCGTTGTGTCTTAAAAGCGGCACACCATCTTAAGCATAGCGAAATACCGGGTTTTCGGGATGAAACGGCCGCGGATCGGTTCGGCTTTGGCGGGTATGACATTGTGCGCGGTGGCCTGCGCGCTGCTGTGGCCGCATGCGCGCGACGCCGGCGCAATTCTGGCGGCCCAAGACGATCCGGCGCAACTCTCTGATATCCAGCTCGATTCTGCCCTGCGGAACAACCAGGCCGTGGTCGCCGAGAATATCGAGGCGGCGCTTGCCGCAAATGACGCCGATCTTGCCAACAGCTTTGTCGATCTCGCCAGGGAGAAGAGCATTTCCGTCAGCGACGAGTTAGCGCTGCGGGTGAGCAATGCCGTCGCCGAGCAAAATTCGACCTCGCACTTTGCAAAACGCTTCGCCACCGGCCTTGTGACCGGAAATGCCGACGATGTCGCGAGCCTGTCGGGCACGATCGCCGGCGATCTGTTCGTGTTCGGCGATATCCGGGACGTGGTGCGCGAAGGCAAGCACCTCGCGATGGGCGAGGATACCGATCGGCTGATCCTTGGCCTTGCTGCCGCCGGCCTCGCGGTGACCGCGGCGACCTATATCTCGGTCGGCGGCGTGGCGCCGGTGCGCGCCGGTCTCACGCTGGTCAAGGATGCCCGCAAGGTCGGACGGCTGGGCGAGGGGCTCACGCAATGGGCCGGCCGCTCGGCCCGCCAGATCGTCGACGCGCCGATGCTGCAGAATGCGGTTGCGTCCGGTTCGGTGTTGCGGCCGGGGCAGACGGTGACTGCGATAAAGGCCGCCTTCCGCGCCGAGAAGGCCGGAGCGCTGGTCCGTCTCGCCAAGGACGTCGGGCGCGTCAGCGAGAAGGCCGGCATGCGTGGCGCGCTGGATACGCTGAGGATAGCCGAGGGCCCGAAGGACGTTGCTCGGGCCGCACGGCTTGCGGAGTCCAAGGGCGGACAAACCCGCGCCATCCTCAAAGTGCTGGGCCGCGGCGCCTTGCTGCTGGCGGCCGGCGCCTTCAATCTGACGCTGTGGGTGTTCGGCGCGCTGCTGGCGCTGTTCGGCTTTCTGTCGTCGATCAAGGCCACCACCGAACGCCTGACCCAGTCGTGGCTGGATCGCAAGAAGGCGCGGCGGTTGCGACAGCAGATGGCGGCAGGCGTTTCGGCCTAACCATAGATCGTAACCCCAACCCAAACCCTCTCAACTATTTCATCACCAGGAAAAATGGATTGCCGATGCCGAGTTTTCATAACGGCGCTGTCGAAATTGCCTATCTCGATGAAGGCGAGGGCGATCCGATCGTCCTCGTCCACGGCTTTGCGTCGACCAAGAATGTGAACTGGGTTTATCCGACCTGGGTTTCGGAACTCAAGAAAGACGGCCGCCGCGTGATCGCGCTCGACAATCGCGGCCATGGCGATTCCGCGAAACTCTATGACCCGGAAGCCTATCACATCGGCACCATGGCCGGTGACGTCGGCGCGCTGATGGATCATTTGAAGATCGAGCGCGCAGATATCATGGGCTATTCCCTGGGAGCGCGGATGACGGCGTGGCTCGCGCATCGCCGGCCGCAGCGGCTGCGTTCGGCGATTTTCGGCGGCATCGGGATCGGACTGATCGAGGGCGGCGGGCCCGGCGAAAACGTCGCCGAAGCGCTGGAGGCGCCGTCGCTCGATCAAGTCACCGATCCGGTCGGACGGACCTTTCGCGCTTTCGCCGACCAGACCCGCTCCGACCGCCGGGCGCTCGCGGCCTGCTTGCGCGGCTCGCGGCGCCTGATGACCAGAGAGGAGGCCGCCGGGATCGCCGTGCCGGTATTGATCGCGGTCGGCACCAGCGACGAAATCGCCGGCTCGGCGCAAGCGCTCGGAAAAATCATCCCGGGTTCAAAAGTGCTCGACATTCCCAACCGCGATCACATGCGGGCGGTCGGCGACAAGGTCTACAAGAAGGGCGTGCTGGATTTTTTGTCCCATCGCCCGTAATTGGTGTTCCGGACGGCTTGATTTCCTGGAATTCCGGGCCACTTTGAGCCGACGTTTTCAGGCAGGGCGGAGTTCGGCTGGCATGAAGAAAATGTGCCGCTTCAATGCTTTGGCGGCGGTTCGAATGCAAGGCTGAGGTTCACTTTTTGCCGAAGTCGCCCTGGGACAGCCGTCCGCCCGTCGTGCTATAAGGTATGACGACCATCAGAACTTGCGGGAGCAAGCATGGCAATGCATCAGATCAATCCGCAGGGTGCGAAGCTGGCGGCGCTCGATCCGATCTGGGATCGCGTGCGGACCGAGGCGGAGGACATCGTTCGCCGCGAGCCCGAGCTTGCCTCCTTCATCTATTCGACCGTGCTGTATCATGAACGGCTGGAAGATTCGGTGGTGCATCGCCTCGCCGAACGTCTCGATCATTCGGCGCTGTCCGGCGACTTGATTCGCCAGACCTATGACGAGGCGCTGCGCGAGGATCCCGATCTCGGCAACGCTTTCCGCGCCGATCTGGTGGCGGTCTACGACCGCGATCCCGCGACCTCGCGTTTCATCGACCCGCTGCTCTACTTCAAGGGCTTCCATGCGCTGCAGACCCACCGTCTGGCGCATTGGCTGCATCAGAAGGGCCGCAAGGATTTTGCCTATTATTTGCAGAGCCGCTCATCGGCGGTATTCCAGACCGACATCAATCCCGCAGCCAGGATTGGCCGCGGGATTTTTCTGGATCACGCTACCGGGTTCGTATGCGGTGAGACCGCTGTGATCGAGGACGACGTCTCGATCCTGCACGGCGTCACGCTGGGCGGCACCGGCAAGGAGAACGAGGACCGCCATCCCAAGATCCGTCACGGCGTATTGATCGGGGCGGGCGCGAAAATTCTCGGCAATATCGAGGTCGGCCATTGCGCCCGCATCGCCGCGGGCTCCGTGGTGGTGAGGCCGGTGCCCCACAATGTGACGGTGGCGGGGGTCCCTGCCAAAATCGTCGGCGAGGCCGGCTGCGCCGAGCCGTCACGCACCATGGATCAGATGCTCAACGCGATCGGACTGTGATCAGCGAAGCATTTGAATCTGAATGCTGTGTACGATTTCTGCAAAGTTAGGCTAGCGGTTCGCCTCGTCTCGTCCTAAAAACCTCCCGAAACAAATCGTATTGGAGACTGCCGTGGACGTCCAGGAAGTCAGGAAACTCGACGCCTATCTCAAGCGTCTGTTCGGCAACCAGAAGATTCGCGTGGTGCCGCGGCCGAAAAAGGACGATTCGGCGGAAGTGTATATCGGCGAGGAATTCATCGGCGTCTTGTTCGTCGATGACGAGGACGACGACCGCTCCTTTCAGTTCCAGATGGCGATCCTCGAGGACGACCTGGTCGAACAGGGCTGAGGCTTTTGGGCCTCGCCGTTCGCCCCGTCATTTGCGAGGAGCGTTAGCGACGAAGCAATCCAGTTTCCGTCATTCCGGGATGGTGCGTTAGCACCAGACCTCAGATGTGCAATTGCACATCGGGGAATCTCGAGATTCCGGGTTCGATGCGGAGCCTGTCATGGGGCCGCGCTTTGCGCGGACCCGTTGGCATCGCCCCGAAATGACCACTCATCCCTTCTGCCCATGCAACTGTGCCGTCAATCGTTCCATCGCATTGGCCACCTCGCGCCATCGCGCCAGCCAGCTTCGTGGAAAACGAAACGTCAGATCGGCACCGTCGATGCGGCGCTCGCTCAGGCACATTCCTGGCGTCGCGCCATCGCGCGTGCAACGGGCGTTGAGGTTCGGCGTGCTGGCAAGGAACAGGTCTTCGTTGCTGTAGGGCGTACCGTCGCGAAATGCGCGCCTCGTCAACCCGTCTTGCCCGGGTACCGAGGCCTGTTCGAGATATCGCGGATAGATGGTGCGCAGGCGGGTATCCGGTGCCAGCGAGTCATGGTGCGCCGCTATCGACAGGAAGATGCGGTCGATCGGCTGTATCGTTTCTTCGATCGTCTCAGCGCTGACATGCTTGGGTGCTTCGGGAGGCTCGAGCGAAGGAAAGCTGAAGGCGAGATCGACGCGCTCCTGCGGCCCGGTGTGGCGCTGGATCTTCATGCGGATCGCCATGGTCGGCACGTTAAAGAGCGTCGCCCCGATACTGACCGGCAACCGCGCCGGACTGCTTGAAGCGTCCGCCCCCCAGGTCGGCCACAGCAAATAGGCGACCAGAGCCATCGCGGCCGATGTGACCGTGCATCCCAGCACGATCGGGATCATGCGGCCGCGGGAACGCTCGCGCGAACCGCGTGCAATGTGCTGGGCCGTCGAAAACAATGTCATGGACGAAGCATCGTGAGTTAGGTCCAGGGGCCGGCCGAATCACCTGCGAATATGCCATGCGCCATCGGATTTCCGCACGATTTCGCGCGGGTGGATGTTTGTGCAAGCCGCGGCTCCAGCCGGCGCCGTTAACCTTTCCTTAAGGATGATGTGGCGGCGAGCGGCCAATTTTGCCAAGCAAGGGAGGTCCTGTGGTGTAGCGGAAGAGCTTTGCGATGTCGCCCGATGCGTTGAATTCCCTGTTGTCCCTTTGCATCGGCTTCGCACTGGCGGGCGTGTTGACCAGCGGATATCAGGCGCTGGCGCAACGCCCGGCGGGGTTCGGACTGCTGGAGGAGGGCGCGGCGCCGAAGACCTTCCCCGCCGTGCCTTTCCTGGTTTTTGCGGCGCCCTTCATCATCATGCGCAATACGCTGCGCGGTGCGCGGATCGAACGCCGCCGCTTCGAATTGGTGATGCTGGCGACCATCCTCGCAGGATTCTGGAGCCTGATGTCCGGTACGTTTTTCCTGATGACGCTGCGCGCCGCCGGATTGCTGGCCTGAACGACACGGCTATGCCAAAATCTCCGCCACCAGGAGATTAATGAAGCATGGCAATCTATCAACTTGACGGGCAGACGCCCGAACTCCCCGCCGACGGTAACTACTTCATCGCCGATACCGCGACCGTGATCGGCAAGGTCCGCTTGTTCAGCTCGGCAAGCGTGTGGTTCGGCGCGGTGCTGCGCGGCGACAACGAGTGGATCGAAATCGGAGAAAACTCCAATTTGCAGGACAACTCGACCTGCCACACCGACATGGGTTTTCCGCTTACGATCGGAAAGAATTGCACCGTCGGCCACAACGTCATCCTGCACGGCTGTACCCTGGAGGATGGAGCGCTGGTCGGGATGGGCTCGATCGTCATGAACGGCGCGAGGATCGGCCGCGGCAGTATCGTCGGCGCGGGATCGGTGATCACGGAAGGCAAGCAATTTCCCGAGCATTCGCTGATCATCGGGGCGCCGGCGCGGGTGATCCGCACCCTCGAGCCCGCGCAGGTCGCGGCGATGGGAAGTGCTGCCAAATTCTACGTCGGCAACGGTCCGCGATTCAAGAAAGGCCTGAAGAAGATCGGTTGAGCGCGGCGCCTTGGAGCACGATCCGGAAAAAGGGAGAGCCATTTTTTCCCTCGGGACAAACGCCACGCGTTTGCCGGAGATCAAGCTCAAACAAAGAGATGAGATCATGATCCGATTCAATCTAATCTCTAGGTGTCCTCGGATTCGTTGGCCTCCGCCTCGCCGGCGACGCTTTCATGTCCGGCAGCCCACAGCGAATGTTCCGCGCTGCCGTCCTGATACGGATTGGCTTCAGCCGGAATGTTCTTTCGTGCGGCACGCTGGCCTTCCTCGAACGGATCTGGGTCGGTCGTCATGATTTCTTTTTCCGTGCTGGACTCGATCCAGCGTTGTCTTGTGCCGGTGTCCTCGAGAGCGATGCGCTCTTGCGAAGCGCGTCCTTCAGGTCGACGGGAATGCCGTGCTTCCTGAGCAAATCGGCAAACGCTTCGTCCGCCAGTTCCTGAATGGTGCCCATCCGGTCGCGCGCCAGCTGCTTCAGCTGGTCGAAAGTCTCTTCGTCGAAGGCGATCAACTTGCGCACGCGTTGCCTGCTCCACGAGATACGGATTTCAATAATGGTCAACGAAAATTGTCCGGCGCGGAACCAGTAGTATCGCGTTGTCATTGAATCTCAAAGGGAGATTCGGAATGGCTCTGCGAGGTCGAACGATCGCTCGACCAGTAACGATGCCGCGATCGATGCCGAAAACAGCACCGTCGATCGCAAGCTGAAGAGTATTTGTCGCGGCTGCTGGCAGCTCCGGTCTGACGCTCCACTTCAGGATCCCCTGTTGTAACGCTCGTGAGAGAATCCGTGTGGTGATTGTTGCCACCGTGTGAGCGGCAGCGGGGCATTACTAAATGCGAATTTAGAGACGCTATCGACGCGCGCCTATTATCTCTCCTGAATCCAAAACTATCTGTCGCTGCATGCGTCTAGCGGCGCTGGGAGCGATTCATCTCACGGAGTACACTCATGTTGCGTAAAACAATCATCGCCTTAGTTGCAGCTGTCTCGGTTGGCATGCTTGCACCGACTGTCGCCTTGGCCCGCGGTGGCGGAGGTGGCGGCGGCGGAGGCGGAGGCCACGGTGGTGGCGGCTTTGGCAGTGGCGGCGGTGGCTTCCACGGCGGCGGCGGCTTTGGTGGCGGCGGTTTTGGTGGAGGCGGTTTCCACACCGGTGGTCTTGGCGGCAGAACCGCTCTTGGCGGTGGAGGATTTCACAGCGGAACCATGGCAAGTGGCGGAGTCCGTGGCGGTGATTTCCACCACGGGTTTGACCACGACCGCGGCTTTCGCCGATTTGGAGGGTTCGGCTTCTACCCCTATGATGACTACGCCTACGGCGATTCCTATTACGATAATGGCGACTGCTACACGGTGCAGCGGCGCGTGCATTCGCGCTCCGGTTGGCACGTTCGCCCGGTCCAGGTCTGCAGCTGATCCCGCCGCCTTCGACGGCTGAAAGGAGGTCCGGTCCGGTAAGGTTGAGGACCGTGACAGCCGGGAAAATTCCCGCGGCCTTGGTGTATTTTGCACCGAGGCCGTTTTCTTGACGCCCGTCCATGGTACGCCGCTTGCCTCGTATGATGGATGTTCAGCATGCTCACAGCACCCGGCTTGACGTTGCTGTTTTTGGGCGTCGTTGTCGGCCTCGGCGTTGCCTTTGTGTGGATGCTCTGGGAAGTCGAGCAAGTATCCAAACCGCGTCGCAACCGCGATCGCTTCGGATAGGTCGACCGGCATCTTTCTCCACCTGGGCTGTGCGGGGCACTGCCGCCAACGAGCCGTGCACAAAAAACAAGGCCGCCGGCGCAGTATAACGCCAGGCGACCTTGCCAGCCCGGACATTGAAATCGGCTCGCGCCATCCGGTGAACCCCACATTGCCCCAGTAATCCGCGGGTGAATGTGATCCAGTTCACAATCGGCGCAAAATTAGCGGCCAACTCCTGGCAGAGGACGGCCGCCACTTTGGAATCATCAGATTTCGGTTGGCCGTGCTTTACCGATTCCGCAGTCGGGGCAACAGGTTCACGGCTTACGCTGCTTTGGTACGACAACTATTTAACCGCTTCCCCCGGACCCCTGTCGAGCGGGGGATGTGGGCGAGCCAGCCCGGTCGTTCCCGGTGGCGCATCGCTGCTGGTCAGTCTCGTATCGACACGATGGATCGTCGTGGCGAACGCTGCGATTATCGCGACCGCAAGGACAGCTGCGAAGATCGCCAGACTCATATGCGTACGCCGCCGGTTGCTCCAGTTGAGATCGTTGTTCATGGGCAACACCTTCTCGAAGGTGAATCAACGCTAGCCCCCCGGGGCCGGTTCCTCTGTTGTCCCGTTGTTTCCGACCTTGTCCCGCCTCCGTCCCGCGCGGCCAGGACCGCAGAGTCCACGGCGGGTTGAGTCCGTCAACCCCGCGACTTGGCGTGCTTGCGACGGGCGTTCCTGGTCGCATGGGATCGGGTTCGGATCGATTTGTTGCGAACAGAAGGGGAGCCACCTTCGCTGGCCTGGGCGCTTGCGAAAGACTGCCGCAAACCGTCGATCGCCTCAGTAAGACCGGCAACCTGCTCAGAGAGCCGCTTCGCGTCAGTCTGCTGCGCGGCGAGAAGACGCTTCACGGTTTGTAGCTGATCCTGAACGACCTGCAACTGGTCGATCGATTCCTGCTGGGTAGCTTCCAGACCCTTGGTTTTCTCCACCAGCTGTTCGGAGGCTTGTGCCGTCCGAACCTGCAATTGGCGGGCAGCAACGACACGCTCCTGTTCGGGTGAAACGCCGGTGTAAGCGCGCCACAGCGCGATTGCGCTGATGCCGAGCACAATGACGACAAGCACCCCGGCAGCGAGTGCGATCGGCTGCGAGCCGATACGCGTCATACCGCCTGTCTTTGTATCCTGAGTTGTGACCTCGATCATGACTTCAAAACCCGCCGGAATGTGAAGGTTCCCGGGCTTACCACAAGGGCGGGCGTGGGGCCCAGACAAAACAGCGCTTACGGCAACGCAAAAAGAGTTGCGGCCAGCCCTTGGGGGAGAGCTGGCCGCGCGCGATCCGGTCTGGGAAGGGGAGGGGTGGGGATGTGACCGGGTCGCGGGTCTCCGTTTTCTCTCGTTATCTGCCCTAGTGCTCGCG
>Ga0307308_10001110_pt1 | contig 10605 bp, 9 predicted proteins | sample ER_DNA_195_FD_194501 | JGI IMG/M metagenome (GOLD analysis project Ga0307308, IMG submission 194501) | Bulk soil microbial communities from the East River watershed near Crested Butte, Colorado, United States - ER_DNA_195 | ecosystem: Environmental > Terrestrial > Soil > Floodplain | place: USA...
CGATCTCAACCGGATCGTTCATCCGGAGGTACACCGGCGCCGGCAGGCCTTGCTCGCCGCGGCACGGGCCCGGGGCGACCGGATCGTGGTGAGCGACATCCCCCTTCTCTTCGAGTCGGCCGATCCGGCCGAGTTTGACGCCATCGTGCTGGTGGATGCGCCCGAGGCCGTGCGGCGGGCCCGTCTCCTGGCCACCCGACCACTGCCGCCGGAAGAAGCCGACCGCCTCATGGCGGTGCAGCTGCCGTCCACTCCGAAGCGGGCCCGGAGCGATTACGTGATCGAGAATGACGGTGACCTGCCCGCGCTCGAGCGTGCAGCCGCCACCGTGTGGGATGCCCTCGTCGCGCGCGCTTGACCTCGCCCTCCGGTCCGCCTATCCTCCGTCGCGCAACCATATCGGAGAGCGCGTGTCGAACGTACCGGATGATCTGCTCTACACCCTCGAACACGAATACGTCGCGCCCACCACCGATCCCGCCATCGTGCGGGTCGGGATTACTGACTACGCCCAGGGCGAACTGGGCGATGTCGTGTTCGTCCGGCTTCCGAAGCAGGGCGAGCGCGTCACCGCTCACCAGCCGTTCGGTGAGATTGAAGCCGTGAAAGCGGTCTCCGAGCTGTTCAGTCCGGTCACCGGTGAAATCACCGCGGTCAACGACGCGCTCGACGGCGACTCGGGCGTGGTCAACCGCGACCCGTACGGCGACGGGTGGATGGTCAAGCTCCGGGTCTCCAGCCCGGCCCAGCTGAAAGAGCTGATGTCGCCCAAGGCGTACCGGTCTCACATCGGGGAGTAAGCGTCGATCCGCAAGGCCCCACCAGGAGCACCACTCTCACCATGACCAGCGTTCTTGCCCGTAAGCTGAGTAACCCCACCCTCGACGTCCTTCATCCCTCGCACTTCGCTTACCGGCACATCGGGCCCCGGCGCGCCGACGTGGATGAGATGCTCGAGCTGCTCGGATATGAATCGCTCGAGAGCTTCATCGATGCGGTCGTCCCCGACGAGATCCGCCTCCGCCGTCCGCTGGCACTTCCGCCGGGACGGAGCGAGCGGGAGGTGCTCCAGGCGCTCAGGGGGATCGCCGGAATGAACCGGGTGTTCCGGTCCTACATCGGTATGGGGTACGCCGGCTGCTTTACCCCCCAGGTGATCCAGCGCAACGTGCTGGAGAACCCGGGCTGGTACACCGCCTACACCCCGTATCAGGCCGAGATCGCCCAGGGCCGGCTCGAGGCGCTTCTCAACTTTCAGACGATGGTGTCGGATCTGACCGGGCTCGAGGTCGCCAACGCATCGCTGCTGGACGAGGCCACGGCTGCCGCGGAGGCGATGAACCTGAGCTTTGCGGTGCATCCGACCAAGGACCATCCGGTGTACCTGGTCGACGACCGCTGCCATCCGCAGACCATCGCGGTAGTGCAGACCCGGGCCGAGGCCCGCGGCATCGAGGTCAGGGTGGGCGACCCCACATCCTTCGAGTTCGCGCCGGGCGTGATTGGTGCGTTGGTGCAGTACCCGGCCACCGACGGCCAGGTCCGCAACTTTCGGGCGCTCTGCGATCGAGCTCACGCGGCCGGCGCGCTTGTCACCGCCGCCACCGACCTGCTCAGCCTGACGCTGCTCACCCCGCCAGGCGAGTGGGGGGCGGACGTGGCGGTCGGAAACAGCCAGCGCTTCGGCGTGCCCATGGGCTACGGCGGGCCGCACGCCGCATTCTTCGCTACCCGCGACGCTTACAAGCGGTTCCTGCCCGGACGGATCATCGGCGTCTCCAAGGACCGGGACGGTCGTCCCGCGCTTCGGATGGCACTGCAGACCCGGGAGCAGCACATCCGGCGGGACAAGGCCACCAGCAACGTCTGCACCGCCCAGGTGCTGCTCGCGGTGATGGCCAGCATGTACGCCGTGTATCACGGGCCGTCCGGGCTCCGCCGCATCGCGGAACGAGTGCACGCCAGAACGGTGATCCTGGCCAACGCGCTGCGCCGGCTGCGGTACCAGCTGGTTCACGAGGATTTCTTCGACACCATCTGCGTCGAGGTGGAAGGCTGGGCCCTCCCCCGTCTGCTCGATGCCGCCCGGGTGCGCAACATCAACCTCCGCCAGCTCTCGTCCACCCGCATCTGTGTCGCGCTGGACGAGACAGTCACCCTGGGCGACGTGGCCGACCTGATCACCATCTTCTCGCTGAACGAGGCGCTGCCGTTCATGCTGGACGACATCGGGGTCAAGCGGGAGCGCGCGATCCCGCAGGGGCTCACCCGCACCACGTCCTACATGGAGCATCCAGTCTTTCACCGGTACCACTCCGAGACCGAGATGCTCCGCTACATCAAGCGTCTCGAAGCGCGCGACCTGTCGCTCACCTCAGCCATGATCCCGCTCGGCTCCTGCACCATGAAGCTCAACGCCACGACCGAGATGATGCCGGTGAGCTGGCGCGAGTTCAACCGGCTTCACCCCTTTGCGCCACGCGACCAGGCGGCCGGCTACCAGCTGCTCTTCAATCAGCTGGAGTACCAGCTCGCGGAGATCACCGGGTTTGCGGCGGTGTCGCTCCAGCCCAACGCGGGGTCACAGGGCGAGTATGCGGGATTGCTGGTCATCCGCTCGTATCACCGATCCAGAGGTGAGGCCCACCGGACCACCTGCCTCATCCCCCAGTCCGCCCACGGCACCAACCCGGCCAGCGCGGTAATGGCAGGCATGCAGGTTGTAGCGGTCAGGAGCGACCCGCAGGGCAACATCGATCTCAAGGATCTCCGCGCCAAGGCCGCCGCCCACAAGGATACGCTGGCGGCGCTGATGATCACGTACCCTTCGACCCACGGGGTGTTCGAGGGTTCGGTGGTAGAGATCTGCCGGATCGTGCACGAGCACGGCGGCCAGGTCTACATGGATGGGGCCAACATGAACGCGCAGGTCGGTCTCTGCCGTCCCGGTGACATCGGCGCCGACGTCTGCCACCTGAACCTGCACAAGACCTTCTGCATTCCGCACGGCGGTGGAGGTCCAGGGATGGGTCCGATCGGAGTGGCGGTGCACCTGATTCCGTTTCTGCCCGGACATCCGGTGGTGGATGTGGGTCACTCCGCGGCGTGCGGGACCGTGTCCGCCGCGCCCTGGGGGAGCGCCGCGATTCTTCCGATCTCCTGGGCCTACATCGCTCTGATGGGCTACGACGGCCTGACCGAGGCCACCTGCATCGCCATTCTCAGCGCGAACTACGTCGCTCGCCGCCTGGCGGAATACTATCCCCTGCTCTACACCGGGCAGAACGGACTGGTCGCCCACGAGTGCATCATCGATACCCGTCCTTTCAAGGCCTCCGCCGGGGTGGACGTCGAGGACATTGCCAAGCGAATCATCGATTACGGCTTTCACCCGCCGACGGTGTCGTTTCCGGTCCCCGGCACGCTCATGATCGAGCCCACCGAGAGCGAATCAAAGGAAGAGCTGGACCGCTTCTGTGACGCTCTAATCGCCATCCGGGAGGAGATTCGAGAGATCGAGGAGGGACAGGCACAGCGGGACAACAATCTGCTGACCAATGCGCCGCACACCCTGGAGCAGGTCATCGCCGATAGATGGGACCGGCCCTACCCGCGGGAGCGGGCCGCCTATCCCTCGCGAGCGGTGCGCGAGCACAAGGTATGGCCTACAGTGGGACGCGTCGACAGTGCCTTCGGGGACCGCAATCTGGTCTGTAGCTGTCCCCCGGTGGAGGCGTATGGGTAGAAGCGACCACCCCGCTGTCACCCTGAGCGAAGCGAGGGGGCGGAGCTCAAGTCGGGCTCCGACCCCCTCGGTCGCTACGCTCCCTCAGGGTGACAATCATGAATGGTTCCTATGGGTAGATGGGCCGCGCCCGGGATGGGCCAACATGGCCATCGATCAAACCCTGCTCGATCGCGCGCAGCTCCTCGGCGAAAGCTGGCTGCGCTTGTACACCTGGGAGCCGAACTGTCTCTCGTTTGGAAGGCACGAGCCGGCCGCCCGGCGCTATGACGCGGAGCGTATCGCGGCGCGGCGCATCGACACGGTGCGGCGGCCAACCGGTGGGCGGGCCGTCTGGCATGGACCCGAGCTTACCTACGCGGTCGCTGCGCCGGGGCCTCGCTTCGGCTCGCTGCAGGAGGCCTATCTCGAGATCCATGACATGATCGGGCAGGCGCTCGGGGAGCTCGGCATCGAGGCCGTCCTGGCATCGAGTCGCCGGTCGGAGCCGCTCGACGCAGGAGCCTGCTTCTCTCAACCCGCCGGCGGTGAGGTGCTGGTGGGCGGACGAAAGGTCGTCGGGAGTGCGCAGCTCCGGCGCGGTGACGCGCTACTCCAGCACGGCTCGATCCTGCTCGCCGATCGGCAGCGGATCGTCCGGGAGCTGATGCAGGGGCCAGCAGGCCAGGACTCCTTCAGCGGCCAGCGTGACACAGCCTTGCCGCTGCTGGGCGGATCGCTTACGGTAGCGGAGCTGGCGGAGGAGATCGCCGAAACCGCGGCTGCGCGCTGGCCAGGCGACTGGAATCGGATGACTGCTGCGGGCGAGGTAATCGAAGCGGCGTCGCGGCACTATCCCCAGTTCCGCTCTCCGGCGTGGACCTGGGCCCGGTAAGCATGACCCGCACAGTCGTCATTGCCGCCCTCGTAGGGTGCTTCGCCTGGCATCCAGCCGAGGGGCAGTCCCGGGCGGACGTGCGAACCAGCATCGTCATTGTCACCGGTCTCCAGGCCACGCTCCCCATCCCGACCTTGATGGAAGGCCCGGCAAACAATGTTGCCAACATTGAGATTGCCGATCAGCTCTTCCTGCGGCTGGCCGGGCTCGGCCCCACGCTACTGACGGCGGGCGACCGGGACTTCGTGCCGCTGCTGGCGAGCTCGTGGTCACGGCGAGACTCGGTGACGCTCGTATTCGAGCTGAATCCGCGCGCGCGGTGGCAGGACGGTGTACCGGTGACGGCGGGGGACGTCGTGTTCACCATGGAGCGCGCCCGCAGCCGGTCGGTCTCGCCTCGATTGGCGGACCTGCTGAAGCACATCACCGCGGTGACGGCAGAAGGAAAGCATCGGGTTGTCTTCCGCTTCTCCCATCCTTACGCGGAGCAGCTCTACGATGCCACCTTCCACGTCGCCCCCATCCCGGCCCACCTGCTGGATACGATACCACCCGACGCACTCTCCCGGTCGGCCTTTGCGGCGCAGCCGGTTGGCAACGGCCCGTATCGCTGGGTTCGGTCCGTGCCCGGACAGTTCATCGAGCTCAGGAGAAATGACGACTTCTTCCTCGGCAAGCCGAAGATCGAGCGGGTCATCGTGCAAGCTGCGGCCGACCCCGACGCGCGGGTGAACCTCATGCTCAGCGGGCAGGCCGATGCCATGGACAACATCCCCCCGCCGCAGGACAACATCCGGCGGATTGCGGCGGAGCCCTCGTTGCGGGTGATACCGGTCCCTTCTCCAACAGTCGGGTTTCTCCTTTTCAACCAGCGCGACCGGCGCGATCGCGAGCGGCCCCATCCAATTCTGGGCGACATCAGAGTCCGGCGGGCTATCGGGCTCGCCCTCGATCGCCGACTCCTGGTGCAGGTGATCTTCGGATCCTACGGTGAGGTGCCGTATGGACCGGCCTCGCCGATCCTGTGGATCCGCCACGGCGCTCCCAGGCCCGAGCGGCAGAACCTGCCCGAAGCCCGCCGGCTTTTGGCGGCGGCGGGATGGCGGGACACCGACGGCGACGGCACCCTCGATCGCGAAGGGCGTCCGCTCACCCTGAGCCTTTCGCTGCCGAATACCAGCGCCATTCGCAAGCAGATGTCGGTGCTCATCCAGGAGCAGCTGCGCGGCATCGGCATCATGCTGGAGCTCCAGCAGTACGAGTACCCGGTCTGGACGGAGCGGCGCACTGCGGGAGACTTCGATCTCGATTTCGCCTCACTGAGCCAGGATCCTTCGCCGACGGGACTCACCCAGAGTTGGACCTGCAACGGCGGCAATAACGTCGCGCGATACTGCGATCCGCGGGTCGATTCGCTGATCGAACAGGCGGTGCTGGGCCGGGGAGATCCCGCCGAGCACTGGCACGCGGTGCTTCGGCAGATCGAAGCCGATGCGCCGGCTGTCTTCCTTTATGCCCCCACTTACGTGTACGCGGTGAACCGGCGATTTCGGAACGTGAGCCTCAGCCCGGTGTCGTCCTGGCTGCTGCTCCGCGAATGGTCGGTCGCCCCGGCATCCTCCACCCCGAGCCGCTAAAGTGAGCGGTTGGGTGCTCCGCCGGGCGCTCCAGGCGGCGGTCACCTTTCTGGTGGCGCTCGCGATTCTGTTTGTCCTCATGCGCGCGGCGCCGGGTGATCCATTGCTTCGCCTGGGTGGAGACCGCCCCATCTCGCCGAAAGAGATCGCGGTGCTACGTGCCCGCTACGGGCTGGACCAGCCGGTCGGCAGACAGCTTACTGCCTTCGTTCAGGGTCTGGTCCACGGTGACCTCGGCGTGTCGATCGAGTATGGGCGGCCGGTCACCGCCCTGCTCACGGAACGCCTGCCTGCCACCCTGCTGCTAGGCGGGAGCGTGCTGCTGCTCAACTTCACGGTCGGGCTTTGGCTGGGGGTGCGGCAGGCAGTCCGGCGGGGCCGGAGAGAGGATCGCTGGCTCACCACGCTCAGCCTGGCCGGATACGCGATGCCCTCGTTCTGGCTGGGCCTGGTGCTCGCGTGGCTGGTCGGGATTCACTGGCGGCTGCTGCCCGCCGCAGGCATGCAGGACCCGCTGCTGAGCTCCGACGCAGGTTGGGGCGTGCGTGCCGTGGACGTGCTCAGCCACCTGGTGCTGCCGGTGCTGACTCTGTCGGTGGTGAGCATCGCGGCTACCATGCGGCACCAGCGTTCCGCCATGCTCGAAGTGTTGCGTCTTCCATATATACTGACCGCACGCGCCAAGGGGCTGCCCGAGCGGGACATCACCTGGCGGCATGCGTGGCGCAACGCGCTATTCCCGGTGATTACGTTGTTCGGACTCTGGCTCCCCATCCTGGTAACAGGATCGGTGTTCGTGGAGGCAGTGTTCGCCTGGCCGGGACTCGGTTCGCTCGCCGCGGGAGCGGTGGGAAACCGCGACTACCCGCTGCTCATGGGCACCTCGCTCCTGGTCGCGGCGCTCGTCGTGGCAAGCGGGTTCGCTACCGATATCGCATACGCGCTCCTCGATCCCCGGGTGCGGCTGGCGTGAGGCCGGTGCTCGATGCCCTCGCGGCCGCGTGGCGTCATCCCCAGGGGCGCGTAGGTGCGCTGATCCTGCTGATCGTCGCGGTCGCGGCGATCGTGGGACCCTGGCTTCTTCCCGATCCTCTGTCGCAGCCGGACATTCTGGCCGGCAGCATGCCCCCGGGTCTGGGGCATCCGTTCGGTACCGACCAACTCAACCGAGACATCCTCTCTCGGGTCGTGACCGGTGCCAGGATCTCGCTCGGCGTCGCACTGCTGGCGGTGGCGCTCTCGATGACACTCGGTGCGGCGGTCGGACTGGTCTCCGGCTACCTCGGTGGTGTAGTCGATGCCGCACTCATGCGCCTCGTAGACGGGGCCCTGGCTATCCCCCGGCTCTTCATTCTTCTGTTGGTGCTCGCGGTCTGGGAGCGGGTGCCGGTCCTCGCGCTGATCCTGCTCATCGGGGCGACCGGCTGGTTTGCCACCAGCCGCATCGTGCGAGCGGAGGTCCTGAGGCTCAGGGAAGAGGCCTACGTGCGAGCGGCTGAGGCACTCGGCGCCCGCCGGCGCCGGATTATCTTCCGGCACTTGCTTCCCAATGTGGTCGGTCCGCTGCTCGTCACGGCGACGCTCGCCGTGGGCGACGTGATCCTGCTGGAAGCGGGACTCTCCTTTCTCGGCTTGGGGATTCAACCCCCTTTGCCATCCTGGGGCGGCATGATCCTGGATTCCAAGGAAGTGCTGGTCAGCGCACCCTGGGCCGGCATCTTCCCGGGACTCGCCATCGTGATCACCGTACTGTCCGCGAACCTGTTCGGCGACGCACTGCGCGACGCCGTGGATCCCCGAGGCGCATGAGCCGGGTGCTCGAGGTGCGGGATCTCAGGGTGTCGTTCCCCGGGCCCGACCACCGCCGATTTTATCCGGTCGATGGGGTGACCTTCTCGCTCGAGCGGGGCAAAACCATGGCGCTCGTGGGGGAGTCCGGCTCAGGGAAGAGCCTGACCAGCCTCGCGCTGCTCCAGCTGGTCCCATCTCCGGGACGGGTCGAGACCGGCAGCGTCATCCGGATGGGCGAGACCGACGTATTGGCGCTCCGCGGCGAGGCGTTGCGGCGGATCCGGGGACGCCGGGTGGGCATGATCTTCCAGGACCCGATGACCAGCTTGAATCCGGTCTTCACGGTGGGCGACCAGATCGTGGAAGGAATCCTGGCGCACTTCAAGATGCCGCGCGCTGCCGCGCGCGAGCGAGCCCTCCAACTACTCCAGGAAGTGGGCATTCCGGACCCGTCCACCCGACTCAAGGCCTACCCCCATCAGCTCAGTGGCGGCATGCGCCAGCGAGTGATGATCGCAATTGCCCTCTCGGCGGAGCCGGAGATCCTGGTGGCCGACGAGCCGACCACGGCACTCGATGTCACGGTGCAGGCGCAGATTTTGGAGGTGCTGGATCGGTTGCAAGAGAGCCGAGGAATGGCGGTACTACTCATCACCCACGATCTGGGCATCGTCGCGGGGCGTGCCGACCGGGTGGCGGTGATGTACGCGGGACAGATCGTCGAGGAGGCACCCACCGCACGGCTGTTCGCCAATCCATCCCATCCCTACACCCAGGGGCTCTTCGCCTCGGTCCCGAGGATCAAGGGCCCGCTCCGGAGGCTGAACCCGATCGGCGGAAGCATCCCGGCACCCACCGCGTGGCCCAGCGGCTGCCGGTTTCGCCCACGGTGTCCCAAGGCGTTCGACAAAAGTGAGCTGGAGCCGCCGCTCCTGACGGTCGAGCCGGACCACCAAATGCGCTGCTGGCTGGCCGAAGAGCCAAACAAAAACCGTGGCTAGGCCTTTCCCTCCTCTGGTCGAGGTGCGCGACCTCGTCAAGCACTACCACTCGGCTGGGCTATTTGGCCGGGCAGCGCCGCCGGTGCGTGCCGTCGATGGGGTGTCGTTCAATGTGGGCCGGGGAGAGACGCTAGCGCTGGTAGGCGAGTCGGGCTGTGGCAAGTCATCGGCCGGGCGAACGATTCTGCGCCTTCAGGAGCCGACCAGCGGCACGATGCTCTTTGATGGAGCAGATGTGTTCGCGCTCGACCGCAACCCGCTTCGGCAGCTGCGGCGGCGGATGCAGATCATCTTCCAGGATCCCTACAGCTCGCTCAATCCGCGAATGACCATAGGCGCGGCGATTGCCGAGGGAATCGAGATCCACCGGCTGGCACCGCGAGCGGAGATCCCCAGGCGCGTTGCCGCGCTGCTCGAGGAGGTGGGGCTCGATCCCACCTATGCGCGTCGGTATCCCCACGAGTTCTCCGGGGGCCAGCGGCAGCGGATCGGCATCGCCCGCGCGCTCGCGGTCGAGCCGGCGTTCATCGTGTGCGACGAGCCGGTCTCGGCGCTCGACGTGTCGGTGCAGGCCCAGGTGCTCAACCTGCTCTCCGATCTCCAGGAGCATCGCGGTCTCTCGTATCTCTTCATCGCCCACGACCTCGCGGTGGTGCGACAGATCGCGCACCGAATCGCGGTGATGTACCTGGGCCGCATCGTGGAGGAGGGGCCCACCGACCAGATCCTGGCGAACCCGCGTCACCCCTACACGGTTGCACTGCTCTCGGCGGTTCCGGAGCCGGATCCCACCGCGCGCCGGGACCGCATCGTACTGGCCGGCGACCTGCCGAGCCCCTCGAATCCGCCGCCCGGCTGTCCCTTTCACACTCGCTGCTTCCATCCACTTAAGAACGATCGCTGCCGCACCGAGGTGCCGCCGCTTCGGCCGGTGGCGGGAACCGTGGCCGCGTGCCACTATGCCGAGGCGACGCCCACTCTGGCTGAGGTCGGCGCGAGCTGACCTGTCGGTGACCGTGGTCACGGCTCCTCCCCCCTCACGGCCCGATCTTCCAGCCTCACGCATGACCTAATCCCGAATGCGAGGGTGAACTCATGGGCGATCGAAAAGATCTTGCAACCGAAGGGCTCAAAGACGAGCTCAAGGGCACGGCTAAGCAGGTCGAAGGCAGAATTCGAAGCGCCGTCGGAGGAGCCAAGGGCGACACCAGTGAGCAGGTGAAGGGCAAGGCGCAAGAGATCAAGGGCAAGGTGCAGCAGAAGGTGGGCAGGGCCAAGGAGGAGATGGACCCGAACCCCGGAGTGGATGACGAATAGGCGGGGAAGCGGGGAAGCCAATCGGTGACTTTAGGTCGGGGAAGACGAAGGGGCCTGAAGCTTGGTAATGCTTCGGCCCCTTTGGCTTTTTGCTCCCCTGCTTCCCCGTTTCCTCTTCTACGACGCCAGTGAGCTCGCCGAGACCTCGGCCTTGAGCCGCTTCAGTGCCTGGCTCCGAATCTGGGAGATCCGCGACTCGCTCACCTGTAGTATCATGCCAACCTGCCGCAGGTTCAG
>Ga0307308_10001111_pt1 | contig 10602 bp, 9 predicted proteins | sample ER_DNA_195_FD_194501 | JGI IMG/M metagenome (GOLD analysis project Ga0307308, IMG submission 194501) | Bulk soil microbial communities from the East River watershed near Crested Butte, Colorado, United States - ER_DNA_195 | ecosystem: Environmental > Terrestrial > Soil > Floodplain | place: USA...
AGGGCGAGCAGCCATCCGATCCGGCCGAGCGCCGAGACGTCGATCGACAGCCCGAAGACGAAGAAGAAGAGCGCTGCGAAGACGTCGCGGAAGCTGAAGAAGCGCTCCTCGATCTCCTCGCGTGCTCCGGTCTCGGAGAGGACGACACCAGCCATCAGCGCCCCGATCGCTTCGGACAGTCCGAGCTCGCTGCTGAGGGCGGCGCTGCCGACGACGAACGAGAAAACGGCGAGGAGGAACACCTCGCGCGGAAGCTGGTCGAGGAGGAGATCTATAGGCCGCCGCAGCCACTTCGAAACGGCGAGAGCGGCGGCGATGAATCCGATTGCCTTGGCGACGATCCCAAGCGTGTTCACGAGCTCGCCCCCGCCGCCGGAGGCGAATCCGAGGACGAGCGCAATCACGATGTCCTCCGCGACGAGTATCGCCAGCACGAGATCGGTCTCGTCGTCTGCGAGGCGGCGGAAGTCGATCAGCCCCTTCACGGTGATCGCCGACGAGGAGACGTAGATCGCGGCTGCGAGAATGAGCGCGCCGAAACTCAGTCCGAAGGCTGCGACTCCGACGACTAGGCCGATTGCGCCGTTCACGATCAAGTCGATGGCGCCGCCGACGAGGACGTGGCGGTGACTGCGCGCAAGCCGGCCGAGCGTGAACTCGAGGCCGAGGAAGAAGAGCAGGAAGACGATCCCGATCGCAGCAACGAAGTCGGTCACTTCTGACGGCCGGATCAGCGCGAGGACCTTCGGCTCGTTGGGGCCGAGCAAGAGGCCGGCGAGCAGGTACGCCGGGATCGCCGATAGGCCGACGCGCGAAGCCACGAGCCCTAACCCGCCAAGGAGGGCGACCGTGATGGCGAGCTGAGCGAGGGTCAGTGGCTCGGCCCGGCGCTAGACGGCGGTCGTGGGGACCGGCCGCAGCTCCTTTCCGAACTTCGCCCGCGCGATGAACTGGCCCACCCCGGGCGACGCGACGAGCTCGTCGTTCTCGACCAGTACGCTGCCGCGGAGCAGCACGACCTCGGGCACTCCGGTCACTTCGGTGCCCTCGAACAGGTTGTAGTCCGACTTCGAGTGGTGCGTCGACGCTGAGATCGTCACCTGCTTCTCCGGGTCGAAGACGACGATGTCGGCGTCGGAGCCGACAGCGATCGTGCCCTTGCGCGGATAGAGGCCGAAGAGCTTCGCCGGGTTCGTCGACAGCAGCTCGACCATCCGATTCAGCGAGATCCGGCCGCCGCGGACGCCGAACTCGTGGATCATCTGCAGCCTGTTCTCCAGGCCCGGCCCGCCGTTCGGGATCTTCGAGAAGTCGTCCTTGCCGATCGTCTTCTGCCCGTCCCAGAGGAAGGCGCAGTGGTCGGTTGAGATCGCGCTCAGCGTGTCGGTGCGGACCGCGTTCCAGAGCACTTCCTGGTTCGCCTTGTCGCGCGGCGGCGGTGTGTAGACGTACTTGCCGCCCTCGAAGTTCGGACGCTCGAGGAAGGTGTAGTCGATGAAGAAGTACTGAGTGCACGTCTCGCCCCAGACGTTCCAGCCCTTCTCGCGGGCAAGTTGGATCGGCTCGACCGACTCGGCGCAGGAGACGTGGACGACGTAGAGCGGTGAGCCGGCGACGCGGGCGAGTTGGATCGCGCGGTTCGTCGCCTCGCCCTCGGTCTCGGGAGGGCGGGTCAGCGCGTGGTACTTCGGCTCTGTGTGGCCGGCGGCCAGCGCTTCCTTGACGAGCACGTCGATCGCGTCGCCGTTCTCCGCATGCACCATCACGAGCGCGCCGGTGTCGGCGGCGACCTGCATCGTCTTGAAGAGCGTCTCGTCGTCGACCATCAGCGCGCCCTTGTAGGCCATGAACAACTTGTAGGAAGTGATCCCTTGTTCGGGTAGCGACGCAAGCTCCTCGAGCGTGCCGCCTTCCTTCAGGTCGGTGACCGCCATGTGGTAGCCCATGTCGATCACCTGCTTGCCGTTCGCCTTGCCGCGCCATTCCTCGAGCGCGTCCGCGAACGACGAGCCTTGCGGCTGGATGATGAAGTCGACGTGCGTCGTCGTGCCGCCGAAGGCGGCCGAGGTCTGGCCGGACTCGACGTCGTCGATCGTGACCGTGCCCCCGAAGGGCATGTCGAGGTGCGTGTGCGGGTCGACGCCTCCTGGGAGAACGTACTTGCCGCTTGCGTCGATCACCTTGTCGGCCGCCTGGTCGAGCGACTCGCCGATCAGGGAGATCCGCTCGTCTTCGACGTAGACGTCCCCAACGTAGTCATCCGCCGCCGTGATGACGCGGCCGCCCTTGATCAGGATCGACATGGCGCTCCTTTCAGTGCGGCGGGGACGCCCGAGGCGCCCCCGCCGCCGCAATTCGGCTTACTTCCCTCCTGCCGTGACCTTGACGGTCGCCTTCTTCCAGTTCTTGCCGTAGATGTCGATGTGCTGCTTCTTCAGGATCGCCTGTGCGCCCTTAGCGATATCGGTCCGGTAGGCCTCGTGGCCGGGCAGTTTCTTCAGCTTGCCGTACGTCTTGACGATCCTGGCCGACCGTGCGTATGAGGCCGGGTCCATGAGGCCGATTCCCAGCTTCGAGGGCCAGGTGAGTGCATTGATCTCGTTCATCTGCCACGTCTGATGGCCCTTCGGGAGCGCCGGGCCGTTCGCGAGCACGATCTTGACGCAGTCGCGCAAGTGGTCACGGCACCAGATCCAGCCCTTCAGCGAGGCGGCAACGAACTTCTTCGACAGCGCCTGGTGCGACTTGCTCTTGATCCAGTCACCGCGGACGAAGATGCCGTCTTCGAGCATCGAGGTGCCGACCTTCTGCATCGGGATCACGTTGAGATCCTTCAGCTGGTAGAGCTTGCCGGTCTTCGGGTTCTTCGCCTCGAGCACCTGCGCGAGCTCGTTGTAGGTCATCGCCGAGGCGGCATCGGCCTGCCGCTTGAGGAAGAAGTCCATCGAGAAGGGCTCCGCAACGATCGTGACGCCCTTGTTGTGGAGCGGATCCATCCCGAACTTCGCGAGCGCCGCGAAAACCTCGAACTCGTTGCCGCCGAGCCAGTTGGCGACTTTCTTTCCCTTCATCTTCGCGACGGTGTTGATGCCCGTGTCCTTCCACGTGATCAGCGTCAGGCCGCTCTTGCCGAAGACCTGCGCGATGTTGACGAGGTTGACGCCCTGGTCGCGGCTCGTCATCAGGCTCGAGAGCCAGTCGATGCCGAACTCCGCCTGTCCGCCTGCGACGACCTGCTCGGGGATGATGCTGGGGCCGCCAGGCTTGATCCTCACGTCGAGTCCCTGAGCCTTGTAGTACCCCTTGGCCTTCGCGGCGTAGTAACCCGCGAACTGCGCCTGAGTAACCCACTTCAGCTGGAGCGTCACCTTGGTCAGCTTCTGCGATTTCGTCGAGGCCCCCGCTTTCGTGGCGGCGCCGACGACCACTGCCGCGATCGCCGCAGCCGCAGCAAGTGTCGCGAAGACCCAGTACCTGCGCTTCATGCGGTCCCCTTTCGTGTTGGAATCCTCGGCGCCATTCTGAACCTCTGTCAGTCGCCTGTCGATGCCACCCCGCGCAGGGCCAGCCGCTCGACCAGCGCGACCGCGAGATAGAAGGCGATTCCGAAGGCGCAGGCGACGCCGATTCCCGCCCACGCCTCCTTGAACTGGAAGGTCGTGCTGCGACTGTTGATCAAAACGCCGAGTGCGGTGAACGCACCGCCGAAGTACTCGCCCACGATCGCGCCGATCATCGCCAGCACCGTGGCGATCTTCAGCGACGTGAAGATGAAGGGCAGCGCGGTCGGGATTCGCACGCGCCGAAAGGTCTCGAGCTCGCCGGCCCCGTAGGAGCGCATCAGCTCGACCGACTCCGGCCGCACCGAGGTCAGTCCACGGAGTGAGTTGACGAGCACTGGAAAGAAACAGAGCACGGCGGCGATCGCCATCTTCGATCCTTTCGAAAACGGGTTGAACCAGGCGTTCATGATCGGCGCGAAGGCGATGATCGGGACGGCGCTCGCGGCGATCATGTACGGCATCAGCGCTCGGCCTAGACCGCGCCAGCGGGCGAGCACAAGCGCACAGAGCAACGCAAACCCGCACCCGATCACGAACCCCCCTAGCGCCTCCTGGAAGGTGAACCAGCCGGCGCTGAGCAGCTCGTGGCGGTCTGCCCAGAACGTGCTTGCGATCGCGGTCGGCTGAGGCGCGAGGAACTTCTTGATGTGAAAGATCTCGATTGATTCCTGCCAGACGACCAGCACGACGACGAGCACGACGAGCGCCGGCACCCAGTCGACCATCCGCTTGCCGACGCGCCCCGCGAGGGTTCCGCGCGGGACCGGCTGGACGACCACCGGCGCGGTGCTCACGACGTGGCCTCCCGGCTCGGGGCTGCGAGCTGGCGGTCGACGTCGATGCCCAGATGGAGAGCCTCGCGAACCCGGGTGACGAGGTCGAAGAAACGCGGGTCCTCCCGGATCGCCGCGGTGCGGGGGTGTGGCAGGTCGATCGGGATCACGGTGGAGATGCGGCCGGGCCGAGGGGACATGACGACGACGCGGGTCGAGAGGAAGACGGCCTCCGCGATCGAGTGCGTGACGAAGACCATCGTCGATGCGCTCGCTTCCCAGATGCGCAACAACTCGAGATTCAGGCGCTCGCGGGTCATCTCGTCCAGAGCGCCGAACGGTTCGTCCATCAGTAGTAGTGCCGGGTCGAATGACAGCGCCCGCGCGATTGAGACCCGCTGTTGCATCCCGCCGGAGAGCTGCCATGGGTAATGCCTTTCGAATCCGATCAGCTCGACGAGGTCGAGCATCTCCTTGACGCGTTCCGCCCGCCGGCGCCGGCTCCATCGCGCCAGCTCGAGCGGCAGCGAGATGTTGCGTGACACGGTCCGCCAGTCGTAGAGGACGGCGTCCTGGAAGACGATCCCGTAATCCCGGTCGGCCCGTGCCTGGGCTGCCGACTTGCCGTTGACCTGGACGGTGCCCTTAGTCGGCTGTATTAGGTCGCCGATGATCCGAAGCAGGGTCGACTTGCCGCATCCCGACGGGCCGATCAGCGAGATGAACTCCCGCTCCTCGATCGATAGGTCGATGCCTTCGAGGGCGACGGTTCCTCCGTCGAAGCGCTTGGTCAGGCCCTTGATGTCCACCACGCTCATGCCACGTGCTCCGGCGCCCGGCGGACGACGATCGCTTCGACGAGCACGATCGCCAGGAAGAACGCGATCCCGAGCAGGGCCGCGATCAGGTTCGTCGCCCAGAGGTTCTCCGGCGCGAGCGAGTAGTACTGATTGAAGTTGACGATGAAGCCCCCCAGCCCGTCCTGGATCGAGGACGGGGCTTCGCCGATGATCGCGCCGACGATGCTCGCCGTCGCCGAGACCTTGAGCGCGGAGAAGATGTACGGCAGGGCGGCGGGGATCCGCAGCTTCCAGAGGATGTTGAGCCGCCCCGCGGCATAGGAGCGCATCAGCTCGACCGCTCGCCGGTCGGTCGATCGCAGGCCGCGCAGCGTGTTGATCGCGACCGGGAAGAAGGTTAGGTAACTGGCGATCACGGCCACCGAGAACCAGGGGGCGACGTGGAGGCTGCCGAGATAGACCACCACGATCGGTGCGACTGCGAGGATCGGGACCGTCTGGGAGGCGACCACGTAGGGGAGTAACCCACGCTGCAGCAGCCGGAACTGGGAGAGCACGACACCCAGCAAGAAGCCGAACGAGGCTCCGAGCGCGAAGCCCACGAGCGCCTCCTTCGCCGTGAACCAGGCAGCGTGCAGCAGCTGGACGAGGAGGATGTCGCCGCCGACCCCGGACGTCGGCTTCCGGAACAGCTGCCGGAGAATGTCGTGAATGTGGGGCATCGTCGTCGAGTCGACGACGAAGGGCCATGTCCAGCCCTCGCGGATCCACAACCACCGGTAGCCCTCCCAGAGCCCCCAGAGGAACGCGAGAACGAGGACGAGCATCGCAACGCGCCGGGCGACATTCTTGGCAAGCTCGGCTCGACGCCGGTCGGCGGGAGGCTCAGCCGCGATCGTCGCCATCGCTATCTCTTACCACACACTCGACTGCGGTTTACGATCGCCGGGATGCTCGATCCCAGCCGCACGGTCGCCGACCTCCGCGAGCTCCGCGAGCTGACCGGCGATGAGAGCGGCGCTCAGCGCGTAGCGTGGACGGACACCTGGCAGCAGGCCCGCGAGTGGCTGCGCGGCAAGCTCGACGGCACCGGGGCGGTCGAGTCCTTCGACGCCGCGGGGAACCAATGGTTCACGCTGCCCGGCGACTCCGAGCGCGCGCTCCTGATCGGCGGGCACATCGACTCCGTCCCGAACGGCGGCTGGCTCGACGGAGCCCTCAACGTGATGGCCGGTGTCGAGGTCCTGCGCCGGATCGCCGAGGAAGGGACGCGCCCAGTCACCGTCCGGCTCGTCAACTGGGCCGACGAGGAGGGCGCGCGCTTCGGCCGCTCGCTGTTCGGCTCGTCGGCGGCCGCCGGCTCGATGGCCGACCAGGACGAGCTGCGGCAGCGCAAGGACGCTGAGGGCGTCTCGCTGCCCGACGCAATCGCGCGCTTCGATATCGATCTCGACACCGCCCTCGAAGCTCGAAGCGAGCTCGAGAACGCGGCCGCCTACCTCGAGCTCCACATCGAGCAAGGCCCGGTTTTGGAGGCGCTCGACCTGCCGCTCGGGGTCGTGCTGGGGACGTTCGGCGTCGAGCGCCACCAAGTGACCTTTCGCGGCCAAGCGGCCCACGCGGGCTCGACCCCGATGGACAGGCGTCGCGACGCGCTCGCCGGTGCGGCCAGGCTCGAGCTGGAGGTCCGTGAGATCGCCAAGCGGATCGGCGAGGGCGCCGTCTGCACGATGGGCGGGGTGGTGACGAAACCAGGCATCGTCACCTCGGTCGTCGAGATCGCCGAGTGCCTGCTCGACCAGCGGCATCTCGACGCCGTCCAGCTGGCGGAGATGTTGAGCAACGCGGAGGCAGCCTCGAGGCGGTTTGCCGAAGAAGAGAACATCGAGGTCGAGTGGGAGCGGATCTGGAATATCGAGCCGATCCTCTTCGACGAGCGTCTGATCGAGCTCGCCGACGAGTCGATCACTGAAGTCGCCGGCTCGTCGCATCGCTTGCCGAGCGGCCCGCTCCACGACGCGGCCGAGGTCGCCCGCGCGGGCGTGCCGACAGTGATGCTGTTCGTTCAGAGCTTGCGCGGCCTTTCGCACACGAAGCTGGAGGACACGAAAGAGGAGCACCTCGAGCTTGCAGTCCGGGCACTCGACCGCTTGGCGAGCCGGACCCTCGACGCGCTTACGGCCGGCTTGTGATCTAGATCATCAGCCGGTTCTCGCCCTAGGAGGGTTTGGCGGAATACCGCTCGTCGCCGGGGTGCGATGCTCGTTCCCTTGGGGAGGACGCAGGGAGCGCCCATATCCGTAGATATGGGCGCGACTGAGGACAGTGCCAGGGGGCGAGCAGCGCGGCCCGGCGGCACAGACTGTATTTCGCCAAACCCTCCTAGCTGCGCTCTGCTGCTAGGCGCAGCCCGAGCCCGACCAGCACGATGCCCGTGAGGGCGTCGATTGCGCGCCGGGCTCGAGAGCGGCGCAGGAAGTCGCCCGCCTTCGCGACCACGAAGGCGTAGGCGGATAGCCAGGCAAGCGTCATCGCGGAGAAGATCAGGCCGAGAATGAGCAACGCGGCGAACGAGGGCCCCCTTGTGAACTGCGGAAGCAGGCTGGTGAAGAAGATCGCCATCTTCGGGTTGCCGAGGTTGCTGACGAAGCCTTGGCGCAGCGGCCGCCCGCGTGGCGCTTCCTTCGGCGTCGCTCCTCGCGAGCGCAGCGCCGGCACGAGCGTTTGGACGCCGAGGAAGACGAGATAGGCCGCGCCGGCCAGCTTGACCGCGACGAACGCCGGCTCGGACTTCTGCAGCACCGCCGCGATCCCGGCGCTCGTCGCGAGCGCCCACGTCGCCTGTCCGGCGGAGACTCCGAACGCGGTCAGAAGGCCATTCCGGCGACCGCCCAGCAGCGTGTTCCTGATCGTCAGCGCCGTGTCCTGGCCCGGCGTAACGATGACGACGATCGAGACTCCGAGGAACGCCAGGAAGTGATTGATCACGCCCCTAGTCTCCCAGAGCGGGGGCTGAAATTCCGTGCTCCTCCGCGTATGCTCACCTTCCAATGGCCTTGACCTTCGGCGTCACCGTCCTGCCCGATCCGCCGTACACGCGGCTGATCGAGCTGATGCAGAAGGCGGAGGAGCAGGGCTTCGAATACGGCTGGACGTACGACTCGCACATCCTCTGGCAGGACTCGTATGCGACCTTGCCGCTCGTCGCGGCGGCGACGGAGAAGATCAAGCTCGGCCACTGCGTCACGAACCCCGGCATCCGCGACCCGACCGTCACGGCCAGCTGGTACGCGACGATGCAGGACATCTCGAACGGCCGGATGGTAATGGGCATCGGCCGAGGAGACTCGTCGCGCCGCGTCGTCGGGCTGAAGCCGGTCCGGGTCGCCGAGTTCGAGGCCCGGCTCCGAATGATCAAGGATCTGATGAACGGCCGGAAGGTCGAGTGGAACGAGAAAGAGCTTGAGCTCGAGTGGGTGCGCGACGAGCTGCCGGAGATCCCGATGCAAGTCGCCGGTTACGGGCCGCGCGCGCTCGGTGTTGCCGGGCGGGTCGGGGACGGCGTCATCATCCAGCTCGCCGACCCCCAGATCATCCAGTGGATCATGGAGACCGCGCGCAAGGCGGCGGAGGAGGGCGGCCGCGATCCGGACGCGCTCCAGTGCATCGTCTGCGCGCCGAGCCACATCTCGGACGACCTCGCCGACGCGCGCGAGCAGGTGCGGTGGTTCCCCGCGATGGTCTCGAACCACGTCATGGACCTGATCGAGCGGTACGGCGCCGATTCCGACGAGATCCCGGCGGCGCTGACCGACTTCGTCAAGGCGCGCAAGTTCTACGACTACAAGGAGCACAGCCGCGTCGGCGCCAAGCACGGGGAGTTCGTCACCGACGAGATCTGCGACCGCTTCTGCGTCCTCGGCAATGACGAGCAGGCGACGGAGAAGCTACGAGAGCTCGAAGCGGTCGGCGTCGACCAGTTCAACATCTACCTGATGACCCACGGCCAAGAGGACACGCTCGCCGCCTACGGCGATCGCATCATCCCGCTGTTCGCCCGAATAACTGCCTAGCGCCGCCGGCGCCGCCGTTGGCGCTGTTCCACGAGTTCCGACTGCGCGCGGCGGCGATCTGCCAGGGCCACGTCGGCACATTCGATCCGGTCGAACGGCGCGCGTCCGAGCGCTGAGACGAGAACCTGGTAGGACGACGGGTCAAACTCGGTCCCGCAGACGGGGCAGACGCCGATCCGGCTAGCCGCGACTATTTCTTCCGGTGGCCGTGGTCCTTCGGCGGCTCGGCCGGGGCCTGCGGCTGTGGAGGCTCGGGTTGCGTCGGAGGCGTCGGAGGCATCGGAGGGGTCGGAGGGGTGGCGGGAGGACCAGTGTGATCGTGGTTGCGGTCGCCTTTTCCCCATCCGGGACGCTCCCCCTTCTTAGCCGGCGCCGTGACGACCGACGCCGCACGCGTCGGCGGCGAGGCCGGCGGAGGAGGACTGGGGGGCGGCGGAGGACTGGGCGGCGGAGGACTGGGCGGCGGTGCAGGGGGCGGCGGAGGACTGGGGGGCGGCGGAGACGGCGGGGGGCTCTGCGGTGGCGGGGAAGCGGGAGGGCTCTGCGGCGGCGGGTTCTGATCGCCGACCTTGGCAACCGCCGGCGACGAAGTCGCAGGCTGGGAGGTTTTCGAGCTCGGCCCCGCGGTCGCGACCGCCGAGCGAGCGGCAGGGCCCGTTCGAGCCGCGCGACCGGGGCTTGTCGCAGGCTCGTGTCTCGGCACGTGGGTGACCGTTACCCGGCCCGGAGCTTCCGGGGCCGGCCAAGCCGGGCTGTACGGCGTGCCGGCGGAGACGTACCGAATAGCGCGGCCGGTTCCCAACGCAGCTCGCCAGAGGTACCCGGAGGCGACGGCGCAGCAGATCAGCACAACGAGTTGGAGTGCGAGCGCATAGCGACGCATGTCTGGAGTATTCCTCGGCTGCCAGACGGACTTTCATGAGACACCTGCGGTTGCGTCGACGACGTAGCGGTTCTTGCCGGCCCGTTTCGCGGCATAAAGCGCGTCGTCGGCGCGGCGGAGGAGCTCGTCGGTTGTCAGCGCCGGGCTCGACTCGGCGATGCCGAAACTGGCGCTCAGCCGAACGGTGGCATTGTCCGAGACCGCCATTGGCGACGCGGCCAGGGTGTCGCGGGTCCGGGCTGCGACGACCGCCGCAGCCTCGGCCGTCGTCTGTGGAAGCAGGATCGCGAACTCCTCGCCTCCGAGCCTGGCTGCGACGTCGAAGTCGCGCACCTGCGCGCGAAGGAGTTGCCCGAAGGACTTCAGCACGCGGTCGCCGCCGTGGTGGCCGTGATCGTCGTTGATCCGCTTGAAGTCATCGAGGTCGGCGAGGACGACGGAGAGCGGCGAGTCGAACATCTTCGCCCGTTCGAGCTCGGTCTCGAGCGCCTCGATGAAGCGGCGCCTATT
>Ga0307308_10001112_pt1 | contig 10602 bp, 12 predicted proteins | sample ER_DNA_195_FD_194501 | JGI IMG/M metagenome (GOLD analysis project Ga0307308, IMG submission 194501) | Bulk soil microbial communities from the East River watershed near Crested Butte, Colorado, United States - ER_DNA_195 | ecosystem: Environmental > Terrestrial > Soil > Floodplain | place...
TCATAGACGCACTGGTCACCGAGCATCAGGCCGAGTTGCTGGCGGCCGAAGGCGCGGCGTGAGAATCATTCCCGGGTTGAAGGACGGCGCTTCTGTTTCCGAGGCATTGCAGTTTGTTGGGCAGGCTTTTCGTAGCGTGGGACTCGAGGATGCTGACGTCGATGCGCGCGTGCTCGTGGGTCACGCACTGTACCTCGATCGCGCCCGACTCATCGCACAGTCGGATCGCGTTCTTGAGGCTCGCGAAGTGAATGCAATATCCGGCCTGGCCGCGCGCAGACTGAAGCGTGAGCCGGTATCGCGCATCCTTGGAAAAAAGGAGTTCTGGAGCCTTGCCCTTGCGGTAACGCGGGACGTCTTGGTGCCGCGCCCGGAGACCGAAACTGTGATTGAAGGCGCGCTTGACTATGTTGTGCGCAATGGGTTGCGAATGGAAAAGCTGCGCATTCTCGATATCGGTACCGGCTCGGGTGCGCTGCTGATAGCACTCTTGAACGAGCTGCCGAATGCAGCCGGGATCGGCACCGATATCAGCCGTCCGGCGTTGCAGACGGCGCGGACCAACGTGGCGCAATGTGGACTCAAAGCCCGAGGCACACTGGTTGCATGCGACATGGCTGCCGGCGTGCAGGGCCCGTTTGACCTGGTGGTCTCGAATCCCCCGTATATCGTCCGCGACGAAATTGGCGCTCTTGCGCCGGAGGTGCGGGATTACGACCCAATCGTGGCGCTCGACGGCGGTGATGACGGATTGACTGCCTACCGGTCCATTGCGGCAGACGCCAAACGGCTTTTGGCGTCGGGCGGACGGCTATTTGTGGAATTAGGCGCGGGCCAGGAACCTTCGGTGCGCACATTGTTTACCAAGGCGGGATTGTCGGTCGGGATTGCGCGCAAGGACCTGGCTGGAACGCCGCGTGTACTCGGCGCAGGTTTCGTGCCATGAGCGTGCTGCATTCCCACCCGATGAAAATCGCAGAGCTCTTTATTGGCGAAAAAACCTCTTGGATTATTCCACAGAAACGACTAGCTTCCAGTCACGGAATCGACCCGTGACGGTTGCATCGCCATGAACCCCAGAGTTGATGCTCTGTGAGGTTCGGCGCAAGGCGGATAACGAAGAGCCGACTTCGCAGAGACGGCAAACGAGTTCGCCAGATACGGGTCTGCATGCTTCACCGGTTAGGCGCATCATTTTTCGAAATCTTGGGCGATGCGCGTAATGAGAAGTTGGCAACGCCGCGGCAGAAAACGCGGCTAAGGGGTTGCTGCGACTAACGCGATAAAGAACAACGGTTCGATCATTGGCGCGGATAAAGTGCAGGTCCGGCCGCGCAATGAGATTGTGTGGACTTGCAAATCGGGTTGAGCGTTCGGCGGGCAACGCCGCAACAGGCAAAAGGCGATAACAGGCACATGAGAAACGGTCAAAAGCGCATGCGGGGACGCGGCAACCACCGCAAAAGCCAGAATCCGCTGACGCGCGTTTACGAATCAAACGGCCCTGACGTCAAAATTCGCGGCACGGCTTCGCATATCGCGGAAAAATATATTCAGCTCGCGCGCGACGCCCAAGGTTCTGGCGATCCGGTTGCCGCAGAGAACTACTACCAGCATGCCGAACATTATTTCCGTCTCATTGCCGCCGCGCAGGAACAGTTCCGCCAGCAGAACCCGTACTACAATCAGCAACCGCAACAGGGCGCGCCCGGTGGACAGCATCAGCAGGGGACCGACGAAGGTTTCGATGGCGACGATGACGACGGTCAGCCGTTCATGGGACAGAATGAACCGAGCTATGGGCCGCGCGAACCCCAGCAGCAGCAGCCCTATCTCCCTCGCGACGCCCAACCATTTCCGCCGCGCGACCAACAAGTGCACAATCGCCCGCAACATCAGCAGCAGCCCTACCAATCCAATCAAGGCGGTCCTGAAGGCGGACAGGATGTAGGTGGCTTGCCGGCATTTATTACCGGCGGCGGTCAGCCACAGCAGACCTCCGGCCAGAACGGTCATGACAAGGGTGATCGCGGCCAGGACCGGTTCGGCATGCATCGTCGCCGGCGCCGTCACCGCGGTGGCGGCGGCTTCCGTCCTGATCGACCCGATTACGGCGGCGGCCATCAGCAAAACGCGGCGCCGCAGCCGACTCAAGATGAAGGCGGCGGTGACGAGCCACGGCAGCCGGAGTAGCGCGACAAGCGCCGCTCCTGCGAATTCCGATCGGATTCAAAAATTTCATCAGGTTCGTATTACGCGCCGGGTGACGGGGCCAATGCCGGCTCCAACGCGGGCACCAATCGCTGCTTCTCGCGGCGCGCGGGGATCGCGCGAAAGACCTGTTTGGTTGCTTCCACCAGATGCACTCCTGCAAACGGAGCAGATAGCGTCGCGCCGGTCCGCTCCCATGCGACTGCCGATCTCAGGAACCACCCGCGTTCAACGGGGGGCACGTAAAGAGCTTCGCTCCAGCCGGTCGGTGTAAACCAGGTCTCGCGCAAGATCTGATTAATCTGGCTGCGCGAATAGGGCCGGCCATGCCCAAACGGCGTCGTGTCCATTCGCGCCCAAAGGCCTCGCCGGTTCGGCACCACCGCGAGCAATCGACCGCCGGACGCGAGCACCCGCCACACCTCGCGCAGCAGCGCGCCCGGGTCGTTCGTCATTTCGAGCGCGTGCACAAGTATCACGCGATCCACAGCGGAGTCGGCGAGCGGCAGTTCGTTCTCATCGACAAGCGCGGACAAAGCCGGGCGCAACGTCGGCCACTTCACGACGCCCTGCCCCGCCGGCATGAGGGCGAGACACCGCTCGGCTTCCTCGCGAAACAGCCCGAGATAGGGTGTGGCGTACCCAATGCCGAGCACGCGCTGACCCGCAGTGTTGCCACACAGCGAGCGGATGCCGCGACCGATGAAGCGGCGGGCGACAACCCCCAGTCGCTGGCCGTAAAAATTACGAAGGTCCACCACGTCGATCGACATGCGGCAAAACTTATCATGAAACGCCGTAGCAAAACGCTAAAGCCGCGGAACGCATGAGCGTGCATGTTCATGCACCGACGTGGTACGGTTAATTTCTGTCCGGAACACCAATAGGAATACGCCAATGCCAGCGGAAACCCGTCTTTTTCTCTGCCGATCCGACAATTATGGGGTGCTGATGCATGACCCGGACAGCGGCGCCACCGCCAGTATCGACGCACCCGAGGCTGCGCCCATCGAGGCGGCATTGAAGGCCACGGGCTGGAAACTGACAGACATCCTGGTCACGCATCACCATGCCGACCATACCGATGGCATCAAGCCCCTGAAGGAAAAATACAAATGCCGAGTGGTCGCACCGGCGGCTGAAGCTTCCAAAATTCCGGCCGTGGACGAAACAGTGCGCGAAGGCGACAGGGTCAACGTCGGAACGTTATCGGCCAATGTAATCGAAACCCCGGGCCACACGCTCGGCCACATCGCCTACTGGTTTCACGCGGACAAACTCGCATTCGTCGGCGACACGCTGTTTTCCATCGGCTGCGGTCGGGTGATCGAGGGCACGCCGGAGCAAATGTGGCACTCGCTCGTTAAGCTGCGGGATCTTCCGGACGAAACCGAATTCTATTGCGGTCATGAATACACCGCTGCGAACATCAAATTTGCCCGCACGATCGAACCGAACAATAAGGCACTCGCCACGCGTGAGGCGCAAGTAAAGCAGGAGCTTGCACGGAATGAGCCAACCATTCCCGTGACCATCGGCGAGGAAAAGAAAGCGAACCCGTTTTTGCGCGCCGACATATCCGATGTTGCGGCGGGAATCGGCATGGCGGGCAAGCCAGCGGCCGAGGTTTTCGCTGAAATTCGGGCGCGCAAAAACAGATTTTGACGCAACACATGCCGTCGCCCACCGCTCCCGAGATGATCCGTGCGCTGGGGCTCAAGCCGCATCCCGAGGGCGTGGCCGTCCGGCTTCCACCGCAATTCTCTTTCTGCTGGCGCGCGGCGAGCGTTCGCACTGGCACCGGATCGACGCGGTCGAAGTCTGGCACTATTACGCGGGGGCGCCGCTCAAACTTGAAGTGGTCGACGGATCCAAGGAAGAGATCTTTCGCCTGGGTGCCGACATCAATGCAGGCGAGGCACCGCAGGTGACGGTGCCGGCACGCGCGTGGCAAGCCGCCGAGAGTTTGGGACCTTGGACTCTGACCGGCTGCACAGTCGCGCCCGAGTTCATTCGAAGGATTTGAATTGGCACCTGCCGGCTGGTCGGCACACAATCATTCGCGACGATAAATCCCTGCCCGACTACTTGCGACCATTGCTGCGCATGCACGCCAGATAACCCTCGATTGCACGGCTTTTATGAATCTTGAGGCCGTCACGTCTGAAATATTTTTGAAAGGCGACCCGCCCGCCATCGAGCGTCTGTGTCGTTTCCTGACCTTCCGTAGGGCGCAGCTTCAGCCCTTCGCGTTTTACACCACTCGGCGGAGGAATGATGCGTCCGCCATTCTGCACGGCGCATTCGCATGCAACTTTGTCATAGACATCCTTGCAACGTGGATCGACGCCCTGCGCAAAAGCAGGCACCGCCGTTGTTGATAAACACACGTAGACAGCAGCTGCCCTGATCAGAGATGTTTTCATGGAACGACGGCTGGCTGTAGCTACACGAAATATTGCCCACCGTTCGCGCTGAGCGTCGCGCCGGTAATCAGACCCGCTTCGTCCGATGCGAGAAACACCACGCAGCGCGCGATTTCCTCGGGCTCACCCAATCGGCCGATCGGAATCTGCGGTAGAATCGATTTTTCCAAGACATCCTTCGACACCGCCTGCACCATCTCGGTGTTGATATAGCCGGGGCAGATCGCGTTCACCGTAATGCCAGAGCGCGCGCCCTCCTGCGCCAGCGCCTTGGTAAATCCGAGCTCGCCCGCCTTTGCGGCCGAATAATTCGCCTGTCCCATTTGGCCCTTCTGGCCGTTGATCGAAGAGATGTTGATGATGCGACCGAACTTGCGGTCGCGCATGCCCTCGATGAGCGGCCTGCACATGTTGAACAGTGAGCCGAGATTCGTATTGATAACGGCCGTCCACTGCTCGGGCTTCATGCGATGGAACATGGCATCGCGGGTAATACCGGCATTGTTGACCAGTACCTCGACCGGCCCTACTTCGGCTTCCATCTTTTTTATACCGTCGGCGCAGGCGTCGTAGGAAGACACGTCCCACTTGAAAACAGGAATGCCGCTCTCGGCCTTGAACTTCTGCGCAGCCTCGTCATTGCCACCGTAATTGGCGGCGACCTTGTAACCGGCTGCCTTCAGGGCCTTGGCAATTGCCGCCCCAATTCCACGGGTTCCCCCCGTTACTAATGCAACGCGTGCCATGGTTTCGCTCCCTCAAACCATCTTCTTAAAACATCATGCCCGCGACAAGCCCGGCCATGACCTAAATCAAACACCGAACCAGCTATCGCTCGACGCACATGGCGATGCCCATCCCGCCCCCGATACAGAGCGTGGCTAGCCCTTTCTTGGCATTGCGCTTCTGCATTTCATAAAGCAGCGTCACCAGCACGCGTGCGCCGGAAGCACCGATCGGATGGCCGATCGCAATCGCTCCACCGTTGACGTTGACCTTGCTGGTGTCCCACCCGAGGTCCTTGTTGACGGCACAAGCTTGCGCTGCGAAAGCTTCATTGGCTTCGACCAAATCGAGGTCTTCTTTTTTCCACCCTGCTTTCTTGAGTGCGGCGCGCGAAGCAGGGATTGGCCCGGTGCCCATGATCGAAGGGTCGACCCCGGCCTGTGCCCACGACACGATGCGCGCAAGCGGAGTCTTGCCCAGCTTGGCGGCCTCGCTCGCTTTCATCAGAACCAGGGCAGCAGCGCCGTCATTAATTCCGGAGGCGTTCGCAGCCGTCACCGTTCCTTCCTTGTCAAAGGCCGGACGCAACTTGGCGATCGACTCCATGGTCACGCCGGGTTTCGGATATTCATCGGCGTCCACCACGATATCGCCCTTGCGCGACTTGATTGTCACCGGCGTTATCTCGTCCTTGAACTTGCCGGCCTTCTGGGCAGCTTCAGCCTTGTTCTGTGAGGCGACCGCGAATTCATCTTGCTGCTGGCGGGTGATCTGCCACTGCTTGGCAACGTTCTCGGCTGTTGCGCCCATGTGGTATCCGTTGAAGGCATCCCACAATCCGTCCTTGATCATGGTGTCGATCATTTCGAACGAGCCCATCTTTATTCCCGAGCGCAGGTGCTGGCAGTGCGGCGCCATGCTCATCGACTCCTGGCCCCCCGCGACAACGATGTCGCTGTCGCCATTGAGGATTGCCTGGTAGCCGAGCGCGACCGCACGCAAGCCCGAACCGCAGAGCTGGTTCACGCCCCACGCGGGTGTCTCTACCGGGATAGCGGCTGCAATTGAGGCCTGCCGCGCTGGGTTTTGACCTTGGCCGGCGGTAAGAATCTGCCCCATGATCACTTCGCTGACGCGGGCTCCTTCGACGCCCGCGCGTTCCATCGCAGCCTTGATCGCCGTTTTGCCGAGCTCATGCGCCGGCAGGTTGGCGAATGCCCCATTGAACGCGCCGACCGCGGTGCGGGTGGCGCTCACGATGACGATGTCGTCTTTCATGCGAAGCTCCTGTTAGGTCGAGTGCTGGGGCGGGCAGAGGTTTTTGGCACTGCCGCATCCTCAGCAGGCCATGCGGGTCTGTCAACACAACCTGCCAGTCGGATATTCCCGACAATTGGCCCTTTTTAGGACTTTCCGCAAGGGACGCCGCGCCACGTGCGATGCTGCCGCGGTGCCACAAAACGGTGGCCCATATGATCGGAAATTGGCTATGCTCAAAGCCTGGGCAGGAAACGCGTGATCCATATGGCAGAGGAAAAAAAAGAGCCGGTTACAATCAAAAAGTATGCGAACCGGCGGCTCTATAATACCGGAACCAGCACCTATGTGACGCTCGAAGATCTCGCCTCCATGGTCAAGAATGGCGAGGACTTCATCGTCTACGACGCCAAGACCGGCGAAGACATTACACGCTCTGTGCTCGCGCAGATCATTTTCGAACAGGAAAACAAGGAAGGACAAAGCCTTCTGCCGATTACCTTCCTGCGGCAGTTGATCCGCTTTTACGGCGATAGCATGCAGATGCTGGTGCCCCGTTTTTTGGAAGCGTCGATTGAATCTCTGTCGAAGGAACAAGGCAAATTTCGCGAGCAGATGGCGCAAGCTTTCGGCGTCGGTGCATTCGGCCCCCTTGAGGACCAGGTACGGCGCAATATGGAAATGTTTGAGAAGACTTTCGCCATGTTCGCCCCGTTCGCACGCGGTCAGGGGAAACCGTCAGAAAAGCCGCAGGGCTCGGGCAACGAAATGGACGAGCTCAAACGTCAACTCGAGGAAATGCGGAAGCGGCTGGATAAGCTCGGCGAGAAGGAATAGTCGCTCTCCTTTCCGTAACGCCGGTGTATTTTCGGAAATCGGCGTTTACCAACTTAAAAATTGCGGTACGGTTAACGGCGCGTGGCACATTCCTTGCCCATACCATGCAGGAGATACGGCTCCTGTCCGGAATTGAAACGGTATCGCAATGCGACCTGAAGAAAGCGACGCAGCGGTGTGCCAATCCGATGCTACGAGGCAGGGTGAATCTGCCGAAACGCGTGTGCTGGTTGCGCTCGCTCGCTCGCCTCAGTTCCTAGAGCGATGGACGAGCCATCACCACGCCCCCTTCCTTGCACACCTCGTGGCCACCAAAGATGGGCATCCGCAGACACGCGAGCGCCGCCGTGCCGAGCCAAACGTGGCATTGTCCGCCTATCGGGCTACCGCAGCGCTTGGCGCGCTCTAGTAGCCGTGTGCGCAGCCGTCCTTGCGCGGCTCCGAACCGCCGATCAATACGCCGCGATCCCAATCGATCTTGATGGTTTGCGCGCCACCCCAAGGCGAACTCGCCGTCACTACGTCGTGTCCGCGGGCCTTGAGTCCTTCGATTGTCGTTTGCGGCGTGCCACGCTCAACGTCAGTCTTCTCTCCCTCGAAGAAAAAACGCGGAGCATCGATCGCTTGCTGCACGTCCATCCCGTAGTCAAGCATGTTCAGAATGATCTGAACGTGGCCCATCGGCTGATAATGCGCGCCCATAACGCCGAAGCTCATGTCGCAGCGACCATTTCGCATCGCGAGTGCCGGAATGATGGTGTGCATCGGGCGCTTTCCCGGGCCGAACGTATTGGGATGGCCGGGCTCCAAGGTGAAGCAGGCGCCGCGATTGGTCAGCATGATGCCAGTCTTCTCCGTGCATATCCCTACGCCGAAGCTGGAATACAGCGAATTGATGAATGAGACCGCCGTCCGGTCGCGATCAACGACCGTAAGATAGACCGTGTCGTTTCCGGGCGCCGGCGCGCTCGGCAATTTCGCGCGCTTCTTCATGTCGATGAGCGATGCGAGTTTCCTGGCAAACTTTTTGTCGAGCAAATCTTTGACCGACATGCGCATGTGCGCCTCGTCGGCGATATGAGTATCGCGGATCGCATAGCCCAGACGCGCGGCTTCAAGCACCAGATGAAACCGCTCTGCGCCGAGAGGGTCGAGCGCAGCGACGTCAAAATTCTCCAGAATATTGAGCATTACCAGCGCGGTGAGCCCTTGCGCATTCGGAGGAATCTCCACCAGGTCCAGTCCGCGATAGTTGGTCGAAATCGGCGTAACCGCGTCGCCGCGATGGCGCGCGAAATCTTCCGCCGTGAGGAAAGAGTCGCGAGCCGCAAGCGTCTTCGCCACGTCATCCGCGATCTCACCTTCGTAGAAAGCACGAGCACCCTTGGCAGCGATGCTCTTCAACGTGGATGCAAGCGCAGGAAACCGGATGACATCGCCTTCCTTGGGAGCCGCCCCACTGAATAGATAATGCCTGGAGGCACCGGCGTCGGCCTTGAGCTTTCCGACATGTCTTTGCCAGTCCCAGGCTACACGCGCGCTGACGGGGAATCCGCCGTCGGCATATTTGATCGCGGCCGCAAGGGCCCGGTCGAGACCGAAACGACCATGCGCCTTCAGGATTGCCTCCCAGGCGTCGATTGCGCCCGGCACGGTAACCGCATGAATCGAGCTGCCGATCTCGGTCAGGCCCTTCGCGCGAAGCGCCTGATCGGAAGCCTTCGCCCCCGCGCGGCCCGAGCCGTTATAGCCCCAAACCGGCTTGCCCGGATGGGATACCAGACAGAAGCAATCGCCTCCGATGCCGGTCATGTGCGGTTCGACCACGCACAAAACTGCAACCGCAGCGACTGCCGCATCCGCTGCTGTACCACCCGCACGCAGTGCGTCGATTGCAGCAAGCGTAGCCAATGGGTGCGAGGTCGCCGCCATGCCTTCACAAGCAATTACAGGCGAGCGGCCGGGGAGCTGAAAGTCGCGGCTCATAACAAAACCGGGAGTGTTGGACTGATCAGGATGAAACGCGCTCAACACCTTCAACCGTAAGGTCTCGCTGGGCCGAACGCAAAGTCACCGCGAAACCGCCGAGCACGTCGATGAAGCCAACAACCAGGAGCAAGAAAAATGTCGCGGTGGCGGCTTGCTTGATGAGAAGAAACTCGATCAACATCCCGAGAAAGAGGACTAAAGACAATGCATGGTCGATAATGGTGCGTCTGCTGATGCGGGACGATTTCATCACCTCGCCGCAGAGCAGCAAGATGGCCAATGCGACGAGCACGTCGCCCCCCGTCATGGTCCAGTCGGCTCCCGACATCATATGAACGGTCGAGACCACGCCGGTCCACGACACACCCGGCATAAGGAACGCGATGATGTTGTAGATCGCGAAGGGAATCAGCAGCAGCGGGAAGCCGAGCATGAACATGGCGCAGCTACCTTCGGCCCGTTGCGCTAAACCTCGGTCTTCGCCTTCAAAACCTGACGGCCTTTATACATCCCGGTCTTCAGGTCGATGTGATGCGGGCGGCGCAATTCGCCGGAATCCTTGTCCTCGACATAGGCCGGGCGCTTGAGCGCGTCTGCGGAGCGGCGCATGCCGCGGCGCGACGGTGATGTTTTTCTTTTCGGCACAGCCATGGGACGAACTCCTGAAAAAGCACGATATATCGGTTTGAAGCCGGGCTTATAGGGGAAGGCTTGCTATAGCGCTAGTGGCTTCGACGCAGACATGCGGCCGCAGCCGACGATTTTGCCGCCCGGGCCACATAAAGGCCGGCCAGCCGCTGGAGACCCGGCCCGGGACCGCGAGCGTTACGCGTCGTCGGATTGGGCAGGGTTGCCGCCAGTAAGGCCCCTTCGTATCGGGAAAGGTCCTGGGCCGATTTGCCGAACGCGCGGCGGGCTGCTGCCTCGGCGCCAAACTCACCGTTGGGTCCCCACTCGGCAATATTCAGGTAAATTTCCAGAATGCGCCGTTTCGACAAAACCAGATTGATCCAAAGTGCCAGCGGAAATTCCAATGCCTTGCGCACGTAGCTGCGCCCCTGCCATAGGAACAGATTCTTTGCCACTTGCTGGGTAATGGTCGAGCCGCCACGCATTTCGTCAATGTCGTCGGCCTCGGCGATGGCCTCTCGAAGTT
>Ga0307308_10001113_pt1 | contig 10593 bp, 14 predicted proteins | sample ER_DNA_195_FD_194501 | JGI IMG/M metagenome (GOLD analysis project Ga0307308, IMG submission 194501) | Bulk soil microbial communities from the East River watershed near Crested Butte, Colorado, United States - ER_DNA_195 | ecosystem: Environmental > Terrestrial > Soil > Floodplain | place...
GCGGGACTGCGGCTGCGTGGCCCGTGAGCCAAGGTAGAAGTTGAAGGCCAGAAGCACGAGGGCGAACAGAACCCAGCCGCGACTTACGCGAAAGCGGGGCGGCTGCGGCGGCGTCGGAGCCGATCTGCGGGGAACCGGCACGCCCGCGTCCTTGCGCTCGTCCGCGCGCATTGCAGTCACGGCAGCGGGCTTAGGATCGCCAAGGCCAGGAAGACTAGCGTTGCCCACGTCGCCGGCAGCTTCGTGCCGGAGTCGCTGTCTAAGGCGCCTGTCTGTCGACGTTACTCCGCGTAGCCCGCCCAGGCAGACCTCTCAGACACTGGGTCGAACGCAGGTGCCCGGTCTACGGCGTGTCGAGGTCGGGCTTCAGCACCGAGCACATGAAACCGTAGTACGGGTGCGCCATATCTACCCCTCCGCAGCGGTGGTCGAAACTTGTTGGCTACGCGGTCAAGCCGCGCAGGCCACCGGCGGGTGGTGCGACGCCAACGCCTGGAAGCGAGAGTCCGCCTCGGCGACGAGGCCGTCTACGACCTCTTGGAGCTGCTCGAGCAGGTTTTCGTCCATGAGACGGCCGTCCTCGTCGAAGCGCGTCGGAGCGTGCCCGACCGCCACTTCTCCCTCAACGACCCTTGCCCCCGTGGCGGCGAGCACCTTGCGGAGCTCGGCCTGCGACCAGACTGCGCCGAAGGCGCCGGTCGAGGCGCCGACCACCGCGACCGGCTTGTTCCGGAGCGGGTTCGTGGCCAACGGCCGCGAGGCCCAGTCGATCGCGTTCTTGAGCTGGCCCGGTACGGATGAGTTGTACTCGGGTGTCGCAAAGAGCACGGCGTCGGCGCCGGCGATTGCCTCGCGGAAAGCCGCGACGGCGGCCGGCGCCTCCTCCGTGTCGTCGTCCTCGTCGTACGGCGGCACCTCCTTGAGCCTGCCCCAGACCTCGAACTCAACGTTGTCTGGGAGCAGGCTCGCGGCCGCTCCGAGGAGGCTCGTGTTGTACGAGCCGCGGCGAAGGCTGCCGGAGATGCCGAGGATCTTCATGGCGTTAGTCGGCCTTTACGAAGTAGAGGTCAGCGACGATCTGGACCTCGTTCGCGAGGGCCGGCTGACCGGTGGGGAGCGGCGCGTTCCAGTTGACGCCGAACTCGGTGCGGTCGACGGTCGTCGACAGTTTGAGCCCGATGCGCTGGTTGTCTGCGTAGTCCGCCAGCGGCGGGGTGACCGCGCCGGAGAGCTCGATCGGCTTGGTGACGCCCTTGATCGTGATCTCTCCCTGGACTGCAACGGCGTCGCCGTCGAGCCGGACGTCGTCCGCAGTGAAGAGCAGCTCAGGATGCCGCTCGGCGTCGAAGAAATCGGGCGACTGGAGATGCGCCGCGAGGTTCTCGTCCTTCACGTCGACGCTCGCGACCTTCGCGGTGCCCTCTAGACGAGCACTCTCGGCGTCGACGGCCAAGTTTGCCTCGACCTCGCGAAAGTCGCCCTTGAACGTGCCGGCGAGGTAGTCGACCTCAAAGCCGACGGATGAATGAATCGGATCGAGCCGCCAGGTTCCGGCCGGTGCGATCGTCAGTGTCTCTGCTGTGCTCACTTGCTCCTCCTCTTTGCGTGGTATATTATTGAGTACGCAATGAATCTACCACACTTCGATTGAGAGCGCAAGCATTGTCTACGCAAGTATCTGTAACTCAAGAAACGCCTCCCGCCGTCCGCGCGTGGACGCGCCTCCTCCGCGCGCATGCGTCGACGACCCGTTTGCTGAGCGCCGAACTGCAGTCCGACCACGGCTTGACGCTCAACGACTTCGAGGCGCTCCTCGTGCTCTCCCGCGCCGAGGGTGGACGGCTGAAGCGGGTCGAGCTCGCCCGCCGGCTACTCCTCACCCCGTCCGGCATCACACGGCTTCTGGAGGGGCTCGAGCGGGCGGACCTCGTGAGGCGAGCGACGTGTGCGACCGACCTTCGCATCACCTACGCCGAGCTCACACCGGAGGGGCGCGAGAGACTCGAGGTCGCCTCGTGCGCCCACGTCGGGTCGATCCGCGCGCTCATGGAGGAGCACTTCAGCGAGGACGAAATCGATGAGCTCGGCGAAATGCTGGGCAAGCTTCCCGGCGTTTCTGGGGAAGACGACTCCTGCACCGCCCCCTAACGGCGGCTTCGGGTTCGGGTAGCCGCACCTCCAAACACAGGCTGACCGCCTTCTCTCCGGCGGCTCCGCGCGGCACTCTTATGTCATGGATGCCGCCACGTTCGATCTCGTTGAGACCCTAGGCGCGGAGCGCGGCCGGAGCCTTGCCATTGTGGAGCGAACGGGGCGGCAAGGTGAGATGACTCCCCTCCACGTTCATCCCGAGGACGAGTTGGTGCACGTCCTCGAGGGCGCCCTGACGCTGTTCGTAGACGACGAACGGATCCGCCTCGAGGCGGGCGATGCATTTGCGGCTCCGCGGGCGACCCCGCACACGCTCGTCGTCGAATCCCGTGAGGCCCGCTACCTCAGCGCAACGCTCGCCCGTTCAGCAACGCGCTACGAAGATTTCCTGCGCGCCGTCGCCGTCCCGTCCGACGCATCATCCTGGGAGGTAAGTGGGGATGCGTCTCGGCTCGCGGCAATCGCCGCGCCGAACGGGATCGAAGTGCTCGGCGCGCCGGGCGCGGCCGTTACGCGCCGGGTCGAAGGTTGAGGACTTTGTCCGGTGGACACCAGCTCGAGCGCAGGCCCTCTGCGTCCCAACCGGCCGTCGCCGCACCTGCCTCGTACGCACTCTGGAGGAACTCGAGCAGGGCTTCGCGCGGGTCGGGCGCGTTCCGCACCTCGTCGTAGGGGAGGAGCGCGAGATGGCTCGAGCCGAACGGCTGCTGCCAGCTCGCCGCCTCGGGACGAAGCGGCTCTTCTGCGAGGCCGGCGGGCTCAGGCGCCGTGTACGAGTAGAAGGCGGGCATACGGACCTTCTGGTCGCCGGGCCAGAAGCCGAAGCTGATGACCTCGTGCGAGTAAGCCTCGCGTGTGACCCGATCGGCGTTCGGGTTGTCGGGGGCGCGCCGGCCAGAGAAGCGGGTTACGGCGATGTCGAAGCCGTGCCAGAAGACGTGCACGGGACTGGTCTTGCCGCAGAACCAACCCGCGAATTCCTGCAGCGTCCAGTCGATCCAGCGAAGCGCCTTCCAGAATCGCTCCACCGCCTCGCGATCGTACGAAGCGTGCTCGGTGTCCTCGGCAAAGGGTGTTGTCACCGGAACGCCGAATGGCACGGCTTTTTCCTCGACCTCGATCCGGAAGCCGGCGAGCAGTCCGAAGAAACGCTCGAAGAAGACAGCAACCGAGAGGCCGTCCGCGAGCGAGAAGGACTCCACCTCGCCGCGGCTCGTGCGCACAACGAGTTCGTGGGCGACGAAGTCGAAGGAGACGTCGAAGTCAACTCCGTCAGAGCGAAGGCGGCGCGTCGTCAGCCCTCGGGTGTCCACGTAAAGAGGGGCGTTCCACCAGTGGTTCTGTGGCGGCGTCGCTGCCAGGCGCACCTTGCCGACGATCTGCGTCCAGAGGTGAAGCGTCTCTTTCGTCGGCTCCCACTGCTCGAGTGGAAGCTCTGGCAGCTCGTTCACGTTCACACCTCCGCGAGGTCGACTCGGAAGACGATCTCGTCCTCGTAACACCAGCACCAGTCCTCTCCCGGTTCGAGCGAACGGATGATGGGATGCTGGGACGAGCGGGCGTGCGCCGTGGCATGCCGGTTTGGCGAGGAGTCACAGCAGCCGATGTGGCCGCAGGTGAGGCAGAGGCGCAAATGCACCCACGTGCCGCCGATGCGAAGGCAGTCCTCACAGCCCGGGACGCTCTCGGGCAGCGACGTCACCTGAATCGTGTCGAGATGCGTGCAGACGTCCGTCATTCGTTCTCCTCTCCGTCAGGAGACAGGGCCCGTCGAAGCTCCTCCCGCTCGTACGAACCGCGGTACGGGAGGCCGTCCACGAAGATCGTCGGCGTGCCGGTGGCACCGGCCGCCAGCGCGCTCGAGCGGTCGGCTTCGACTCGCTCGAGATGGACATGCGCGTCGAGCTCCTGGCGGAACCTTTCGACGTCCAGCCCGATGTCGTCGGCGTAGCGTTCGAGGTCGGGCCGCTCGAGTGCCCGCTGGCGGCGAAAGAGGAGGTCATGCATGGGCCAGAACCTTCCCTGTGCTGCCGCCGCCTCGCTTGCCTCCGCCGCCGTCAGCGCGTGTGGATGGATCTCGACGAGCGGGAAGTGGCGAAAGACGAAACGGATGGGAACACCATCGGCTTCGAGGGATTGGACGCTTCGGTAGGCGAGGCGCGTGTACGGGCACTCGTAGTCCCCGTAGATGAGGAGCGTGGGCCCGACTGAGCCGCGGAGGTGGTCGCGCGCATCCGCGACCTCCGGAACAAGAGCTGCGCTCATGGCCCGAGTACCGCCGGCTGCATCGCTGCTCATGCGATCAACACTACCCCCGAGAGCAAAAGACGCGCTTTTGCAGGCCTTTTGATAGGCCGGGTCGGTCTCTCGTCGGTCGGCGCCAGCAAGCTTCCCTTGCTTGGCGTCCTGCGAAGCGGGCTTGCCCTAGCCGACGCGGGCGAACTTGAGCGTGTACCTGCCGCTCTTGTAGAGCCAGGCGCTCGCCTGGATGTAGTAGACGCCTGTCGTTCCCGCCCGGAAGAGAACCACCTCGTCGGCGGAGCCTATTCTCGCGCTATAGCGCTGGATCTTGCTCGGCTGCCAGATCTCCTTCGAGCCCGGCTTCCAGACGTAGAGGTCGTAGTCCTTGCCGGCCGGAACGACGAGCGTGATCCGGTAGGTGCGACCCGCCGTGAGCTTGCGCCTGAAGACGTCGTTGATGTCCGCGGGCCAGGCGAGCGACCCGGCGACCTGGGCGGTCGACATCGTCCTCGCCCCGTTGACGTTGCCGTCGCTAGCGGGCGTCGCATTCGTCGGCGAAGCGCTCAGAGCGGCGAAGGCGTCCACTCGCCCGGAGGTACGCGTGAAGCTGCCCGTCTTGGTCGTCCCGAGGGTGAGACCCGGGGCCGGGGCGATATGCATCGTCTTCAGAGCGATCGGCTTGTCAACCGAGTGCATGACCGCGTTTTTCAGCTGGGCGACCGTGAAGGCCGGGTGCTGGGCCAAAACGAGCGCCGCGATGCCGGCAACGTGCGGAGCCGCCATCGACGTCCCGTCCTCGGTCGCCCAGGCCGCACCTGGCACGGTGCTCGTGATGTCGACGCCGGGCGCCGAGACGTCCACCGAATCGTGCCCCCAGTTCGTGAACGCACACTGGGACTTCGAGAGGCCCCAGCTCGTGTAGCACTCGGTCACGTAGGCGTGCTCGTCCTTGTGGTTGCTTGCCCCCACCGAGAGGATGTTCGAGAGCGTGTAAGCAGCCGGATAGGAGGGGGAGAAGATGTCGGCCTGGCCGTCGGAGTCGAGATCCGATGCCAGTGCCATGTCGCTGTCGAGGCTGTCGTTTCCGGCCGCGATGACCGCGAGCAAACCGGAGGTGCGGATCGCCTCGCGCTCAGCCATCGACCAGACGGGCCCGCCGAAGCTCATGTTGGCGATCTTGGCGCCCTTCGATTTTGCGTAGGCCAGGGCGGCGATCTCGGCCGAGACCGACAGAGAGCCGTCGCTGTCGCGGGCGAGCTTGAGCGCCATGATCTTGCATCCCGGGCAGACGCCCACGCTGCCGGTCACATTGTCGAGGGCCGCCGCGATCGTGCCGGCGACGTGCGTGCCGTGGTCATAGCCTGAGTAGGGAGTCGAGCCAAGCAAGCTGGCGTCGTTATCTCCGAAGTCCCAGCCGTTCACATCGTCGATCTTGCCGTTGCCGTCGTTGTCGACACCGTCGCTCGGCGTCTCTCCCGGATTCGTCCAAAGCTGAGAGGCGAGGTCAGGGTGGCTGACATCGACTCCGGAGTCGAGGACGGCCACGATCGTGCCGTTGCCCATCTGGACGCCCCAGGCCTCCGGCGCGTCGATGTCGGCGCCGGCCGTCCCGGCGCGGGGCGTCGCCACGTGGTTTCCGTCGGCATCGAAGACCGGGTGCGTCTGCCCCGTGTTATTCAGATCCCATTGTGCAAGGAAGAGCGCATCCGTCGGGAGCGCACTCGGATAGCGAAGGTAGTTCGGCTCCGCGAAGGCGACGGCTGGATCACGCTGATAAGCGCGCGCCGCTCCGCGAATCGCCAATCCGGGGGGCAGCGTCACGAGCTGCATCCGAAACGCGGGGAAGCGCCTGGTAACGCGCGCGCTCACGCGGGCGTTCGCGCGTGCCATGGCCGCCCGCCCGGCGCCGGCGCGAAAGCTGACGATCAGTTGGTGTGGGACGTACTGCGCGGAGGAGACGGACAGCTTGGTGTGCGCCTGAAACCCACGCGCGGGGCTCGAGTCGGCAGCGGCCGCGGGCACGGCGGCGAGGAGGGCCGTGGCCAGAATGGGAACGACGTACTTCACGTGGACCCCTCCCAGAAAACAGTCGCCTGGCTGACCCTCGTCCATCTCCCGCAGCACGAAGATCCTCCTCCTCGGCGCGGGGCAAGCACGCCCCAGCGAACAGAACCTAGCGCGGTTGATGCCATTAGTCGATGGGCCGCCCGGCTTATTTCAGGCGCGACTCAGGTCCTAAGGTCGACTCGACCTAAGGCGGTTCTGTTCGCAGGACGCGCGACTAGCGTGCGACCGTGGTCTTCTACGCCGTCGTCTCAGATGAGATCGAGCAGGTGATCGAGTTCTTCCTCGAGCGGGAGGACGCTGAGACCATGCTCGCCCGCGTCCTGGTCGACGAGCCCGAGTGGGAGGAGACCATGCGCGTCGAGCCGGTTGAGCTTGCTACCGGTGGACTGAACTAACTCTCCATTCGGCTTGCCCACCGGGGCCGCTTGCTTCTACCCTGGGCGGGTGACGGTGCGGTGCTACGCCCTCGGGGCGATCGTCGCGGCGGCGCTAACGGCCTGCGGCGGCACGTCGTCTGCACCAACCGAGGCGCCTGCCGCGACGGAGGAGTTCTCGACCACTCAGACGGCTCCCGAGAACCCCCTTCCACCGGAGCTCCAAGGCACATGGCTGCTCACGTCAGCGGATCCGGTTCGCCTCTACCTGCGAGAGAGCACGTACTCGGTATCTGCCGGCGGATCCCACGCCGGACACGTCGCGCTCGAGGGCAACGTGCTGAAGTTCACCTCCTTCTGCGGCACATCGTTCGTCGAGGGGGTGGGACGCTACCGCTGGTCACTCGACGGTGACACCCTCCACTTCGATCTGCTTGGAAAGGAGGAGTGCACGGGTCGTAGCGCGGTCCTCGAAGACGCCACTTACGAGCGGAAAGGCTAAGTGCGGTCACCCCATCCTTCGGCTAAGCCGACCAGCCAAACCCGGTCTAGGACCGGATGTCCTCTCCCGCCCGGGATGAATTGCGGCCAGGCAAAGAAGGCTGCGTATCAGACTTCTCTGCCTGGCCTTGGTGGAAGTTAGGCGACGGCGGCGGCCGGCCTTCGTGCCCGCTCGCCACGGGCGAGAGAGATGCTCGCCCAGGCGATCCAGATGAACCAGAGGAGCACGGGGTTCTCCGCGAGACTGTTCGTCGGTGCCGCCGCTGCGACGAGCGTGAGCAGGGCGACGGCGATGGCACTCCAACCGAGCGCACGGCGCGCTGAGATCAAGGCGAGGGCGCCTGCCGCCAACAGGAAGATGGCCGAGAGGAACCAGCTGCCCACGTAGAGGGCTTCGTTGATGTTGGTGAGCGCGGTTGCCAGCTGCGCGCCCATCCCGTGCCCGGCGCGGAACTCGACCGCGTCGAACACGCAGAGCGAAACGATGCCGACGCTCGCATAGGCGCTGGCGGCAGTCCTGGCAATCGCGCCTAGAAGGCCGCCACCCAGCTTCGCGCTCGCCCAGACGGCGAAGGGAAGGAAGGCGACAAAGCCGAGTAGGCCGAGGTAGGCGCCGACCCAGACGCCCGTGCCGGCGGGGTTGGCGAGCTCATCGGCGACCTTCGCGGGGCTGCTGCTCAGGTTCACAAAGGCCTGGCCGCCTACGACACCGACGAGCAACCCCACATGCACGAGCACGGCGGATGCGATCCCGCAGGCGGCGAAGAGGCGGTTTTGGGTGCGTTCGTTCATTTGAGTAGCTCCTTGGCTTCGAAGGTAAGTTGTGAGGCGCTGGCTATGAGCCGGCTTCGGCAAAGGCACGACCGGACGATCGCTTGGCACGCCGCTCAGCGACCAGAACGGCGATCGCGGCGGCCACGCCGGCGAGTGCGAGCGTGAAGTCCGCGACCTTCGTCACTGTCATCACGTGCTTCAGCCCAGGCACGGCAGCGCCCTCGAAGGCGAACAGCCCCAGTAGCACCACCGCTGCCCGAACGCTGTCGCGGCGCCAGAACCAGAGCGTGCAGCCGAGGAACAAGGCCGCGAAGAGGGCGGCGAAGGCGGGAACATCGATCCAGAAGATGTTCACCGCTTCCCAGATCCCGAACGCGAGCCCCAAGCCGATCAGGCCAATCCGAGCATTCACCATGATCTTCTCCTTTCGGTTTCGTTCAGCAACTCGAAGGTAGGCGGGGGCGCCGGCGGCGTCATCGGCGGGTTGGGCGATCTTTGCGTCAGCCGGCCGGATGATCTTCCGGCCATTACGGATCGGCCCATTGGCTGATGACAGAGCCGCTGTCCAGGGTCTACCTTGAACCCGTGCGCGCACGTCTCGCCCGCTTCCGCCGCTTACGGACCGACCTGCAAAAGCTCGACTGGGTGCTGGCGGGTCTGCTTACGCTCGGTCTCGAGCTCGAGGTCTGGCTCGGGAGCGGAGGCCATGAGGGGCTGGTAACCGCGTTCCTCGGGCCCATTGTGACCGGGGCGGTCGCGGTCCGCCGTCGCTACCCCGCGAGTGTGGGTCTCATTGCGGGTTTCGTCGCGGCGCTCATCTCTGGAGTGTGGGGACCGCCGTCGCTCGTCTCTTGGGGCATCGCCTGGATCTGCTGCATGTACGCATTCGCGGTCTGGGCCACTCCGCGCCGTTTCGCATTCGGCGTGGCGGCGATCACGCTCGCGAGCGTCGCCTCGGCTGTCGGCCCGGTATCACTCGCGAACGCGCTGCAGTTCGGCGTCATCACACTTATCGTGATGGTGCTCGTCCGTCGCGTTGTCGGCGACCGGGAGCGCCGTGCCCAGCTCGCCGAGCGCGAGCGCGACCTCGCCGCACGCGAGGCCGTGGTAGAGGAGCGGGCCCGGATCGCGCGCGAGCTGCATGACGCGATCGCGCACAACGTCTCGATGATGGTCGTACAGGCTGGCGCCGAGCGACGCGTCCTCGACGAGAAGGGTGGAACAACGCGCGAGGTGCTGGAGACGATCGAGCGGATCGGCCGCGGCGCATTGACGGAGATGCGCCGCCTAGTCGGGATGCTTCGTAGCGACGCCGCCGAGCCGCTTGCGCCGCAGCCAGGGCTCGATGACCTGCCAACGCTGGTTGGGCAGGTGTGCGAGGCCGGTCTTCCCGTCGAGCTCCACGTGGACGGGGAGCGCCGCGAACTCCCGGTCGGGATCGAGCTGTCGGCCTACCGGATCGTGCAGGAGGCGCTGACCAATGCGCTCAAGCACGCCGGTGAGTCGCACGCGTCCGTGCGCGTCCACTACGGCGCCGATTCGCTCGAGCTCGAGATCGTCGACGACGGCGGAGGCGTTCCAGAGCCACTGTCCAGCGGCGGACATGGCCTGGTCGGGATGCGCGAGCGCGTTGCGCTCTACGGCGGCCATCTCGACGCCGGACGCCGCCCGAGCGGCGGCTTCGCCGTTCGTGTGCTGCTGCCGATTCGATGACGACCGTCCTGATCGCCGACGACCAGGCACTCGTCCGGGTCGGCCTGCGCAAAATCCTTGAGAGCGAGCCGGAGATGCGCGTTGTCGGCGAGGCCGCCGACGGCGAAGACGCAGTTGTATGCGCCCGAGGCCTCCGACCCGACGTCGTGCTCATGGACATCCGCATGCCGGTCCTCGACGGGATCGAGGCGACCCGGCGAATTGTCCGCGCGCAGCCCGCTACACGCGTCCTCATGTTGACGACCTTCGGACTCGACAGCTACGTCTACGACGCGCTTCGCGCCGGCGCGAGTGGCTTCATGCTCAAAGACGCACCACCCGAGGAGATCGCCGCCGCCGTTCGCATCGTCGCCAGCGGCGAGGCGCTGCTCGCCCCTGCGATCACACGCGCGGTGATCGCGGAATTTGCCCGTCAGCGACCCGCAGCGGCACCCACTCCGCCGCCGGCCCTCGCCGATCTGACGCCTCGAGAGCACGAAGTCCTCGACCTCCTCGTCCGCGGACTGTCCAACCCGGAAATCTGCGAGCGGCTCGTGATCAGCGAGGCGACGGCGAAGACGCACGTCGCGCACATCCTCCAGAAACTGGACCTCCGCGACCGTGTGCAGGCCGTGATTTACGCCTACGAAACCGGCCTCGTCGCGCCCGGCTCGAATGCAAGCGATGGCCGCTGAAGAACTCACGCATGATGTGTCAGGTCGACTCGGGAATAGAGGCCGGCTCAAAGCGGGCCGAGTCGGATCAAGAAACTCCCCGCCCAGGCCTTTTGCTG
>Ga0307308_10001117_pt1 | contig 10579 bp, 7 predicted proteins | sample ER_DNA_195_FD_194501 | JGI IMG/M metagenome (GOLD analysis project Ga0307308, IMG submission 194501) | Bulk soil microbial communities from the East River watershed near Crested Butte, Colorado, United States - ER_DNA_195 | ecosystem: Environmental > Terrestrial > Soil > Floodplain | place: USA...
GCACCATCGCGTTGGGCCATCGAAGCAGATATTTCCCTCGCAGATCCGGATTGGCGAGGCATTTGACGAAATACGCCCCGGTCCCGATCCCATGCCCTTTCCTCATTCGCTGAATCTCGCTTGCGTCGCGGCGGCGATGGTGATGCGAGACGGTGGGCGCGGGATCATACAATCCCCACCATCCCAGCGCGGAAACCCTGGCCATCGCGTCCGTGTCCTCGGCGCTATGATACTTGGTTCCAGCGCCCAGTCGCTCATCAAAGCCGCCTATTGCCTCCAACACCTGGCGTCGAAATGCGAAATTCGCCCCGTGAGCCTGTCCAGGTGCAATGTAGGACCTGGGCGGGAACTCCATTCGTCGGTCGGAAAGCTGAATCGTGATCGGGTAGTCCAAGGGATCGTACAGGAGCACCCGACCGCCGACAAACCCGTAGCGCGGGTTTGAGAAGCAGTTGCAGATGTGGGTCAGGTAATCCTGCTGGGGATAGCAGTCATCATCAGTGAATGCGACGATCTCCCCGCGTGCCGCCCGCCATCCCACGTTGCGGGCACCTCCGAGGCCCGGAGGTGCATGCTGCATGAAGCGAATGTTCCCCGTGAAGCGCCGGCCGAATTCGACCAGCACCTGCGGTGTCGCGTCGGAGGAGCCGTTGTCCACGATCACCAGCTCCCATGCCCGCTCGTGCCGGAGGCGGGCATAGGAGTCCAATGCCTGCTCGAGTTGGGAAGCCCGATTTCTGGTGGAGATCACGAGCGAGATATCCATGACGCTCCGCGTGCCCGATCCCGTCAGACCGGCAGCTCGTGCCCACCGCGCACGATGTGCAGCCGCGAGCGGCGGACGAAGGAGTACTGGTCGCGCTTGTTCGCGAAGTACTCGTCCACCGCCTTCCGACACCCCGACCAGTGGTCGTAGTCGTCGATCACCAACACGCCCCCCGGGGACAGATGCGGCTCGATGCGCTCCAGGCACGTCCTGACCGACTCGTACCAGTCCGCGTCGATGTGCGCCAGAGCGACCGGCCCGTCGATCCGAACGGTGTCCTGGAACAGGCCCTGGACCAGTTCGATCCGGCGCGCTTCAAGGTCCAGGCCGAAGGAGCGGAGGGTATTCGCGACCTTGTCCCGGAGATCGTCCGAGTATCCGTAGTACCGGTCGCCCCCGATCCCGATGGACTCCCCCCTCACAATGGTCTCGTAGCGAGCGTGGATGTCGGCGCCGTCCGCGTCCGAGGGCGGCGGGATCATGCCGAACACGTCGTAAGCACGCAGGGGGCGGTCGGGATGCTTGGTCACCCCCAGAACGACCGTCGAGCCGCCGAGCGCGCAGCCGGCTTCCACGATGATCCCCGGCACCCCCTCGGCGTCGAGGCGCCGGACGGTGCGCTCCAGGTCGGACAGCGCGTCGTAGCCGAGGTAGGTAAGACGGCGTTTCCGGACCTGCCGCACCAGCCGGGAGGAGCTGAGGGCGTACCATTGCTCGCGGAGCGTCCTGAGCATCGTGCATCCTCCCGAGGACCGGGGCCTTCCCCAGGTAACGTACCGGCGTTTTCCGGGGAGCGTCAACGCGGCCGACCTACCTGCCAGCGCTCAGCACCGACGCCGCCCAGCGCTCGGCATCGTCCATCGATGAGGCGCAGTAGACGCCGGCCGCCTCTCCCGTCCAGACGTCGAGGAACCGGCGGAGCTTGCCGTAGCTGTTGTCCAGCACCGCGTGGGGAATACCCAGCAGAAGGCTCAAGATATGGGCGTGGAGTCTGTCGGTGATGACGACTCGCCCGGACGACAGCAGCCGGCACCCGCGTGCCACCCGCGCCCGTGCGGCGGCATCGTACCGGGCGTGCCGCAGCGCGATTCGGTCGAGGCGCCCGCCGACCAGCCCACGAGCGATGCCGAAGAGCTTGTGGGCCTGGATGGAAAGCCGGCTCTCTGTCAGCCAGTCGGCCACCCGCGAGGTGTAGCCGGGCAGCCCGGCCGGCGCTCCAAGCGCGCGCTCCTTGTCGGTGCGCATGAGGTAGAAGACGTCCACCTCCGGGGCACTCGCGCGGTCGAGCGCGCCCAGGAAGAACGCCATGTCCGGGCACAGCCTGACCTCGCAGTCGAAGTTTGCAGTCGCGAACTCGTACGAGTGTTGATCCCGGACGAACAGTCGGACCTTCCCGTGCCGCGCGATCGCATGCGCGGTCCGCGCGATCCGCTCGGGATGCTCGAAGTGGATCGACTGCGGGAGCTGGATGATCTCCCGGTCCCGGAATCGCTTCAGCACGTGCTCCCGGAACTCGTGATGCCGGGGCCAGAGGTCGCCGAAGTTTCCCCCGCCATGAATGAATATCGCCCCCTCGGGAACGGAGGCCCGCAGCCTCGCCTCGGAGAAGGTTGCGAGGGAGCAAACGTACCCGGGCTCAGCCCCACGATGCTCGCGGAAGTACGCCGTTTCACCCAGCCAGATGGCGGAGTCGCCCACGTTGCGGTGATCCGGGAAGTCCAGCAGGCAGAACGGAGCGCCGGCGCCGAGGCCACGCAGCTCCGCTACGGCCTGGCTCCGGAGCTGCTGGATGACCCGCCCTCGCTCGAGCCCGCCGCCGCGCACGGTCACCTTCCTTCTCCCGTAGTCACGCGCCCGCGCTCGACAGCTTGGCCGAGGCGCCCGGAAGCAGGCGTCGAAGGTCCCTGATCTGCTCGAAGACGAAGCGGCGGGCGAAGAGCAGCAGCGATCCCGCGTATACCGCTGCCCCGCAGGAGACCATGCAGAGCAGGTAGAGAGCGCGGTTATGGAACCACGCCCCGACGAAATGGTCGAGCGCGAGGAGACAGCCCGCCATCACCAGGGCCATGGACAGCGCCGGAGCGATCGCTCCCAGGAGCGCACGGTAGCCGACGCCACTGTAGCGCTTGAACGCTCCCATCTGGACCGGCAAGGTGAGATAGGCGCGGAGGACGTACGCCCCCGCGATCGCGGTTAGGCCGAACGGCGCGGCCAGGAGGGAGAGCATGATGGTGAGGGTGAGCTGCAGTGCGGCGATCTTCGCCAGCGTACCCGAGCGCCCGAGCGCGGCCAGCGCCGGACCGGCGAAGTAGTTGATGGTGAATGGGACTGCCATGAAACCGAGCACCTGGGCGATCCTGGCGCTCTCCCCCCAGCGGTCTCCGTAGAGGAGCCTGACCGCATCGGGGGCGACGACGGCGAACCCGATGATCACCGGAAAGGCGAGCGCCGCGCTCACACTGAGAATACGCAGGTACGCCTTCCCGAATGCGGGCAGATCGTCCTGCAGGCGCGCGAGCGCGGGGAGCGAGACCTGGGAGAACGGCATGATCGTCCCCTGCGCGATCAGCTCGACCGTCCGCCACGCAGTGCGGTACGCGCCGACCGCCGGGGCGCCGATCGTGCGGCCGATGATCAGGTCCTGCACCCGTACCAGGCCGACGTAGAGGAGCTGGGTGATGGTCATGCTCCCGCTGAAGCCGGCCATGCCCCGAAGCGCCCCGGCCGAAAACCGTCGGCCGGGGAGCCACCGGTACGCGTGCCAGGCCATCGCTGTCCCGGCGACCTCGGTGACGCCGCGCTGCACGACGAGACTCCACGGCCCCCAGCCGGCCCAGGCGGCCGCCAGCGCGGCCGCGCCACCCAGACCCCCACTCACCACCGACCGCGACGCCATCGCCTTGTGGCCGAACGTCCGCAGCGTGAGCGCGATGTGGGTCGCCCCGGCCGCGGACACCGGGAGGATCAAACCCAACGCCGTGAGCAGTGGAGCGACCCCCGGCGCGCCGAAGATCGTTGCCAGCGGTCGGGCGGTGAGCGCGATCAGGGCGGCGATCGCGCACGCCAGTGCAAGCGTCGTCCAGAACACGGTATCCGCCATCGCGGCCGACACCTGTTTGGCGCGAGTCAGCGCGCTCACCAGACCGGTGGACGGAAGAATCTTGCCGAACTCCGCGAATGCCGCCGCCAGGGCGAACACGCCGAACGCGGCCGGGCCCAGCTTGCGGGCCAGCAGGGCGAAAACCGCGAAGGAGAGGAAGTAATCGGAGCCGGTACGGACGATCGTCCACAGAATGGACAGCGCCGTTTTGCGCTTCAGATCTCCGGGCGGGCCTTCGAACTCGCCGCCGCCACCTCCGATCGCGAGGTGTGGCGTGCCGTCGAGCGGGTCATCCAGATCGGCGGGCAGCGGCCGCGGGACCGGAGGATCTTCGTCGGAGAGGCGCCGGTCGGAGCTCACGATGAGCTGGTCGCCCCCGCGCGCGCGGGGCGCGCGGCGGTCCGAAGCTCCGAGAGCAGCGTGAGCGCGCTTTGGGTCCAGGAGAAGCTGGCCGCACGGCGAAGGCCCCGGCGCCGCAGCTCCTCGGCCAGCGCGTCGTCGAGGCTGATCCGCTCCATCGCCGAGGCCAGGCCTTCGACGTCATCCGGATCGACCAGGAGCGCCGCGTCGCCGGCGACCTCGGGACACGCCGAGGTCGTCGAGGTGATCACCGGGCACCCGGAGGCCATCGCCTCGACGATGGGGATGCCGAAGCTCTCATACCGGGAGGGGAAGACCAGAGCTCGGGCCATGCCGTAGAGCGCCGGCATATCGCCGAATTCCACGAAGCCCGGGGTGTGCACCGCGGCAGGATCGGTGAACTCGGCGATTGCCCCCGGCGTCAGTCGCTCGGCGATCCCGATGCCGAGGATGACCAGGGGCGGCACGGCCGTGCCCGCTTCGCCTGTCCGCCGGCGCATGCGTCCGTAAGCCTCGAGGGCTACCGCTACGTTCTTCCTGGGGGTGAGCGCGTTTCCTCCGGTCTGTCCCAGGATCTGATGTCCCTTGACCACCATCAGGAGAAACGGCTCGGCCGGAAGAGCGTAGCGCTGCCGCGCCTGGACCAGCATCTCCGGATCAGTGATCGGCTGGAAGCTTTCGTCGGCCGAAGCGTAGACCGTGCGCAGCTTGGATCGGGAAACGCCGGCATGATGCACCAGCTCGTCCCCCAGCGTGTCGGAGTTGGTGAGGACCCGGACGGCGCGCCTGCAGTACAGCGGGATCATGAAGCGATTGTAGAGCCGGTCCACCCGTCCCGACCAGCCGACGTAGAACTCGGGATGGCTCCAGTACTCGGTGCCACGCTGCTGGACCACCGTGGGGCAGGGCGGCATGAGCGGGATGCTGAACTTGTGATGGAAGAGGACGTCGAGCGCCTCCCGGCGCGCCTCGCGGGGAACCAGCACCTGGTCCCAGAGCAGCTTGCTGCGCGCGGGCAGGACCACCTCGCGGACGTTGGGGCGGTCGCGGTACCGGTTGGCCTGGCCGGCTCGGCTGTAGAACGCGACGTACTGGTTGCGGGTATCCACCTCGAACAACGCGTCACACAATTTCCGGATGTAGATGCCCTGACCATCGACGTCGTCGATCGCTCGGAGCATGAGTCCGATCCGGAGCGGTGCCAGCCCACCACCGGTCCCGCTCGCTCGGTCTGAGGCCCCTGCGGGCATGTCGCGAGGCACGACTGGCATGTGAATGGTCATTCCTCGCACGGGTAGGTGTCGACTTCACCAACGGCGCAGCCGGCACATCGGTACGACGCCCCAATCAGGGCGCAACCTTCGCGCATAGTAAGCCCCAATGGTCCTACATTAAGCCATCGGGCAGCCAGGGGCGTGACCATCGTCACAGCCGCCCCTGGCACAGAGGGTTATGACCTTACCAATGATTGCACAAACAGAACAGACCGCGCTCACGCTGGTGACCGGAGCCACAGGGTTCGCCGGCCGGCATCTGGTCCGGGCGCTCGTCGCGGATGGCCAGCGGGTTCGGGCAATCGTCCGTTCCTCGAGCGCCCGCGAGCTTCTTCCCCCCGAGGTGGAGGTCGTCGAGGGGGACCTCGCCGACCCTGAGCTGGCTCCGCGGGCGATGCCGGGTGTCCAGAGGGTGTACCACCTCGCGGCCGTCTACCGAGAGGCCAAGCACAGCGATGTCCATTACCGGGAGGTGAACGTCGCGGCGTCGCGCAGACTGCTCGACACCGCGGTCGCGTGCGGCGTGCGTCGGTACGTCCACTGCAGTACCGTCGGGGTCCACGGCCACATCGCCTCCCCACCCGCCGACGAGCAGTCCGCGTACGATCCCGGTGACGTATATCAGGAGACCAAATGCGAGGCGGAGCAGCTCGCGCTCTCCTACCGCGATCGGCTCTCCCTGACCGTCGCCCGGCCGACAGCGATCTACGGCCCGGGGGACACCCGCCTGCTCAAGATGTTCCGGATGATTGCCCGACGGCGGTTTCCCCTGATCGGCGGCGGCGAGAACTACTATCACATGGTGTACATAGACGACCTGGTCCGTGGGCTACGCCTCCTCGGCACCCATCCGCGCGCGGTGGGCGAGGTATTCATTCTGGGCGGGGAACGCTACGAGAAGCTGCGGGAGCTCGCGGCCATGATTGCCGCGGCGGCGGGGGTCCCGGCGCCATGGGTCCGCCTGCCTGCCCGTCCGTTCCAGATCGCCGGGACGATCTGCGAGAAGCTCTGCGTCCCGTTCGGCATCGAGCCGCCGATCCACCGGCGGCGGGTGGATTTCTACACCAAGAGCCGGGCGTTCAGCATCGAGAAGGCCAAGCGATTGCTCGGCTACCTGCCGGAGGTGAGCCTCGCGGACGGGATCCGGAGGACGCTCGACTGGTACGTAGCCAACGGGTACATCGACGGTCCTCCACTCGGTGTCCGGGCTCAGCGGGACAAATCGGGATCCCTTAGCTGCACGGTAGTGCCCACCCGGCCGGTCGGCGGCGGAAGTGGCACGGTCGGTGGTGCCCCCCGCCGGTCCAGGTACAGGCGAGCCCAGATCTCGGCCAGGAGCAGCGACCAGAGCCGGTAGGCGCGTTCCTGGGTGTACGGCTTGCCCGCCGGCCGCCGCCTCAGGCGTCCGGCGTAGGCAGGGTCGAAGAGACCTCGATTCCGCACCGCGGCGGGCTCCAGCAGCTCGTCCCCCATCCGATCCAGCACATCGCTCATCTCGCAGTCGTGCTTGAGCCGATTGAAGCTCTTGCCGAAGGCCAGCATCGATTGCGGCAGCAACCCCGCGCAGGCCTTCCGCAGGATGTACTTCTGGGTCCGTCCATGAATCTTGAGCCGGTCCGGGATGGCGAGCGCCGCCGCCAGGAAGTCGGGGTTGGTGTGGTGCGCGTTCATTCTCACGCCGGCCGCGCTGTAGAGACGCTCGATCGGGTGCTGGTAGGGGAGCACCAGGAATCCGCGCAGCAGGAAGTTGGTGAGCGGCTGCTCTCCGCCCCGCGGGAACCCGCCGAAGCGAGGCATCGGCTCGGCACCAAGCACCCGCGGGGCGGGGTACGCGCGTCCCCGGAAGTATCCGGCCTTGAGCGCTCGCCCCGCCAGCGAATGGGGCTCGACGCTCCGAAAGGTGTAATCGTAGAATTCCTCCAGCAGCCCCCGGAGCGGTGGGATCCGGATGCCCAGATCCACCAGCCGGTGCCGCGGGAGCCCCGCGAAGAGTCCGTCGAATCCGAAGCCCGCCAGCACCAGGTCAACATGTCGCGCCGCCTCCCGTGCCGCGACGAAGAGATAGGCGACGTCTTCCCGGCCGATCGGCTCCTCGAGGTGCCAGGTCATCCATGGGAGCAGGCCGGGCAGCTCGCCCGGGCTCAGCACCAGTGGGTGATGCCGGGTGCCCAGCTCCCTCGCCACCATCGCGGCATTCAGCAGCTCCCGATCGTCCTCCCCGTAGCCGGCGCTGAAGGTGTGCAACTCCTTGGTCCCGACGACGTGCCGCACCCCCGCTGCCATCACGGCCGAATCGAGGCCCCCGCTCAGCGAGATGCCGATCCGCTGGTAGGGCTCCGTCTGCTGGCGCAACGTGTCGAGAAACGACTCGCGCAGGGCGGCTGCGTGGCGGGCCTCGTCGTTATGGCTCACCCGGACCGGGATGTTCCAGTAGCGCGCCGTATGCATCCGGTCGGCGTCCATCTCGAGCCAGGTACCCGGAGCCACCGGATAGACCTGCTCGAGGCAGGTCACGCCTGGCTGGACCCACTTGGTGGACTGAATGGCCTGCAGGGCGTCGCGGTTGGGTCGTGCGGGGACCGAGCCGATGGCGAGGAGCGCCTTGTACTCGCTGGCGAAGATGAAGCGGTGGCGGTCCAGGGTGAAGTACAGCGGTGCGTATCCGATCCGGTCGCGGGCCAGCATCAGCCGCCGGGTCGGAGCGTGCCAGAAGGCGAGGGCGAACTGACCGGCGACGTGGGCGAGGCTGTCGGTACCGAGTGAGCAGAGCAGCTCGAGCAGGAGCGCCGCGTCGTCCTCGGGCCTTGCGTCTTCCACCCGCGGCCGCTTGAGCAGGCGGGCCAGGGCCGAACGGTTGTCGATGGCGCCGTCGAAGACCAGGACGCCGTCGGCCTGCGCCACGATCGTCTCGCTGCCGCCTCGCACGCCGAGATGAACCCGGGAGGAAAGCGACCACGCGCGGGCGTGCGGGCCTCGGTGGGAGAGGCGCTCGCCCATCGCCCGAACCTCGGCGAGACCGCCCTCGCCCAGCATCCCGTACACCGCCCCCATGGGTCAGGGCGCGGTGGCCGGCACCGGGGCCGGAAGTTGGAGATGGCGCATCGTCAGATAGAACGCCGTCAGCGCTCGCAGCAGCCATCCGAAGCCCACGCCGTAGATCACTCCCGCGAGTCCCCAGCGCGCCGCGAAGACCGCGGCCAGCACCGCAATGGCGACCGATGCCCACCCCGCCAGGTTCACCAGCGTCAGCTCCCGCGCGTCGCCCAGCGCGGACACCGTCGCCTTGCTGAAGGAGTTGAGGATCTTCGCGATCCCGGCCACGATCGAGGCGAGGACCAGTGACCCGGCCAGGTGGTACTTCCCCACCAGGAACCAGCGCTCGACCAGCGGAGTCACGACCCAGATGACGGCGGAACCGAGCAGCACAATCGCGCCGACCAGCCGCGCCTCGTGGGCGATCAGCCGCCGGCGCGCCGGCACACCCACGGCTGCCCGGAGCCGGGGAAGGAGAGTGTAGCCGACGCCCATCTGGAGCACCCGGAAGAGCGAGCCCGCGATGGCGGAGAGCACGCCGAAGGTCGCGAGGTCCTGGATCGAGAGGACGTGGGGGATCACCAGCCGGTCGAGCTGAATGAGCACCAGACCGGAGGCCTGCAGCCCGGCGAAGGACAACGCCTCCCCCCAGGGGACGGGCCGCTGATCGTGCGGCTTGCCCGCGCGCTCGCGAAAGAGGATCCACCACCCATAGAGCCCCGCGGCGATGAATCCCACCGTGGCGATGAGCAGGGGAAGCCATGCGTCGGTGCCATGCACCGCCACGACGACCAGGGCGGCGAGCAGCAGCACGATGTTGGGACTCTGGAGCAGCGCCAGAGAGAGGCCGAACCGCTGGTCGCTCTGGAACTGCGCGCTGGCCATCACCATGGCGCCGCCGGCGATGGTGGAGACCACCAGCATCGCCAGCAGAGATGGACTCAGGTCGTAAGCCAGCGCGCCGACCGCGGCGAACCCCAGGCCCACCAGGGTGGTGACCAGAAGGACCCGGCTCAAGAGTCGGGGCCCGGCCTCCATGTGTCGCCGAAGCACGATACCATCCAACCCGACGGGCGCGAGTGAGAATGCCAGGTTCGCCAGCGCCGTGACCAGCGTGAAGATGGCGTACTCCACCGCCGGCAGGACTCGCGCCAGGATCAGATTCGCCCCCGCGAACCCCACCCCCGCCGCGCCGTAGACCACCGTGGTCCGCAGCGTAGGGGAGTGCCACAGCCGCTTCACGCCCTTGCCTCGACCGCCCTGGATTCCATCTGCTGATAGAAGGTGTCCAGCTTGCGCCAGGCCGCTTCAGGCGTGAACTCCCGTTGCACGTAATCCTTGGCCTGGTGGGCGAGCCGTTCCCGCAAGGAGGCGTCGCTCAGCAGGTCGGCGAGTCCCCCGCCGAGGGCCAGCGGCTCGGGCTCGACCAGGTAGGCGTTCTCGTCGTTGAGCACCTGCGTGTGGGTGCGGACTCGCGTGGCCAGCACCGCGGTTCCGGAGTCGAGATAGGAGTAGATCTTCATCGGCGTGTTGAGTCCGCTGAGCCGGGGCGAGACCAGCACGTCCGCCTGCCGGAACAGCTCACCCAACAGCGCGAGAGGACGGGGACCGGTGAAGAACACCGCCGGCAGGATCCCCAGCGACGCCGCATCGCTCTGGTAGCGGTGGACATCGTCCTCCCGACCTCCCACGATCACCAGCCTGGCGGTCGGAACTCGCGCCAGCGTATGGCGGAACCCCTCCAGCAGCAGGCTGATGCCCTGATAGCGCTCCAGGTTTCCGACGTACATCACCACCGGCCCATCATCGGCACCGCGCGGGAGCCGTGCGTCGCCATTCTGGGCGAATGGAGCCGCACCGGTGAGCAGTGTCGTATCCTCGACTCGACCCACCGTCTTCTCCGGGGCATGAGCCAGCGCTACATCCTCCAGGGCCGCGCAGACGGTCAGCACGCCGACGCTCCGGCGAACGGCGACCGCCTCGAGCCGCCGGAGGATCGGGAAGGTGAACTGGAGCTCGGGGTAGGCCTCGACCAGCTGCTCGGCG
>Ga0307308_10001118_pt1 | contig 10578 bp, 10 predicted proteins | sample ER_DNA_195_FD_194501 | JGI IMG/M metagenome (GOLD analysis project Ga0307308, IMG submission 194501) | Bulk soil microbial communities from the East River watershed near Crested Butte, Colorado, United States - ER_DNA_195 | ecosystem: Environmental > Terrestrial > Soil > Floodplain | place...
TCGGGCGCGCTGTAGAACGTCGCCGTGCCGTTGACGAAAGCAAGGTGATGCACCTCGTCGATGCCGCGCATGGCGGCGTCGACCGCGGCCGGGTCGCGAATGTCACCGGCGACGAACTCGACGTCGGCCTCGACCTCCCGCAGCCGGCGCAGGGCGCCGCGGGAATTATCGTCGAACACGCGCACGGCGTCGCCGTGGCGCACGAGCGCCTTGACCAGAGCGGAGCCGATGAAGCCGCTGCCGCCGGTCACCAGGACACGCCGGGCGCTCACGAACGCCACTCCCCGGTCGAGGGCGCGACGGCGATCCAGCGCTCCGATGCGTGCGCGTGACGCGCCGCATCGATCAGGCCCTGCACGCGATAGCCTTCGGCGAAGCCGGGCGACGGAGAACCGCCCCGCTCGCACGCATCGACGAAGCGCTGCACCAGCCGCGCCACGGGGGCGACGCGGGAATCGGAGAATCGATCGGCGCTCACGTCCTCGGTCGCGACCGCCTGCAAGCTGCTGTCTGGGCGGCGCGCCTGCATCAGTTGAAAGCCGCGGAAGTAATCGGCGGTGGGGTTCGTCAGGACGAGGGTACCGTCGTCGCCGTAGAACTCAAGGCGGTGGCCGGAGCCGAGGAACGATGCGCAGCTCATCTGCAGGCTGCCGCCGACGCCGGACGCGAAGGCGATCGCGAGCGCGATGCTGCTCTCGGCGTCCCCATCGGGCAGGGGAAACACGCGGCCACCGAGTCCGGCGATCGGGCCGCAAAACCATTCGAGATAGTAAAAGCAATGGCAGACGAAATTGCCGAGCAGCCCACCACCGCCCTCCCCGCCCCGCGTCTTCCAGCTCTTGAGACGCAGCCGGGTGGCCTGGTTCTCGACGTTCCAGGTCACGACCACATGACGCAAACGCCCGAGCGCCCCGTTATCCAAGATCTCTTTCGCGCGGCGCCACGACGGCAGTTCGGGAAAGTTGAAGTCGATGATCGTCGGCTGCCCGCTCCGCCGCGCCGCCTCGAGCATGGCGCGAGCGGCGGTGAGATCGGCGGCGAGCGGTTTCTCGACGAAGACGGGCTTTCCGAGATCGAGCGCGCGGCGCGCCACCTCGGGCTGGAGATCGGGCGGCACCGCGACGGCGACGGCGGCGACGGCGCGATCCTCGATCAGAGCCCTCCAATCGCCGAACCCGCGCGCGACATTCGCGGCCCGGGCCAGTTCGGCCGTGCGCGCGCCATCGCTTCCCGCCAGCGCCACGACCTCGCAGCGCGGATCGGTGCGGAATGCGGGCAGCAGCACGGTTCGCCCATAGTTGCTGCCGACAATGCCGACGCCGATCACCGCGACCCCTCCGCTTGTGGCGGCGCCAGAACGACTTCCAGGCGAAGTGCCGGGCTCGGCTGCATCCCTATGCCTTTCATTGCCCTCTCAATCCCCGTTATCCCGCTCGCAGATACCACACCGAAAGCGCGGACGGGAAACTCCTGGCATGGACCCATACAAATCGCCCGAAATAAGCTAGGCTCGACCGCTGACCGCCACCTTTGATGAGAGCGGTCTCGATCACGAAGGGAGGATTCCATCATGTCTGTGGTGTTGTATCGCCTGGCCGGCATCGGCCTCGCTTGCGCCTTGGTGGCGCCCGCGAGCGCGCAACTCCTCGCGCGTAAGGACCTGTCGGCTGCCACGGCCCTCACCATTGCGCAAACCGCCATCGCCACCTGCACCGCGAACGGCTATCGCGTGTCGGCCACGATCGTCGGACGCAACGGCGAGGTTCTCGTGCAGGTGCGCGGCGACGGGACCGGGCCGCACACTATGGAAAACAGCTTCAAGAAGGCCTTCACGTCGCGCACCTTCCGCATTCCGTCGGGCGAGATGGAAGAGCGGCTGAAGAAGAATCCTCAGATGGGCGCGCAGTATCTCACCGGCTTCACCACCGGGCGCGGCGCGCTGCCGATCATGGTCGGCGACGACGTGATCGGCGCGGCCGGCGTCTCCGGTGCTCCCGGCGGCGAGAAGGACGAAGCCTGCGTCAAGGCCGGGATCGACAAGGTCGCCGACCAGCTCAAATAACCAGAGCAGCCGCGCGCCGTCCGTGCCTGCACCACAAGGACGCATCATGACGAAACTTTCTCGCGGGCAGATTGCTCGCGTGCTGCTTGGCTTTGCGGTGGCTGCTCCGATCGTCGCTCTGCTCATGGTCTGGGCGTTCCCGGTGAACGCTCAGACCTATCCCGACCGGCCGATCCGCGTGATCGTACCGATCGCGGCCGGCAGCGTGACCGACGTCATCATGCGGGCCACGGCGAACGAACTCACGCCACGGCTCGGCCAGCCGTTCGTGATCGAGAACAAGGGCGGCGCGAGCGGCATTCCCGGCGCCCAGGCCTGCGCCCAGGCCACGCCCGACGGCTACACGCTCTGCCTCGTCTATCACAACACGCTCTCCATCAACCCGCTGATGTTCAACAAGCTGCCCTATGACGCCGAGAAGGACTTCACGCTCATTACCAACCTCTATCTTCTGGTCGAGGCGCTGTTCGTGAACAGCGCGCTCAACGTCGGCACCGCGGCCGAGCTCAAGGCCTATGCCCAGGCGCATCCGAGCGCCCTCAACTACGGCACGCTCGGACCCGGCTCCAATCCGGAAATGTTCTTGAAATGGATGAACCAGAAATGGAATGTGAACATCGTCGGCATCCCGTACCGCGGTGGTGGGCCGATCGCGCAAGCACTGGTCGCCGGCGAACTCCAGATCGCAAAGATGGGGCTCGGGAACTTTCTCGGCCTGTTGGGAACCGGCAAGATCAAGCCGCTCGCGGTGGCCGCCGTACGGCGGTCGCCGCTTGCGCCTGACGTGCCGACGCTGGCCGAAGCCGGCATCGATTTCCCGCCGTTTGGCTGGTGGGGCCTTGCCGCTCCCAAGGGCGTGCCGCAGCCGATCGTGGACCGGCTCAACGCCGAATTCGTGAGGCTGTATCGCGAGCCGAAATTCGTCGACTATCTCGAGAAGCAGGCGGTGCTGCCGGCGCCCGGAACGCCCGCGGAATTCGCAGCATTCCTGAAGAAGGACCGCCAGGACGCCGAGCTTTTGATCAACATCGCGAACCAGCCGCGCGAGGACTATAAGGCGGAGCAATGAACGTGAGGGCTGAATCGCAGCACGCTCGCCCGGTCGGAGACATACCATGCGCCGCTTCGTGATCGCGGCCCTCGCCATCGCCGTCCTGGCCGCGGGCACGCTTGTGATCGCGCGCACCGCTCCGGTCAACGACGAGCAAGCGGCGAAAGAGGCGCATCGTGCTTTTGTCGCGAATCTCGGCAAGGGCGACCAGAAGGCGATCGGCGCGCTGCTCGACCGGCGCTTCACCTGGACCGACGTCGAGGGACGGGCGCTGACACGGCGTGAGATTCTTAAGGAGCTGCCCGCACTCGCAGCCGCCAATGCGGGCGACAGCGACGTCCAGACGCACTTCTACGGACGGATGTTCACCGTGCGGGCGGCCCGCGACCATGCGCGCGTCCTGCGGGTATTCGTGAAGCGGCGGCACGGCTGGAAAGCGTTCGCCCTGATGGAGACGCCGACCGCTGGCGGCGTGGCGCCGGCCTCGGTCGAGCAGGCTACGGGCGCCGGCGACTGCGACAATCCCTGCCGTACCGTGCCCTACACGCCGAAGACGCCGATGGAGAAAGATATCCTCGCGGCGTGGCAGAAGACCAAGATGCTTGAATGGAAGCCGGATGCGGCGCAATGGGCGCGCTTTATCGCGGACGAATTTATGATCATCAACAACACCACGGTCCGCAACAAGGAGGAGCGCGTAGGCATCGCCTCGCGCCAGCAGGACGCCGGCGCGGGCACGCCGGGCGATCCAGTCACCTCCATGCGGATCTACGGTTTCGGGCCCAACTCGGCGCTCATGACCTCCCAGCACACGCCCTACCGCGGCGGCAAGCCCTACAGCAACGTGCGCATCTGGGTGCTTCGCGACGGGCGCTGGCAACTCACCCTGAGCCGTTGCAAGCAAGCAATAGCTCGCTCTCACGCGTGGGCGACCCGCCGGCCCGGTCGCATCAGCAGCCAAAGCGCAATCAAGACGTTCACCAGGTTCCACATCAGGCCATTGGCAAACGCCGCCTGGTAGGAGCCGGTGAGATCGAAAATCACGCCCGACATCCAGCCGCCGAGTGCCATCCCGAACAGCGTCGCCATCAGCACGAGGCCGAGCCGCGTGCCGGCCTCCTGCGGGGGAAAATATTCGCGCACGATAATGGCGTACATCGGCACGATGCCGCCCTGGAACAGGCCGAACAGCGCCGAGATCACGTAGAGCGACGCCAGGCCGTCGAACAGCAGATAGAGAAACAGCGCCACGCCCTGCAGTGCCGAACTCAACAGCAGCGTCGCCACGCCGCCGATGCGGTCGGCGACGAAACCCGAGGCGATGCGGCTGACTATGCCAAAGCCCAGCATCAGGGAAAGCATCTCGGCGCCGCGCGCCACGCCATAGCCAAGATCGCCGCAATAGGCGACGATGTGGACCTGCGGCATCGCCATCGCCACGCAACAGGACAGGCCGGCGAGGCACAACACCGCCTGCAGCGCGTTGGGAGAAAAGCCCAGGCCACGTTGGACGCCGGCGCTCCACGCCCCCATCGATTCGGTATCGTGCATCGGCGCACGGCGGCGCAGCGCCAGCAAGAGCGGCAGCGTGGCGAGGCCGCAGAACACGCCAACGCCGATATGAGTTGCCCGCCAGCCCTCGCCGGCGATGAAGTGATGCAGGATGGGCGGCCAGATGGCGCCGCCGAGATAGTTGCCGCAGGCGACGATGGCGACGGCAATGCCGCGCCTGCGGCTGAACCATTGCGACGTGTCCGCGATCAACGGCCCGAACGTCGCGGACGCGCCGATACCGATCACAATGTGAAGGAGTGCGAACGAGAACAGGTTGGGGGCAAATCCCGCCCCGATGTAGCCGACGCTCAGCGCAAGCTCGCCGCACACGACAGGCGCCACGATGCCCAGCCGATCGGACAATCGCCCCATCGCCACGCCACCGAACGCAAAGCCCATCATGGCCAGGGTAAACGGCAGCGAAGCGTCGCCTCGCGCGACGCCGAACTCGGCCTGTACCGCCGGCAGCACCACCGGCACCGACCACATGCCGACGCTTCCGACGGCGCCGAGCACGACGGCGGTGGCAAGCCGCCACCAGGCGAAGGGCGACTCGACCCCGGCGTGAACAGTCCCGGACCTGAGCATCTGTGCTTGGGCGTTCCTAGAGGTTTAATTCGCGGCTTCTTGTTCGGCTTCTTGTTCGGCGTGCAATCGGGGCCTTCCTTGCCAAGGGTGCGCAGCGCACGCAACAGCAATCGGGTCGAAAGTCCGCCGGCGCTCGCATGGCTGCTGCGCCTTGCGGCCGCGGCTGGGCGGGGCTTGTCGTAACGTGGCTCTCCCGTGATACGTTCCCCGCGCCCGCATGAGCGCGCCCGATCGGATGTGACGCCCATCGTGACAACGAACAGGGGGAACAGCACAGATGCCTGCAGCGAACGATATCCGACGCGTGGTCACGACCCATGACGCGAGCGGTAAGGCGATCGTCGGATACGACAATGTTGCGCCCCAGACCGGCGGCGAGGCCGAACTGGGCGTCAAGGTGTTCAACCTCTGGGTCACGGACTCGACGCCCGCCGACATCTCCGGCAAGGCCGACGCCGCCACCCGCAAGGTCGGCATTCCGCCGCCGCCCAACGGTTCGATCTTCCGCATCGTGGAATTCCATCCGACCCCGAAAGCGGACGACCTCGATCCGAATTTCCTCGCCAAGATCGCCGGCCAGGATACCAAGGCAGGGGGCGATCCGGGCGCCAAGCCGGCGCGACACCCCGGCATGCATCGCACCCGGAGCATCGACTACGCCATCGTGCTTGCAGGCGAGATCGATATGCTGCTGGACGATACCGATGTCCATCTCAAAGCCGGCGACGTGCTGGTGCAGCAGGGCACCATCCACGCCTGGGTCAATCGCGGCAAGGAGCCTTGCCGCGTCGCCTTCATCCTCATCGACGCCAAGGACATTTGACGCGATCGGCGGACCTGCTTTCGAGGACGATCCACGCGGCCATAGAGGATATGATGACGAAGAAGACGACGACCGATCGCGCCTTTCAACTCTCGCTGTCCGGCCACCGGGCGCCGATCGACTATGACAGAGCACCAACCTACACCGGCATGATCGCAGAAAAGGACGTCCTCGTGCCCATGCGCGACGGCGTCAAGATCGCAGTCGACGTCTACCGCCCGGAAACGAAGGAAAAGCTCCCAGCCCTGCTGGCCTTCTCGATTCACAACAAGGATCTGCAGGGTCCCGAGCCGGCCCAGGCGTCGCTCACCCATCCGGCTTGGTCGATGCTGTGGACCGGTCCGGCGGAGGCGGGCGATACGCGCTTCTTCGTCGGGCGCGGCTACGTCCATGTGATCGGCAATCCGCGCGGCGTCGGCAAATCGGAAGCCGGCGGTTCGCGCGCGTTCGACAGTTACGATCTGATCGAATGGATCGCGGCCCAGCCCTGGTGCGACGGCAATGTCGGCATGGTCGGCATATCCGGCTTCGGCGCCGAGCAGCTCATGGCGGCGAAGCAGCAGCCGCCCCACCTCAAGGCAATCTTTCCATTCGATCCGCGCGGCGCATACGGCGATGCCGGCGGGTTTCGCGACGAATATCCCGGCGGCGTCATCCACCTCTTTCGATTTCTGCTGCAGGTCTATGCGTCGGCCCATCAGCAAAAGGGACAGCCGAAGGCGCTGCCGCCCGACCGGGAAAAGCTGTGGCAGGAGGCGATCGCCGATCCCGACTTCAGGATGTATCCGCACGTCTACAACGTGCTTGCGCTCAAGGGCCAACATTTCCCGGCATATTTCGACATTCTCGTGGACCCCTACGACAAGGAAGAAGCGGTCAAGAAAAGCGAAGCCGAGTTTTCGAAGATCAAGGTCCCGACCTATACCGGCTCGGGTTGGTACGGCTACACCTACAAGACGCATCTCCTGGGCGCGCAGAACTGGTTTCGCACCATCGACGCGCCCCATAAGAAACTCCTGCTCGCCGGCCCTGCCCATCTCGACCGCCCGGTCAAGGCGTTCCACAACGAAATGCTGCGGTGGTACGACCAATGGCTCAAGGGCATCGACACGGGAGTCCTCCGCGATCCGCCGGTGCGATTCTGGGTGATGGGCGCCAATGAATGGCGCAGCGGCAGCGACTGGCCGTTGCCGGAGACGCAGTGGGTCAAGTTCTATCTCAGGGGCTGGGAGCGATTGACCACCGAGCCGTTCGTCGCCGGGAGCGCCGACGACTACCAGGCGCCCGATGCTTTTGCGCAAATGCCGGCGAGCCAGACCAATCGGATCCAGAAGCTGCGTTATCTGAGCGAGCCGCTGGCCGAGGACGTCACCATTGCGGGGCCGAGCGTGCTCAATCTCTTCGCTTCGATCGACCAGGACGATACCAACTGGATCGTCATCCTGAAGGATGTGGGGCCGGACGTGGGCGTGCAGACCGCTCGCGAAGGCGAGCGCGACGTCACGACCGGCCTGCACGAACGCGAGCTCACCCGCGGCTGGCTCAAGGCGTCCCATCGTGCGGTCGATCCGACAAGATCCCTGCCCGGCCGGCCCTGGCATCCGCTCACGCGCGCGGCGCGCCAGCCGGTCGTTCCCGGCGAGATCAACGAATACGCCATCGAGATCATGGCGACCGCGAACCAGTTCAAGCGTGGACACCGCATCTGTGTCGAGATTACGAGCCTCGACGTCGCGACCGGCGTCGGCAGCGCCACCAATGTCGAATACATCCCCTACCATATCTGCAGCAGCAAGACCGTGCTGCATCAGGTCTATCACGACCCCAAGCATCCCTCGCACCTGCTGCTGCCGGTGATTCCGGAGGCGTGAGGCGTATCTCGCCCTAGTGAGTCGGGCGCGATAGCTCCGGCATATTGCGCCTGTCGGCCATCTGCGGTGCAATGCGCTTTGCTCTTTCACCCGACGAGGATCAAGCATGCCCGAGATCACGTTTCACAACCCCGAGACGCTCGGCAAGCCGCTCGGGCAATACTCGCAGATCACCCGCGTCAAGGCCTCCGAATTCCTGTTCATCGCCGGCCAAGTGGCGGCGGAGAAGAGCGGCGCGTGCGTAGGCAAGGACGACTTCGACGCGCAATGCCGGCAGGTCTTTGCCAATATCGAAGCGGCGCTGAAATCGCAGAGCGCCAGCTTCGCCAATGTGGTCGAGTTCACGACCTATCTCGTGCATTCGCAAGACATCCCCAAATTCATGACGTTCCGGCTGCGTGAATTTCCGCGCATCTTTCCCGGCGGCGTGTATCCCCCCAACACCCTTCTGATCGTGGATCGACTGGTACAAGAGCCGTTCCTGATCGAAGTGCACACCGTCGCGGCGTTGTAGGCCTGCGCGCGGCCAATCTTCGATCCGTCGTCCCGGGACACGGCTGCGACGCCCGTTGGATCGACCGCAAAAACATGCTGTGTTGTCTGCGCCGGTCACTGGAATAAACCCATGCCCATTCACCTTGAGCCCGGCCCCGACAACGTCCATTGGGGCTATTTCGACGCCCGCCTTTCTCCCCGGCTCGCCATCGACAGCGGCGAGTGTGTGACGATCTCGAGCGTATCCGGCGGTCCCGAACTGATGCCCGGGCCGCCGCTCATCATTCCGCCGGCCCTCCCCGCCATTCACGCAAAGGTGGTGCGGCAGTTGGGGCCGCACATCCTCACCGGTCCCGTGGCCATCAAAGGCGCCAAGCCCGGGCAGGTACTCCAGGTCGACATCGAAGCTATCGATGTGCTGTACGACTGGGGTTACAACTCGGTGCGCCCGCTCGCTGGGGCGTTGCCGGACGACTTCGCCGAGAACCGGCACATCCACATCGTTCTCGATCGCGCGCGCAAAAGCTGGCGGCTGCCGTGGGGCCAGGAGGTCCCGCTGGCGCCGTTCTTCGGTGTCATGGGCACCGCGCCGCCGGCGGCGTGGGGCATGATCTCGACCGCTCCGCCGCGCCGGAACGGCGGCAATCTCGACAACAAAGAGCTCGTCGCCGGCACCACGCTCTATCTGCCGATCTTCGTCGAGGGCGCGCTGTTCTCCGTCGGCGACGGTCATGGCGTGCAAGGCGACGGCGAGGTCTGCATCACCGCGGTCGAGACCGGGCTCACCGGAACCTTCCGGCTCACCGTGCGCGACGACTTGCGCCTGGAATGGCCGATGGCGGAGACGCCCACCCACATGATCACCATGGCGTTCGATCCCGATCTCGACGACTGCGTGGTGATTGCGCTGCGCCAGATGCTCGATCTCATTTGCGCGCGCGCCGGGCTCGACCGCTACCAGGCCTATTCGCTCGCGAGCCTCACCGCCGATCTGCGGGTGACGCAGGTGGTCAACGGCAACAAGGGAATCCACGTGATGCTGGACAAGCGCTATCTCACACGCGCGCGTTGATGCCGACGTGAACCGCGCTCGCACGCACGCCATCGGCGCTGCGGTTCCAACTAAAACCCGCGTGAGGGATACGGATCGATGATGAGCATCCGCTCGGCTGTTCTCGCAATCGTTGCCGCAATTGCCATAGCGACACCCGGCCATGCCGCCGAATGGCCCACGCGTCTCGTGCGGTTCGTCGTGCCCTTCACTGCGGGCGGAGCCACCGACGTTCTGACGCGCCTGTTGTGCCAGCGGCTTTCGACCGAGCTCAACGTGCCGTTTATCGTGGAGAACCGGGGCGGCGCCGGCGGCAATGTCGGCGGCGCGGCCGTCGCCGGCGCGCCGAACGACGGCTACACGTTCCTAATGGGCGCGCCCGGCGTATTGTCGTACAACAAGGCGCTTTATCGCGAGATGCGGTTCGATCCAGACCGCGAACTCGAGCCGGTCTCGCTCTTCGCCCGTCTGCCGAATGTATTGGTGGTCAATCCCGAAGTCCCGGCGCGGAACGTCGCCGAGCTGGTCGCTTACGCCAAGGCCAATCCGAACAAGCTCAACTACGGCGCCATCGGCGCGGGCGCGACCTCGTTTCTTTCCGCCGAGTTGTTCAAATCGATGGCCGGCGTGGACATCCAGTTCGTGTCTTACAGCGCAACCACACTGTCGCTGACCGACCTCATCACCGGCCGGATCCAATTGGTGATCGACAATTTGATATCGTTCCTGCCGGTCATCCGCGACCGGCGGGTTCGGGCGCTCGGCATGAGCACGGCGGTCCGGTCGCCGCTTCTCCCCGAGCTCCCCACCATCAGCGAAGGCGGCGTGCCGGGATACGAAGCCTCATCGTGGATCATGGTTGCGGCGCCCGCAGGCACGCCGCAGAACGTCACGCAATCACTTGCTGTTGCCATCAGGCGGATCGCCGATGCGCCGGATTTTCGTGCGCGCATTGCAGAACTGGGCGCGGAGCCCGTGGCCGGCACACCGGCGGAAGCAAAGGCTTTCGTGGAGGAAGAAGCCGCCAAGTGGCAGCGGGTCATCGCCAAGACCGGCGTGCGCGTGGACTGATTGACGACTGCA
>Ga0307308_10001121_pt1 | contig 10574 bp, 13 predicted proteins | sample ER_DNA_195_FD_194501 | JGI IMG/M metagenome (GOLD analysis project Ga0307308, IMG submission 194501) | Bulk soil microbial communities from the East River watershed near Crested Butte, Colorado, United States - ER_DNA_195 | ecosystem: Environmental > Terrestrial > Soil > Floodplain | place...
CCCGCGGTGGTGGCAACCCGGCCGGGAGAATGAGGCCTGGTGCGTGGACGTTCTCGGCCGTCGATGCGGCCCTCCACGACGGAGTACAACGACGACGACGACGACGACGACGACGACGGCACCATCCACCGGACGCTCTCAGCGGCGATGCGTGCCGCCGTGACCGCGCTCGCAGGTGATGTCGACACCCAGTACGTCTACACGACGACGACCGATGGGTCCGACCTCACCGACGTCTACGGACCGCTCGACGTGGTGCAACTCGCTAACGGGACCCCCGGCTCCTACCGGCAGCACCATCCACAACTTCTACGGGACGGGAACCCAAGCGCACACCTCGTCACCGAGACGCTATCGCTTGGTCGTTACCTCTTCCGAACGGAGCAGCGAGCGCCCCGCTGGTTCTGCTCTGAGCGCGGGCGCCGCTGCAGGCTCCTGCGCGTGCACTGGGAGGTTCGGTTACGAGCCTTCTGCGGGTGCCGCGGCAAGCAACGGCCGGATCTACCGGCTCGTGATGACCTCGTCGACGGCTCCGTACTCCACGGCTTGCTCGGCGGTCAGGATGAAGTCGCGGTCGGTGTCCTTGGACACGCGCTCGAGCGGCTGCCCTGTATGGGGGCGATGATCCCGTTCATCAGCTCCCGGTTGCGAACGAACTCCTTGGCTTGGATCGCGAACAGCGTCGTCATGCTGCCGCCCGGCGAGTTGATGTAGAGGTTGATGTCCTTCTCCGGGTCCTCGCTCTCGAGGTGCAGGAGCTGGGCCATGATCAGATTGCCCACCGCGTCGTCGATGGGCGTGCCCAGGAAGACGATCCGCTCGTCGCGTGCCGGGGCGAGAGTTGCAGCATTAGGTCTCGAAGCTCGGGATCTTCGCCGAGATCACCCACGGCTCCAGGCTAGCCAACCAGTGCGTGGTGTCCACCCGCAACTGGTCAAGGAGGTCAAAACTGTGCCGAAGCCAACCGTCGAGGAGATAGGGGCACGAGTCAGAAACGGAGGCCCAAGCCCATTGGGATCAGGGCTATACCTGGTACCTGCTGACGATCGACGGTTCAGCGAACACGGCGTACCTGATCCAGTGGGTCGAGAACGTCGGCTGGCACTTGGAGCACGCCGGCTGGGTGTGGGCCGAGAAGGGATACGTCGGCTACGGCGGCTTCGGGATGCAGAACAACGGCATCCTCGGCAACTTCCTGTTCAGGCGACCCGCGCACAAACCCGTGCCGTCTCGCGCAGACCTCTAAGGAGCCCACGAGCGATCACCCTTGGTTCAACCCGCTAACGCAGCCACTCTTCAGCTGGGAAGGCCGGCGAGCTTCCGAAGAGCGGCCAAGCCCTCGGGCGAACCGCGCCAATGCCGCTGGATACCATCTGGGCCTGCGCGACGTACGACCCCCCGTAGCACCAGGGCGACGATGATCGCATCATCCGCGTAGCCGAGGACCGGGATGAAGTCCGGGACGAGATCGATCGGGAACGCCATGTACGCGAACAACAACCACAGACGGACTCGGATGCTCTTTTCCAAGCTTCGATTGCGCGCTATCGATTGCAGCAACCGAAGGGTGTCGGGGAGTAGCCGCACAGCCTCGCGGAGCGATGAACCTTTCGGGCGAACGACCGCGAGCGTAGCCAGCAGGGCCGCCCACAGCAGCAGGAGTGAGAGACCTATGCCGAGGAGGAGTCGCGCAGCCATCGTGGGGGCCAACGCTACTGCGAGCCCGGTCTCCTCACCGGATACCGGTGTCGACCTGCAGATCGAGGCGTTGCATAGACCCGTCGGTCACGGTTGCATTGGTGGGAATGCCTATTGGGAGTGCGCTCTCCGTCACCGGGAACACATCGTAGGTTCCGGGCGGGAGTGATAGCGAATAGTTGCCCCGTGCGTCCGTCTCGGCGTCGTACGACTGCCCGTTGCGATCGGTGGCACGCACGGTGCCGCTCCAGGTTCTCGGCGGGCACGGCGACTCAGCTCGTTCGACCGGACACGTCGGACCCGCCATCACCGTCCCGTAGATCCCAGTCGATGATGCTGACGGGCTCGACGATTGGGCGCACCCTACGAGCGACAGTGTGAGGGCGAGGGCGAGCGTCAGCGACATGCGCATACATGCTGTGACGGCGCGGACGCGACCGTCGGTTCCCTGACATTCAGTCTTCGGCGTCCAATCTGCGAGTCGGTGAAACGAGCAGTGCCGCCATAGCGGGCAGGTTCGGCAGATAGTCAAGCCACCTGCCGGTCGGCCCATTCGTCTCCTTGGCGTTCGTCACGGGCTCCGCCTCTCATGAGAGTCGGGAATTGCTCGTACCGATCCTCCCGGCCGCTCCGGTTCCCAAAACAACCATCATTGATGCGTAACGAACGTCTGCGGCCACCCGTACAGCTCGGAGATCCGCTGGTACGTGCCTGGGCTCGGCATGCGGTCGCCGGCTTCGATCTCCCGATACTCCCGGACGCTGACACATACCAACCAAGCCGCGCGACAGACCCTGAGACCCTCGCGCTTCCGAGCGCGCTGCATCATCCCCGGGTACGCGGCCAAGGTCGGCATCCTCGGAGCTTAGCGACGGACGCCGACTGGCCGATACTGACCCGGATATGAAACGCTGGTCGGTCATCATCGTCGTCGTCTCCATCTCGATCGTCGGGCTCACGGTGCTAATCCTGGCGCATCCGAAGAACGCGGCGACCCTCCCGCGTGATCTCGGCGAGGAGGCTCGCCAACTCGGCGTCGGTCATGGCTGACCCGCGGACGTCTGCGGCCACCCGTACAGCTTGCAGATCCGACTCCACGTGTCGAAGTCGGGGACGGCCTCACCTGCCTCGAGTGCCCGATACTCGCGGACTGTCCCCCCGAGCAGCCAGGCCGCCCGACAGATGCGGAGCCCCTCACGCTTCCGATCGCGCTGCATCATCGTCGGGAACGACGCGAGAGACGCCACAACTCGGAGCTTATGACGTCACTAGGACGCGGCGCGCGTCCCGTTCCACGGCAGTACGGTCATCGGGATAGGCTGCACCCGTCGGCGAGGCGTGGGCATCGCCGGGAGGGAGGGAGAGATGAAGAGCTGGCGCGCGATCGGGTTCGGTATCGTCGTTGCGCTCGTCGTCGGCCTCGTTGCGGCTGCCGTCGCAGCGGGTCCGAACATCGCAGCACCCGTACGGATTCACGTGATCGAACACGCCACTACTGACACGGTGATCGACACAGGAGCGGCAGGTGATACGACGGGCGATCTGCTGACGTTCCACAACGCAGTGTTCGGCCCCAAGAACGCCAAGACCGTCGGCCGCGATCAGGGTGACTGCATCCGCATCTCTCCAAGCCGGGGGTCTTGGGAATGCCGGTGGGTGACGCGGCTGGCCGGCGGCTCGTTGACGATTGAGGGACCGTTCTTCGACACGCGCGACAGCGTGATGGCCGTCACCGGAGGAACCGGCGTCTACCGGAACGCACGGGGAACGATGACGCTGAAATCACGCAACGGCGGCACCGAGTTCGACTTCATCTTCAACCTGATCCCGTGACCGCGGCGCGTGTCGGGCGGGCGTTCCCGCGTCCGCCCGACCGCGGTCAAGCGTCGATGGCGGTAGGAACTCGATCGACTTGCCGGCGGGGTCGGGCAGTTCCCAATCGAGGTAGCGCTTGCCTGGGAAGACCGGGCAAGCATCAGCCCAACCCATCGTGATCACGACGTCTGCCGCCTCGACTATGTCCGTCGTGAGCGGCTTCGGGAACTCCTTCGACAGGTCGAGGCCGATCTCCTCCGCCACCGTGACAACGGCTGGGTTGATCTCGCTTGCTGGGGTGCTCCCGGCTCCCAGCGGGTGTCCGACTTCGAGAGCTCGGCTGGTCGATGCACGACGCGCCGCCTCACCCCGAAGCTGCCCAGCCCCGATCGAGCCTCGCGCCGCCGATCCGAGCGCCGCCAGCCGAAGCCCGAGGCACAGAGCACCCGTGTCCGGGTGACCGCACAACCGGGCGCGCCGCCACACCCGCGCGCCCAACGTCTGAGGGGGCTGGGTGGGGCGGCCGGCGGCATCGAGCCGCCGGCCGCGTCGAGAAGGTCAGTCGCGATCTACGGGGAGGAAGTACCGCTCCAGCGCCCACTTCGCCGTGCGATGTCCCATGTCCTCGCCCCGGACCGTCGAGAAGCGGTAGTGCAAACCGCCCCAGGTCCGGGCATCGACGACCTCGTGCCGCAGGTCAGACGTGGTCTCGAAGTGCCGTGTCAGGTCCGTCAACCCGTCCGCGGGGTTGAAGCCCACGATGTTCACCTCGATGTGCTTCGTGCCGAGGAGCGCGGCGAACACGTCCGCCTCGGCTCCAGTGATCGATCCGTGTGCGCTGGGGTATTCGGGGTGGTTCGGCGTGACGAGTAGTGGCGCCCATGTCGGGTCGCTCGACGTCTCGGAATTGCCGTCAGTGTCGGCGCTCCTGATCGCCGTGACGGGCCGCCAGAATGCGAAGTGATATTTCCCGTCGAAGCATCCGATGAGCGCGTCGGCGCCCATCATGTTCGCCATCGCGAGCGCCCGAACCGTGTCCACGAGGTCGAACCCATGTGCGACGGCGAGGTCGCGGAACGCTTGGTTGTATTGACTGACCACGTTGGCGGTCCAGAACCATGCGGTGGCCGTTTGGTCCGGGCTCCTGAGAGACCCGGTCGCTCCCCCGTACGCCTTGACCTCGTTGAACGCCTCTGCCCACCGGTGGCTCGACAGATGAGGAGGTCCATCGGGCCGGAACTGCGACGGGCTCTTCAGCAGGAACGGTGTGAACGAAGCAACCCACGGCGTCTGCGCGAACTGTAGGGATGGAGCCGGCGCGAACTGGTAGACGCCCGGCCCCGGAGGGCCCGGCGTGAACGTCACGCTCGGATCAGCGAGACCGTCGTGCGCCCGGAACTTGATGATGTCGTTCGCTGCGGCGAGTCCGACGGCGAGGCCGTCGGACTTCCCGGCCGCAGGCAGCGCCGCGACCGCTGCGTCGTACTTCGCTTTCAGCGGATCAAGCAGCGTCGCAGGCTGATCGCTCAGGTAATGCGCGAGCGTCGAGTACGTGGCCTGGATGACCGCGGCGTCGGGAGACGCATGATGCACGTCGATACCGTGGCTCACCTTGAAATGGTGATACGGCTCGTAGCGTCCTTCGATCTTGGTCACCGCGTCGTACACAGCGGCCTGGACGTACGACATGTGGATCATGCCTTCGGCTTGGAACTTCGGCAGCGGAACCGTGGCGCCGCGTACGGCGGTGACGGCGTTGAGGTTCCAGTCGAGCGCGACCTGTGGCGAGAGCGTCGACGCGCGAACCGGCGTCTTCGCTGCCGGCATCGCCAGGACCGTGGCTGCAACGAGCGCCACCACGACGGCGGGGCCTATACGCGTCTTCACGTCCCCCTCCTCCTCGGCCCGTGTCCGTCGCGGGTCGTCGTCGTTAGGATTCCTTCCGAGGCTGAACACGGGCTGTCGCTTCGCTTAAGCGGCTTAATCGGCCCCTGTGCCCGCGAAGGCTCGCTGTGCTAGGTTCGGTTGCGTCTGAGGGAAATCCATCGGGGGGTCGCGCCGGAAGAGAGAGGGTGGCTTGGAGTACCGGATCCTCGGACCACTCGAGGTCGCGTGCGAAGGGAACGTCGCCCCGGTCAGGAGCGGCAAGGAGCGAACGCTGCTGGCCGCCCTTCTGGTCCGCCCGAACGCCATCGTCTCCACCGATGAACTCGTCGATGCGCTCTGGGGCGAGGAGCCTCCGGAGTCGTCGGCGAACGCGATCCAGGTCCACGTCTCGCACCTGCGACGCGCGATCAGGGCTATCGGACCTCGCCACGGTGCGGCGCAGGTGGTCGTGACCCGATCGCCCGGTTACCTGATCCGCGTCGGACCCGATGAGCTCGATGCGGAGCTGTTCGACCGGCTCCGCGAAGCGGGGCGACGCGAGATCCGCGATGGCGACCTAGTCCATGGATCGAACGCGCTGCGATCCGCGCTCGCCCTCTGGCGAGGACCTGCGCTTTCTGAATTCATGTACGAGCCGTTCGCCCAAGTTGCGATTGCGCGCTTCGAAGCACTTCACCGCTCGATTTGGCAGGAGCTGATCGGCGCGGAGTTGGCGCTCGGGCATCACGCCAGCGTGGTCGGCGAGCTCGGAGGGCTCGTTCGCTCGCATCCGCTTCAGGAGGACTTCCGCGCCCAGCTGATGATCGCCCTCTACCGATGTGGTCGCCAGGCGGACGCCCTCGAGGTGGCTCGTGACACCCGGCGCGTGCTCGCCGATGAGCTGGGGATCGACCCCAGCATGGAGCTGCAACGGCTCGAGACGGCGATCTTGATCCAGGACGGCTCACTCGACCTTCCGGAGGGGTCCCCCGAGCTTGAGATCGATGAAATCGACGGCGCCGGAGGCACCGCCTTGCTTGAACGCCACGTTATCCGTCGCGGTCGTGTCGGCGAGAGTAGCCTTCCTTGGGCAATGAGAACCGCCAGAAGCTACCCCCTCTCCTTCTATTTCGGGCTGCTCTTGTTTGGTTGTGGGCTCACGGGGATCCTTGCGGTTCTTGCTGGTTGGCACGCGGGTTTGCTCTTCGTGGGACTCTCGATGATAGCGATTGGTGCTTGGCTGATATGGCGAGGGAGGCGTGTCGCCGCAGCCCACCCTCCGTCGAACCAACCCCCTACCTAACCCTGCGCATCGATCTCCCGGACACGAACTCCGATTCCTGAGCTGCCTATGGCCTAACCCGTCCTGCGTTTGACGGGGCCTCTGTGGCGGCGCACCAGTTCTCGGAATCAAACGCGGGCCTCGGCCTCACGGCAATCGTTGTCGCGCTCCTGCACGCATCGGCCGCGATTGGAGCGGTGGTTCTTTGGCGAGCAGACGCCTCAAGCATTGTGGCAACCACAACACAGGGGTGAAGCGTTGAACCAAGCTCGCGCAGCTCGCGCAGGGCGACATCACCCGGAACTTGGCTCCCCAGCTTCACTTGATGACGCGGTAGGTGAGATGCGTGACTCCAGCGCCCTCGATCACCCTGGTGCTTTCTAGGTCGATCGGCCCCGTCCCTAGGTGATCGAACAAGGAGACGCCGCCCCCGAGCAGGACGTGCACCAGGTCCAGGTGTATCTCGTCGAGGAGCCCAGCCTTGATGCACTGTTGCACGATGCTTGCTGCACCGACGCCAACGTCCTTGTCGCCTGCGACCGCCTTTGCTTGTGCTAGGGCGCTTTCGAGTCCGTCGGTAACGAACGTGAACGGCGATCCTTCGTAGGCCCAGTCCTGCGGGACCGAGCTGGAAACCACGAAGACCGGAACGTCCAAGGGGTGTTTGCCCCCCCACCCATGGGTCAGGTCGAATGTCCTTCGACCGAATACCAACGCTCCTGTCGTTCTCCGCGTTTCGGCGAGGTACTCGGCGGTCTGCGGCGAGACCATGAAGACCATGTCCGTTCCAGGCAGCTTGTACTCCGTATCGCCAGCGGCGTACCACGCCAAAAGCCTCTCGCCGCCGACACCCATGGGTGCTTCAGGGCCGTCGTTCGGCCCGCTGATAAACCCGTCGAGAGAGACCGAGAGCCCTGTGCGGACTTTCCCCATGGGGCTCCATCATCTGCGTCAGGTTTGCGGCCCGCAACTCAAACGATCTGACACCGCCAGGGCATCAAGTGGTCCGTCCGCTGAGTCCATTCCCCGAACCATGCAGGGGGGTGTTGATGTCTCGACTCCCTGAGCCCCGCGCCTCGCCCCCCAAGCCGCCCAGCCCCGACCCAGCCCGGCCCCGCCAGACCCCCGCGCCGCCGAGCCGAAGCCTGACCGGGCAGGCAGACCCGTGTCCGGGTTACCGCACAACCGGGCGCGCCGCCACAGAGGCCCGTCCTGCGTTTGAGGGGCTGGGTGGGGCGCTCCCCCGGGCATGGGCGTTTCGTGGACCCGGTACAAGACTGAGTGCGCTAGATAACGAGGCGCTGTCATGAGGTTGTCACCGCGCTATTGCTGGAATCGGACCAGGCGGTTGGAGATCGCCGACCTCCTCGAGCGCTTCACGTTCTTATGCCTCACCCAGCCCGGGTAGCTCCCGGCCCTGATGAAGCAGAGGGCGCGAGAACGCCTACGTTCCAGGGATGTAGACGCGCAGGAGTTGGGCGCTCTCGCCCGTCGTCGCGTTGGGCGTCAGGGTCGCGGTGTCCGGTTGCCCCACGCTCGTGTGGTGCATCTGGACGTCGAAGAGCCACCAGCCCTTCCCCCAGAGAGAACTCGCGTCCGTGATGCCGCTGGACTCCCAATCCCCCTGGCCACGAGCCGGGATTAGCGACGCGAGGGTATCGGGGCGAGCGACGGCGCGGAGCTTCCCGTTGCCGAACGTGTAGACGTACATCAGCGAGTACGGCGACTCCCCAGGTTTCAGGAGCGAGCTGCCGACGCCCGCCGCGAAGCGATGCTCGGCGTTCCGATCCTCCTGGATGATGAGGGCCTTGGACGACGCGGCGAGGTTGTCTGGGTTGATGATCGGGTCGCCGGCGTCGCCGTCGAGCAGGACGGACAGCTTCGCCTGCGTGGGGTCGGCCGGGTCCAGGGCGAGCTGGTAGACGCGTCCGCGAACGGTCTCGCGACCGATGCGGCCGGTGTCGGCGAAATACGCGACGCCGGGCTGGGTCCTCGACTGCGTCACGTCCTCGAGCCGGACGAAATCGAAGGCGCCGGCGGCCTGCGCCGCCGCCTCGAGGGCCTGCTGGTTCGCGTTATCGGTCGCCTGGTCGAGCGGCGCGAAATGACCCGTGAGGGTCTCACCCTTGTGGATGTCGTTCGTCGACGGGTTCCCGTCAGAGAACGTTCCATCAGGCACGAACACGCCGAGCTGGCCTGTTCCGTCGATGGCGCTCCCCCAATCGCTCGCTGTGTAGGAGTAGAGCTGACTGATGTTGGGTGTGGTCGTGCCGGCGAAGACCGTGCCCGGATTGTCCTCTGGGAGCAGGAAGGTTGCCCCGTCGAGCCCGAGGATCGGCAGCTCCTGCTCGTGCGCCATATACCCGAAGTGGTTGAGGACGCGATACGTCGAGGGGTCCGTCGCGTCGATCGCGATCGTGGTCCCACCGTGCGGGCTGAAGTAGTTCTGGTCCTCTTCGCCGGTGAAGAACCACGGCGTGCCGTCGAGGACGGTCAAGTTGCCCGAGCAGAACCAGATGAACCCCTCGCTGCCGTCGAGGGCGTACTCGGCGGCCGAGATGCGTCCCGGGTTGGAGAGCGTGAGGTGAGAGACGCGCGCGTCGAAGTTGTCCGTGGCATTGACCGGATCCCGAACCTTGTTCGCGAGTTCATGGTCGATCAGAAGCTCGATGGAGGAGTTCGACGAGCGATAGAAGCCGAGGCCGTCCATCGTGCCGCTGGCCTGATAGGCGCCGACGACGTCGCCGGCCGTGAGCAGCGGGTCGATCGTGACGTTCGGCACGAGCGCAACAGCCGCCGGTGGTTGCGACGTCTTGAACCCTGGGGGCGCCGCCGTCGCGGATGGCGGAACCATCGCGCCGAGCAGAAGGGCGAGGATCACACCGAAGATGAGCCGTCGACGAGGCACGGGGGAGCCCCCTTCCATCTTTGCGGTCACGGCCGCGACCGTCACTGTATCCAACCGCAAGGAGGCGGATCCCGCAAATCGGAGTCCTGTGCCTCAGACGCAGACGACCAGAGATGTAGACGCCGACTCGTCGCTGGGTGGGGCGCTCGCTCGGGCGTGGGCGTTTCGCGGACAGGTCAGAGTGGTATGGCGTGTCAGCGAGCCCAGCTCGATCTCACTACGAGACCGTCGCGGGTTCAGCGCCCAATCAGGATCGTTCATCGTGCCTTCAGGACGTGGGACGTAGGTTCGGATCCGGGACGCGAGCCAAAGGAGGTCCCACATGGGGAAGAGAGTCCTTGCAGCGTTCAGCTTCGCGGCGATCGCCGGAACGATGGCGTTCGTCTGGGCGCCTTGGGCGTCCGGAGCGCCGAGCAGCACATCGGCGTGCGGCACGACGTACGCACCGGTCCTCGACCCGGTGAACTTCGTCACCGTGCTCGACAATCCCTACTTCCCCCTGCCGGTGGGGAGGAAGCTCGTCTATCAAGGGGTCAGGGACGGGCAGACCCAGACGGACACCGTCACGGTCACCGACCAGAAGAAGCTCATCCTCGGTATCCAGACCACGGTCGTGGATGACGTCGCGACCCACGGCAGTACCGTGCTCGAGAAGACCTTCGACTTCTACGCGCAGGACAAGCAGGGCAACGTTTGGTACCTGGGCGAGGACACCACCGCATTCCTCCCCAACGGGAAGACCGACACATCCGGCTCGTTCGTTGCAGGAATCAACGGTGCGCAACCGGGGATCATCATGGAGGCGAACCCGCAGATCCCTGACGCCTACCGCCAGGAGTGCGCCGCCGGCGAAGCCGAGGACACTGCCTGGGTCGTCAACACGACCGGCTCGGTGTCGATCACGTACGGGAAGGTGCGCGACGTCCTCTCGACCCTCGAGGCCACGAGGATCGAGCCCGGCGCCTACGACGAGAAGGTCTACGGACCTGGGATCGGCATCGTGCG
>Ga0307308_10001124_pt1 | contig 10563 bp, 9 predicted proteins | sample ER_DNA_195_FD_194501 | JGI IMG/M metagenome (GOLD analysis project Ga0307308, IMG submission 194501) | Bulk soil microbial communities from the East River watershed near Crested Butte, Colorado, United States - ER_DNA_195 | ecosystem: Environmental > Terrestrial > Soil > Floodplain | place: USA...
TCCTCACCGGCCCCGTTGGCGTTGCCCCAGACGACCTCGTCGATCGCGCCGGGGTCCAGGCGCGGCGTCTTGGCCAGCAGCCCGGTGAGCACCGTCGCGGCAAGATCATCCGGGCGGATCTGCGCGAGTCCGCCGCCGAGTTTGCCGAATGGGGTGCGAACCGCGGCGTAAACGTAGGCGCCACTCATACATCGTCCTCAGTCATCCATCATCCTCGTCTGTCGTTTCCTCGTCGGTCAGCGCGGCCTGCGCGATGCGGAACGCGGTATTGGCATCCGGTACGCCGCAGTAGATGGCGGTCTGCAACAAGACCTCCTTGATCTCGTCGACGCTGAGTCCGTTTCTACGCGCCGCCCGTACGTGCATGGCCAGCTCCTCATGGTGGCCTCGAGCCACCAGTGCGGTGAGAGTGATCATGGAGCGGCTGCGCCGGTCCAAGCCCGGCCGAGTCCAGATCGTGCCCCAGGCGTACTCGGTGATCAACTCCTGGAAGTCCCGCGTGAAATCCGTCGTGGCCGCGGTGGCCCGGTCAACGTGATCATCACCGAGCACCTCGCGTCGGACCTGCATCCCTGCCGCATAGCGGTCTACGCCCAGGCTGTGCTGATCCCGGGGGGGACGACCCCCCCGCGCCCCCCCGGTGCCATCCGCGTCGAAGTGCTTCATGATCAACTTTGCCACCTCTTCGGGCATCTCAGCCGGCGCCAGGTGTGCAGCCCCGTCGAGAATCTGCAGTTCGCCGCGCTGGACGCCGTTCGCGATCTCGGCGAGCAGCTCCGGCGGAGTCGCGAAGTCCTCGGCCCCCGCCACGGCGAGTACCGGAACAGCAATCTCGCCTAGCCGGGAGCGTACGTCGAAGTCGGCAAGCGCCTCGCACGCCAAGGCGTACGCCTCCGCGTCAGCGGCGCGTAAGGACTCCAGGAGCTGGCTGGCGACCTGCGGCTCGCGCTCCAGGAACCCCGGCGCGAACCACCGCTCGACCGACTGATTGATCAAGACGGCCGTTCCGGACGCGCGAACCCGTGCGGCCCGCTCCCACCAGCCATCGGCGTCGCCGATCTTGGCTCCGGTGCACAGCAGCACGGCGGCGAGGATCCGATCAGGCGCATCCAACAGTGCCTGGAGCCCGACTGCACCACCGAGCGAGTCTCCCGCGTAGTACAGCTGGCCACCCGGCTCGTCGCGGTCGGTGAGCACTCGTTCGGCGAATGCCATCACGCCGGTGGCGAGCTCGGCCATGGAGAAGCCATCCGACACCGGGTCGGTGTTTCGGCCGTGACCAGGCAGGTCCCACCCGACGACATGAAATCGCTCGCCGAGGAAGGCCGCACTCGCCGCCCACAGGGCGGTGGCCGACGTGCCGATTGAGTTGCCGAGCAGCAGCAGCGGCCCGGCACTTGGCTCGCTCAATTGCACACCGTTGATTTTGGGAACGCTCATCAAACCGCTCCAAGCCGCTGATCAGCCCGGGCCAAAACCCGGTCGATGATGAGCTCGGTGGCGCCCAGATAGTCTTTGCTCGGCTCGCCACCTGCCAGGTCGGCCATCGATTGCTGCTCTGCCTCGATTCCAGCTGCTGCGGCCAGGTTAGCGGCCATTCGATCTTGGTCGACGAGCAGGCCGGTGATCAACTCCGACGCCTGGGACGCAGCCACCACAGTCCGGCGAGCCAGGTCGCGCAGCGTGGCCCACTCGGCGTGCCAGGATCCATCCGGGCGTTCATCGACGTTGGTGGCGGCGGCGAGATGCAGGGTCGACGCAAGGGCCGGTCCAGTCAGGGCGCTCCGCCGGATCAACACCGAAAGCACCGGATTGTGCTTCTGAGGCATGGTCGATGAGCCGCCGCCAGTGCCCTCGGCCAGCTCGGCGATCTCCGGCCGGGACAGCGTGGCGACATCGGCGGCGATGCGTCCGTACGCGTCGGTGCAACCGACCAGGGCGTCGCCCGCCGCGGTCACGACCCATCGCGACGTGTGCCACGGCACTGAAGGAGCCAGGCCGAGCGCATTAGCGACCGACTCAACCAGTTGCCATAACACCTGCGCCGGTTCCGGTAGTCGGCGGAGGCGGGCCAGCTCGGTGGACGCCGCGAGCGTGCCGGCCGCGCCACCGAGCTGCACCGGCAGCCGCGGCCGTACGCCTTCCAGCGCCTCTGCCGCGTCCAGCAGGCCGGTCAGCCAGTTGGCGGCTTTGAGGCCGAAGGTGATGGGCACGGCGTGCTGGGTCAAGGTACGCCCGACCATCGGTGTGGACCGGTGCTCGGAGACGAGTCCACGCAGGCCCTCCACCTGCACGCGCAGCTCGCCGTCGAGCCGGTCGAGGACATCGCGTAGGCAGATCATCAGCGCCGTGTCGAGGACGTCCTGGCTGGTCAGCCCGCGATGCAGCCAACGCGCGGGTTCGGAGCTCAGCCGCTTACGCAGCATCTCGACCAAGCCGATCACGGGGTTGCCGCCGGCTTCCGCACCGTCAGCCAGGGCGCCTAGGTCGTTTTCGCTCAGCAGCCCGCGGATCTCGGCCTGTGCCTCCACCGGCGCGATTTTGTGTTCGACAAGCGCGTCCAGCCAGGCGTTCTCGACCGATTCCATTGCCGTCAGCAGAGCCCAATCGCTCATCAGGGCGCCGGCGCGCCCGTCTCCCGGCCAGAACAAATCGGTCATCCCTCAGTGTCCCGGGTAGCGCAGGAAGACCGTCTCTCCCTCCCCCTGCATGACGATGTCGAACCGGAACCCCCCTTCATCGGCCCGTGATATCAGCGTGGCCCGTTCCGGCTCGGGCAGCGAGGACAGCAGCGGGTCGGCCTCCAGCGCTGCGGCGTCTTGCGGGATGTACGCCCTTGTGAACAGCCGGTTTGGCAGCCCGCGAGCGAAAAGCGTGATCAGAAAGAACGCCGCCTTGCCCGGCTCGCGACCCGGTTTGAGAGTCGTGAAGGTGTACGTGCCGGTGTCATCGGTGGATGCACGCCCCCAGCCGGTGAACGTCCAGCCGTCCCGGCGCAGCGACCCCTCCTGCTGTACGAGCGACCCGGCTTCGTCGAGCTGCCAAAGTTCAAGCAGCGCGTCCGGCACCGGCCGGCCCGCCCCGTCGATGACCCGGCCGTAGAGCCGGACGGCCCGGGGATGGCCCGGTGGCACCAGCTCGCTGTCGCGGTCGTACGGCAGTGCGTATCCAAAGAACGGGCCGACCGTCTGTCCCGCGGTGGGCGGCAGTGCGGGGCTCACGCCGCATCCTCCTCGTCCACCGGCGTTCGCCGACGCCCGGTCAGCACAATGTCCCAGCGATATCCGGTGTTCCACTCATGCTGGCTCACGTCATGGTCGTAGCGAGCCACCAGCCGGTCCCGGGCGTCGGCATCGACGACGGTCTGCAGGATTGGATCGAGTGGGAACAGCGGGTCGCCGGGGAAGTACATCTGGGTGATCATCCGCTGGGTGAACTCGGTCCCGAATAGCGAGAAGTGGATGTGTGCCGGGCGCCAAGCGTTGCGGTGGTTCTTCCATGGGTACGGCCCCGGCTTGATCGTCGTAAACCGGTAGGACCCGTCATCCCCGGTCAAGCACCGGCCGACTCCGGTGAAGTTCGGATCAATCGGCGAAGGATGCTGGTCGCGCTTGTGCAGGTACCGGCCGCCGGCGTTGGCCTGCCAGATCTCCACCAGCTGGCCGCGGACCGGCCGACCATCGCCGTCCAGCACCCTGCCGGTGACGATGATCCGCTCCCCAATCGGCTCACCGCCGTGCTGGATCGTCAGGTCGGCCTCGATGGCGTGCACATCCCGATGGCCGAAGCACGGTGACCACAGCTCGATCGTCTCCGGATCGACGTGCCGCGGATCCTTGGTCGGATGCCGCAGGATGGTGCTCCGGTACGGCGGATAGTCCAGCCGCGGCTGGAGTTCAGCTACGCCGGAAGCCCGGTAGCCAGCCTCGATCTGGAGAATCTCGGCGGTGATCTCGGACTGGCTGATCGCGGAGCTCTCGGAGTCGGCCGGCGGGGCAGTATCGAAGGTCTCGGCGGTCGTTGCCTCGGCGTTGGGGCTTGTCACGCGGCGAACGCTACCGAGTCGCGCGCGGTACGGGAAGGGTTCGAGGTGCGCTACCTCGACCGGCTCATCTGTCGCCGCCTGGACCGCTGAATTGCAGCTCGAGTGCGCAGTAAGAGCCCACCTTCCGGCCGTGGAATGGGCCGTTAGTGCGCAGTGATCATGATTCCGTAGGGAGTTGAGGCCATACCGACACGTACTCGACCGCGCGGATGAGCCGGCTGACAAGATGCATCACATCGCGACGGCACCGGAGGAGACCGGCATGAGCTTCGAGTACCTGGCCGACCCGGCCAGACCGGCCTGGGCGGGGCTGCTGCCCGGCAAGCCGGAGGCCTACTTCCTCAGCAATGGAGAGGGCGAGCACGCGAAGCTCTTCGCTGATACTTTCTCGGTCCTGCTGAGCGGCGGTGAGACGGATGGCCAGTTCGGCATTTTCACCGCGACGTGTCCGGTGGGCGACATCATTCCCACCCATGCACACTCCGATACCCACGAGACCTTCTTCATCCTGGACGGCAAGGCCCGGGTGTACGTCCAGCTGCCCGATGGCCAAAAGGTGTCGCGGCTGCTCGAGGAGGGCGACTTCGGCTTCGTTCCCGCGCGCTTGCTACATGCGTACCGGGTCGAGCAGGCGGCGCAGATGCTGGGCGTCGCGAGCGGCGGCTTCGAGCGGTTCTTCCAACAGATGGGCGCCCCGGCCGACACCATCGATCCGGACTCGCCGCCGTTTGTCCCCGACTTCCCCCGGATGCAAGCGGTTGCCCAAACCCACCGCATGCAGTTCCGACCCGACTTCACCTGGCCCGATGCCTGACGACACGGCCGCTGCGAATGTACCGCTGCTACCGCCAGCACACGCTCTGCCGCTGCCTCCGGCACTAGCTGCGGTCGAGGGTGTTCGGGTAGTCGCGGGCGTGCCGTACGCGGCGATCACCGGCATCCGGCCGCTGGAACTCGACCTCTACCTGCCGGCCGAGGTGACTGCGTCCGTTCCTGCTGTCGTGTTCCTGCACGGCGGCGGCTGGCGAGTCGGTAGCCGGCACAGCGCTGGGCCCGCGTACGCCGGATGGTCGCCGAGCCCGTTCGAACGGCTGGCGCAAGCGAAGATCGCGGTGGCCAGCGTTGACTACCGGCTGTCCGGCGAGGCGCAGTGGCCCGCGCAGCTGTACGACGCCAAGGCGGCGGTCCGGTGGCTTCGAGCACGAGCCGATGAAATCGGGATCGACGCAACCCGCATCGCGGCCTGGGGTGAGTCCGCTGGCGGGCACCTGGCCGCCTTGTTGGGTTTGACCGGCCCCGACCTCGACGGAGAGATCGGGATCACCGGTCCGTCCAGTTCGGTGGCCGCCGTTGGCGCGTGGTACGCCCCGTCCGACCTCGCCACCATCGCGGGGGACATTGGCGCCGACCCGATGGCCGCTGACTCCCGAGAAGCACTGCTGGTCGGCGCACCGCTGCCGACCATCCCGGACCGCGTCAGCCAAGCGAGCCCGCTGAGTCATGTACGCGCCGGCGCACCGCCGTTCCTGCTGCTGCATGGGCGCGATGACCACCTCATCCCGTGCTCGCAGAGTGAGCGTCTGCGCGAAGCGCTGCAGCAGGCGGGGAACTCGGTCGAGTTCGAGACCTACGCCGGGTCCGACCACATGTGGCGAGGTGCACCTGAGGTACCGGCAGACGCGCTGGACCGCACCATCGACTTCCTGCGGCGGATGCTCACGTTGCAAACCGGCCACGGTGTCAGCTGGCAGTTGCGCGGGCCTTAGGATCACCTCAAGGCGAAGGAGCTTCGATGGCCCTGTACGACAGGCACGGGTCAGCCGACAGGCTGTTTCTCGATGGTGAGTGGCTCAAGGGTGGAGGCGGTAGCCGCGAGGTCGTCAATCCATCAGACGGCGAAACACTGGGCTCCACCGGCATCGCAGATACGGAGGACGTCGATCGCGCCGTACAGGCTGGCAGGGCGGCCCAGGTGTCCTGGGCCGAGGCACCGTTCGACGACCGTGCGAAGGTGCTGCGGAAGGCGGGTCAGCTCCTAGAGGAAAACGCCGCGGAGTGTGCCGACTGGCTGACGCGCGAAGCGGGTTCGGCCCGGGGCAAGGCCGGCTTCGAGGCTGGTCTCGTCGCAGCGGAAGCGCACTTCGCCGCAGCGCTCGCTCTCGCTCCGACGGGCCAGATACTGCGGACCGCCAAGCCACGACTGAGCCTCGCGCAACGGGTGCCCGTCGGTGTTGTCGGTGTCATCTCACCGTTCAACTTCCCCGGCGTGCTCTCGATGCGGTCGGTGGCCCCCGCGCTCGCACTCGGCAACGCGGTCGTGCTCAAGCCGGACCCCCGTACCGCAATCGCTGGCGGCTTGTTTCTCGCCGCGGTTCTGGAGCAGGCCGGGCTGCCGAAGGGCCTGCTCTCTGTGCTCCCAGGCGGTCGCGATGTCGGGATGGCGTTGGTCGAGCACGCGGGAATTCGTGTCATCTCGTTCACCGGCTCCACCCGTGCCGGACGCACGATTGGCGAGACGGCAGGCCGGCTGCTGAAGCGGGCGCACCTGGAGTTGAGCGGCAATAACGCGCTCGTCGTCCTCGATGATGTTGACGTAGACGCAGCCGTCAGCGCAGGCGCCTGGGGCGCATACCTGCACCAGGGGCAGATCTGCATGGCCGCGGGCCGCCACGTCGTGCACCGCTCCGTTTACGACCGGTACGTCGAAGGCCTAGCGGCGACGGCCGAACGGTTGCCTGTAGGCGATCCGAGCACTAGCGACGTCGCACTCGGACCGATCATCGACGAGCATCAGCGTGACCACGTCCATGAGTTGGTGACGGCATCCGTAGCTGCGGGCGCCCGGCTGGCTGCAGGAGGGACGTACGACCGCCTCTTCTACCGGCCAACCGTTCTCGCGGACGTACGGCCCGAACACCGGGCGTTCGCGGAGGAGATCTTCGGCCCGGTTGCGCCGGTGCTCTCGTTCGAGTCTGAGGCCGAGCTCATCGACATCGTGAACGGCAGTGAGTACGGATTGTCTCTAGCTATCCTCTCCCGCGACGTGATGCGCGGGATGAAGTTGGCCGAGCGGCTGCCGAGCGGCATCGTGCACATCAACGACCAGACGGTTGACGACGAGGCGGTCGCCCCATTCGGCGGTGTTGCTGCCTCTGGCACCGGCGCGCGGTTCGGCGGCTTCGAGGCCAACGCCGAAGCGTTCACCGAGACCCGTTGGATCACAGCGCAGGGATCCATCGAGCGTTATCCGTTCTGATCGACTGCAGCTCTTTTCCAGTGCCGCCCCACCTTCTCGCTGACGCCCCACTTATAGGTGGGGCGTGGAAGGAGAAGGCGGTGCGTCAGCACCCGGGAGGGCGTCACTTTGCCCCGAGCTGGCTGCCCTGGGCCCAACTGCGCTGCGCCGCCAGCCGGACGGGCGCGTTGCCGGCCCCGTAGCCGTCGTAACCGCCGTGCCGCTGGACGACCTCGAAGAACACCTCGCCCACCGTTGCGGTGTAGAAGTGCACGAACTCTCCGTCCGCCTCGCGGTCGTAGAGGAGACCAAGCTCACGCAGGTGGGCTACGGTCTCGGGGGCGAGGTCGAACCGGGCGACCAGGTCGTCGTAGTAGTTGTCCGGGACGGTGAGGAACTCCAGCCCGCGGTCCCGAGCGTCTCGGGCGAGGTCGTCGATGCGGTCTGTGCTGAAGGCAATGTGTTGGGGCAGTCCGGAAGTCTCCAAGACCGGTGGAGCGACGTTCAGCGGCACCCGGATGGACCCGTCCGCGGTTCGCATCACCTGGCTGCGGACGAGTCCTGTGGGTCCAGCCACCTCTACGGCCACCGAGGCGTCCAGTCCGAGGACGCTGGTGTAGAACAACACCGCCTCGTCGAACTCCTGCCAGCGCTGCACCAAGTTCACATGATCAATCCGAGCCGGCGGCACTGCGCCTGACCCCCCAGGCTTCGTCACTCCGTGCTCGAACTCGGCGGTCCACTCCGGTTCAACCCCGTCTCCCGGTGAGGGGCAGAGGAAGATCTCGGTGCCGTCTGGAGCCCGAACCGCCTGGAGGGCTACCTCGCCTGCATACGTCCGCCGGTACACCGGCGGAGCTTGTAGAGCCTTGGCGCGGGCCACCGCGCCGTCGAGATCTGCGACATCGAACCCCAACGCCGCGAGGTGGGGCTGCTGATCGCGGGCGTACTGCTCATTGAGAACCACTCGAGCGCGGCCGGCGGACCAGAGCCGTACGGGCTTGGTCCGGTGTTGCCCGCGGAAGGTGAAGCCGAGCTGGCCGAGCGTCTGCTCGACGGCACTGGTGTTCTCCGCCTTGATCTCGACGAAATCCAGCCCGGCCGGACTCGGCGTCTGTGGCAGTCTGACCAGATCTCCGCTGCCGATTGCAGCCGGGCTCCGTCCGGCGGCCTGCCGCTGCGCCACCTGGTCCTCCAGCCAGGCCAGCGAGCGACGGGCGTGGGCTGCGGTCCGGGCGACGTTGGTCTGCCGGAATATGTCGTTGAAAACCTCCAACGACAGTGGGCCGGAATAGCCCGCGCACAGCACATGGCTGACGAAGGCGGCGAGATCCCAGGCGCCCTCACCGGGAAACAGTCGGTAGTGCCGGCTCCAGGACAGCACGTCCATGCTCAGCGCCGGGGCGTCGGCCAGCTGGAGATGAAAGATCTTCTCGCCCGGGATCTGCTCGATGCCGGCCGGGTCGTGGCCTCGGGACAAGATGTGGAAGCTGTCCAAGCAGAGACCAATCCGCGGGTGGTCGGCGCGCTCGACGATTCGCCACGAACGTCGGTAATCGTCCACGAACCGACCCCAGGCCAAGGCTTCGAACGCGACCCGTACGTCGTAGGCCTCGGCTAGGTCACCGAGTGCCCGGAGCTGGTCGGCGGATACCTCGTCGGAGTCGATGGTGGCGGTAGCCACGTTGCTGCAGACCAAGATCGTCTTGATGCCCATCCGCTGCATGAGGGCGAACTTGGCTTCGGCCCGGCGCAAGTTGTCGGCAAGGAGCTCAGGCGTAACGCCCTCGAAGTCACGAAACGGCTGGTAGAGGTCGAGGCTCAGCCCCAGCCGCTTGGCGAGGGCTCGGATCTCCTCCGGCCCGGACTCGCTGGCAACCAGGTCGGGCTCGAAGATCTCGACGCCATCCAAGCCCGCTGCGGCACACGCGTACAGCTTCTCGACCAGGCTGCCGCTGAGGCAGACGGTGGCCGCGCTGGTGCGCATCTTTGCCTCCTGACGGTGTGTACCAAACAGTACATTACCTCTCGGTCGACAGTCATCGATGGCCTAGAGTTGCCCCATGTCCACGCTGGCCAAGACCGACCGGGTACGCGACGCGTCGCGTACCCGCGCCGAGCTGCTTGCCGTGGCGACTCAGGTGTTTGCCGAGGACGGGTACTCCGGCGCCCGGGTGGATGAAATCGCCGAACGCACACGCACCACGAAACGGATGATCTATTACTACTTCGGCGGCAAGGAACAGCTCTACCTCGCCGTTCTCGAGCAGGCCTACACCACGATCCGTGAGGCGGAGAACAACCTTCCGATCGGTGACCTGGCTCCGGTCGACGCCCTCCGGAAGCTGGCCGAGCTGACCTACGACCATCACCGCGAGCACCCCGACTTCATCCGGCTGGTGTCGATCGAGAACATCCATAATGGGGAGTTCGTCCGCCGGATCGACTCCTTGCGGACTCTGTCGGCGCCAACGATCTCCCGGCTGGACGCGCTGCTCGCACGGGGTCGTGCCGCAGGGCAGTTCCGGTCCGACGTAGACGCGGTGGACGTTCACCTGGTGATCAGCGCCTACTGCGTCTTCCAGGTCGCCAACCAGCACACCTTCAAGTACCTGTTCGACCGTGACATGGCTGCGCCGGAGAACCGCGACCATCTCCGCGCCATGATCGGTGACGTGGTGGTGGGCTGGCTTACCGCTCGGTGAGCTCGCGTCGCCCTTTGACAGGCGCCATCCTGGGCTTGTCGAAGGGCTCAGGGCGCATCGTCAGGGACCACCGTCAAGTGGATTCGGCTGGCGTGCTGCGGATTGTGCAGGATCTGCTGGGACGCGACGACGAGCTCGGTGGCATCCAACGGGTTTGCGGCGGTGTTGGTGTGCCGGATCCAGCGGGGGTGGCTGCTAGAGGTGACGTCGACGCGGATGCGGTGTCCCGGCAAGAACGTCACCGCAGTGGCCTGCAGGTCGATGCACAGCTCGTACGCAGTTCCCGGCGCTACGCTCACCGCCGGCGCCAGCTCGATCCGGCCGGGTCCCGAATAGCTCGTGTGCCGGCTCAGCCTGATGATTCCGTCGGTCAGATTGATCGCGCATCCGTCGGGATGGACGTCGACCAATCGGGCGATGAAGTCGGTGTCGGCGGCGGAGGAGGCGGCGAACAGCGTGACCCACACCGCGCCGACCACTGTGTAGGGGACATCCAACACTGCGCTGGTATAGGACAAGACGTCGCGTCGTGCCTCGATCTGTCGTTGGTCGACGGGGCCGGTGGCCATCGGGGCGGC
>Ga0307308_10001128_pt1 | contig 10541 bp, 9 predicted proteins | sample ER_DNA_195_FD_194501 | JGI IMG/M metagenome (GOLD analysis project Ga0307308, IMG submission 194501) | Bulk soil microbial communities from the East River watershed near Crested Butte, Colorado, United States - ER_DNA_195 | ecosystem: Environmental > Terrestrial > Soil > Floodplain | place: USA...
GCCCGGCCCGCTGTTCGCCAACGTCGTCGTCGGGGACGAGATCAACCGGGCTTCCCCCAAGACGCAGTCCGCGCTCCTCGAATGCATGGAGGAACGGCAGGTGACGGTGGACGGCACGACCTATCCCCTGGCCCCGCCCTTCATGGTCATCGCGACCCAGAACCCCATCGAGATGGAGGGGACATATCCCCTGCCCGAGGCGCAGCGGGACAGGTTCACCGCCCGCATCTCCATGGGGTACCCCAGCGCGGAGTCGGAACTGGCGATGCTCGAGGCGCACGGCTCGTCGTCCCCCCTCGAGGCGCTGGAACCCGTCGCCAGGGCAGAGGACATGCGGGACCTCATCACCGCCGTCCGCAGGGTGCATGTGGCCGATGTCCTGAAGCAGTACGTCATCAGCCTGGTCACAGCGACCCGCGCCAGCCCGGAACTGCGGCTGGGAGCATCCCCGCGGGCCACCCTGCACCTGCTGCGCGCCAGCAGGGCGCGAGCCGCCCTGGACGGCCGTGACTTCGTCATCCCGGACGACGTGCAGGCGCTGGCGCTGCCGGTGCTTGCGCACCGGCTGCTGCCGAGCGCGGAGGCCCTGGTCGCCCGCCAGCTGCCCGAGCAGGTGCTGGCCGCCATCGTTGGGCAGGTCCCGCTGCCGCAATTCCGTTAAGCAGTACGAGCCCTGCGCTCGGCGACCTGGGCCTGGCACCGGCCCTGCCGCCTGGGAGCAGCTGGAAGGAAGGGACCGGGATGCGGTCGCTGTTCGCCGGAGTCACCACTCGCGGCAGGGCCTTCATCGCCGCCGGCATCGCTGCCGGTGGGTTCGGTCTGGGCCTGGGCCAGCGCGAGCTGCTGAGCCTTGGCGGGGTGCTGATTCTCCTGCCGCTGCTTTCGGCGCTCGCCGCCGGCCGGGCCCGCTACCGGGTACGGTGCCTGCGCCAGATCGAGCCGGCCCGGGTACCGGCCGGCCAGGCGGCCACGGTCACCATCCAGCTCGATAACGTCACCCGGCTGCCCACCGGCCTCCTGCTCGCCGAGGACACCATCCCCTATTCGCTGGGCACCCGTCCCCGGTTCGTCCTCGACCGGATCGAAGCCGGTGGCAGCCGCCGGATCACCTACCGGCTCCAGTCCGATCGCCGGGGGAGGTACGAGATCGGGCCGCTGCACGTCCGCGTGGCCGACGTCTTCGGCCTGGTGAGGCTGGGCAGGTCAGTGTCCTTGCCGGGCACGCTCGTGGTCACCCCGGCCATCACCGTGCTGCCGTGGGCGCCGTTCGGCGGTGCCTGGCTCAGGGAGGGCGGGACCCGGGCCAGCACCGCGGCAGCGGCCGGAGAGGACGACGTCGTCCCCCGCGCCTACCGGGACGGTGACGATCTGCGGCGGGTGCACTGGCGGTCCACCGCCCGCTACGGCGAGCTCATGGTGCGCCGGGAGGAGCAGCACTGGCAGAACCGCGCGGTCCTGTTCCTGGATACCCGGAACTCTGCGCACAGCGGCCGGGGACCCTCCTCGTCCTTCGAGTACGCCGTCAGCGCCGCCGCGTCGATAGGGGTGCACCTGGCCCGCGAGGGCATCAACGGCGAGTTCGTCACCGACACAGGATCGGTGGGCGCCACCGCCCCGTTCGAGGATGTGCTGCTCGACTCGCTCGCGGTCATGCGCCCGTCCCGGCTCACCACCATGATCCCGGCCCTGGCCGCGGGGGCGCGCGGCAACAGCGGCCTGCTGATCGCGGTGCTGGGCCAGATCTCCCCGGAGGAGGCGCGGCTGCTGGCCTCGGCCCGCCGTGCGGGCGGCACGACACTGGCGCTACTGCTCGCCGTCTCCACCTGGAGCGCGCAGCGGCCCACCGACCGGATACCGGGCGAGACCGATGCCGCTGCCAGGATCCTGACCGCTGCCGGGTGGCGGGTGGCGGCCGTCACGGCCGACACGGCGCTCGCCGCGGCCTGGGAGATGCTCAACCACGCGCCCGGCCAGCCCGCGCCGTTCGGCACCCACGCGCCGGCGGAGGCAGCGGGATGAACCACCGGCTCACCGTGACGGCGGCCGTAGCGACCGTGCTGGCCTCGGTCGCCCTGTACTCGCTGATATCGAGGACGGGCTGGTTCTGGGCCGGCATCGGCGCCGTGATCGTGACCGCCGCCGTGGGCACGCTGGCCCGGCTCCGGACCCTCCCGGTGATCGTCTGTTACCTGGCCGTGCTGGCCGGTCTGTTCCTCTACGTCAATGTCTTGTTCGCCGGACCGCAGTCGTTCCTCGGCCTCATACCGACCCCGGCCTCGGCGCACCATCTGTTCGTGCTGGCGCAGCGTGCGAACTCGCAGATGGCAAACTATGCCCCGCCGGTGCCGGCTACCCACGGGATCCTGGTGCTGTCGACGGCGGGGATCGGGATCGTCGCCGCCACCACCGATCTGATCGCGGTCCGGCTGCGCAGGCCGGCGATCGCCGGCCTCCCGCTGCTCGTGCTGTTCTGCGTGCCGCTGACGACCACGGTCAAGCCCGGCTGGGTCGGCGACGTGGTGGTGTTCAGCCTGGGGATCACCGGGTATCTCGCCCTGCTGTCCGCAGAGGGCCGGGAGCGGGTACGGCTCTGGGGGCGGCTGGTCAATACCTGGCCGGGCAGGACGGAAGCCAAGGGACCGGACACCCGGCAGCTCACCGCGGCCGGACGGCGGGTCGGCTTCGCGACCGTGGTACTGGCGCTGTGCGTGCCGCTCATCCTGCCCGGCCTGCAGCACCACCGGCTCTTCCCGGGCCACACTGTCGGCACCGGCGGCGGCACCAGCGGCCCGCTGTCACTTCCCGAGCCGCTGGTGCAGATGAACGAACAGCTCCACATGACTCATCCGGAACCGATCCTCACGTACCACACCGCCAGCTCCGCCCCGCCCTATCTCCAGGTCTACGTCCTCAGCACGCTCGGCAAGACCGCCTGGAGCCTGGCGCAGCCCTCCGCCAGCGCCGAGATCGGCAGCGGCACGCTTCCCGCTGTGCCCGGTCTCGCCTCCACCACACGGGCCCTCACCGTCCACGAAACGATCACCCTCGCCCCGGCCATGAGAGGCGGAAGGCACCAGCTCAACTACATTCCCGTGCCTTACGCGCCGCGGTCGATGGACGTGACCGGCGACTGGCGCGTGGACAAGAACTCACTGTCCGTCTTCACCGCCAGCACCCCGCTCGCCGGCCTGCATTACTCGGTGACGAGCCGCGATATCGACCCGGCGCCCCAGCAACTCCGCCAAGCGCCGGCCCCTTCGCCCTCCGAGCAGACCTATCTCATCGTGCCGCCGCAATACCAGCGGCTGCTGCCGCTCACCAAGCGGATCACAGCCGGGCAGAACGACGCCTACAGCAAGGCGGTCGCACTGCAAGAGTGGTTCACCCAGGCGGGAAGGTTCACCTATTCGCTGGACGTTCCGCAGCCGCAGGGTGCCGCAGGACTCGACAACTTTCTCACCAAGTCCCAGCGCGGCTACTGCCAGCAGTTTGCGTTCGCGATGGCCGTGATGGCCCGGCTGCTGGGCATTCCGTCCCGCGTGGTCGTGGGGTACACCCAGGGCATCCCACAGGGAGATGACCGCTGGCTCGTGAAGACCAGCGACGCGCACGCGTGGCCGGAGCTGTACTTCAAGGGGGCAGGCTGGCTGCGATTCGAACCGACCCCCATCAGCTCGTCCGAGCAGAACGGCCAGGCCACGGCGTCCGCCCCCGCATACTCGGTCCCGCCGCTCAGCGGCGTCGGCCCCAGCCCGCAGCCAAGCGCGTCCGTACCCACCCAGGGTGCCCAGCCCAAGACCACGCCCTCCCGGGGCAGGCTCGGGCCGCCGATCAAGGAACTCGGCGGCAGCAACGGCCGCGGCGGGGGGACGTCGGGCCCTCTTCCGGTCGCGCTGGTGGTCGTCGCGGTGCTCGCGGCGGCCGCGGCGGCCCCGCGGGCCGCCCGTTCCATCACCCGGCGCCGCCGGTGGTTCAAGGCGGCCGACGATGCCGGGCGCGCGCACGCCGCGTGGCTCGAGTTCCGAGATGACCTGACCGACCACCGCATCGCCTGCCGCGCCAGCGAGACGCCGCGTGCGCTGGCCCGCCGGGTCAGCGCGTCGCTGGGCTTCGCCGCCGCTGAACGGGACGCCGCCCAGCGGATTGCCCGCGCCGAGGAGAGGGCGCGCTATGCGACCACCCCGGCGGCGTCTGCGCAGCTGCGCGGCGACGTAACCACGGTCAGGCGGGCGCTCGCCAAGGCGTGCCGCCTGCCCGCCAGGTACGTGGCAATGGCGTTGCCCGCATCCGTCCTGGCACCGGTGCGGACCGCGCTGACGAACGCGCTCGATGTGTTCGGCTGGATGGATGTGATCACCAGCGGGCTGCATCAGCGGCGTGAGCAGGCCACCCGCTCCTGGCGGGCTTAGGCAAGGGGCCGGGTTGCCGGCCGCACTCCGCTACCGGCGGCCCTTGCTACCGGCCGCACTCGCTACCCGGCCGCACTCGCTACCGGCCGCCCTCCTGGCGGCGGCGCCACCGCTCTTCCAGCCGTTCCATGAACCCCGCGCGGCCTGCCCGCCCGCGCCGGTCCTTGCCAGCCTTCCGTCCCCGGCGCTGGCTCCGCGCGCTGCCCTGGCCACGGCTCGGTCCGGTGCTGTGCCCGGTCGCGACACCGCCCATGTGGCGCCAGCTGGTCAGCGCCCACATGGCACACGCGAGCATGACCACGAAACCGCCAACACCGACAAAGATGAGCTTGGAAACCACACCAGCCAGCAGCAAGCCCACCCCGAGCAGGAACCCGATCGCCGCGTAGACCACCCGCCGCTTGTAGTGGATCCGGGGGTCTTTGGCGCGCACGGCCTGCGCAAGCTTCGGATAGTCGGCATAGAGCGCCTGCTCGATCTGCTCGAGCTGACGCTGTTCGTGCTCAGAAAGCGGCACAGCGCCTCCCATGAACCTCACGCGCGGGGACAGGTGCGATGACGTTCATCTCACGGTCCTGGTGCCCTCCACAATACGAGTGCTTCCGCACCCTGGGAAAGAGCAGCGGGAGTGCAAAGGGAGCTTGGCTGGCGATGTTGGTTCCCACTGCCCTCGCGCCCCCCAGGCGACACCGATCCCGTAGTGCCCATGTCACGTACCGTGCTGGCCCGTTTCGAACGACTGTTCAGTTTCAGTTTACCCCCGGGCGCTGGCGCCTGCTATGGCCCAGGTGAGCGATCAGGATCCACCGGCGGCCGCGGCTGTGGCTCTTCCCCATGCCGGACGAGCACCGCCGGGCGGATCATGTCCGGGCCGAACCTGCCGGCGATCCGGTCCACAGCCCGTTCGGCGTCACGCCAGGAGACGGGCCGCTCACCGAAGGCAAGCTGGGTGGCCGACCTGCCGGCCGGGATCAGCCCGGCGGCGCGGACGCCGACCAGACGCAGCCTCGCCCGCGGGTCAAGGCCCGCCGCCGCGTAAAGGCCACAGGCGGTGACATAGATCTTCCTCGCCACATCGGTCGGCTCGGGAAGCGTGCGCGAGCGCGTAATCGTAGTGAAGTTGGCGAGCCGGAGCTTCACCACCACCGTCCTGGCCACGGAGCCACTCGCCCGCAGGCTGCGCGCCGTCCGCCCGGACAGCCGGAGCAGCTCCCGGCGGATCACCTGGGGGTCGTCGACATCGGTGGCAAAGGTCTCCTCCGCGCCGACACTCTTGTCCGTGGATCCAGGGATCACCGGCCTGTCATCACGCCCCCATGCGAGCGCGAAAAGGTGGGAGCCGACCGCCTGGCCGAGCTCCCGCTGCAGCACGGCCAGCGGGGTATGCGCGATGTCACCCACCGTCCGAAGGCCAAGACCGGCCAGAACCTGCCCGGTCTGCTCCCCCACGCCCCACAGGGTGGCCACCGGCAGCGGGTGGAGGAAGTCGAGCACCTGATCGTCCGGTACCACAAGGAGCCCGTCCGGCTTGCACAACGACGATGCGAGCTTGGCCACGAACTTGCAGTTGGCTACCCCTACCGAGCAAGTGATGCCCTGCTGGTCGCGGATGCTGGCCCGGATCAGCTCGCCGATCTCGGTGGGCCGCCCCAGTCGCCGGATGGATCCGGAGATGTCGAGGAACGCCTCGTCAAGTGACAGCGGCTCCACCTCTGGGGTTATCGACCGGAAGACCGCCATGACCTCGGCGGACACGGCGGCGTAGACCCGGTGGCGGGGGGCGACGAAGACCGCTTGGGGGCACAGCCGGCGGGCGCGGGTAACCGGCATCGCCGAACGGACCCCCGTGACGCGGGCCTCGTAGGACGCGGACAGCACCACCCCGCGGCTGCCGCCACCGACGATCACCGGCAGCCCGGCGAGTTCCGGCTGGTCACGGATCTCGACGCTGGCGTAGAACGCGTCCATGTCGGCGTGGAGGATGTGACAGCCTGTGTCGCCGCCGGCCATGCAGGTTACCGGTATCCGACGATGTGGAACTGGGTGGCGATGTCGTGGAAGGCGGGATGAGCCGAGGCCGCCTGCTCCAGCGCCATCAGCGCGTCGGCGGCTCCCGGGTCGGCGTCCGCGAACATGCCGGGCACCAGGTCCGCGAAGACCCGGACCCCGTGGGCGCTGCCGGGGCGCAGGCCAGCGCCCTCGATCAGGCTGACGACCGCGGCCACGGTGAACCGCCGTGGCCCGGCTGCCCCGGGCTCTCCCCCGATCCCGTCCGGCTGGCCGGATGCGCCGCCGATCCCGGCGAGCAGCCGCCGGGCGTCGTCGAACCGGCCGGCCAGTGCCCGGTGGATCACCGCCGCCACGGAGCTGGCCGCGAGCACGCTGACCGCGCCAGCAGGCCGCAGGACCTGGGCGATCGACGCCATGGCGTCAGCCGGTGAGTCCACGTACTCCAGCACGCTGTGGCAGAGCACCAGGTCCGCGCTCTGGTCGCCGGCCACCAGGGCCAGGTCGGCCACGTCTCCCTGGACCACCGTGAGCGGGACATCCATCTCGGCGGCCCGGCGTTCGGCGGCCGCGAGCGAGTCGGGGCTGGGATCGATCACCGTGACGTTGTGGCCCAGGCTCGCCAGCGGTACGGCGAAGCCGCCCGTCCCGCCGCCGGCGTCGAGAATGTCAAGCCGGCCCCGGCCGGCCTCCGCCACCAGCGCGGAGATCGCCGCCCGGAGGGTGTCGCGAACGATCACGGTGCGCGCGTCGTCGTACCGCCCCCATGGCCGGGCCGACGCACCCACGGCGGCCGGCCCGGACGGCGCCCTTCCGGCGCCCTGCCCGGACACCGCCCCTCCTGGGCGACGGTCGCCTGCCACCGCAACCTCCTTGTCCCGTGTCCGCCCACCAATGTAGTGCCGGAAGCGGACAATGCCCGGCGGGGGCGCGGCTGGTACGGTCGCAGTTCGATGAAGCACCACGGGCCGACGGAGCCGTACCCGCCGGACGAGCCACAGAGGCCCGGCACGCCGGGCCGGCCCGGGGTGCTCGTGGCCGATGCCGCTGGCCTGGTGGCAGACCCCGGATTCGTGGCCGCGGCGCACCGCATCCTTGCCACCCTGGTCCGCGACGGGGCCGCGCTGGGCTGGGTGGATCCTCCATCCGAGGCGGAGGTCGCGGCGCTGCTGCGTTCGGTCGGCGACGCCGCCCCCCAGGGGAACGCCGCACTATGTGCGGCGTTCATCCCCCTTGCCGAGCCCACCGTCTCGCCCGGTGGGCTATCCGCCATTGACGGGGCCCCCGGCCCCGGACGGCCGTCGCCGGGCGGACTCGTCGGGCTGGGCTACTGGACCCGCTATGCACGCCCGACGCACCGCCAGCACGCCGACGTGCGGCGGGTGGCCGTCGCGGCGCATGCCCAGGGCCGGGGTGTGGGACGTGCGCTGACACATGCCCTCATCGCGTCAGCCGATGCGGCCGGTGTCGAGATGCTGACGCTCGACGTCAGGGGCGACAACGCGGCGGCCTTGCACCTGTACAGGAGCCTGGGTTTCGCCGAGTATGGCCGCCTGAAGGACTTCGTGGCCGTTGGCAGCCGACGCTACGACACGGTCTTTTACGCTCTGGACCTGCGCGAGCATCGGGGCACCGCGCCCCGCTGAGGGGGATTCGCGGGTGACTCTTCCAGTTCCGGCGCCCGCGGCCGTCCCGACCGCCTAGGCTCTCCCGCATGCGAGAGCACCTTGAGCTCCCGCGGCCACTCCGGCTGCTGCGTACAGCCCTCTGGAGCGTGACCGAATCCGCCGGCCTGCCGGTCGGTGCTGCAGCCCTCGCGGCCTGGCTTTACGGCCGCGACGTCGGTCTGCTGGCCGGCCTCGTCGCCACCTGGCTCACCGCGATCATCCGCAAGATCGCTACCGGCAGCGTCCCGAGCCTGCTCACGATCTCGGCCGCCGTGCTCACCCTCCAGACGGCCATCGTGCTCACCACCGGCCAGCTCTGGCTCTACCTGCTCCAGTTCCCGGTCGCCAACCTTGTCATGTGCGTGCTCTTCGCGCGGACCGCGCGCGGGCCCAGCCCTCTCGTTGCCCGGCTCGCCGCCGAGGTGGTGGCCCTGCGCCAGCCCGCCAGCCATCACCCGGGCCTGCACCGCTTCTTCCAGGGCGCGACCTGGCTCTGGGCTGGGATCTTCTTCGTGCTCACGGCCGGCCTCGGCGTGCTGATGGTGACCGAGCCCGCCGGCCTGTTCATCATGCTGTCGACCGCGCTCACGCTCGCGCTGGTGGTGGCCGGGGCAGGTGTGTCGGCGCTGTGGTTCCGCTCCGTCCTGCGCCGGTTCGGCCTCGGCCTGCGTTTCGCCCCGTCCTGACGCCGCCGCCCTCCGTGGGTCGGAGCGCCCGCGCCCGCGTCAGAGGGTGAGCGTCGGCTTGAGTTCCAGCAGGCGGGCCAGCAACCCGTTCACGAACGCCGGTGAGCCTTCCGTGGACAGGTCCCGGGCCAGCTGCACCGCCTCGCTGATGGCGACCGCGTCCGGGACGTCGTCGGCCCACAGCAGCTCGAAGGCCCCGATGCGCAAGATATTGCGGTCAACCGCTGGCATCCGCTCCAGCGCCCAGCCCTGCGCATGCTCGGCAAGGAGTTCGTCGATCCGGTCCTGGTGCGCATGCACACCCCGGACCAGGCCAGCGGCATAGTCCGGGAGTGGCGGTGCCTCGTCCGCGGCGCGCTCGGCGAGCACATCCAGGACCGGCTGGCCCCGCAGTTCCGCCTCGAACAGGACATCGAGCGCCCGCTTGCGGGCCTTGCTACGGGCGGGCACGGCGCGAGGTCACGCCCTGCCGAGGTATTCGCCGGTGCGGGTGTCCACCTTGACCTTCTCGCCGGTCGTGATGAACAGCGGCACCTGGACCTGCGCCCCGGTCTCCAGGGTGGCCGGCTTGGTGCCGCCGGTGGAGCGGTCGCCCTGCACGCCGGGGTCGGTCTGCCGGATGGTCAACTCCACCGCGGCGGGGAGCTCCACATAGAGCGGGACCCCGTTGTTGAACGCCACCACGGCGGTCTGCTCCTCCAGCAGGTAGCTGGCGGCGTCGCCGACCGTGGCGGCCGGGATCCTGGGCTGGTCGTAGTCCTGCGTGTCCATGAAGACGAAGTCTTCGCCCTCACGGTAGAGATACTGCATCTCGCGCTTGTCCACATTGGCCGTCTCGACCTTGACCCCGGCATTGAAGGTCCGGTCGACCACCTTGCCGGACAGGACGTTCTTCAGCCTGGTTCGTACGAAGGCACCGCCCTTGCCGGGCTTGACGTGCTGGAAGTCAACGACGGTCCACAGCTGCCCGTCGATGTTCAGCGTCATGCCGTTCTTGAGGTCGTTCGTGGTGGCCACGTCTGATGTCTCTCCTGGGTACGGGGGCAAGCCCTCCAGGGCATGTCCGTCCTGGAGGACAAGCAACTCCCTCGGGGTCGCGGTTGTGGTCGTGGTGAGCAGGTCACGGGCTGCCCCGGGGCGCACCACCAGGGTGTCCTCGATCCTGATGCCGCCCCTGCCGGGCAGGTAGATGCCCGGTTCGACGGTGATGGGAACCCGCCAGCAAGTCTACCGGGCCTGCCGCGTCCCGGCATCGGCGCCTCGTGGATCTCCAGAATGGTCCCGTCGGCACCGCCGGACGGGGCCGGTCAGGTGAGGTTCTTGGCCATGAGCACATCGTCCACATACCGGCCGCCGATGAAGAACTCGTCCCGCAGGATGCCTTCCACTCCGAAGCCAAGCCGCTCGTACAGGCGCGCGGCCGTGGCATTGGTACCGAACACGCGCAGGCTCAGCTTGCGCGCACCGCGGGCACGCGCCTGCTGCTCGGCGGCGGCGATCAGGGCCGAGGCGACTCCCCGGCGGCGGTCGCCCGGGGCGACGGCAAGGCCCGCGATGCCGAGCACGTGCGCGCTCTCCGGCAACGACGTGACAGGCCTCAGCCGGATGTAGCCCGCCATCCTGCCGTCGACCTCGGCCACGAGGTATGCCTCGGGCGGGCTGTCGTCGGTGAAGAAGGTGAAGAAGGGGTCATTGGCCCGCGCCATGACCGAAGGAAACCCCGATGCGGGCGTCCAGGCGACCGCATCCAGGTGAGCCAGGCCCGCCTCGTC
>Ga0307308_10001135_pt1 | contig 10529 bp, 8 predicted proteins | sample ER_DNA_195_FD_194501 | JGI IMG/M metagenome (GOLD analysis project Ga0307308, IMG submission 194501) | Bulk soil microbial communities from the East River watershed near Crested Butte, Colorado, United States - ER_DNA_195 | ecosystem: Environmental > Terrestrial > Soil > Floodplain | place: USA...
GCCGCGGCGGACCTGGATGTGACCGGCAGCGCGAGAACGACCATGGCGGCCGCCACAGCCAGGACCACCACTTTCGCGGGTCGCAATCTGATCGGGTGACGGTAATTCATGTCTGACGGTCTCTTCCGGCCCGAATTCGGCCGAGCCGCCATGAAGGTATGACGCGGACCGACGAGCGTCCGTAGCCACAATGCCGGTCCCCGGCCCGTACCTTCGACCCAGTTCGACCTGATCCTTCTGGACGTACAACAACAGGTGCCGGGACGCACCATGGGGGACCGCGATGACAACGCATACGGATGGCTCCCAGGGGCATCCGGATCGCCGCATTGACCGCATCCGACGACGGCTGATCTGGGCGTTGCTCGGACCGTTCTGCATCCTGATGAGCGTCGCCGCCATCGAGGGTTTCCTGCCGGCCGGTCCCTCGCGAGCCGCGACGGCGACCATCACTCTCGTGGCGGCCGGGCTTGTGCTTCCGATTCTGATGGCATGGCTCGCGCGCTCGATCATTCATGACACTGAGGCCCTCGACAGTGAGCGCCGAGAGATGAGCGAGCTGTACGGCCGCGCCCGTCAGGACGCCCTCGTCGATGGCCTGACCGGCCTAGGCAACCACCGTGCCTTCCAGGACGAGCTTGCCCGCCAACTCGAGATCGCGAAGCGACAGGAAACGCCGCTCTCGCTGCTGCTCGTCGATGTCGACGACCTCAAGAGCGTCAACGACACGACGGGTCACGTCGGGGGCGATCGCCTGCTCGTGGCGGTCGGTCGAGTGGCGGCGATCGTCCTGCGCCGGAGCGACCGTGCCTTCCGGGTCGGCGGCGACGAGTTCGCAATCCTCCTTCCGAACTCGGACGTCGACATGGGCCTGACCGTCGCGCGGCGAATCCTGGCATCTGCCCTGAGCGGAGGCGACCCGACGAACCAGGTCGACCCGTTCTCGCTATCGATCGGCGTTTCGGCGTTCCCCGCCCCGAGCACGGAGAGTTCCTATCTGTATCGGAATGCCGACGCCGCCCTCTACTGGTGCAAACGACACGGGCGGACGGCAGTGGTTGCCTTCGATCCAGGCCGCCACGGCGCATCCTCGGACGATCGCTCCGTCGCGGAACTTTCGGCGGCGGTCGGGACTGTCATCGCCACCCGTGCATTGCGGCCCGTCTACCAGCCGATCTTTTCGCTCACCAGCGGTCAGCCGATCGGTTATGAGGGCCTGGTCCGTCCCGGCAACGGTGCGCCGTTCTCCGATGCGAGCTCGCTGTTCGCGGCCGCCGAGAAGGCCGACCGAACGGTCGAGCTCGACCTCGCCTGCCTGGAGATCGTGGCGGCGGGCGTCCGGTTGCCGGACACCGATGCATACATCAGTGTCAACCTCTCACCCCGAACGCTCGAATCGAGCCTGTTCCACCCCGGCGAGCTCAAGGCCATCTTCCATCGCAACGGGATCTCGCTGGAGCGGGTCGTCCTCGAGCTGACCGAGCGAGAGCAGGTCGAGGATATCGAGCAGCTTCGCAAGAACGTGGAGGCTTGCCGTCGGGCGGGGATGCGTCTCGCAGCCGACGACGTCGGGGCCGGCAACGCCGGCCTGCGCTTGCTGAGTGACATCCACTTCGACATCGTCAAGATCGACCTCTCCCTCGTCCAGGGCGGGATGATGCACGATCCCTCGCACGGGGTTCTCCGAGCGCTTCAGGAGCTCGCGACGCGCTGGAAGGCGTCGATCGTTGCCGAAGGCGTTGAGACCGCCGCCCAGCTCGCGGTGGTTCGAAACCTCGGCATCTCCGCCGGGCAGGGTTACCTGTTGGGCAGGCCGACAGACTCGATGAACAGCGACGGGGTCGACCTGGTCGCGTTGGAGTCCGCGAACGACGCCGACGCATCGTTCTTCGACGTGGATCCCCGGCTGAACTTTTTCACGACCCAGGCGGAGATCGCGACACCGTCCTGATTGGGCGCGAGTGCGGCCTCGCCCATGGGGCCGCGGGAAACCGCGAGGACTGCAGGTTACCCCTGGGACACCCCACAGAGATGAACCCGGACGCCCATTGCGTCGAACATGGCGGCCTTTGCCGCGAGCGCCCGGTCGGCCGATGCCGCGTCGTCGCCGTAGGCAACCTGGATGTGGTTCGCCCGGTGCCTCGCCATCATCTGGTCTCGGGTCACCCCTGTCAGGACGGCGTGCATCATCGGCCACTGTGATGTCGTGGCCTGCCAGCGTCGCTCAGTCTCCTCCGCAGGAAGCTCGATCGCGCGGCCGCGGCCGATATCGACGTGAAGCCCGCCGTCCATGATGAAGACGCGGCTCCAGACGATCTCGCCGGGTCGACTGACGCCCTTGATCGTGCCACCACCGAGACCGAAATAGACGGGCGGCTGGCGCTCGCTCACTGCCCCGGAGTAGCCGCCGAGGAGATGGACCGGCGGGACGGCGCCCGAGATCTCGAAGACCCAGACGAACTGCCCGTCGTACGGTGCGCCCCAGCGAAGATCGTGGAGCGTCGTCGCCGGGTTGAGCCCAAGGGCCGTCCAGACGCGGTTCGTGACGAGGGCGTCGACGGCGCTTCCCTCGTCGACCTCGTTGAAGTGCGGCAGGGGCCGGTCGGCGTACAGGAGGGCACCCGTCTCGCGGTGACTGACCGGCGGCCGGTCCGGGTCGTTGAGCAGGCCCTCGGCGAGGTCTGACGCCGGGACCATGTCCTTCAGGCCCTGCTGATACTGGATGCCGATCGCGTCGCACCCGAACGAATCGGCGATCCGGACGGCGGCGATGTAGAGCTGGAGCTGCTCGAGGACCTGGGGTTCCGTCAGCTCGGTCGCGCCGTCGGGCCCGAAGCGGAACTTCATGCCCCGGCCGATCAGCCAGTCGTAGGCTGCGCGGGCTTCGCTGTCGGTGACCCGGCGCATCTCGGCGACGAGGGCCGATTGGCTGAGACGCTCCTTGTAGATCCCCATCGGGTTGAGGAGCTCATCGTCGATGATCGCGTTGTACATCCCCATGCAGCCTTCGTCGAAGACACCGAGGATCGCCATTCGCTCGGCCAGCTCGCTGGCCAGCCGCCCGCCGAGCTCGGCGGCCTCGCGCGGCAACCTGGCCGGGTCGAGCTCCGCGACGTGCGAGGTGTCGTGGACGATGCGACCGGTCCTCAGCCACTCCGCGATCGCCCGATCCGCGAAATCGTCGGTCAGGTCCTCACTCCAGACGCTGCTGTAGGCGCGCCCCATCTTCGTCAGCGACGCGTTGATGTTGAGCATCCCAACGAGACCCGGCCACTGGCCGCTCCAGTTGGCGACGCTCAGGATCGGGCCGCGATGGCGGCGCAGGCCGGCGAGAACGTGATGGCTGTATTGCCAGACGGCCTCGGCGACCACGAGCGGCATGTCGGGATCGATCGTCGCGAAGACGTCCATCCCCATCCGCTGGCTCGAGATGAAGCCGTGCCCTGCGTTCGCATCGACGGGGTGGCCGCGCTTGACCCGGACACCGTGTCGCCCGAAGGCGGCCTCGACAGCCCGCTCGAGCTCGGCCTGGGCGGGCCAGCCGAGCCGGTTCGCCGTCTCGCGAAGATCGCCGCTGGCGACGAGGACGACCTCGCTCATGGCGTGGCCGGGCGTCCCGCCTCCAGCCAAGGTGCCCGGTCCGGTCATAGGGGCTGTCCTCCGATCACCTGTCCCCACATGGCAAGCGTAACGGCGGGATGCGACGGCGTGGCTACGTCCAAGCCAGCCGGCAGATTCGTCGCGCCTGCGTCACGCAGCCCTGATCACGTCGAGCCGGTCGGGCTTGAGCTCGGATGCCGGCGCGGATTGCGCCGTCGGGCGGCGGCGCCAGACGGAGCCTCTTCCATGGGCTCTGGCGCCGGCGGGATGTCCGGCAAGACGGTCTGGTCGGTCAGACCGGACCGAATGATCGTCCGCAGCTCGGCCTCGATGGCCGGATCGGTCTCGATCGGCCGATACGCCGCGAGCCGTCGATCGGTCTCGTCGCAGGCCCGCCCATACGTGTCCTTGCCGCCCTGGCGGAGCCAGGCCTCGCGGTTGTCGCGGTCGACGATCGTGCTCGGCAGGTAGAGCTCCGTCGGCCAGTTGGCCATCGTGTGGTCGGCCATGATCAGGTGCTGGTCGGCCATCAGCTGGTCGATCAGCGCGGCGACCGGCAGGTCGTCGACGGGCCTCGTGTCGCGGACGAAGCGGAGAGCCTGGCCGCACATCTCGTCGTCGAAGACGAGCTTCGGCAGACTGAAGACGAGGAGGAAGTCGAGCATCCCGGGCCCGGACACCGAGTTGACGCCGGCCAGTGCGGCCAGCAGCGCGCTGCCGAATGTCTCGGCGCCGGCCTGGGCATCGAGGACCTTGGCGTCCGACAGGGCCATATACGACTGGGTCGGCAGGCCGAGCGACTTGGCGACCGCGACATAGGCGACGTCGAGCTGGAGCGCTTCGATCGCCGACATCGGCGCGCTCGCGATCTTCATGTGGAACGTCGCCGGGGCCCCCCCGAAGAGGACCGGCGCTCCGGGCTTGATGATCTGGGCCATCGTGATCCCGGCCAGGACGTCGACGGTGTGGAAGACCGTGGCCCCGACGAGCGACACCGGCGCGATCAGACCCATCAGGGTGACGGGCACGATCTCGACCGGGATCCCCGCCTCGACGCAGTCGATCAGGTTCTGGCACGAATCCTCGCTGTAGCGGAAGTTGCCGGTCGCCGTGATCGTGAAGATGCTCATCGGATGGGCGACGAGGTCCGCCCGGTCGGCCCGGAAGAGCTGCATCATCTCGACCATCCGCGGCACGCCGTGCTCCGTGAACGCGCCCGAGACGACCGGCTTCTTCGAGTTGGTCAGCGTCATCAAGAGCCGCCACGCGTCCGACACCTGCGCCTCGATGTCGAGGTTCGTCGAGAAGGCCGTCGCCAGGTAGGCGATGTTGTGGAGGCCGTCGGCGAGGCGGACGTACTCGACGAAGTCGGTCGAGTTGGCGAGGCGTGTCTCGCCCGTTCTGTGGTCCAGCATCCTCAGGCCGGACGAACCCGGGACGAAGTGGACCCGATCCTCACCGAGGTCCGAATGGGGCGCGCCGTCGCGGTCGAACAGGATGAACGAGCCCGGCGCGTCGGCGACGGCCCGCTCGACGACGTCGCGCGGAAAGAGGATCCGGCCGGCGTCGGTCTGCGGCAGACCTGCCTCGAGCAGCCTGCGGCGCATCTCCGGTCCGCGGATCTCGAAGCCGACCTCGGCGAGGACCCGCTCCGCCTCGTCGACGATCCGCCCGATCAGCTCCTCGTCCAGGATGTTCAGGCTCGGCCGCATGAGGCTCCTTGGGTCCGGACACCACGGCAATGAGCGTCAGCGTAGACGCTACGGCGTCGAGAGCGCCTCAGTCGAGCGTTACTGCCTCGCGCCAGTGGGGTATGTGCGTGTCGAAGCCGAGGGCACGCACCTTCGGTTCGATGGCGATCTGGGCTTCGGGGTCGCCGTGGACGAGGAAGACGCGTCGCGGGAAGCCGGCACTCCCCTTCTCCTTGCCCTTGGCGAAGTTGCTCAGCCAGTCCAACAGCTCGGACTCGTCGGCGTGGGCGGAGAAGCCGCTGATCGACCGGATCCGGCACTTCACGTCGCGTTCCTGGCCGTCGAGCTTCACGACCTTCACGCCGGCCTGGAGGTGTGCCCCGAGCGTTCCCTCACCCTGGTAACCGACGAACAGCAGCGTCGCGTCCGGATCGCCGATGAGATTCCGCAGGTGACCGACGACCCGCCCGCCGGTCAGCATCCCGTTTGACGCAATGATCATGTACGGCCGAGGCGCCGTCGCGATGGCCTGGGACTCCGGCAGGAGGCGGGTCTCGTGCTGGTCCGGGTAGTCGAGGGGCGTGTCGCCCTCGCGCAGCAGCTTGCCCGTCTCCTCGTCGAAGTAGTCGGCGTGGCGGCGGTAGATGTCGGACGCCTTCGAGGCCATCGGCGAATCGAGGTAGAGAGGAAGCAGCGGGATTTCGCCGCGGTCGATCAGCCGGTCGAGCTCCCACACCACCTCCTGCGTCCGACCGATCGCGAACGACGGGACGAGCAGCACGCCCTTCGCATCCGCGACCATCCGGATCGTCTCGGCGAGGATCCGGATCGCCTCGTCCCCGGGTTCGTGCTCCCGTCCGCCATAGGTCGTCTCGATGAGGACGTAATCGGCGTCGGTCAGGACGGTTGGGTCGCGAATGATCGGGGTGCCGGGCCGGCCGAGGTCACCCGAGAAGACGATCGTCCGCTCCGGCCCACCCTCGCGCTCGACGACGCGGACGCGGATGATCGCGGAACCCAGGATGTGGCCCGCGTCGAGGTAGCGGGCGTGGATCCCCGGGGCGATCTCGAGCTCCGTGTCGTACTCGATCGGGCGGAACTGGGCGATCGCGGCCTTGGCCTGCTGCTCGGTGTAGAGCGGCTCGTCCAGATCGATCTGGAGCTCCGGTGGTTGGCTTCGAAGCTCGACCTCCGGGTCCGGTATCGGCGCCGCGGGAGCGGCGTCCGGCGCGACCGACACCGACGTTGGAGCGGCCGACACGGACGTTGGAGCGGCCGAGCTAGATCCAGGCTTGACGTCGGCGGCGACTTCCTCCGAGACGCCCGAGGAGGCGATCGTCGCAGCATCGGGTGTCGGCGGTGGTCCCTCCGTCTCTTCGGCCGAACCCCGGCCAGTGCCGAGCTCGACGGGTGTCTCGGGATGTTCGGAGAGATGAACGGCAGCGTCGTATGCCGCGCGTTCCTTGGCGTCGTCGGCAGCGACCTTGTCGGGATGCTTGCGCTCCCAGCGTGCCTCCCGCTTGGCGAACTCCTGCTGGAGGCGGCCCGAGTCGAGGAGGACCAGCTCGGCCAGCTCGCACGTCCCGCGGGTTGCGATGATCGGACCGTGGAAGCCTGCGTCGACCACATGCGGGATCAGCCCGCAGTGGTCGAGATGAGCGTGTGTCAGGAGTATCGCGTCGATCCCTGATGGATCGTAGGCGAGCGGCACGCGGTTGCGAACGGCCTCGTTCGGACTCCCCTGGAACATGCCGCAGTCGATGAGGATGCGGGCTCGCTCGGTTACGAGAAGGAACTGGGAGCCGGTAACGGTCGTGGCCCCGCCGAGGAAGTGGATCTCCATCCGCGCAGTGTCGCAGGACAGCAGCCGAGGCGCCGCGGACGCGGCACTCGGAGAAGTCGCAACGGGCTCTCAAAGGAAGCGCGCGATCATCCGGCCAGCACGGCGGAACGAAGATCGATCAGGATGTGTCGATCGCGCCAACCCAGCGACGACGCCCGCACCGTGGGATCCGCCAGGAGACATCGATGGCCGACTATTCGTTCGTGACCGTGTGGCGACTCGAAGCGCCGATCGGGCGCGTCTACCAGGCCATCCACGACTCCCTCGTCTGGCCCGACTGGGTCAGCGGAACGTGCGACTGGGTCGAGGGCTGAGCATGCCGGCAACCTCGGGCTGTACGATGCCTCGACAGGCGGAGGCGCGTCCGAGTGGATTTTGAGAAGCTCTTCATCGGGGCCTTCGGGGCGACGGTTGGCGTCATCGGCTGGCTGCTAGTCGGGCTCTACATCCAGCAACGGGCGAAGAACCGCGCCGCCCGCGAGGCGGCCCGGGCGGTCTACTTCGAGCTTGCCTCGAACCACCTGAACATCTTCGTTGCCCTCGAGTACGGGTCATTCGGGGCCCTCAGTCGGACTTCGTTCGAGCGCCTCCTGCCCGAGCTGGCCGCATGGCTGCCGATCGAGGAGCTCCAGGCAATCTCGGTTGCCTACATGGGCCAGGCCGGATACGAGCAGGCAAGCCGAGCCGAGGACATCCCGCTCGAGGTGCGCCGCCAGTCACTCCTCGCGATCCACGATGCCCATCGGACCGCCGTCGCGCTCCTTCGAGCACGAGCGTTCACGCGATCCGAGATCGCGCGACTCGCGGAGCACCTTCGTCCCGATCAGATGCGCCTGATGGATGCCGCGGATGACGGTGCGGCGATCGGCGGCGAGCGAACCCGGGCGGCGACCCATGCCTGATCGGAGCGGGCGGGAGTTCAGCGAGGCCTGGGCCGCGATGCTGACCGCTTCGGACTACGACCGCCTCTCGGACTTGGTCCACCCGGACTGTGTCCACGAGTACCCGCAGTCGGGGGAACGACTGCGAGGCCTGGCCAGCATCCGCGCGGTGTTCGACCACTACCCCGGAGGGCTCGGCAGGCCGAATGCCGACTCCCTTCAGGTCGCGGGCGACAACGAGCGATGGACGATGGCGCCGAACTTCACGCTCGTCCGAACATCGGGTGCGGCGGGTTCGTACACCTCGGCGATCAGGGCCCAATACCCGGACGGTTCGGAGTGGCACATCATCTCGATGTTCGAGCTCGTCGACGGGCGCCAGAAGCGGGCGACTGTCTTCTTCGCGCCACTGTTCGATGCCCCGGAGTGGCGACGGCCATTCGTCGAGCGTGTGGGCGACGGATGACGGCGAGTTGGCCCCGTGCCCGCTGAGGACCGCGACCGCGACCTGATCGCCCGATATGTCAGGGCGCTCCACGATGGGGACTTCGAAACGATCGCCCGCTGCCAGCACCCGGACTTCCAGGAGGACTACCCGCAATCCGGCGAGCGGATCGTAGGTCGCGCGAACTTCCGATCGATTCTGGAGAACTATCCCGGCGGCCTCCTGGGGGAAGCCGATGCAAGCGAGGATCGGGTCATCGGCGGCGAGGATCGCTGGATGATGAGCCCGACCTTCACGATGATCCGGGTCAGCGGGACGGGGGATTCCAGGACGGCGATCGTGAAGTTGCTCTATCCGGACGGGTCCGCCTGGTACATGGTCGCAATCGTCGAGGTGCGCGACGGGCTAATCGCCAGGGCAACGACGTTCTTCGCGCCGATCTTTGAGCCGCCCGAGTGGCGCCGCGAGTGGATCGAGTTGGTGGAGCCGCCGACGGCCTGACCGACGGCCTGACCAGCGGTCAGCCGAGCGGGATCACCACGAGCGCGTCGATCGCAATCGCCGCGAAGAGCAGCGTCAGGTACGAGATCGAGTACTTGTAGAGGCGGATCGCCCCCGCCGTCGACGCCTCCTCGGAGGACCCCTGGCGCCAAAGGGCATAGGCCTGCCGCAGGAACATGGCGCCCAGGACGACGGCCGCGACCAGGTAGATCGCGCCCATCCGAGCGACCGACCAGAGCACGAGCGAGATCGCGACCATGAGGATCGTGTAGAGGCCGATCTGGCGAGTCGTCTCCGGGATGCCGCGCACGACCGGCAGCATCGGGACGCCGGCTGCCGCGTAGTCCTTGCGGATCCGCAGGGAGAGCGCCCAGAAGTGCGGCGGCGTCCAGTAGAAGACGAGGGCGAACAGGAGCAGCGCCGGGACGCCGACGTTGCCGGTGACCGCGGCCCAGCCGATGACCGGCGGCAGCGCGCCAGCCGCACCACCGATGACGATGTTCTGCGGCGTCGTCCGCTTCATGACGATCGTGTAGACGACGACGTAGAAGGCGATGGCGAGCAACGCCAGGAACGCCGCCAGCAGATTGGCGAAAAACGCCAGGACCGCGAACGAGATCGCCCCGAGGATGAGCCCGAAGACGACAGCCCGCTCCGGGTCGACCTGGTGCGCCGGCAATGGCCGTCGCCGCGTCCTGACCATGAGCTCGTCGATGTCGCGGTCGAGATAGCAGTTGATCGCGTTCGCGCTGCCGGCAGCCAGCGTGCCGCCGACGAGCGTCCACACCGTGAGCCAGGCCCAGTGCCCGAACTGGATGCCGGGTACCTCGCGCGTCGCGAGGACCATCGCCGGGACGGTCGTCACCAGCAGCAGCTCGATGATCCGCGGCTTCGTCAGGGCGATGTAGGCACGGACCGAATCGGTCGTCTTGAGGGGTCGCGTGGCGGCCGCCGCCTCTCCGTCCGGATCCTCGATCGAGCCGCCGGCTCCGCTGGGTTCGACGGCCCGTGCCGTCGTCCGGGCGGCGTAGTAGCTCACCGCCACGAGACCCGCCATGTCCGCCCAGATCAACGCCCCGAGCGCGAGGTGGAGCGTCTGGCTCCAGCCGGAGAGACCGGTCAGGATTTGGATGCCACCGACGATCGCCTGGATCGGGAAGAGCAGGCCTGCCGCCAGCGCCAGCCGGAGAACAACCGGACGCTCGCGCTGCGTCCGCCACGCCGCGGCCGCGACAACGACGACGATGAGCCCGACCACGATCGCGACCCAGCGATGGAGGATGTGAGCGCTTGTCGCGTCGGTCATCGTCGGGAAGAGCGTCCCGTTCATCAGCGGCCAGTCGCTGAAGACGTACCACTGCGAGGTGGCGGTCACGTGAGAGCCGAACAGGAGCAGGGCGAAGACGGTCGCCGCCCCGAACGCCGCCAGGAGCGTGAACCGCTGGCTGCTCCCGCGGCCACCGATCCGCCCGGGGTAGAAGGACCTCGCGAGGATGAACACGAGGAGGCCGACGAGGGACATCGCCGCGGCCAGATGGGCCGTCACGGACTCGCCGGAGTTGTTCAGG
>Ga0307308_10001136_pt1 | contig 10523 bp, 9 predicted proteins | sample ER_DNA_195_FD_194501 | JGI IMG/M metagenome (GOLD analysis project Ga0307308, IMG submission 194501) | Bulk soil microbial communities from the East River watershed near Crested Butte, Colorado, United States - ER_DNA_195 | ecosystem: Environmental > Terrestrial > Soil > Floodplain | place: USA...
CGCGGCTCCGTCGAGGAGAGCAGTGAGCGTCCCCCGGCGCCACGCGCCCAGCTCTTCCAGCCGCCATGCCAAGCGCTTGACGGAGAGACCGGCATGGCTTCCCCACCCGACATAAAGGACCGCGGTGAGCACCGCCAGCGCCAATGCCCAGGCGACGAGCACCCAGTAGGGCGCGCCGAACCAGCCGAGCCGGACGCTCCAGGCGGCAGCACCAAGGAGGAGAGCGACTGAGCCGACTCCAACAGCCGCCCACCCGGCCCAACTCCGGCTCCGGAGAGGACGAGCCAGACGTTGAAGCGCCCCATGGGTGGCGGGTGCGCTCATCCGCCGAATCCGACGGCATAGGCAAAGAGATTCACGCCCATCCGGAGTGCGGCCTCCCGCTTCTCGGCGGGGTCATGGTGCACCTCGGGATCCTCCCACCCGTCACCCAGATCGCTCTGATAGGAGTAGTAGACTGCCAGCCGTCCATCCAGGAAGATCCCGAAGCCTTGAGCGGGCTTTCCATCATGGACGTGGATCTTCGGTATCCCCTTTGGTAAGTCGTAGATCAAGTGATAGATAGGATGGTCGAGCGGAACTTCTACTAGAGGGTGGTCCGGAAACAGCCGGGCCAGTTCGCGGCGGATCGACTGATCCATGCCGTAGTTGTCGTCCGCGTGGAGAAACCCGCCCTGGAGGAGGTAGCGGCGCAGCGTGGCGAGATCCGGATCGCTCCAGTGCACGTTGCCGTGCCCGGTCATATAAAGGTAGGGGACGTTCCAGAGGTCGTCGTCGGACAGGGTCACCACCCGCTCTTGGGCGCTCACCCGAAGGCCGGTCCGGGTGCGCAGGGCGGTGAGCAGGTTCGGCAGGCTGGATGGGTTGGCGTACCAGTCTCCGCCGCCGTCGTAATGCAGCCGTCCAATCGTCATCGCGGGCTCGGGACCGTCCGGCCTGCCCGGAGAGCCTGCGATGATGGCCAGAAGCAAATGCACCCATGCGATCACGGCAGCTCCATGACCAGGCGATAGGCTTGGTTACGAGGGAGGCCGAGAGACTCGGTTAATCGCCTGGCTACCTCTCGACGCGCGAGGCCCTCGGCGAGTAACGATGTCGCCTGTTCCACGGCTTCCTCGGTGCGATCGGGTTCAACTGCGGGCGAGCCCGTTCCTCGAAGAATGATGGTGAGCTCCCCCCTCGGGGGCGTAGCGGTAAAATAGTCCACCAACTCACCGAGCGTGCCGGAGCGAATCTCCTCGTGCATTTTGGTGAGCTCTCGCGCAACCACCGCCGCGCGGTCGGCGCCCGCCAGGGGAATCAGGTCCTCGAGCAGCGCTATCAGCCGCGGCGGTGCCTCGTAGAATATGACGGTCCACTCCTCAACAGCGGCACGTTGCAGGAGCCGGGAGCGTTCACGTCCCTTTCTCGGGATGAACCCAAGGAACAGATATCGATCCCCGGGGAGGCCGGCTGCGGAGAGGGCCGCAGCCACTGCGGACGGTCCGGGGATGGGCACGACTGTAATGCCACTCTGGCGCGCCAACCCAACGAGGTCTGCTCCGGGGTCACTCACAGTAGGCGTGCCGGCATCGGACACGAGCGCCACATCCCGGCCGGCCCGGAGGATGTCCAGGACGGTCTCGAGCCGGTCCTCGGCCGAGTGAGCGTGAAAGCTGAGGAGGGTGGGACTGGCGCCGAGGTGGCTCAGAAGCCCGCGTGTCCGCCGGGTATCTTCTGCAGCGACCACCGGCACATTGCGCAGTAGCTCGGCGGCCCTAGTCGAGAGGTCACCGAGATTGCCGAGCGGGGTGGCGACAACGTAGAGGGTACCGGACATAGAAAGTCGGGAAGGACGGGAAAAGGCGGGAAGGTCGGGGTGTTCAGTTCACATTACCGCCCTTCCCGCCCTTCCCGCCGTTTCCGTCCTAAACAAGATGCTGCTTGATCTTGCCTTCGAGCGTCGCCTTCGGAACAGCCCCGACGACGGTGTCGACGTGCTGCCCGTTCTTGAAGAACAGAATGCTCGGGATGGAGCGAACGTTGAACCGCATGGCGGTACGCTGGTTCACATCGACGTCCACCTTGGCCACCTTGGCCTTCCCAGCATATTCACCGGCAAGCTGATCGAGGACCGGCGCCACGACCTGACACGGTCCACACCACGACGCCCAGAAATCCACGAGCACGAGTCCGTCAGCCTGCTCAATCTCGCTCGCAAAGGAGGCGTCGCTCACGTGCACCGTCAAAGTATTCGTTGCGCCCATTTCCGTTATTCTCCAGTGGTAGTATGTCATCGGCGGCCATCGTTGTTCCGTCGCGGGTTGCGACACCGATGGCCATCTTCGGAGGAGTGAGTGACTGATCACCCCCGCATTGCCCATGTAGGTATCGCCGTGCCCGACCTCGAGTCGGCGCTGGCCTTCTACCGGGATGTCCTCGGCCTCCAGCCGCATCAGCCCGAGGTAGTCGATGGCGCGACCATCGTCGCGCTTTCCTTCGGCGACGCCGAGGTGGAACTGCTCGCCCCGGTACAGGCGGACAGTCCAATCGGCAAGTTCCTGGCCCGGCGAGGTCCCGGCATTCACCACATCTGTTACCGCGTGCCCGACCTGGATGCCGCGCTGGAGGCCTGCCGGAAAGCAGGATACCGGCTGGTGGACGAGGTGCCGCGGAAGGGAGCCGCCGGCCGCCGCATTGCGTTTGTGCACCCGAAGGCAACCGCCGGCATTCTGCTCGAGCTCACCGACTGAAAGATAACAACGCCGGGCGCGGAAAGTTCCCTCGCTAACCGCGCTTGGCACTGTCCGCCGGCACCCCATCTGTGCAGCCCCGAGCAGGGTTGCCGGCGGCGGAGATATCGACCTGGGTCACCACCCACCCCTGGCCGCTCTTCACGGCAACGAAGGGAACCGACCACGTGCAGGTCTGCCGCTTGATCTCGACCTGGAGGTCCCGGTGATCCTGGTCGGTCCCGGGAGCATCGGCGGTGAGCCGAAACGAATCGTTCTTCAGGTAGGCCTGCATAACGGCGATTCGCCGCTGCCAATCGGGCGGCTGCTTCGTCTGGGACGCCGGTCCATTGGCGGTACCCCAGAACGTGGCCATCTTGGCGAGATTGCTGTCGGCCACGGCCTTCATGAAGCCCTGAACCGCGCCGGCCGGTGTGCTGGAGGGTTGAGTCGGCGCAGGACCACTGCTGCTACCGCCGCAGGACATTAGTAGAAGCGCGGCTGCGAACCACCGTTGCTTGATCACAAGTCTCTCGCTGGTCGGGTGTTAGGCTGCGAAATTAAAACCTCATTGGAGCGGCGGGCAATGACGGCGATGCGGCTGTACATCAACGTCGACCACGTGGCGACCCTCCGGGAGGCCCGAAAAACCGATGAACCGGATCCCGTGGAGGCCGCACTGCTTTGCGAGCAGGCGGGTGCCGACGGAATCACTGCTCATCTACGAGAGGATCGGCGCCACATCCAGGATACTGATGTCGAGCGCCTGGCGACTACGGTCCAAGTGCTCAATCTGGAGCTCGCCACCAGCCCGGACGTCGTCGCCATGGCCTGCCGGCTCCGACCGTACCAGGCTACGCTGGTCCCGGAGAGAAGGGAGGAGATCACCACTGAGGGAGGCCTGGACCTGAGCCGTCCTAGCCCCAAGCTGCGGGAGACCATCCGCCAGCTGGAGCAGGTGGGAATCAGAGTCAGCCTCTTCATTGACCCCGATCTCCGGACGCTCGATGCTGCGAAGGATCTCGGCGTACCCGCGGTCGAGCTCCACACAGGGCGCTACGCGCATACCTGGCGTCAGAACGACACAGCGCTGGAGGAGCTCCGCCGGGCCGCGGGCCACGCATCCGACATGGGCCTGTTCGTCCATGCCGGACATGGGCTCACCTATGCCAATGTCAGGCCCGTTGCGACGATCCCCCAGATCGAGGAGCTGAATATCGGGCATAGCGTCATGAGCCGTTCGATAATTGTGGGAATGCGCCAGGCCGTCGTGGAGATGCGGAAGGCGATGGGGAGATAGCTATGGGCTATGGGCTATGGGTCAAGCTAGATTTGGCGGTCCCGAGCATCATGGGCTCCGACGCAGCCCATAGCCCATAGCCCATAGCCTCTAATGACCAACCCACTCGGCGCCGCGGATTTTTTTGCCCTCGAAGCTGGAGAGTGTCTCGACCGGCTCGAGCATCTGGTAACGGATGAGGGTCCTCCAGCGGGCGAGGAATTCCTGCGTCTGGCCAGGGTACTGCGTGGCTCGGCGCTCATGGCAAGCCAGACGCAGATCGCCCGTGCCGCAGCCGGGCTGGAGGGGCTGGCCCGCGCTCAACGCGATCACCGGCGCGCCTGGGATGCCGCCACCCGTGAGCAGGTGGCGCAATCGGTCGAGGAGTTTCGGCTGCTCGTACGCCGGGCGCGGGAGTGGACCGAGTCGGACACGGTACGCGCGGTGCAGCTCGGTCAGGCGTTGGAGACCCTGACTGGGGTCGCTCCCAAGGACGTGACTCCACCGATTTCCGGTGCCGATCCCGCGCGGCAGGAGCTGCATACTGGCGTCCGGGCGTTCGTCGCGCGCGAGGGAGCGCTCATTGCCAGCGCCCTCGATCGAGCGGCCCATGCCCTCCGGACTTCCCCTGGCGATCGAGAGCCGCTCTACAACGTGATCCGCCGGATGCAGTCACTTCGGGGGCTGGCCGAGTTGGGTGAGCTGGCTCCACTTCCCGAGATCCTCGATGGGATCGAGCTGGCGGTGGGCGACCTCACCCGCCTGTTCGCACCACCGCCGGGAGTGGATGAGGTGATGGACGCCGCGGCGCGCGCCCTCACCCGGATCTCTCGTGATGTGGCCGAGTATGGGCGTCCCGATCCTGCGGCCGAGGAATCGGCCCGCTTCACCGACCTGCTGCTCCGCGCCTTTGCTGTCGAGCGTGACGTCGTACCGATCGAGTCTCTGTATATCGAGGGAGATACCGAGCCAGTCAGTCGCCCTGCCGCGCAACCGCAGTTCGCTCCTCCGGAGCCGCTTGGGCCGCTCGAGCTGGTCAGCCATGGAGAGCACTTTTGCCAGAGCGCCGATCTCATCGCCCAGGCGCGCTCCGCCACTGAGCGGGATCTGCGGCTCTACCACCTGCTCGGAGCCCTGCGATCGGCCGGCGCACCCAGTACCGATCCCGTGGCGGGGGCTTTGGGGATCTTTGCCCGCTCGACTCAGGAGGCGCTTGCGGCCGGAGTAGCCAGCCGCTCGGTCGAGGCGCTGGTGAGCCGGATGCGGGAGGCGGGGGAGCTGCTTCGCGGCATCGGCGAAGCCGACGATCGCATGCTGATCTCCCGGCGGCTGCTCGACGTGGCGCACCGGCTGGACCGGTTGCGGGACGAGACCCAGACGGACGAGTCTCCGACGGCGCTTGACGAGCCACCAGGGGAGCCCGTGCCGATCGAATCCCTGGGGTTCGATTCCGAGATCGTCCCGGTGGAGAGCCTGGCGCCCGACGGGGCGGCCCCGGAGGAGGCCGGAGGGCTGGAGCTTGGCTACAAGACCTTCGGCCGTCTGCTTCGTGAGCGCGGAACCACAACCGCCTCGCTCGAGGTGCTGTTGGGGAGGCCCGCCACGGCGCCGGAGGAGCCGGCCGTCGCCATCGACACGCTGTGCTATCGCGGTCACGCGGCTCTCGAACGTGCGCTAAAGGTTCGCCATCAGATTGCGGCGGAGCTCAACCGCGATACTTCGCTGGAGTCTCTGCAACCGCTGCTGCAGGAGCTGCTGGATCTAGTTCCCTTGGCACTTGCCGACACCTGATTCTGATGCGCGAGGGCGCCGGGCTCTCATAGCGGCGCTGGGCATCGCGATCTCCGTTGGCCTGCTGCTCTGGGCACTCCGCGGTGTCAGCATCACCGAGGTGCTGCGCCACATTCGGGCAGCCGACCCTGCCCTACTCGCCGGGGCGGTCGTCATCGCCACCCTGACCTTCCCTCTGCGGCTGATCCGCTGGCGCCTGCTCCTGAGGGACGAGCGGGGACGGCCCTATCGCGCCATTCCGCTCTGGCATGCGATCGCGCTCGGTTTTACCGCCAACAATGTGTTGCCGCTCCGGGCCGGCGAGCTGGTACGGTCTTACGCGGCTGCTCGCCTCGCACCGGCGCGGTTCTCGACCGTGTTTTCGTCCATCGCCGTCGAGCGGATCTTCGACGCCCTCAGCGTCGTCGCCCTCCTGACCGTGGCCCTGTTGAGCCCGGATCTTCCGCCCCACGTGACAGTCGGCGGTCAATCGGTGGCTCACCTGGCGCGAGCCGGTGCTGTCGCCGGCGCCGTCGGACTCCTCACGGCCATCCTGGTTGTTGCGGCTCCACTGACCGCCGAGCGCCTGGTGCGGCGGGTGCTCCCCTTCCCCCGGCTGGCCAGCGGGATCGTCGGCATTCTCGAAGGGGTGCGGCAGGGGCTTATGGTGCTCCGGACACCCGGCCGCCTTGCCGGAGTGGTCTTCTGGTCACTGGTCGTGTGGCTGGCCAACGCCTTGGCGTTCTATGTGGCCTTCGCCGCGTTCGACATACCGGTGAGCTATCTCGGCGCGTTGCTGCTGCAAGGCCTGCTCGTCCTGGGTATATCCCTGCCCTCGACCCCGGGCTTCTTCGGTCCATTCGAGGCCGTCATCGTAGCCGTGCTCGCACTCTATGGTGTTCCGAAGGATGTGGCGTTCTCGTACGCCATAGCCTTTCACATCACGACGTTCATTCCGATCACGCTGCTTGGCTTGTGGTCGCTGGCCCGGAACCCTGGGGCGTTCAGCCGCCCGCGCCGTGCCGAAGCCGGACCGTGATCGTCACCCTCTCGGCACACGCCAAGATCAATCTTTTCCTGCGAGTGCTGGCGCGGAACGACGACGGGTATCACAGCCTGGAGACGCTACTGTGCCTGGTGAGCCTGGCCGACACTCTGACAGCCGAACGAAGGGAGGGACGCGGGGTAACCATCGAGGTCAGGGGAGCTGACCTCGGTCAGGCGGAGCGGAATCTTGCGCTGCAAGCGGCGGTCGGCGTCCTGCAAGCCACGGGGAACCGGTTTGCGATCCACCTGACGCTCACCAAACGCATTCCGGTCCGAGCCGGGCTGGGGGGCGGCTCGAGTGACGCCGCAGCAGCATTGCACGCCGCCAACCGACTCGCGGGGGATGCTATTCCCCGCCACGAGCTACTCCAGGTCGCCGCCCGGCTCGGCAGCGACATCCCCTTCTTTCTTACCGGCGCCCCGCTGGCCCTGGCGTGGAGCCGCGGCGAGCGAACGCTGCGGCTGCCACCCCTGCCCGGAGCGCCCGCGTTGCTGCTCACGCCACGAATACCCATTGCAACGGGGGAGGCCTACGGCTGGCTCGATAGCGCCAAGCACGCCGGCGGTGGGAGGGGCGCGGTGGCGCTCGATCTCGATGCACTCTCGCGCTGGGGAGATATCGGGAGGATGGCGGGCAACGATTTCGAGTCGGTGGTATTCGGTCGTCACGGAGAGATTCGGTCGGCGTTCGAGGCGCTCGTCGCCACCCGGCCCCTGGTGTGCCGCATGAGCGGATCCGGGTCCACCCTCTTTGCCATCTACCGGAGCGAGCGTGACCGGCAAGACGCCGCGATGGTGCTGGGGTCCAAACACGGGGTGATCACCCCGGTTGAGACGATCGCGACCGCGGTACCGGGACTCAATCCCCTGGAATATTCAGCCTCCGACCCGCACGATCCTCCCCACTGAGGGAACGCCGAGACCGTTCAGGATGAATAGCAGATACGGTCCCGGAGGCGCCACCGCGCCCGAATCAGGAGCCTTCAATGTGAGGCCCCCCGCTACCTTCCGAAAAGTAAGCTCGACAAATCGCTGGCTTTGATCAAAAGCGTGGGTCACGGACGGGAGTCGGATCAGCGTCACGCGGGCTACGCGCGGTGCATCATCCGTCGTGACCAGGAACTCCTGGCCGTACCGGATCGCATCGGGCGCATTCAATATTCCAGGCCGGGGTCCCCGAAACAGGTAAGGTGGAGTGAAGAGCTCGGCGTTCAGCTCTCTGGGTAAGCCGGGGCCATCGCCACTGCCCGTGTGCAAGAGGCGTCCATCCGGAAGCAGTAGGGTCGTGGAGTGATAGACTCGGTTCACGCTGTTGCTGGCGAGAAGGGTCCACGTTTCGGTGGCGGGATCCCATAGTTCGGCCGCGTGCACCGCGCCGGCCGGATCGCTGAATCCGGCCGAGCTCGTGCCTCCCGTCACGAGCACCGTTCCGTCGGGCAGCAGCGTCGCATTCAGGTGGCGCCGCGCATACTTCATCGGATCGGTATACCGCCAGGACGGCGACGATTGGTTGAGGTCGATGACTTCCGCCGTATTGGTAGGCGCTCCATCGGGCGGGTCGCTGCCGCCGACGATCATGATCTTCCCAGGGCGGTACATGACAGCGCTTCCGTAGTCCCGCCGGCCGTAGCTACTTGTCGCCACCGGAAGCCAGTTGCCGGTCCCGCGAACGTCCAGGTAGGCGGTCTGAGGCAGCTCGCCGGCGTAGAACACCAGGCCGTTCGGCGCCACAAACGTGCGGGGATAGTAGGGGAGAACACGGGACGCGCCGGTGAGGGAGCGCCAGGAGCCGCCAGTCCACACCTCGGGTGTCTCGACCTCCGCACCGTACTGGTCGGTCCCGGCAAGGGTGACCACCTCGCCGTCCGGTAGCGTGGTGCTCGTGGGGTACCAGCGCCCCCAGTGCATGGGCTCGACCGATGACCATGTCCCGGTCGACGCGTCGAAGATGTTGGCATCGGGCAGTCCACGCCTGTCGCGCAAGTGGCCGCCGTTGACCAGCAGCCGCCCGTCCGCCAGGAAGCTGTGCCCGCTGCAGAACACCATGGTAGTGCTTGGCACGGCGGCAAAGTCGCCGGTTGCCGGATCCCAGAGCGTGGGATCGCCAAACCGCCCCCAGGAGAGCACCTTCCCGGTCGGCAACAAGTGAAGATGCACCGCGACGACAGGCCAGCTGATTCGTGGGGCCCACTCCCCGGCAGTTGCCTGGGGCTCGGCTGTGGACGACGGAAGCGGGCAGGTTGTTGCGTCGTTGGCGACCGGTGCGCGCTCCTCACCTTCGTAGGAGATCTTGAGATCACCAGGTGTCTGAGTGGTGAGTCGGGTGGTGCTGGGAGCGCCGCTGGAGCCCGGAGGCAGGTTCAACTCGCCAGCTTCGGAGGTCCCGACAACCTGGTACTCGATGGTGAGACCGCTGGACTTCCGGCTTACGAGATCGAAGTCGTTGCCGCAGATGTAGGTGACAGTCAGCTCCGCGAGCCCATCAGGAGGTCCCGGCCTTGTATTGTCCTGACAGGCGACGGTGGCCAACACCAACAGGACAGCTCGAAGCTGGCGGGCGCCCCTCACGCGGCGGGTTCCATCAAACTCAGGGTCCTGGGACCCTCTCGTCCACCAGTTGACGCACCTTGCGGATGAGCGCCTCCGGCGCGAGGGGCTTCTGGATGAACTCGCGCCCCTCCTCCATCAAGCCGCGGCGGACGACGTCGAGGCCGGTGTACCCTGACGTAAACAACACCGATACTCGCGGCCAGCGTTGCGCGAGCCGGGCCGCTAACTCCCGCCCTCCCAAGCCGGGCATCACTACGTCAGCGACAACGAGGCTCACGTCTCCGCCTCTGGCCTCCAGTATCTCCAGCGCCTCTTTCCCGTCAGCGGCCTCGAGCACGCCATAGCCGCTGTCCCGGAGCGTACGTGCCATGATGCCGCGCACCATCGGCTCGTCTTCCGCGATCAGCACCACCTCGTCCGGGTTGGCGGTCGGAGTTCCCCCCGGCGCGTCGAACACCTCATCGATGGTGGGTACCAGCGGGAAGTAGAGCTTGAACGTGGTGCCCAGGCCAGGCTCGCTATAGGCCCAGATGAAGCCGCCACTCTGCTTCACGATGCCATAGACGGTCGAGAGGCCAAGGCCGGTGCCCTGGCCCACACCCTTGGTGGTAAAGAACGGCTCGAAGACCCGCCCCAGCGTGTCCCGATCCATCCCATGGCCAGTGTCGGTGACGATCAAAGCCGCGTATTCGCCGGCCTTCAGGGTTTCAACCGGCTTGGCGGCCACATAGCGGGGATCGAGCACCACGTTCATCGTTTCGATGGTGAGCCTGCCGCCTTCCTGCATTGCATCGCGGGCGTTCAGCGTCAGGTTGATGAGAACCTGCTCCAGCTGCCCGGGATCCGCCCTGACCCGTCCGAGCGTCGGCGACAGATGCATTCGGAGCCCGCTGCTCTCGCCAAGCGTCCGAGCAAGAATCGGCTCGAGGCCGCGAACGCTGGTGTTCAGGTCGAGCACCTGAGGCTGGAGTACCTGGCGGCGACTGAAGGCGAGGAGCTGCTGGGTGACCCCGGCGGTCCGTTTTGCGGCTTTCCAGATCTGGGCGACGTCCTGGCGAACCGGCTCGGAGAGGTCGGAGCGCTGGAGCACGTAGTCGGCGCAGCCCAGCACAACCGACATCATGTTGTTCGCCTCATGGGCGATGCCGCCGGCCAGCTGCCCGACC
>Ga0307308_10001140_pt1 | contig 10500 bp, 7 predicted proteins | sample ER_DNA_195_FD_194501 | JGI IMG/M metagenome (GOLD analysis project Ga0307308, IMG submission 194501) | Bulk soil microbial communities from the East River watershed near Crested Butte, Colorado, United States - ER_DNA_195 | ecosystem: Environmental > Terrestrial > Soil > Floodplain | place: USA...
GTTCGCCAGGCCCACCACACCGCCGCTGCGGCACACCCGCAGCAGTTCGTCTGCCGCCCGCTGGTGGTCGGCGGTGAACATCACTCCGATGGCCGAAAGCACGTAATCGAAGGATGCGTCCGCGCAAGGCAGTTGCTCGGCGTCGGCTTCCCGGAACTCCACCTGCAGGTTCTCCGCATCGGCCCGGGCGCGCGCCTCCCGCAGCAGGGCAGGCACATAGTCGATCCCGGTAACGGCACAAAAGCGCCGGGCAGCGGCCAGCGCGACATGGCCGGTGCCGGTCGCCACGTCGAGCACGGTCGAGCCGGGCCGCAGGTCGGCTGCCTCGCACAGGGCATCGGCCAGCGGGACGGTGATCCACGCGACCTTCCCGTAGTCACCGCTGCTCCAGGTCTTCTGCTGCCGCGTCTTCACCTCTTCGAGCGATAGGGCGGTTGTCATCAAAGGCTCCTTTTCTGCATAACGAGCTGTGCCCGCGGCAGTTGGGACACCGGCGCGGTCGCAGCGCCGACAACGCCGCGGGCATTCAGGTCAGCAACGCTAAGATCGCCAGCGTTCGCAAAGCGTTCGGGACATCCGCTCGCGTCAGATGACCGGCGGAACGGCGGCCAGCGCTGAGCCGCGGGCCACCGCCGAGCCCGGTGACCGCCCAGCCGGGGCGACGACTGACCGAGGAGAGAGCCGATGCCGACCCAATCGTCGGACGCAGACGCCCGGGTCTGGTTTCTGACCGGCAGCCAGGCCCTCTACGGGGAGGAGACACTGCGCCAGGTGGCGGAGCAGTCCCAGCGGATCGTGGACACACTTGCCGCCCGGCTCTCGGTTCCCCTCGTCTGGCGGCCGGTGCTGACCACGGCCGACGCGATCCGCCGCGCCTGCCTGGACGCGACCTCCTCCGACGAGTGCGTCGGCGTCGTCGCCTGGATGCACACGTTCTCGCCCGCCAAGATGTGGATCGGCGGCCTCGAGGCTCTGCGCAAGCCGTTGCTGCACCTGCACACCCAGGCCAACGTCTCGCTGCCCTGGTCCGAGATCGACATGGACTTCATGAACCTCAACCAGGCGGCGCACGGGGACCGGGAGTTCGGCTACATCCAGAGCCGTCTCGGCGTCGCACGCAAGATCGTGGCCGGCCACGTGAGCGACCCGGTCGTGGCCGGACGGGTGGAGACGTGGGTGCGCGCGGCGCTCGGCTGGCGTGCCGCACAGTCCCTGCGCATGGCCCGGTTCGGCGACAACATGCGCAACGTGGCCGTCACCGAGGGAGACAAGGTCGAGGCCGAGCGCGTGTTCGGCTTCTCCGTGAACACATGGGGCGTCAACGACCTCGTGGCCGCCGTCGGCGCCGTCCCCGCGGGGGACGCCGACGCGCTGGCGGCCCGGTATGACGAGGCCTACGATGTCGTCCCCGAGCTCGGCCCGGGCGGGGAGCGGCGCGAGTCACTGCGCTACGCGGCCCGGCAGGAGCTGGGCCTGCGCTCATTCCTCCGCGACGGCGATTTCACCGCGTTCACGACCAACTTCGAAGACCTCGGCGGCCTGCGCCAGCTGCCCGGGCTCGCCGTCCAGCGCCTGATGGCCGACGGCTACGGATTCGGCGCCGAGGGCGACTGGAAGACCGCGGCCCTGCTGCGTGTGCTCAAGGTGATGTCCGCGGGCCGGGAGGGCGGGACCTCCTTCATGGAGGACTACACCTACCATCTCGGCCCCGGCGAGCCGAAAATTCTCGGCGCGCACATGCTCGAGATCTGCCCCACCATCGCCGCCGGCCGTCCCAGCTGCGAGATCCACCCGTTGGCGATCGGCAACCGCGAGGACCCGGTCCGCCTCGTGTTCACCGCCGCCCCCGGCCCCGGCCTGGTGGTGGGCCTCTCCGATGTCGGCGACCGTCTTCGCCTGACCGCGAACGTGATCGAGATCGTCGAGCCGGACGAGCCGCTGCCCCGGCTGCCCGTAGCCCGGGCCGTCTGGAAGCCCGAACCCGACCTGGCCACCTCCACCGAAAGCTGGCTGCTCGCCGGCGCTCCGCACCACACCGTCCTGAGCACCGCCGTCGGCCTGGAAGCCCTCGAGGACTTCGCCCGCATCGCGGAGACCGAGCTGCTCCTCATCGACGCCGACACGGACCGAAGCCAGTTCGCCAGGGAGCTCCACTGGAACCAGGCCTACTACCGGCTCGCCCGGGGACTGTGACCCTCGCCCGCGCGACACCGATCCGGGGCGCGCGTGCCTCAGCTGTGCTTGGTGGCTTGCGCATACTGGGCTGGGGTCTTGCCGAGGCGGCGCCGGAAGTGACGGTTTAGGTGGCTCTGGTCCGCGAACCCGGCCAGGCCGGCAACGTCGGTGGCGCGTTCGCCACGTTCCAGGAGCCGCCGGGCGAGGTTGACCCGTAGCGCCACCTGATACGTGTGCGGCGGGACCCCGATGGCGGCCGTAAACCGGCGAACGAGCTGGTACTTGCTCGCGCCCGCGGCGGCCGCCAGCTCAGTCAGCGAGACATTCCTGGTGATGTCGTCATGCAGGTACTCGACGGCTGTGCGCACGGCCGGGTCGGCACGCATCGCCCGGGCCGGGCCGAGCTTGGCGTCCGGTGATGACGCCGCCAGTTCGGCGAGGAACGACAGCACCGCGCACTGCCTTTCCAGCGCCGAGGCCTTGCGCTCCATGCCGCGGTGCAGGGCAGCGAAACGCTGGGCAAGGAGGCCATCACCGATGACGGGAGTGGGGAAGGCCAGGCCGGACAGCGGGCTGTCCTGTCCAGCAGGCGCGGCGCCCGGACCGGCTAGTTCGATGACGAGCAGGCGCCCGGCCCAGGGCCCTCCTTCAGCAGGCGATCCCGCATGGGGAACGGACGGGTCCAGCACGACCAGCTGCCCGGGCCGCACCAGCCGGGTAGACCGGCCGCGGTGCAGGTAGTACGACCGGCCGCCCGCGACGCTGATGATGTATTCGCCGACAGGGTCGGCCCGATAGCTCGTGGTCACCCCGCGCATCCACAGGAACTGGCCATCCTCGGGCACTCGCCACGCCCGGACCAGGTCCACCTCCGTGCCCGGGCCAGGCAGCCGCAAGGACGTACAAGCGCCGGAACCGGAGCGGTCCCTAGGGTAGCTGTCTATGATCACGACACATATCATTGTCGCCGGCGCAGCCCGCGCCGCACAGTGGTACAGCACCGTGCTCGGCGCGGAGGAGAGGAGCCGGATCACTCTTCCCGACGGCCGGCTGATCCACCTCGAGCTCTGGTTCGGCCCCTCGGCGATGATGGTTGCCGATGAGTTCCCGGAGCAAGGAGCGCTGTCGCCGGCCACGACCGGCTGCACGTCGGCGGTCCTCTACCTGCAGACCAGCGACGTCGACGCTGTCTGGGCCCGGGCCGTGGAAGGCGGGGCGAGCGTTGCACGCCCGCTCGCGGACACTTTCTGGGGCGAGCGGGAGGGCCAGATCGTGGACCCGTTCGGGCACCGGTGGGGTCTGTCCCAGCATGTGCGTGACGTTCCGCTTGATGAGATGAGCCGGACCGCGGCGGAGGTCTTCGGCGGCAGCCCCGGCGCCTAGGAGACGCGCCATTGTGCGGTGTTGCCGGGGAACACCGTGTTGCCGTACAGGATCTTGGTGACCTTCTGGCCGTTCGGCACCTGGAAGGTCACGCATCCGGTCTTGGACGCGCCGCTGGCCAGCTTGATCTGCCCGTTGTCGAAGTTGCCACAGCCGGCGATGGGGTTGTAGTCGGCGTGCCTTGTCTTGCCGCTCGACAGGACGATCGTCGTTTCGTTGTTGGCGTTGTTCTGGTAGCTGGTTGCCGCCTTGTTTCGCACGCGCAGCTTCACGCCGACGAAATGCTTGCCCGACGCCGGGTTGCTGTACTGGTTGGCGCCGCTGGCCGGGTCGATCACCTTCTCGACGGTGACATCTAGCTTGGTGCCGCTGCTGTCGCTCACGCCGAGGGTCGCTCCCACGTGGGCGGAGGGGGAACGCGAGAATGCCCGGAAGCCGTGGGCCTTGCCGGGCTGTGGCTGCGACGAGGAGCACGCGGCCAGCGCCAGCGCGGCGGCGGCGATCGCCGCGCCCGGGCCGAGTACGCGGAGCGTCGTTCTGCTGCGATAAGAGGTGGCGTGCCGCATCATCGGCCCCCTTCGGAGTGCGGCCCCGCGGGCCGGTGTCCGTCAAGAAGCTGATCCAGGGAGGTTTGGCTGGGAGGATGCTCCGCCGGGCGGTGCCCGGCCGGCGTCACCGTGGGTGACGCTCCTGCTGGCACCCGCACGGGTACCTTGTCCTGTTCCTGAGGCAAGCCCTGGCCCTCGATGTCGATGTGCGGAACTACTCTGGCGAGCCATCGCGGCAGCGCCCAGGTCCGGCGGCCGAACAGCACCAGCAACGCCGGCGCGAGCAGCAGCACCATGGTGGCCGCGAGCAGCACCGCGACCGACAGGCCGACGCCGAACTGCTTGACGGTGGGGTCGGCGTTGAGGATGAAGCTCGCGAACACCGCGATCATGATGGTGGCCGCCGCGGCGATCACCTTCGCCGACGCGGCGACCCCGGAGCGCACGGCCTGCCTGGGCTCCTCCCCGGCGGTGTGGTGCTGCGCGATCTGGCTGACGAGGAAGACCTCGTAGTCCATCGACAGCCCGAACAGCGCCGCGAACATCATCAGCGGCACATAACTGGCGATGGGCACGGTGCCGTAGGGGCTCGGCAAGCCGATCAGGTTCAGCCCCCAGCCCCACTGGAAGGCCGCGGTCAGCACGCCGAAAGCGGCGCCCACGCACAGCAGGTTGGTGATGGCAGCCTGCAGCGGGATGAGCAGCGACCGGAAGGCGATCATGAGCAGCAGGTAGCTCAGCGCGAGCACGACGGCGATGACCAGGAACAGCCGGGAGGTGATCTTGCTGGCGAGGTCCACGTTGCCGGCCGTGACCCCGCCGACGTAAGCCACGATGCCGGGCTGGGCGGGGCCCCGGGCCGCGGCTGGGCTGGCCGCGGTGGGCGCCTGCCGGACCACGGACGTGGTGGTGACGCCGGCGGTGCGCGTCGCGGGCGGGATGACCGAGGTGCGCAGGAGCGTGACCAGGTCGGCGGTAGCAGGGGCGGCGGGCCGGGTCGTGGGGATCACGCTGAAGGTGGCCGCGTCTCCCTTCTTGTTGATGTTGGGGGGCGACACCTTGAGCACGCCCGGCGGCGGGATGAGCGCATTCTCGAGCCTGACCAGGCGCGGGTCGGTGCCGCGGGCGTCGCCTCCGGCGTAGGTGACCTCGTCGGTGAGCTGCTGCTGCAGGGCGAGTGCCTGCTTCTGCTCGTTCTTGGCCTGCTGCTGCCGGGCCTTGAGGCTGTTCGCCTGGGCCTGCAGCGCGTTCGCCTGCTGCTGCAGCGACGCGCCCTCGCCAGCCAGCGCGTTCGCCTGCTGCTGCAGCGACGCGCCCTCGGCGCCCAGCGCGTTCGCCTGCTGCTGCAGCGCAGCGCCCTGGGCAGCCAGCTTGTTCGCCTGCTGCTGCAGCGCCGCGCCCTGGGCGGCCAGCCTCGCCGCCTGCTGGGTCAGCGCGGCTGCCTCGTTGCGGAGCCGCTGGGCCTGGTGCGCCAGCTGGACAGCCTGCGCCTTCAGGTTCTGCAGCGCGGCCTTGTTGGCCGCTAGCGCCGAGCGTGTGGACGCCTCCCGCGCCTTCGCCGCCGTCAGCAGCTGCTGAAGCCGGGGGCAGGGCGGCTGATCCGGGTGGTCGGCACAATCGTTCGCCGCGAGCGAAGCCTCAATTCGCTGCTCGGCGGCGAGAATCGCCCTCAGCCTGGCGGTCAGGCGAGCCCGCTCAGCCAGATTCGCCCTGATCTCCGCGGCGAGGGCGGTGCGCTCCTGTCGCAGGTGCGCTCGCTCGGCGGCCAGCGTGGCCTTCTGCTGCTTCAGGGCCGCTTGCTCCCGGAGAAGCTTGGCCTGCTGCTGCCGCAGAGCCGCCTCCTGTGCCAGCAACCGGCTCTCCGCCTGGATGAGCTGCTGCTTTTGCGCAAGCAGCTGCGCCTGCTGCTGGGTCAGCTGCCCTTTTTGTGCTTCCAGCTGCGCCTGCTGCTGCTCGAGCGACGCCTGCTGGGATTTCAGCGAGTTCGACTCTGCGGTCAGCGTCTTCTGCTTGTTCTGCAGGTCCGTCTGCAGCGCCTTCGCCTGGTTGTACTGAGACTGGTACTGCTGACTCTCCTTCGCCGGCGGCGAGAGCGTCGTGGCGACGAGCAGCGGGCCGTTGTAGCCGGGCCCGAACGCCTGCGACAGCAGGTCGAAGGCCTGGCGCTCGGTCGTGCCCTTGGGTGTCACGCCGATGTCCTCCTGGCCAAGGCGCAGCGAGAACAGCGGGATGATCAGGGGCACCAGGATCGCGACCGCGGCCAGGCCGCAGGCCCATGGGTGCCGGGTCACGACCCCCGCCCAGCGGCTCCAGAGGCCAGTTCCGTGCGCCCCTTTCTTGGGGCGGAGAACGGCGGGCAGCTTGGCGCCGAAGACGTGCGTCCCCAGGAGCGAGATGACCGCCGGAAGCAGCGAGAGGGCGGCGAGCACGGCCATGAGCACGGCGATCGCGGTGACGTAGCCCAGCGCCGACACCAGCGGGATGCCCGCGACCACCAGCGACACCAGCGCGATGATGACGGTGCTGCCGGCGAACACGATGGCGCTGCCCGCCGTCGCGACGGCGCGGGCGATCGACTCGCGGTGCTCCACTCCGCGCGCCAGATTCTCGCGGTACTTGTTGACCGTGAACAGCGAGTAGTCGATACCGACTCCAAGGCCGATCATGATGGCCAGCGTGGGCCCGACCGTCGGGACCGTGAACACGTGAGTGAGCAGGCCGATGATGCCAAGCGAAGTGACCAGGCCGAGGACGGCGGTCAGGATCGGCAGGCCCATCGCGATGAGGCTGCCGAACGTGAGCGCAAGGATGACCATCGCGGTGAGCAGGCCCACCGCCTCGCTGCTCTCCGTCGGCGAGGGGGAAAGGGCGCTGCCGATGGTTCCCCCGGCCGCGACCTCGATGCCCCGCTTCTGGGCCGGCGCGGTGGCATCAAAGATGCGCCGGGCGAGGTCCTCGGTTACCTGGCCGTTGCTGATCTTCAGCAGCACGGGGGTGAAGGCGGTGCGGCCGTCCGTGCTCACCAGCGCCGAGGAGGAGTTGCCGAACGGGTTGGTGGCGGAGTAGACGTCGGGCGCCTTGAGCAGCGCCTTGTAGGAGGACTCGACCGCGTCCTTGTTGCCCTTGTCGGTGATCTTGCCCTTGCTGACGTGGAAGACGATCGGGTTGGAGCCGTTCTGCTGGGGCGGGAACTTGGCGGCGAGCAGATCGGACGCCTGCTGGCTCTGGGTGCCCGGCAAGGTCTGGTCGTTGGTGGTCATGCTGCCGACCTGCGCCACCACGACCTGCACGCCGATCGCGAGCACGAGCCAGGCCAGCAGAACGCGCAGCGGATGCGCGGCGCAGTAATGACCGATCCGGTACAGGGCGCGGGCCACGATCCCCCCCTTCATGCCCCGGACGCCATGGCTGCATCGGCGCAGCCTGGAACGCGGTGGCGATCAAGCAGCCACGGCCGTCAGAGCACGCCTATGCGGCGATCCGCAGATTGACCCGCAAACAGCGCCACGGCGCCGCAATAGAGCCAACGTGAACTCACCCGAGAGACGGTGACGAACAGGCTTGCATGGCGCTCCCCCGTGCTGGCTCAATCGTCCAGCCCAGGCTTGCCCGCCGGGTGATCCGCTGTCAACCCGCCGGCGCAGACCGGAGGTCAGTGAGGCGCGCTCTGCAGTTGGCCGCAACGTCAGCGCGCCCTACTCCGGCAGCAGCGCGTCACCGTACCGGTGGACCTAACCTGCGGCGTGATCGGCGCTCAGGGGAAGACCGGCGACATCCGGCGCCAGCGCGACAGGCCGCACCCATTCTGCGTATAGGTCGCATCGACCAGGTGGCCGAACCAGGTGCCCCGTATGGTCGCGGTCGGCGAGGCCGGGGGCGGCGGGCACATCATGCTCGGGTCGGCGGGAGCGAACGGGTTCTTCGCGCGTTCCAGGACGCGGCAGGCCGCGCGGGCATGCGGGTGAGTTCCGCCGGCTGGATCGCAGGTCAGGGTCCAGCGCTGCGGCTTGGCACCCGGGTGCCTGGTTACCTCGATGACCAGCCGGGCAGCGGCGGAAGCCGCGCCGACCGAGGCGTGCCCGGCCGCGTCGACGTTCGCCTGGCCGGAAGCAGGCACGCTCCCGCATGCTGTGGCCGCCGACACGCACAGCAGCGCGACCAGCAGGTACCACGCGCATGACCGCGCAGGGAGAATACCTGTCGTCATGCCGATTGGACGCGCCCGGCGAGCGGGCGGTTCCAGCTGCCGGAACCCTGCCGGCTGCGGAGGATCCGGCGTCCCTGGGGGCGCCCTGCCGTCTGGCGGTGCGCCCCCAGGAACCTGGTGTTACCTGGATTCGACGTCGGTGAAGATGTCCGTCTCACCGATGCCGGTACGGGCGATCGCGTTGTTCCGCCCGTCTGTCCACACCGGGTAGACGTTGGTGCTGCTCACCGCGATGCCGTTGTAGTCCCCGATGAACGCCCCGCTGCTGAAGAACCCCTGGTTGGGATTCCAGGAGCGGGTGCTGATCCGGCGGCTGGTCCAGGTGACGCCGCCATTGGGCGATCGCGCCTCCCAGGTGTTGATGCGGACGTTCCCGGGGGCGAGCCGACGGTCGAACCAGATCGCGTACAGATGCCCGTTGGCGGCCGACGCGACCCACGGGAAGAACTGATCATTGCGGGCGGGGTTGCCTGATGCGTTGACCGACAGGAAGTGCGCGTTGGACCAGGTTTGCCCGCCATTAGTGGACCGCTGGTAGGAGATGTCCGCCTTGGACACCGGCCGGTTGATGTTGTTCTGGTACAGAATCGTCAGCGACCCGTTTTTCGGGTCGTAGGCGATCGAGGGGGTGTTGGGTGCCCGGAAATTCGTGGGCGGGATGGTGTCGTCCCTGGCGGCGTCGAGGAAGTCCATGTACTGGCCGGGCTTGTCGATCTGGACGGCCTGCGGCAGGAAGGACTGGCCCCCGTTGGTGGACCGCTGGAACAGGATGTGCGGGTCGAACGAGTCGTTGCAGTCCTCGTTCATGAAGGCCACGTCGAGGGCGCCGTTCTTTTCGACCTGCGGTGTGAAGAACTGGTTCGCCGAGGAGCCGGTGCCGTCGCCGCCGGGGTTATCGGGCTGGATGGCGGTGTGCTGGAAAGTCGTCAGCACCGGGTTCGCCATGTTCACCGAGTCGGTGTAAGAGAGCTGCAGCGGGCAGTAATCGGAGAACCCGCTGGGCAGCAGGTGGAACTTCGTATAGCCGACGTAGAGGCGGCCATAATGCGGGCTCGTCGGGGTGTTGTCGACCGCTATGTAATCCTTGTCATTGAAGATCGACGTGTCGACGGTGCCGGTGCTGTAGTCGAAGTTGGTCGCCGCCCGCGCGGCCTGCCGCCCGGGCGTCCAGGTGCGGCCGTTGTCACGCGAGACGTAGACCTGCACCTCGGAGAACGGCTGGGCCCGGAAGAAGCACAGCTGGCCCATGTAGAACACGTGGTCGCGCCGGCTGTAGGCCACCGACGGGTCGCCGCCGGAGCAGGTGTCACCCGTACCGCCGAAGAACGGCGTCACCCGAGTCGTCTTCCAATGCCGGCCCCCGTCGGCGGTGCGCATGACGACGTTCCCACCGCTGACATAGTCGTTAGCGGCCGCTACCGCGACCTTCGGGTTGGCCAGGCTGACCCGCGACCGCCGTCTCGTTCTGCGGCAGAGGCGGGTTGGAATCGGTATTCATCTGGACGTTCGGCCCGAAAGAAACCGACGCCGACGGGCCGGATATCGCGCGCCTCGCCGCCCGGGCGGCGATCGCCTGCGTGGAGACCATGGCCCGGACACCATTCGAGATACCACCCGGATAACGGTCAATGTGCAAGATCCAGCGTGGCGTGCTGGCGGGCGCAGCCGCCAGGCTCGGCGCGGTCGCCAAAGTTGCCGCTAGCGTGGAGCCAGCCACCAGCAACACCGTGGCCAGTCTTCTCACCTCGTGCACCTCCCTTGTGACGGTTGAGTTTCGAGCCAGACCCGTCAGCCCTTGATAACCCTGTGTCACAGTTGTGAGGCAATGCGGGTCTCGGCGCGGTGCCAACAGGTAGAAGACGCCCAAAACGGATCGGTGGTTTACCTGGGTATCCCAAATCCGCACGGCAGTCCGCCGGGTGATCCGCTGTCAACTCGCGACAACCGCCGCCGGGCCGCCGGGTAACTCGGTACAGGCATCCACGAGAGCCCCTGACCGCCGCCGGGGGGCGGCATGACCTGCGGTTCAGAATCCCTGCGGCGAGTTCATCGATCTTGGTTGCGGCGCCCAACCCGCCGCCCCCGGCGAACGCCACAACGAGGATCGCCGGGCCGCAGCACTGGTGTGGCACCAACGGCATCACCTGTGCCGAGCCGGCGCTCATGTGGAGTGAGCTGACCGGTTTT
>Ga0307308_10001142_pt1 | contig 10495 bp, 8 predicted proteins | sample ER_DNA_195_FD_194501 | JGI IMG/M metagenome (GOLD analysis project Ga0307308, IMG submission 194501) | Bulk soil microbial communities from the East River watershed near Crested Butte, Colorado, United States - ER_DNA_195 | ecosystem: Environmental > Terrestrial > Soil > Floodplain | place: USA...
CAGCACCAGCCCGGCGGTGGCGAACGGCCGCGGGCCGTACCGGTCGGACAGGGTGCCCGAGATCGGCCCGGCGATGAGGAACCCCGCGGTGAGCGGAAGCATGTAGATCCCGGCCCACAGCGGGGTGACCGCGAAGTCGTAGCCGTGCAGCGGCAGCCAGATGCCGGCCAGCCAGATGACCAGCATGAACTGCAGCCCGCCGCGGGCGATCGAGCCGAGCAGGCTGGCCAGGTTGCCGGCCGCGAACGCCCGGACCTTGAACAGGCTCATCTGGAACATCGGCTCGGCGATCTTGGTCTCGACGACGCAGAACACCACGAGCACTGCGGCCCCGCCGACCAGCCCGGTGATGATCCACGGGTTGGTCCACCCGGTCGGGTGCCCGCCGTACGGCTGGATCCCGTAGGTGATCGCGACGAGCAGCGCGCCCAGTCCGACCACGAACAGGACGTTCCCGATCCAGTCGATCCTGGCCCGTCTGGTGGTGGAGATCTCCCGCAGGGACTTGTACGCCCACACCGTGCCGAACAGCCCGAACGGCACGTTCACCCAGAACACCAGGCGCCAGTCCCAGGCGGCCAGCAGGCCGCCGAGCAGCAGCCCGACGAACTGCCCGGAGATCCCGGCGATCTGGTTAACACCCAGCGCCATGCCGCGCTTGTTAGCCGGGAACGCGTCGGTCAAGATCGCGGCCGAGTTCGCCATCAGCATCGCCCCGCCGAACGCCTGCACGAAGCGCCAGCCGATCAGCCACATCGCCCCGTCGGCGCCGGTCAGCGGGTCGAGCGAGAGCGCGATCGAGGCCAGCGTGAAGACGACGAAGCCCAGGTTGTAGATCTTCACCCGGCCGTACATGTCGCCGAGCCGGCCCAGCGTCACCACGCACACCGACTGGACCAGCAGGTAGCCGATGATCATCCAGAGCAGGTAGCTGATGTTGCCCGGGTCGAGCGGGTTCAGGCCGATGCCGCGGAAGATGGCCGGCATCGCGATGATCACGATCGAGGCGTCGATCGTGGCCATCGTCATGCTCAGCGTGGTGTTGGACAGGGCGATCCACTTATACCGGTCCGGCCGCCCGCCGATAGCCGTGGCTGAACCGTTCACGTGTCCCGAGTCAACGCTTTGCCGCACGTTAACCCAGTCTAGCCTCAGACACTTGCTTGATGGCAACTATTGATCTGGGTAGCTTCAGGCGACGATCTCGTCGTCACCCGGGGTGGCCGGGCTGGCCGGGGTCGGCGTGTTTTCCAGGATGTAGTAGACGGCGACGAGCGCGATCAGCACGAACGCGGCCACGGCGTTGAACAGGGCCACGACGACGGCGACCACGTAGACCAGGCCGCCACCGACGAACCTGGCCCGGGCGGCCCAATGCCGCTCTTTCGGCAGCGGCTGATCGACGCGCTGGCCGTGCAGTGTCCACTCGAAGATCACGGCGAAGCCGATCGACATGCCGAGGAACACCGCCGCGTACAGCATCATCGCGAGCCGCGCGTCCCAGCTGTTTTCCGGGAAGTAGCTCGCCTCGGTGCCCGTAGCCCACGGGATCAGCACGACAAACAGCAGCAGCACCAGGTTGAGGAACAGCAGCATCCGGTCGACCTTCGTGATCGACCTGACCAGGACATGATGGTTGACCCAGACGATGCCGATCATGAAGAAGCTGATCAGGTAGGCCAGGAAGGCAGGCCACTTCTCGTTCAGCTGCTCAACCAGGGAACCGTGCCCGTTCCCCGGCAAGGTCAGGTCGAGCGCGAGCAGCGTGATGGCCACGGCGAAGACGCCGTCGCTGAACGCCTCGAGCCTGGACCGGTCCATCAGCCTCCCAATCTTCAGCTGGCCGCGGGCTTGGGATCGACCTTGGCCAGGATCTGGTCCACGCAGTCCTGGATATGGCGCTGGCGGCCCGGCATGTCCTTGCTGGCGAAGTTGTCCAGGATGGCCAGCACCCGGTCCTGGCCGTTCAGGATGTCGAGCTGCTGCCTGGCCATCTCGTGCAGGGCGATCAGGGTCTCGTGATCGGCGATGGCCCGGCGGTCACTGGCAGCCTGGGCCCGGTTGGCGCTGACCTGCAGCGAGATCATGATCGATAGCTGCGGCAGGTTCAAGATGGTGAGCAGCAGCGGCCACGGCGTCTTGTCGAACCCGACGATGTTGCCGAGGAAGAGCCAGAGCACGATGCCCGTAGTGATGCCGATGAACACGTACATCGAGCCGCAGAACTTGTTCACTACGTCCGCGATCCGGTCCAGCAGGCTGGTCCCGCGGACGTGCTGGGACAGCACCAGCCTGGGCTTATGCTCCTCCGGGTTCCGCCGGATCGCCACGGCGCGATCCCTGACGTGCGCCGTGGCCTCCTCGATGGCGCGCAGCGCGGCACCGTCCGTTTCCGGGCGCGCAAGCCGGGGTGATTCGGTGACCTGGCTATCAGCAGGCGCGATGGTTTCCGTCATCATGATCCTCCGTGCTGGCAGGCGCCGATGGCCCGCCGTGGCCAGCAAAAGTAACGACTGCCACAACCTAGCGCTCTTTCCTGGGAACCGGCGCGCTGGTCCGCCGCGGCATCAAGGTGCCGATGTGAAGGGCATACCGGGCGGTAACGGACGGTGCCGATTGGGGTGGGGCCGGACGTAATACCCTGGGCAAGTGGCGGAGGGAATCAGCTCGCGGAGGGCCAGGAGTGCGGCGGTACCCGCAGGCCAGGGGCCAGACGATGAGCTGGTCCCGGTGGGATTCCAGCTGCGCCCCGACCCGGGGACGCGCACGCTGGCCGGCGGGACGGTGATCACGGGCGGTTACCCCGTCCGGGTGCTGCGGCTCAGCCCGGCCGGGGCCCGGCACGTGGCCGGCTGGTGGGACGGCGTCCCGGTGCCGGGCAACGCGAAGGCCCGCGCGCTGGCCCGCCGCCTGCTCGACACCGGGATCGCGCATCCCAGGCTGGATAGAGGGCAGGCCGAACGGCCGGAGGTGACGGTGGTCATCCCGGTCCGCGACCGGCACGCGGAACTAGCCCGCTGCCTGGCCGGGCTGCCGGGCACGCCACGGGTCGTCGTGGTGGACGACGGCTCGGCCGACCCGGCTGCGATCCAGAGCGTGGCGGCCGCGGCCGGGTCCAGCGTGGTGCGGCGGCCGGTCAACGGCGGGCCCGCGGCGGCCAGGAACACGGGCCTGGCGGCGGCGCAGACGCCGCTGGTGGCCTTCCTCGATTCCGACTGCGTGCCCGGCGCCGGCTGGCTGGACGCGCTGCTGCCGCACTTCGCCGATCCCGCGGTGGGCGCGGTCGCCCCGCGCATCGTGCCGCACGAGGCCGGGCGCACCTGGCTGGCCCGGTACGAGGGGGCAAGCTCCACCCTGGACATGGGGCGGCGGCCCAGCATCGTCCGGCCGGGATCACGGGTGCCGTACGTCCCTGGCGCCGCCCTGCTCGTCCGCAGGGAGGCCGCCGGGACCGGTTTCGCCGAGGACATGCAGGTGGGGGAGGACGTCGACTTCGTCTGGCGGCTCGCCGCGTCGGGCTGGCGGGTGCGCTACGAGCCCGCGGCCACCATGGGTCACCAGCACCGGGTGCGGCTGCGCGAGTGGTTCTCCCGGCGGAAGGACTACGGGACCTCCGCGGCCATGCTGGAACTCCGGCACCCGGGCGCGGTCCGGCCGCTCTACGCGTCGGCGTGGACCGCGGCGGCCTGGCTGGCGGTGGCCGTCGGCCATCCGGAAGCCGGCGTCGTGGTCACCGGCACCGGTACCGCCCTGCTGGCCCGGCGGCTGGCCCGGGTCACCGGCGAGGGCTGGCCCGTCCCGGCCGGATCGGCCGCGTGGCGGCTGGCCGTCGCCCAGGCGGGCGGCGGGACGCTCGCCGCGGCCCGCCCGCTGGGCAGCGCGATCTGTCGGACCTGGTGGCCGCTGGCGCTGCCGGCCGCGATCGCGGTGCGCCGGCTGCGGCTGCCGCTGGCCGCGCTGGTGCTGGCGCCGCCGCTGCTGGACTGGCTCGACCGCAGGCCGCCGCTCGACCCGGCGCGGTACGTGGCCGCCCGGTTGCTCGACGACGCCGGGTACAGCGTGGGGGTGTGGCAGGGGTGCGTGGAGCGCAGGACCGTTCGGCCCCTACTGCCGGTGCTGCGCGGGCGTGACCGTCACTTATGCGCCGTCATTTATGCAGGCCCCGGCTGAACTCGGCGGGCACGATGACGTCGTCCGGGGACAGCTCGCCGATGGAGGACCGGCCGAGCGCGAGCAGCGTCGAGTCGATGCCGCCGCGGAGCACGTCGAAGACGTTCTTGACGCCGGCCGAGCCGTTCGCGGCCAGCCCCCACAGGTAGGCGCGGCCGATCATGACCGCCCGCGCGCCCAGCGCGAGCGCCTTGACCACGTCGCTGCCGCGCCGGATCCCGCCGTCGAGCAGCACCTCGATCTGCCCGCCCACGGCGTCGGCCACGCCCGGCAGCGCCCGGATCGAGGCTGGGGTGCCGTCCAGGTTGTTGCCGCCGTGGTTGGACACCGAGATCGCGGTCGCCCCGATGTCAACGGCGCGGCGTGCGTCGTCGGGTCGCATGACGCCCTTGACCATGAACGGGCCACCCCACTGCTCGCGTAGCCAGGCGATGTCGTCCCAGGTCGGCGGCGGAGTCTGCATCCACTCGCCGTACACGCCGAAGAACGTGGGCGCCGGCTCGCCCGGGGCGGCCATGTTGGGCACGGTGAGGTCGGGCAGGCCGCCGTGCCGGAGCCAGTCGCGGACGTAGGCGGGCCGCACGATGCCCTCGGGCGCGAAGCGCACTACGGCCCGCAGGTCCATCTTCTCCGGTATCGCCGGGCTGCCCCAGTCCCGGCCATTGGAGAACGACCAGTCCAGGGTCACGATCAGGCCCTTGGCCCCGGCCTGCCGGGCCCGTTCGGCGCGCTGGGTGATCTGGTCCCTGGTACCCGACCAGTAGGTCTGGAAGAACAGCTTCGGGTTGGCCTGCGCCACGGTCTCCACCGGCATGCTGCCGAACGAGCTCAGGCCCATCGCCGTGCCCGCCTCGGCCGTGCCCCGGGCCACGCCCGCCTCGCCCTCGGGGTGCACGGCCTGTACGCCGGTAGGGGACGCGATCACCGGCAGCGCGATTTCCTGTCCGAGCACCGACGTGGCCAGGTCCCGGGCGGCGGGCAGGTTCGCGATCCGCGGCGGGGCGAACCGCAACTCGCCGAATGCCGCCAGGTTGTCCTGCAGCGTGACGCCCTTCTCGGCCCCGGCGACCAGCGCCATGTACACCGACCTCGGCAGCCGCCGCCTCGCCCGCCTGCGCGCCTCCTCGACCGTCTCGAACCACTCGCGTGTGCTAGCCATGGTCTCCCTCGCGCGCCGAACTCATAGCCTGACCGTCTATTTTGGCACTCAGTGACGTAACTATCCAGTCACCCTACCCCGTAGTATCCACGTTCATGTCTGCCGAGGGCAGTGGGCTCGTGCCCGGCGATCACCCCGACCGGATCAGGTGGAACGCGAAATGGGCGGCCGGGTCCGCGCCGTCCTTCATGCCTCACCCGCTGGCCGTGCGGGCACTAGCCCTGGACCTGCCCGACGGTCCGGTGGCCGACCTGGCCTGCGGTCCCTCGGGCGCGGCGCTGCTGGCCGCGGCGCAGGGGCGCCGGGTCACCGCGGTGGACGTCTCCGAGGTCGGGCTCGGACTGCTCGGCGCCGAGGCCAGGCGGCGCGGGCTCGGCCACCTGATCACGCTGGTCCATGCCGACCTGTCCACCTGGGCCCCGGAGTCGCGGTCACACGCCCTGGTGCTCTGCATTGGCTTCTGGGACACGGCAGTCTTCCGCGCGGCGGCCGCCGCGGTGGCGGACGGCGGCCTGCTGGCCTGGGAGGCCCTTACCGCCGACGCGCGCCAGAAGCATCCCGGTCTACCGCCGGAGTTCTGCGTCGGCCCAGGTGAGCCCGCCTCGCTTCTGCCTGCGGACTTCACCGTCATCGACCAGGGCGATGTTCCCCACCGCGCCCGCCGCCGCCTCCTAGCCCGCCGGCTCAGCCATATCCCCGCCCATGGCCCCGATTCTCCCGCATCTCCGGACAAACCACAGCCACTGTCAGTGAAATGGGTGGGGGAGGGCGCTGCTCCTTCCGCCGGACCCGGGCGATGACCCATGGTCGCTGATCGGCCGCCGAGATACGATATCTCCCTCGGCAAGCGACGCGGAGTGATGGACATGAGCGCGGACGAATACCCCGTCTGGAAAAAGGGTGCGGAGGAATACCCGGCTCCGCTTCGGGTGGTCGGGCCTGGCGCGGTGTTCGTGGAGCACCGGCTGAGGAGCCCGCAGGTAGCGGAATCGGCCTACATCGCGCCGACGGCGGTGGTCGCCGGCGACGTTACCGTCGGTCCGCACAGCCGGGTGCTGTTCGGCGCCGTGATCACCGCCGAGGGCGGCTCGGTGGAGATCGGGGCGAACTGCGTGATCATGGAGAACGCCGTCATCCGGGGCGTGCCGAACCAGGACATGCGCATCGGTGACAACGTGCTGGTCGGCCCGCACACCCACTTGACCGGGTGCGTGATCGAGGGAGACACCCGGATCGCGACCGGCGCCGTGGTATTCAACGGCGCCCGCATCGAAACCGGCGCGGAGGTGGAGTTCCACGCGGTGGTCTACGTCAATACCGTCGTCCCCGCGGGGATGGCGGTCCCGATGGGCTGGTTCGCGGGCGGAGAGCCCGCCGAACTCGTGCCGCCGGATGACTGGGACCGTATCCGCGCCATCATGGGCCCGCTGGACTACCCGGGCACGGTCTTCGGCGTGGGAGCCCGCGAGGCCCCGATGCCGGACGTGGCCCGTCGCTACGCCCGGGGACTAGCCCTGCACCACAATGATCACATTATCCCCGATTATGGCCATACACCCTCCCGCGAAGGCTGACCTGCGGCGCTAGCGGCCTGCCGCTGTTGCGCCCACTGGGTGATGTCGCGGCGCTCGATGGCGGCGGCCATGAGGTCGGGAAAGGCGTCCGGGGTGCAGGCGAACGCGGTCACCCCGAGCCCGGCCAGCGCGGCGGCGTTGTCGTGGTCGTAGCCGGGGGCGCCGTCGTCGGACAGCGCCAGCAGGACGATCACCTGCGCGCCCGCGGCGGTCATGTCCGCGATCCGGCGCAGCATCTGGTCCCGGTTGCCGCCCTCGAACAGGTCGCTGATCAGGACGAAGATCGAGGCGGCCGGGCGGGTGATGAGCCGCTGGCAATAAGCCACAGCCTGGTTGATGTCGGTGCCGCCGCCGAGCTGGGTGCCGAACAGCACGTCGACCGGGTCGCTGAGCTGGCCGGTCAGGTCCGCGACCGAGGTGTCGAAGGCCACCACCGAGGTGCGCAGCGACCGGATCGAGGCCAGCACCGCGCCGAACACCCCCGCGTACACCACGGAGGACGCCATCGAGCCGCTCTGGTCCAGGCAGAGGATGACGTCGCGGGCGACCGCCTGCTGCTTCCTGGCGTACCCGACCAGCCGCTCGGGCACGATGGTCCGGTGCTCCGGCAGGTAGTTCCGCAGGTTGGCGCGGATCGTCCGGTCCCAGTCGATGTCGGCGGGCCGCCGCGGCCGGTTCGTCCGGCTGGCCCGGTTCAGCGCCCCGGTCACCGCCGAGCGGGTCCGCTGGCTCAGCCGCCGCTCCAGGTCCCTGGTCACCGTGCGGACCACGGCGCGCGCCGATTCCCTGGCCTGCTCGGGCATCACCCGGTTCAGCGACAGCAGCGTGCCCACCAGGTGCACGTCCGGCTCGACCGCCTCCAGCATCTCCGGTTCGAGTAGCAGCCGGGTCAGACCCAGCCGCTCGATGGCGTCCTTCTGCATGACCTGGACCACGCTGACCGGGAAGCACGTGCGGATGTCGCCGAGCCAGCGAGCCACACGCGGAGCCGACGCGCCGAACCCGGCCTGCCGCCGCAGAAAGCCCTGCTCGACGCCGCCCCCGCCGCCGTCGCTGTCGTACAGCGCGCCGAGGGCCGCGTCGACACGCGCGTCGCCGCCGTCCAGCGGCATCTCGACCCCTGCCTCGCCGAGGACGAGGCGCCAGCGGCGCATCCGCTCGTCAGGGCCGTCGGTCATGACGTCACCATCGGCGCCCAGCCGAGGATCAGGGCGGCGGCCCCGGCCGCCAGCGCCGCCCGTTCGGAGTCGAGATCCTCGCCGGCCTCCGCGACCACGACGGGGCCGCGGCCGCTGCCGTCGAGAAGCGCCGCCTTCTGCCCGATCGCCCGCCGTTCCGGCGGTGCGAACTCGCCGAACGTCCGGCGCAGCGCGGGCAGGACCGCGGTGAAGGCGTCCGCGCTCAGCCCGGCCAGCCAGCCGTCGGCCAGGGCGAGCAGCTTGTCGTCGTGCACGAGCAGCAGGCCACTGCCGGCCAGGAACCCCTCGGCCCAGCCCGCGGCGGCCGGGGCCGGCACGGCGGCCGACAGCGCCCGCGACATCCGCAGGCCCGCCTCGTCCGCGCTGACCCGGGCCGCGTCGAGCAGCAGCCGGGTCAGCCGCCCGGAGATCACCGGGGGGCAGCGCGAGACCAGACGGCCCAGCGTGTCCAGCCAGCGCTCACGGCTCGTCGCGTCGGCGAGCAGCCCGGTGGCCGCGTGCACCGCGTCGATGCGCTCCCGCATGGCCCGTTCGGCCGTCTCGTCCAGGGACGTCACCGCGGCCGGCAGGCCCGCGCAGATCCTGGTGATCATCTCGACGGCGACGTCGCCCAGCCGGGCCGGGTCGGTGCCGCGCACGTCGCCGTACCTGGCCGCGCGGACCAGCGCCGGCAGCGCCGCCATCAGGTGGGTCACATCGGTGTCGAGCGCGGCGCGGTCCCTGACCGCCGCGAGCACCTCGGCCAGGGCGTCGCCGAGGTCCGCGAGCAGGCACTGCTCGGTCAGCGCGGTCAGGACGTCGAGGGCGGTCGCGTCGGCCGCGATCGACCTCGCTCGCTGGGTGGCGGCCGCCGCGACCGTGCTGCCCCACATGCTCGCCTCGATCAGGGCCAGGTCGAGCTCGGGCCGCCAGGTCAGCTGCCAGCTCTCCCGGAACGTCCCGATGTTCCTGGTGCGGCCCTGCTGCGTCCTGCCCCACGGCACGTCGAGCAGGGCGAGCCGGTAGAGCAGGCGGCTGCGGGCCAGGTCGTTCGGCTTGCGGAGGTCCAGGTCGTAGTCCCGGGGCTCCGGCCCTATGACCTCGGGCCGTAGCTTCAGGCGGCGCTGCTGATCGGTCAGGTCGCGCTGGAGCGGCACCATGGGGGTGGCGGGCGGCACCGTGCCGAGCCGCTCGCCCACCACGAGCTTGCGCTGGATCAGCGCGACGAGCAGGTCGCTGCCCTCGCACAGCACCGCGTGCGCGGCCTCGGTGACCTCCTCCAGGCCGGCCAGCGGACGGCCGCGCAGCGCGGCGAGCGCCGTGGCGAGCCGAACGGACTCGATCACGTGCGCCGATGACGCCGGGACGCCGTCGGCGCGCAGGACGGCGGCGGCCCGGGCCAGCCACCGCTCGATGGGCTGGCCGGGTGACGAGAACAAGTGGTCGTACCAGCCGGGGGAACGGATGCCTGCCCCGTAGCCCGAGGCGTAGGACAGCCGCCCGTAGGTCCACGGCACCCAGGTCATAGCGGCCTTCACCTTCGGCAGGCCGCGCAGCAGCCGGTCGTCGGAGGCCGCTGACGGCATCTGCCGCAGGGCCGGAACGTGCCAGGCGCCGCAGACCACCGCGATCCGCTCGAAGCCTTCCCTGGCCGTCCGGCGCAGCACCCGGCGCATGTATGCCTCGCGGACCGCGTCCCGTGAATCGAGGTCCTCGGCGTCGGCTCGCAAGATGGCAATCGCCTCCGCCAGCGCGTCGAAGACCGCGGGCCCGGGGACGTGCTCCACCACGTCCTCCCACCAGCGCTCCGGGTCGTCGTACCCGGCCACGGCGGCCAGGTCGCTCACCGGGTCGCTGCGCCGCCGCGGCTCCGGCTGCTCCTCCCCGGCCGCCTTGCGGGCGAGCTGATGCGCGGCCGGCAGGTCGCAGAACCGGACCGGGACGCCCGCGTCCAGCGCGTACGTGATCGCCTGCCACTCCGGCGAGAACACCGCGAACGGCCAGAACGCCGCCTGCCGCGGCTCCCCGGGCACGTAGCCGAGCAACGCTACCGGCGGCCGCATCTCCGGGTCCGCGGCCAGCGCGACCAGGTCGTCGGCCTCCGGCGGACCCTCGATCAGCACGATGTCGGGGCGCTGCCCGGCCAGCGCGGCCCGCAGCGACCGCGCCGATCCGGGCCCGTGGTGCCGGATCCCGTAGACGAGCGTGGTCATCCGGCGGCGTCGCGGCAGGCGCGGTAGAAGTCGCTCCAGTCGTCCCGGTCCCTGACGACCGTCTCCAGGTACTCGCGCCACACCGCCCGGTCCGCGACCGGGTCCTGCACGACGGCGCCGGTGATGCCGCCCGCCACGTCGGCCGGCCGCAGCACCCCGTCGCCGAAGTGCGCGGCCAGCGCCAGGCCGCTGGTGACCACC
>Ga0307308_10001144_pt1 | contig 10486 bp, 20 predicted proteins | sample ER_DNA_195_FD_194501 | JGI IMG/M metagenome (GOLD analysis project Ga0307308, IMG submission 194501) | Bulk soil microbial communities from the East River watershed near Crested Butte, Colorado, United States - ER_DNA_195 | ecosystem: Environmental > Terrestrial > Soil > Floodplain | place...
TCCGCGGCGAGGCCGCGACACGGGTCACGCGGATCTTGCTGGCGGTCGGCGCGGTGACGATCCTCGCGGCCATCGGTGTCTTCGTTTCGATCCTGTCTTCGAGCTAACGGGCTCACGCCATAGCCGAGAAAGCCCCCGGTGCGTACGGCGTCCGGGGGCTTTTGTTACCGCGCTCTGGACCGCAGCCTTTCGAGCACCTCTGACGTTCGGGTAGCCTTCACTTGCGACGAAACCAACTCAGGGGGAGACGACATGAACTTGAATGGCCTTCTCATCGGAACAGAGAACCCGGAGCGACTCAGGGACTACTACACCAAGCTCTTCGGCAAGCCCAACTGGGACGAGGGCGGTTACTTCGGATGGCAGATCGGCAGCGGCTCGATGACCGTCGGGCCGCACGACCAGGTCAAGGGAAAGAACAACGCGCCGGGCCGGCTCATCTGGAACATCGAAGCGGCCGACGTCAAGGCAGAGTTCGCAAAGCTGAAGGCCGCGGGAGCGAGCGTCGTGAAAGAGCCCTACCAGATGGGTGAGGCGCCGGGGCAGAAGATGTGGATCTCGACATTCGCCGACCCCGACAACAACTATTTCCAGCTCATGAGCCCGATGGAGATGCCGACGGAGGCTGACCGACCGGTGGCCGACATGGGAGCGCGTTCCTAGGGCCGGCTCTCCACCTACCCAGCCTTTTCGATTTCGGCGATGCGGGCTTTGACGATCTTCGTCACGAGCCCGTACGGAAGGGGCTTGTCCGCGGGGAACTGGAGCGTCCCTTTGCTCTGCACGTAGGGCTTCAGCTCCTTGGTGTGCGCGTCGATGAACTCTCGGCTCGTCCCGTAGAGAGCGGTATGAGCCTTCCAGTACGCGAAGTACGCGACGCGTTCCCCGTCTTGCTTGAACCCGGCCATGCCGTAGCTGACGATCTCCGTCGCGTTGGGGGCAGCCGCTCTTATTGTCTGGCGGAGCTTCGTCAGCGCGGCGCGCCTGTTCCTCGGAGCGGACGCGATGTAGTCATCGACCGTTTGTGCGGGTTTCGGGGTGACCTTTCTTGTCGGCATGCTCCACCTCACGACTGGAATCGAATCCGATGATGCCTCTACCTCATTGGCCGCGGAGGCGATCGATTTCCCGGCGCTCGCGCTTGGTCGGGCGGCCGCTGCCGGGCTCTCGTACGGCGACGCGCGGCTGGCGCTTGACCACCGGTGCGGGCGGGCTGTGGTCGATCATGCATTTCGCTGCCACCGGCGCCCCGACCCGCTTCGTGATGATGGTCACGACCTCGAGCGAGCGCGGCCGTCCGACGAACGCGTCGACGCGATCGCCTACCTTCACCGGCGTCGACGCTTTGGCCGCCCCACGGTTCACCCGAACGTGTCCCCCGCGGCAGGCGGCCGTCGCCTCCGAACGGCTCTTGTAGATCCGGACCGCCCACAGCCAGATGTCTACCCGGGTCGTGTCGATCAGAGCATCGTGCCGGTTCGGTGACGAGCGCGCACGGGTCGCTCGGCTGAGAATCAGGGAGATGGCGGATACGTTCGTCGCGCATGCGTCGGTGACTATCGACGCTTCGCGCGCGAGGGTTTGGGACGCGCTCGTGAATCCGGAAACGATCAAGGAGTACATGCCGGTAACGGACGTGATCTCCGAATGGCGAGAAGAAAGCCCGATCGTGTGGAAGAGCGAATTCCAGGGCAAGTCCTTCGAGGTCAGGGGAACGATTCTCCGTCTCGAGCCCGAACGGCTGCTTGAGTACCTCCACTCACGCCCGATCTTTCGCTCGTCCGCACTCCCGCAGTCTCCCGACCGCTATCAGCGCGTGACCATCGAGCTCAGAGGCGACGGCGGGCAAACGCACGTTTCGGTCACCGAGCAGAACAACACGACCCAGAAGGAATTCGCGCATTCCGAGGGAAGCTGGCGAATGGTGCTCAACAACATGAAGGCGCTGTTGGAAGGCACGATCGAGAGGTGATGCTGGATGGCGGATCGCTTCGAATACGCGGTCGAGGGTGTTGGCGATTTTCCGTTGGACATGCTCCGACACGACCGTGCCTATCCCGCGGACAAAGAGAGCGTGACGGCGATCATGGCGGGCCTGCCCTGGGCGGCCGCGCGGAAGCGATCCCGCGAGTTGCTGGTCGTGCGACTCGTCTCTGAGGGTGCGCCGACGCCGGAACGCTGGCGTTCCTACGGCTGGACCGTGAGGGCGTCGCCGCCGGAGGAGTCGGAGAAACGCGGCAAGCCGTGATGGGATCAGCCGACGCGGCCGCCGTGCTGCTTGATCTGCTCGAGGATGAATCTCTTGGTCTCCTCGTCCAGGTTCCGAGGCGGCAACGTCATGTATGTCCCGCCGACGAACAACAGCCAGACCCGTGGATAGGTCCAAGCGCGCTCGACCAGCTGCCACCGGAACTCCTGCTGTCCGAGGTCAGAAGTCATCCGTAGGCCACTGTCGGTGAACGACAGGTCGGCGGTTTTGGTCGACATGCGTTCGAAACGCGCTAACGACCGACGGTACGGGACAAGAAACAGAGCAACGCCGACGATCGCCGCGAATAGGACGACTGCCCCGACCAGGCCGACGATCCACGACCGATCGCCGGTCGCGATGAGATAGGCCAGCACGCCGACCATTAGGAAGAAGACAGCGAAGCCATCCCATCGAATGGAGCGAAAGGCGAACCTCCGGGCCGCCTCGGCTATGACGTCCCGGTCATAGACGACGTGAGCGCGATATTCCATGCGGCTCGCATGATCGTCCCCGCGGCCGCATCGCGGCGGTCATTTGGCTGTCAACACCGCGCTTAGCCGGAGGCGTGAGCCTTCGCGACGTCGCCGATGATCCGGGCGAGCTCCCGCGGGCGCGACCACATCGGCCAGTGACTCGTGGGCAGGTCGACGTACGTGACGTGGCGCAGCTCGGTGAGACCCGCGAGCCACGCCTGGCCCTCCTTGACGGCGTCCTTGTACTGCGCGGATGTGTAGCCGGTGCACACGACCGTGCTCGGAACGTCGAGCCGCGCGTCGTTGGTCAGCTTGGCCGCCTCACGCAGGGCGGCACCGGGCTCGGGAATGGCCCGCCGGCGGAACGTCTCGAGCTGCTCCTCGCTGAGCCCGCTGAGATTTTCGTTGTCGGCAAGATCCTTGGGCGAGGGCAGTGGCTTCTCTGCACCTTTGAAGTCGGGGTCGAGCGCGCCCTTCGCTGGGCCGGTGTCGACGTAGACCATCGCGGCGATCAGCTCGGGGACGCGGTCGCTCGCGCCGTAGCCGGGGGCGCCGGCACCGCTGTGCACGGCGAGCACGACCGGAGCGCCCGCCGCTCTGACGGCTTTGCAGATCGCCTCGACGTGATCCGACATGGTGATCTTGGAGCGATCGGCATCGGCGGACTCGAGACCGGGTAGGGTCACCGCGGTGACCTTGTTGCCTTCGCCACGGAGCGCCGCGGCGACCTCGTCCCACGCCCACGCCCCGAGCCAGAACCCTGGAACGAGGACGATCGGTGCGGAAGCCATTCGTGGATCCTAGGTCGGCGCAAGGACACCGTGCATCTTGCCCTCGCGCCTAAACTGCGATTCGCACAGGGAGGGGTTCATATGTCAGCAACGACGTTGCCGGCTCTGTCCATAACTGAGAAAGCCGGTTGGGGCACACCACTCAATATCCGCGTCGTCAAGACCGATGGCTCGTACCTTGACTACCCCGGCGCGTTCCTTCGCTACATCGGATTTTTCATCTCGTGCCTCGTCTTCCTTATCGGTGTCATCTGGGCGGCCTTCGATGCACAGAAGCAGGGCTGGCACGACAAGATCGCGGGCACCTACGTGGTCAAGGCATAACGACAGCGCCCGCGCGCGAAGTTCTGAGCCGGCGTTGCCGCCAAATCCGCGGCCAACGGTTCGAACGCGATAGTCACTGCGCGCTGATACCCGCATCATCATTGCTCCGGAGGGGTGGCAGAGCGGTCGAATGCGGCGGTCTTGAAATCCGACCGCGCTCGCGCACCCAGCGGCACCAAAGGGCAATCGCCGCACAAATCCACCCGTTCGTGAGCGACTAGCGGCACCAAGCGGCACCCCACGGTACAGACGTGGCTGTCGGATGGCTGTCAAAAACGCGAGCGCCGATCGCGTTAGGTGATGCCGGTCCGCGCGAGCGAAGCTCAAGCAAGCGACTCGCCTGCCCGATCGACTCAAGCGCCCAGCGGCTATGGATCCCAGAGATCGAGGGTGACGGCCTCGATCCGACCCGATGGGGACACGAACAGATCCACCGTCCACCAGAGAAGGCAGGTGTCGATGCCCGTCGGCTGGACGCTTATGCGGCGTGCTCCGACAAGATCCGCCGGAGGTGGCATGGGCGGCGAGGCGCAATGCGGATGCGGCCCGACCCAGATGATCGTGGACCCGCTCTTCGCCAGAAGGTCGAGTGCGGAGTACGGGCCGATGACGCGACCACGAAAAGGCTGCTCTTGCCGAAGTACCCACGCCTCGGGTCGCGCTAGGTCAAGCGACGCTCGCTCGATCAGGATGCGGTCGCTGAGGCCAAGCCGGACCTTATCCGCAAACGGCACCGCGCCAAACGTTTCGGCGCTGGGCGCGCGAGCGAGGTCCGCGAGAACTCGCACGAGACGCTCCTCGGCGGGCGTCGGCGTCTCCCGCGGCCCCGCAAACGTAGGTAGCGGCGCCGAACTGCTCGGTCGTGCCTCGGCCGTTGTTGATCCGGTCGGCTGCCCAGCTGACGGACTCGGCTGACCGCGCTCCGAGACGCAGCTTGAGGCGATGAGGACGAGAGCCATGGTCGCCACTGCCCGTGCTAACACCATGCCTCCTGACAGCGTCACTCGAACAATCTACGGGTCGGGCGGCGGGATCGTGGGCTTCTTGAGCTTCAGCAGCTCGAGCTCGATGCGTTTCGCCGCCACCATGAAATCGCGCAAATATGCCTCGACGACCAACACGTAGAGTCGTCCTCGCTTCACGATCGCCACCCGAGGAGCGCCGAACATGACAACCTTCGTCGCGACCTTCGGCGCGTACTCGTGTGCGAAGCCGTGCCGGAACGCTTTGTAGACGGTCATTCCTTCGCGGCGCTCGAACGCTTTGCGCCAGCTCCGATAGCGCGGACCCATGATGTCGAACGCCACGTTGAACTGCTGCTCGTAGACGGTCCGGCCTGGGTACAGCGCGCGCCGCCTGTTCCGCTTGCGGATTCGCCCGAGTGCCTCGGTGTAGACGACCAAGCCGAGCGCGGCGAGCACGTTCCCGCCGCCATGATCGGATGCCGCCAGATCGAGCTCGCGCTGGATATCGGATCGCATGAAGCCGTAGAGGTACTCGCGGAAGTAGTCCGCGACCTCAGCCCTGCTCACGCGCTGGTGTGTGGTCGTTCGCCGCGACGTCGACAAGCGGCGAGCTCGAGGCGCTCTACGTCCTCGCCGTGACGACGGGGATGCGCCAAGGCGAGCTTCTCGGGCTGCGCTGGCGCGATGTCGATCTCGATGCTCGCGCGCTCGCGGTCCGCGTCTCACTTCAGCGAATCCGTGGCGGGCTCATCTTCGCGGAGCCGAAGACGGCGAGTTCGCGACGACGCATCACGCTCACCGAGCTCGCGCTCGTCGCGCTTCGTCGACGACGGGCCGCGCAAATCGCGGAGCGGCTCGCGGCTGGTCCCGCGGCGCTACCGCGCATCCGCTTCCACGATCTTCGGCTCACCGCGGCGACGCTGATGCTCTCGCGTGGCGTCCTCCCGAAGGTCGCGAGCCAGATGCTCGGACACTCCACGATTGCGATCACGCTGGATCTCTACTCACACGTCACGCCCACCATTCAGCGCGACGCCGCCGACGCGGTCGACGCTATCCTCAGCGGGGCGCTCTGATGAAACACCCAACCTGTGAGTGCGGCGGACCCTACCGCATGGCGTTCAAGAAGTGACGCGCGCCGCGGGTATCGGGCTTCAGTTTGGCCGTCGTCATCCCCTTCTCGCAGGGCTGCTTACGATCGCGGCAACCACGGCGGGTGGCGTGCTCGCTCTCGTGCGAGCACTCCAACTCGGAACCATCGTCGGGGTCATCGAACCGCTGGCGGGTGCGCTGTTTGGACTCGTAGTAGTTGGCGTCTGGATCCGCGCGAGCCGTCGCGACTTCTCGCTGAGCCGCGCCGAGTGGGTGGTCACGCTCGCGGGGCAAGGCGCGAGCGTGCTCGCGGTCCTCTCCGTCCTGAAGAGCGTCGGGCCCATCGCGTTCCAAGCGGCCAGCGCGGCCTACCTCAGCGCATTTCTGCTCGGGCTCGTGCCCGACATGATCCTCGGCTTGCGACGAACTCTGCGCGACCCCAAGAGTGCGATGGTTCGCACAGCGCGTGCGGCGGACGCGTTGGCCGGGCGGCGTCGGCGTTCGTAACCCGTGGGCGCCGCGCGGCGTGGCTGTCAGATGGCTGTCAGACGCGATCTCGGTGATGGTGCGATGAAGACAAAACCCGCATCATCATTGCCTCGGAGGGGTGGCAGAGCGGTCGAATGCGGCGGTCTTGAAAACCGCTGAGGGTGCAAGCTCTCCGTGGGTTCGAATCCCACCCCCTCCGCAGAAACGCCCGATATTCGGCGTAGATCGGGCGCGCCAGGGGATCGCAGCCGCTCGGCATCGACGCCGTTTGACCCCAACCTGACCCCAACGCCGGCAGGTCACCCAGAGATGGCTACTTCTCCGGGTGGTCCTGCGGTCCGAGGCCATCGATCACTCGCGCTCTGCGCTGTCTCGCATCGCGAAGCGAAATCACCAGAGCGGAGCCCATCACGGCTACGAGGACGGCGACTGCGAGCAGGAGAAGTTGGATGTTGTTGAAGGCCAAGCCGCAGATTGCCAGCGGGACCGCGAGCAACCTGAAACATCCCAAAGAAACGATCGCCACGCGCCGTCGCTGCGCTCCAGTTTCCTGGAGCGGAAGTACAAAGCTTGAACCGGCCACGTCGAGGATGAGAATCCCCCCAAACCAAACGAACTGAGTGCTGCCGGACACGATGCCGAAGATGCCGCATGCGACCGCCGCTGCGAGCGCCCCCAGGGGAACGAATCCGCGCACCGCGAGCAGACTAGTGAGCTGAGCCCGGCTATGCCGCAACGCCGGGGCGCTGCGCTACCGTGGCCCCGAATGACCGCGGCCGGTTCGAGGTGACGCACCTCCTCTCCGCGGAGTCGCCGCGACGCGCGGCCGCGCGTGAGTCCGCGGTCCGCCTGCGGATTGGCGAAGCACAAGCGCTCGATCGGCACGCGCCGCCTGGAGCTGCTCTGCGGCGTCAATCGCCGCTCGCTGCAGACCTACGGCGCAGGTGAGTCGTTGCCGCGCCTCGGATCCGCGAAGCTCATCGCCAACGCCCTGTGGGACAACGTGACCGGCATCGACGAAAAGGCAGCGTCGACTCGGTACCGGCTAATCGTGCGACGCCCCCGTCGGGCCGCCACGCAATGTGAAAAGCCACTCGGTGATTTCGGGCGCCGGCCCGAACCGACGGTCGCCGTATGCGATCTTCTGCAGACCTTTCGCAGCGTCGCCGAGCTGAAGCTCGTACGACGCACGTTGCTCGGTGGGTGACGCGAGGCTGACGCGCGCGCGGAAAGGCTCCGTCCATTGTTCTCCCCAGATGAGCTCTCCGCGAATCTCGACGGCGAGCGGCGAGATAGCTTCAATCGAGTCCTCGAGCAGGTCGTCGACCCACCAGTAGCGCGACCACGTCGGCTCGTCCTTCAGAAGCAGACCGGTCAGCCACGCGACGATCGAACTCATCCTCCGCCCGCGCTCAAGCCGCGTCGCATCGTCCTCGGCTCTGAGGTACTGGCGGAGCGCCTCGGCAAGCTTCCTCTCGAAGTCTTCGATCTCGCTGAGTTTAGGTTGACCCCAACCTGACCCCAACGCCGATGCATCGTGGTGCATCGGGATGCCCCTCCGTGCCAGCGACCGCCGTATTTTCCGAATGAATGCAGCTCTGTGCCACGCGGTGCAACATCGCAGTCCATCTTGAAAACCGCTGAGGGTGCAATCTCTCCGTGGGTTCGAATCCCACCCCCTCCGCATTCTTGCGTGCGATCAGGCCTCAGCTCACCGCTTTCTTCACGAGCGCGCCGATGCGTGCCTCTGCGGCGGCAGTCAACTCCTTCAGCGCGAAGGCGACCGGCCACAAGCCAGCATCGTCGAGGTTCGCCGCGTCGCTGAAGCCGACCGTCGCGTACCTCGACTTGAACTTCTGCGCGTCCTGGAAGAAGCAGACGACCTTGCCGTCCTTGTAATACGCCGGCATTCCGTACCAGAGCTTGGGCGAGAGGCCGGGCGCGCTGGCTTTGACGATCGCGTGGACCCGCTTGGCCATGGCGCGATCCGAGTCCGCCATTTCGGCGATCTTCGCGAGCACGGCGCTTGCGTCCTCCTCCTTGCTCGCGACCGTCTTCCGCTCTTTGACGAGGTCCTTCATCGCGGCTCGTTCCTCGTCCGTGAGTACGCTGCGCTTCTTGTTGGTCGCGGTGGTGCTCTTGGCAGACTTCTGCGTGGCCTTCGTCGGGCTCATAGAGAACCTCCCCAGTTAATGATTTCTACTCCGCGTATGGCTGATCGCTGCCTTGCGCGCTGTAACCGACCCTCCAGACGTAGCCGTCGGGGTCTGCGAACGAACCGCCGTATCCACCCCACTGCAGCTTCGCCGCGGGCTTGAGGATCTTGGCGCCGGCCTTCTTTGCCTCGTCCATCACCTCGTCAACTCGCTTCTCGCTGCGAACGACGTAGTTCATCACCACGCCGGGGAAGCCGCTGCCCTGCGGGTTCACGCCGACATCGGCCGCGAGGCCTTCGCGCCCGTAGAAGCCCACGAGCGACCCCCCGTGCGGAACGAAGAACACTGAGATCTTGTAGTCGTTCTGGATCTTCCAGCCGAGGCCTTCCGTGTAGAAGCGCTTCGACTTCTCCATGTCATTGACGCCCAGAAGGATCGCGCTCACGTGCGCATTCATTTCGCGCCTCCCCAATACATATTTAGAGCCTTAACCCAGCTATTTGCGAGCCGCTTGCGCGCTTGCAACGTACGCAGCGAGCGACTCGAGTGTCTGCTGCGCGCCCTGAGCGGCGTAGAACTTCGCCACCTTCTCATCGCGCTCTTCCTTACTGCCGAAGAGCAATTGCAGTGTTGCCTCCGTCTTGTTGCCACGCTCGGCGAGCGTGAGAGTCGTCTTCGCCGCGTTCGGGTCGTCCTTCTTCAGCGAATACATCCAGACGATGCGCTCCGGCGGCACGATCTCCTTCCACACCCAATGGTTCGGATAGGCCTTTCCATCTGGGCCCTGGATCGTGGCGTCCCACACTCCGCCCGGCTTGAAGTCGAACGCGTGGGTGGTGATCTTGCTGCCCGCCCACGGGGCACACCACTCGGCGAGGTGGGTGGCGCTGGTGAATGCTTCGAAGACCAGTCGCCGGGGGCCGTCGATGATTCGCGAGACGACGATCTCGCGGTCCGCTTCGTTGCTAGCTCCGGTTGCCATCTTCGTGCTCCTTCTGCTGAAGTTTCTTCACGTACTCGTTGAGCCGATCGAAGTTCTCGTTCCAGTACTGCTCGAAACCAATGACCCACTCATGCACCGGCTGGAGGCCGCGCGCGTCGAGGCCGTAGAGCCGCTGCTGCCCGGCCTCGCGGACCCGCACGAGTCCCACTTCGCGAAGCACGCGCAGGTGCTTCGACGTGCGCGGCTGCGTGATCCGCAGTGCGCGCGCAAGCTCATTGACCGGACGCTCGCGCCCTTTGAGAAGGGCGAGAATCCGCCGCCGCTGTGGCTCGGCGACTGCGTTGAACGCATCAGACGTCGTGGCGGCTCGTGCCATGAGGCACAACATATATGTCCATATCGGCATATGTCAAATCGACGGTGGCTTGGATGAACCGCCCGGTGGTCATCCTCCAAAACTAAGGGGCAGCTGCGCTGCGAACCCGCCACGCGCAGCTTTCCCGGCGCTTAGCTCGCCTGCCGCTCCTGCATCTGAGATACGTCGCCAACGTGATCGCGCCGCGTCGGCGCGATGCGCGTCCATTCGTGGCCGCCCTGTTGGTTGCCCTCGCAGTAAGCCCATGCGCCCTCTACGAGCGTGATCAAAGGACCCGGGCCCTGAGCTGTGGGATGCGCTCGACAGACCAGCTCGATAAAAACACTCATCCTTCCGCCCCCTCATGAGAATCGTGAGGCGTTACGAGCCGTCATCGACGTGGTTATCCACAGGCTTCAGCCACGTTCTTACTCCGCGCCTAATCGTGTCTTGGCGCGGGCTTGCGCCGGGCGCGGAAACGAGTAAAACGGTCGAACGCGAGTTGGGGGAGCTGAGATGAGCACGAAGCCGACCGCGAGGAAGAGCACGGCAAAGAAGGCCACCGCGCCGAAGATCACCGCGAGGAAGGCCGCTCCGAAGCGGGCGACGACGCCGAAGGGAAAGGGACCGACCGAGAAAAATCTCGA
>Ga0307308_10001146_pt1 | contig 10484 bp, 8 predicted proteins | sample ER_DNA_195_FD_194501 | JGI IMG/M metagenome (GOLD analysis project Ga0307308, IMG submission 194501) | Bulk soil microbial communities from the East River watershed near Crested Butte, Colorado, United States - ER_DNA_195 | ecosystem: Environmental > Terrestrial > Soil > Floodplain | place: USA...
CGGGTTCTTCTGATCGAAGTAGGTGCGCGCAGCCCAGTAGGACGTCTGGGGCAGGAGCGTGCTGCCCGGGTAGTCGCGCCGGAGACGCTCCAGGTTGCGGGCGGCTCCATCCAGATTGCCACTGGCGTAATCGAGCTGCACCAGGCGGAGGAGCGCGTCGTCGGCCCAACTGCTGGAGGAGTGTTCGACCGCAACGCGCTGAAGCTGGCGGCGCATCCCGGCGGCATCGGTTGCCACCATGGCCTGAGTGTAGAGGATCTGGGGGTACAGCGTATCGCTTGGAGGAGTGGTCGCCAGCAGTCGCTGCACCTTGATCCGGGCGGAGTCGCCCTGGCCTTGCTGAGCGTCGCGGATGATGTCGACCAGACGCGGGTCGGTCTGGCCGGAAAGGGCGGAGAAGCCGGAGAGGGCGGAGAGGGCGGAGCAAAGCAACAGCGCCCGAGCCACCAAACGACGCGCTTGGTTGGAGCCTGTCTGTCTCACCTTTCCGCCTTCTCCGCCTTCTCCGCCATTTCCGCCCTCTCCGCCTTTGGTCATCGTCACCTGTAGCACCAAATCGGTGAGGAGCCCGCGCTCATCCGATACCGTGGTGTTCTTGAGCGACTCGTCGGTGGTGCGGGCGGCTCGGAGCGCGGCCCGGATGCGGGAGACGGGCCATTGAGGCGCGCACCGGGCCCAGCTCGCCGCCTCCTCCTTGTATCCCAAGAGACCGTGTGGCCGGTTCTGGAACAGGAGCTTGACCACTGCATCCTCCAGCTTGGGTCCGCGAAGGCCCTTGTCGTAGAGTGTGCGGGTAATGCCGAGGCCCACGAGGGCCGTGCCGAGCTGCGTCACCAGCCTGACCCCCGACACACCCGGCTGCCCCAGCACCGTCAACAGAACGGCGACGGCGCGCCCAGTCTCTCCGTTCAACACGGCCTCACGCCAGTCCCACTGGGTCTCGCCGTGCCGGATTCCGACCAGCTCGCCGACTCGCTCGGGAGTAAGCGTCTCGCCCAAGGGCAGTGAGGCAAGCTTGGCGAGCTCCGATTGGAGCGCACCGAGATCGGATCCGACGGAGCGCACCAGATGGCGGACTGCCTCGGGGTCCAGCGTCAGGCCGAGCTGGTCCGCCCGCCGCAATGCCCATTTCTCCGCCCGCTCGACAGGAAGGGGGTCAAACCTCACGGTGTACGCGCCGCGGGACAGTTCCTTGTCCTCGGCTTCCTCTCCAGACCCCTGGATCAGGACCACGACTGTCTCCCGGCTGGGCCGCTCCAGATAGCGCAGGAACTCGGCTCTTCCCTTCGTCTTCCGCTTCCAGCCCTCCACGTCGCGGAGCACGACGACCCGTCGCTCCGCCAGCATCGGCAGCGTGTTACACAGGGAGTGGATCTCTTCCGGGTCCAGCTGGGCCGCCGATCGCTGATCGAAGTTGAAGTCTCGCAGAGCGGGATCGAGCGTCAGATCGAGAATCATCCGGACCGCCTCGTCCTTGAGCACGTCCTCGTGTCCGTGCAAATAGTACACCGGCGCCACTTCGCCCTTGTTCAGGGATCGAAACAACGCATCCATCGAATGTGCGGGCATGGGAGAAACGTATCGCTGCCGAGAGGGTGAGGTAAGCCGCGGCCAGACCGGCCTCAGCGTCTGAAGCACTGGATGTAGAGCAACGCCGCCAGCGTCTTCCCGTCCTGGATCTCACCCGTTCGGACCATGCCCATGACCTCGGACCAGCGCCGGGTGTGCACTTCCATGAACTCGTCCGGCTCCCGCCGGTGCACCCCCTTCCTCAGCTCGTGGGCGAGGAACACGTGGATCTTCTCGTCGGTGAAGCCGGGGGTGGTATAGATCGTGATCAGCCGGGCCAGCACATCGGCGGTCAGGCCGATCTCTTCCTCGAGCTCGCGCTGGGCGCAGGTGGCCGGGGTCTCGCCAGGATCGAGCCGCCCGGCCGGGATCTCCCAGATGGGGCCATTGGCCGCATGGCGGAACTGGCGAATGAGGTGAATCCGGGGATCGGCCCCCCGAGGTTCATCCAGAAATGGAACGACCGCGGACGCGCCCGGATGCCGGATCATCTCCAGCTCGCCGGTGGACCCATCGGGGAAACGCACCGTATCCCGGTCCAGGTTGATCACCCGGCCGTTGTACAATCGTTCCGAGGAGACGAGCGTCATGGGACGTGGGGGTGAGAGGTGAACGGAGACAGTGTCGCCCGGACCCAGGCAACGGGAATCTTGAACCCCTCCGCGGCAAGATAGCGCAGCTCGACAACGGGATTATCCGAGATCGGACTGCTCTCGGTGGGAGAGGTGTAGGCCTCAAGATTGGTTCGCCGCGCCTCCAGGCGAAGCCGATACATATGAAAGGGATCACTCACCAGGAGCACACTGTGCAGGCCCTCCGCTTCCAGCCAGTCGGCCACTGCCGTCATCGACTCCTGGGTGGAGCGCCCCTGCGGCTGGACGACTACATCCCCCGGCACGACATCGCGCGCCAGGAGGTAATGCCGTCCCACGATTGCTTCACTGGTCGTGTCGCCCCGGCCCACGCCGCCGGTGACCACGATCCGGGGAGCGTACCCTTCATTGTATAGGCGGAGCGCGTGGTCCAGTCTGGCCCGGAGCACCGGGGAGGGCCGTCCGTTGTACTGGGCGGCCCCGAGCACCACAATCGCGTCGACCGCCCGCCGCTGATCCTGCTGACTGACCACCAGGACCGTCACCAGCGCCACAGTGTAAATGGAGACGGCGGCCAGAAGGATCAGACCAAAGGCTCGGCTCAGCCGCCGGAGGAGAGGTCGAGCCACCGGATCCCTCCCCTTAGAGATCGAACGACTCCCCGTGACGGGGCACATGGACGTCACCGACCCCCTCCTCGCGGAGGATTGCGGCCATGGCCTCGAGGGACGCAGGCTCACCGTGCACCACAAAGGCCCGGCGGATGGGCCCGCCGAGTCGGCGGACCCAGGCCCGAAGCTCGTCCCGGTCGGCGTGGGCTGAGTACCCCCCGATGGTCTCCACTTCGGCTCTCCGCTGGTATTCCTGTCCCAGAATACGGACCACATCCTGACCGCTCTCGATCCGCCGTCCCAGGGTGTGCTCCGCCTGGAACCCGACGAAGAGGATCAGATTCCGCTCATCGCTGATGCCGTGCGCCAAATGATGGAGGATGCGGCCCGACTCGGCCATGCCGGACGCGGCGATGATCACCGCCGGCCCGTCTGCGGAGTTGAGCGCCTTGGAGTCGGAGACCTCGCGCACGTAGTGGAGCAGCGGGAAGTCGAACAGCTCGCTGGTGGCCTCGATCAGCTCTTCCCGCCGGTCGAAGACCTCCGGGTGCATGAGGAACACCGTGGTGATGTCGATCGCGAGCGGGCTGTCGACGTAGATCGGGATCGAGGGGATCCGGTTCGCCCGAAAGAGCCGATGCAGGCTGTAGATCAGCTCCTGGGCCCGGCCCACCGCGAACGCCGGTATCAACAGCTTGCCGCCGCGGGCCGCGGTGCGGCGAACCGCCTCGCCCAGCCGAGCCTCCGTGTCGGCGAACGACTGGTGTTGCCGGTCGGCGTACGTCGCTTCGATGACCAGGGTGTCGATCGGCCCCGAGGGAGGGTCGGGGTCCCGAACGATCGGGAGTCCGCTTCGGCCGATATCGCCGGAGTACACCAGCCGGTGGCTGCCGCCTTCGGTCACCCGAAGGTCGACCGTGGCCGAGCCGAGGATGTGACCGGCTTCCAGGAACTCGATGGCCAGATGCTTGCGGAGGTAGAAGACCCGCCGATACGGCACGCCGAGCATGAGGTCCTGCACCGCGAGCGCGTCGCGTAGGGTGTAGAGCGGCTCGCTCTCCGGCGCGGCCTTGCCGTGACGTCGAAGAAACTCGTAGTCCTTCTCCTGAATGTGTGCGGCGTCGGCCAGCATGACCGCGCTGAGGTCGCGGGTGGCAGAGGTCGCGTACACCGGGCCGTGAAAACCCTCCTTGACCAGGAGAGGCAGGCGCCCGGAGTGGTCGATGTGAGCATGACTCAACACCACGCCATCGATGCGCCGGGCGTCGAAGGGAAGCTTCGCGTTCAGGGCGTGGGCCTCCGACCGCCGGCCCTGAAACAGTCCGGCATCCAGGAGAATGCGGGCTCCGGCGGCTTCGAGGAGGTGCATGGAGCCGGTGACCTGGCCGGCCGCGCCCCAGAAGGTGAGTCGTACCACGCTCACGGTTGCTCTTTCCCGTTCCTCACCGGGTCCCAAACAGTCTATCGCCTGCGTCCCCCAAACCCGGCAGAATGTAACCGACCTTGTTGAGCTCGCGATCGAGAGCGGCGGCGAAGATCGGCACGTCGGGATGGGCCTCGAGCATCCGGGCCACGCCTTCGGGTGCCGCCACCAGGGACAGGAAACGGATCCGCTTGGCCCCCGCCTTCTTGAGGGCGCTCACCGCGGCGACGGCAGACCCGCCGGTGGCGAGCATGGGATCCAGAATGAAGAAGTCGCGCTCGACTTCGTCGGACGGGATCTTGAAGTAGTAGTCCACCGGCTCCAGTGTCTCGTGGTTGCGGTAGAGCCCGATATGCCCCACCCGAGCGGAGGGGATGAGCTGGGTGATGCCATCCACCATGCCGAGGCCGGCTCGGAGTATCGGCACCAGAGTCAGCTTCTTGCCGGAGACCTGCCGACCGGTGGTGCGTTCCAGCGGGGTCTCGATCTCGACCGGGGCCGTGGGGAGGTCTTTAGTGACCTCATAGGCCATGAGGGTCGCGATCTCGCTCACCAGTTGCTTGAAGTCCCGGGTGCTGGTGTGCTTGTCCCGGAGAATGGACAGCTTGTGTTGGATTAGAGGGTGAGCCAAGACGGTAAGATTAGGAAACGAGGGTGGCGGCATGGGGGGGAAATATGCGGGGGGAGAGCACCGGTGTCACCCTGAACCCCCCGCCGGATCAGCTTCGGCACCACAACACGGCCGGTAATTACGGCAATCTCGCGATCGCCTTCGGCGCCAGCGCCTTCGACATCTCTAGACTTGCGGTGGTCACATCCAGGAGCTTCCCTTTGGCGGCCGCTTCGACGGTAACCAGCCCCGCTCCTTCCACCTCATTCCTGATGGCGGGGACGCCCAGCCCCTCGATCGGTTCAATGGTGATCTTGATGTCGCCGAATGAGGCCCCCTGCTTACTGCGCCACTGGGCCATCTCCGCTGAGCTTTTCACTTCGGGCATGCCGCCAGCGAGGACCAGGCTCACGACCGGTAAAAGCTGGTTGGCCGCCTCGAAGTTACAGGTTGTGTTTGCCCCGTAGGTTTTCGGCTTCGTGGCTGTCACTTTCGCTCCGGTGACGGCCTCGACTTCCGCGGGCGTGAGGAGCGAGCAGGCATCCACCTGGGTCTGGCTCGCCGGTGAGGCCGCCGGATCGGAGGAACTGGAGCCGACCTTGGACGCTCCCTTATCGCCGCACTTTGCCCCTAGCAGGCTAAGGGAGAGAAGCGCGGCGAGCGGTGTGAATTTCGCGGACATGGGCAGAGACTCCTTCCTCTAAATGCCTCGGTCATCCCCCTTGGCTTCGAGTATCCAGTAGCGGCCGGAACCCCGCAGTCAGAAGGCGCGAGGATCCCCGGATTGGGTGCAGAAATATGGATCAAAGTTCACTGGGTTAGCAAAGACCGCCGACGGCCCCCGACCGGGGTGCAAGATGGACGAGGCGCTGGCCGCGCTGGAGCGGCTGGGCGAGCGAGTGAACGCGTGTCCTTGGCCGCGTGGCGACCCCTTCCTATATTTCCCGCCCCAACGGCCAGGTAGCTCAGTTGGTAGAGCAGCGGACTGAAAATCCGCGTGTCGGGGGTTCAATTCCCTCCCTGGCCACTCGCGTAAAGCAACGCACCATCATCGCTTGGATTTGGATCGGTCGCTCTTCAAATTCGCTCCTTGGTGTTAGCATCGCCTCGCCTCGTGCGGGGCGTTTTCGTGGTCGACAGGCCGCCCCGCTTGACTCCCGCCCCGTCCAGCCTATGGTGACCAATGCGGCTTCGCGACGCCCCTCGCTTTTCGATGCCTCGAACGTCATCGCGCCGGGCCGGATTGCTGGCCGCCGGGGCGGCGCTCTTCCTCGCTCTGGTCGCCGCGGGATGCGCGGGCACGAGAGCGACGCCCGAGCCGGTGCCTCAAGTTGTCGAGCGATACCCGATCATTCCGGCGCCCCGGCGCCTCCAGGCCCGGCCCGGCGAATTCCGGCTTGATCGCGACACGCGGATCATGCTCTCCAATCCCGCAAGCACGGAGCTCCGCACGTTGTCGGAACTCCTGGCCGCCCCCCTCCGGGCTGCGTCCGGATTCCCGCTGCCGGTCTCTCCGGTACCGGCGTCCGACCACGCGACCAATGCAGTATCGATCCGACTGACAGCAGACTCGGCCTCCGGGGAGCCGGAGAGCTACCACCTGGTTGTCACCCAGCGGGGCGCGATCCTGTCGGCCCCGACGCCGGCCGGGCTATTCCACGGGCTTCAAACGCTCCGGCAACTCCTGCCGCCGGAGCTGGAACGTGGGGTCCGCTCGGTCGGTGTGTGGGGGAGAGGCGTCGCGCAGATGACGGACTCGGCGCCCGCGCCGCCAGCGCGGTGGGTTATCCCCGCCGTGGAGATCGAGGATGCGCCCCGCTTCCCCTATCGCGGCATTCTCCTAGACGTCGCGCGCTGGTTCTACCCGCTGGAGTTCATCGAGAAGCTCGTCGACCTCCTCGCGCTCTACAAGCTCAATACCCTTCACCTGCACCTGACTGACGACCAGGGGTGGCGGCTGGAGATCGAGAAGTACCCGCGCCTCACCCAGGTCGGCGCCTGGCGGAAGGAGACGATCGTGGGGCAGAACTTCGATCCCTACGTCGGCGATGGCACGCCCCATGGTGGCTTCTACACTCAGGAGCAAATGCGCGAGCTCGTGGCGTACGCCGCCGCACGCCACGTCACGATCATGCCCGAGATTGAGATGCCGGGGCACGCGCGGTCGGCCCTCGCCGCCTATCCGGAGCTGTCGTGCACCGGCGGGCCGTTCGAAGTATCGACCAGATGGGGCGTGCACGACGACATCTTCTGCCCGAGCGAGCAGACCTTCGCATTCCTCGAGGACGTGCTCTCGGAGGTGATGCAGCTCTTTCCCAGCGAGTACATCCACATCGGCGGCGACGAAGTGCCGAAGAAGCAGTGGGAGGACAGTCCGGTGGCCCAGGAGGTGATACGGCGGGAGGGCCTCGGCAACGAGGAGGGGCTGCAGGGCTATTTCATCCGGCGCATCGAGGCCTTCCTGCGCGCCCACGGCCGCAGGCTGATCGGGTGGGACGAGACCCTCGAGGGCGGGCTCGCGCCTGAGGCCACCGTTATGTCATGGCGTGGCGTCGAGGGAGGGATCGAGGCGGCCCGGCAGGGGCACGACGTCATCATGACACCGGCCAACCGCACCTACCTCGACTACTACCAGGGTAATCCCGCGGCCGAGCCGCTGGCCATCGGTGGCTTCCTCCCGCTCGATAGCGTGTACGCGTTCGAGCCGGTGCCCGACAACCTGACAACCGAGCAGGCCGCCCACGTCATCGGCGGCCAGGGAAACGTGTGGACGGAATACATCTCGACGCCGGCGCGGGCCGAGTACATGATCCTCCCTCGTATGCTGGCGCTCGCCGAGGTCCTTTGGTCGACGAAGGAGACCCGGAACTGGAACCGGTTCGTCGTGCGGCTCCCGGCCCAGTTCGTGCGGCTGGATGCGCTGGGCGTGGAGTACCGCGTGCCGGAGCCGGTCGGCCTCGGTGGTGACCGGTTGGTGCTCGAGGATTCCATCCGCCTCACGATCAACTCGCCGTTTCCCGGCGGCGAGGTTCACTACACGATCGACGGCTCGGATCCTGCGGTCACCGCGCCCCGATACGCGGGCCCCCTCGACCTCCACCTGACCCGCGCTCCCGTGACCGTGAGTGCGCGAGTGTTCTTGCCGAACGGACGCGGCAGCCCCGTCGCCAGAGCACGGATCGCCCGCGCGACCTGGACCGAGCCGGCCGCGGTCCTGGCGGACACCCTCCGGCTGGGTCTCGCCTACGCGTACTTCGAGAGGGAGTTCCACTCGGCCGACGATGTCAGGCAGGGCCAGCCATTACGGGTGGGCACGGTTCCTGACGTCGGACTCCGCGGCGATGAGCGTCCCGAGCACTACGGCGTGCGTCTCTCAGGAATGCTGCGCGTCCCGGAGGACGCACTCTACACCTTCTATCTCTCGTCGGACGATGGCGCCAAGCTCTGGATCGGGAGCGAGGCCATCGCGGACAACGATGGGGGTTCAGGTCAGGGCCAGATCGCGCTCCGGAGAGGCTTCCATCCCATCGAGGTGGTGTTCTTCCAAGCGACCGGCCCCGCCAAGCTGCGACTCGAGGTCTCCACACCGGGCTCCGCGAAGCAGCCTGTGCTCGGGGAGTGGTTCGCGCACTGAAGTAGCCGCCGAGGCGCCTCCGCGCCCTCCGCGCAGTCTGGACCTCACTGTCAGCTGGCTTGGCTCAATAATCGGAGGTCAAATGACGGAAAGAACAAGATTAGGATTCGCCCAGTCCCTCCTCGCAGCTTGTGGAATTTTAACCATATCCTTTAGCCTGGCCTGGGGACTTTGGAGTAAGTTTCATCCAATCAGCGAGTACATCAATCGCCACGCCTTCTACATTGCCGCTACAGGAGTGGGCCTTTTATGCTCACTAGCTATCAATGTCGCATTGCAGAGGAGAATCGAAGCTCTGGAAAGTGCCGTGAATCAAATGAAGCGTGAGAAATGAGGGGCAGGGTGACGCCTCGTTTGTGTCGGTTTCTCAAAGGAGGAGGTAGCACTATGACCAGCCGTGTTCTTGCCCTGCTGGCTGTCAGCTCGTTTGTGGGTGGGAGCGCAGGTGAGCCCCTGTCAGTGCGCGTCCCCGCCATCTTCATGTCAATCATGCCCGGGAATGCGCAGACCACACCCCCCCAGGGGCATCGTCGGCGGCCACGTCTGCAGTTGCTGCCAAATTCCCTGACCATCACCGTTGGCGAAACCGGAACGTTGACGGCTACGCTGTCGTCCATACCCACGGCGGGCGCCACGCTCAGCGTGAGCAGTGACACCACCACTGCAAAGTCGCCCGCGTCCGTCTCCTTGCTCCGCGGAGAGAGTAGCGTGGCAGTGCCAGTCCTCGGGGTGGCTGCGGGCAACGCTCGGGTCACGGTCTCGCTGAGCGGGAGTAGTGCGTCCAGCACCGTCCAAGTTACTGATCAGCCGTTGCCGATAACGTTCTTCCCTGCATCGGACACGCTCAGTGCCGGGACGACCGGCCTTCTGAACGTGACGCTCAGCGAAGCAGCGGCGGCCCCGACCACGGTGACCCTGGCCGGCACGCCTTCAACCCTGCTCAGCGTCCCCGCCAGCGTGACGATTCCCACTGGGCAGACGAGCGCGTCGTTCAACTTTACCGCGGTGGCTCCGGGAACTGGTCAGATCACGGCGATCCTGAATGCCTCGACCGCGACCTGCTCAATCACGGTGACGCCGTAGGCCCAATCTGCCGTCTCATCCACCTCGGTAGCGCAGTCACCCACCGGAGCACGTACCATAGCGCGATGAGCAACACCGACGCGGCCGCGAGTGTCACGGCGATGAGCACGGCCACCAACACGAGTGCGATCACCGTCCAACCGATGGCCGTTCGAAGCTCCTTCCAGTCGGGAAGCGCACCGCGCAGGCGGGCCACCACTCCCTGTGGCGCGGCGGTCGCTCCGGACTCCAGCGCCGCCCCGAGCGCCGCCAGCCTCTCCAGCCGCACCTCGGTATCCAGCCGCATGCCGACGACGTACGCGGCGATCTCGGTCTGGCGCGCCGCGCTCTCCTCCGTCACTGGCGACCACACCGGAAAGAGAAAGTTCACCGCCCAGCCGCCAGGCACCTCGACGTCACACCCATCGAGGGTGCTCACCGCTCGCGCCAGTGCACCCGGGTTCCGAGTGAGCTGAACGGCGGTGGCGTCGGCAAGCCGCCGTCGCGCGCGCCACATGGCGGCCAGCCACGGCCCAAGCACGAGAGTCGTGAACAGGGCGATCGACTGCTTGGCTGCGATGCTGGCCAGCCCGACGGTCGCGATAAACGGGATCTGAACCAGGATGATGTAGCACCCGTGCGCCACCGACTTGGGGTTGATGGTCTCCAGGTTCGCAAAAAACTCCTCGAGAGCGACCCCGAACTCGCCGCCGCCCAACAGCCGATCCAGCAACGCTCGCGCGTCCTCCGCATCCACCCGCCCCCGTGCCGCCTGCATCGAAAGTCCAACAAACCGGCGCACCAGGGCCCGCCTGCTCGCGTCGAGCGGCGTCTCCAGCAGGAGCGCCACCAATCCCCAGGTCTGAAACACCGACAGGATGATGGCCGCGATCTCCAGGTCACCGTTGCCGACCGAGCCGACGAGGTGGGCGACGATCGCCTGTCGCTCGTCGCGATCGAGCCGGTCGAGGAATCCGGTCGT
>Ga0307308_10001150_pt1 | contig 10456 bp, 7 predicted proteins | sample ER_DNA_195_FD_194501 | JGI IMG/M metagenome (GOLD analysis project Ga0307308, IMG submission 194501) | Bulk soil microbial communities from the East River watershed near Crested Butte, Colorado, United States - ER_DNA_195 | ecosystem: Environmental > Terrestrial > Soil > Floodplain | place: USA...
GTGTTCACCCGGCCCAGATCGGGATCGAGCAGGTAGGCGATCCCGCCGGACATCCCGGCCGCGAAGTTGCGCCCGATCCGGCCCAGCACCACCGCGGTCCCGCCGGTCATGTACTCGCAGCCGTGATCGCCGGTGCCCTCCGCGACCGCGGTGGCGCCGGAGTTGCGCACGCAGAACCGCTCCCCGACGATGCCGCGCAGGAATATCTCGCCGCCGGTGGCGCCGTAGCCGATCACGTTGCCGGCGATGATCTGCTCCTCGGCCAGGAACGGCGCCGCCGGGCCGGGCGCCACGATCAGCCGGCCTCCGGACAGCCCCTTGCCGAGATAGTCGTTGGCGTCGCCGGCCAGCCGCAGCGTGATACCGGGAGGCAGGAACGCGCCGAACGATTGCCCGGCCGACCCCTCGAACCTGACGTGGATCGTGTCGTCCGCCAGCCCCTGGGCGCCCCAGCGCCGGGTCACCTCGTAGCCGAGCATCGTGCCGACGGTCCGGTTCACGTTCCGCACGGGCAGGTCGAGGACGACCGGCGTGCCGTCGGCCAGCGCGCCTTCGGCCAGCTGGATGAGGGTGTTGTCGAGCGCATGCTCGAGCCCGTGATCTTGGCTGGTCGTCCGGTGCCGGGCGGCACCTGCGGGCAGGCTGGGCACGTGCAGCACCGGCGCCAGGTCGAGCCCGGCTGCCTTCCAGTGCCCGACCGCCCGCGCAGTGTCCAGCAGGTCGGCGCGGCCGATCGCCTCGTCCAGCGTGCGGAAGCCGAGCGCGGCCAGGTACTCACGCAGCTCCTGCGCGATGAACTCGAAGAAGCTGACCACGAACTCGGGCCTGCCGGTGAACCGCTTGCGCAGCTCGGGGTTCTGGGTAGCCACCCCGACCGGGCAGGTGTCGAGGTGGCAGACCCGCATCATGACGCAGCCGGAGACCACCAGCGGCGCGCTGGCGAAGCCGAATTCCTCGGCGCCGAGCAGGGCAGCGACGAGGACGTCGCGGCCGGTCTTGAGCTGGCCGTCGGCCTGCACGACGATCCGGTCCCGCAGGCCGTTGCGCAGCAGGGTCTGCTGGGTCTCGGCGAGCCCGAGTTCCCACGGCGCCCCCGCGTGCTTGATGCTGGTCAGCGGCGCGGCGCCGGTGCCGCCGTCGTGCCCGGAGATGAGCACCACGTCGGCGTGCGCCTTGGAGACCCCGGCCGCGACCGTGCCCACGCCGACCTCCGCGACCAGCTTGACGTGGACCCGGGCGCGCGGGTTGGCGTTCTTCAGGTCGTGGATCAGCTGGGCGAGGTCCTCGATCGAGTAGATGTCGTGATGCGGCGGCGGCGAGATCAGGCCGACGCCGGGCGTCGAGTACCGGGTCTTCGCGATCCACGGGTACACCTTGTGGCCGGGAAGCTGGCCGCCTTCCCCCGGCTTGGCGCCCTGAGCCATCTTGATCTGCAGGTCGTCGGCGTTGACCAGGTACTCGCTGGTCACCCCGAAGCGGCCGCTGGCCACCTGCTTCACCGCGGAGCGGCGCAGGTCGCCGTTGGCGTCGGGACGGAAGCGCTCCGGGTCCTCACCGCCCTCACCGGTGTTGGACCTGCCGCCAAGCCGGTTCATCGCGATGGCGAGGGTCTCGTGCGCCTCGGCGGAGATGGAGCCGTAGGACATGGCGCCGGTGGAGAACCGGCGCAGGATCGCCGCGGCTGGCTCGACCTCCTCGACCGGGATCGGCGCCCGGCCGGTCCCGCCCTGCCCGTTCCCCGCGGGGCCGTCCACTCCCCGGATCCGCAGCAGCCCGCGCAACGTCATCAGCTGGGCGGACTGGTCGTCGACCAGGCGGGTGTACTCCTTGAAGATCTCGTACCGGCGGGTGCGGGTCGCATGCTGCAGCTTGAACACGGTCTCGGGGCTGAACAGGTGCGGTTCGCCCTCGCGGCGCCACTGGTACTCGCCGCCGGTGTCCAGCCGCCGGTGGGCGGGCCCGGCGCCCCGGGGCGGGAACGCGCGGGCGTGACGGCGTGCTGTCTCGGCGGCGAGCACGTCGAACCCGACACCGCCGAGACGGGACGTGGTCCCGGCGAAGCAGGTCTCGATGACCTCGCTGCCCAGGCCGATCGCCTCGAAGATCTGCGCGCCGGTGTAGGAGGCCGCCGTGGACACCCCCATCTTCGACATGATCTTGAGCAGCCCCTTGCCGAGCGCCTTGATCAGGTTGGCGGCCGCCTTGGCCGCGGACAGGTTCTCCAGCTCCCGGCGCCGCACCATGTCCTGCACGGACTCCAGCGCCAGGTACGGGTTGACCGCGGCCGCGCCGTACCCGATGAGCAGCGCGATGTGGTGGGCCTCCCGGGCGTCGCCGCACTCCACCACCAGGCCCGCCCTGGTCCGCGTCCGTTCCCGGATCAGGTGGTGGTGAACGGCGCCGGTGAGCAGCAGCGACGGAATCGGGGCCAGGCCGGGATCCCAGCCCTGGCCCGGCCCGGCCCGGCCGGACGCGCCGCGGTCGGACAAAACGATGATCCGGGCGCCTGCCCGGATCGCCGCCGACACCTCGGCGCAGATGTCCGCCAGCCGCTCACGCAGGGCGGCACCGCCGCCGGCGGCCGGGAAACGCCCGTCCACCACGTGCGCGGCGAAACCGGGCAGGCTCCCGTCGTCGTTGATGTGAATGATCTTGGTGAGGTCGTTGTCGCTGATCACCGGGTATGGCAAAACGATCTGGCGACACGAGGCGGGCCCCGGCTCCAGCAGGTTCTCCTCCGGTCCGGTGGACGTGGCGAGCGAGGTCACCAGCTCTTCCCTGATCGCGTCCAGCGGCGGGTTGGTGACCTGGGCGAACAGCTGCGTGAAGTAGTCGAAGATCAGCCGTGGGCGGCCGGACAGGACCGCGATTGGCGTGTCGGTCCCCATTGACCCGACGGGCTCGGCGCCGGCCCGGGCCATCGGGGCCAGCAGCACCCGCAGCTCCTCCTCGGTGTAGCCGGCCAGCAGCTGCAGAGTGGTCAGCTCGTCCCCGCCCGGCAGCTTCCGCTCCCGGTCCGGCAGGTCGTCCAGGTGCAGCAGGCCGGCGTGGAGCCAGTCCTGGTAGGGATGTTCGGCGGCCAGCGCCGCCTTCACGTCGCCGTCCTCGAGGATCCGCCGGCTGGCGGTGTCGGCCAGGAAGATCCGGCCCGGCTGGAGGCGGCCCTTGCGGGCCACATTGGCCGGGTCGATGTCGAGCACCCCCACCTCGCTGGCGAGGATGACCAGGCCGTCGTGGGTCACCCAGTACCGGCTGGGGCGCAGCCCGTTGCGGTCCAACACAGCCCCGATCAGCGTCCCGTCGGTGAACGCGACACAGGCCGGGCCGTCCCACGGTTCCATCACGGCTGCGTGGAACCGGTAGAAGGCACGCCGGGCGGGATCCATCGCCTCGTGGTTCTCCCACGGCTCCGGGATCATCATGAGGATGGCATGCGGCAGCGAGCGCCCACCCAGATGCAGGAGCTCCAGGCACTCGTCGAAGCTGGCCGAGTCGCTCGCCTCGTTGTCCAGGATGGGGAGCAGCCGCTCCATCCCGCTGCCGTCGGCGGCCGCCGGGATCAGGCCGGTGGTCAGCATCGCTTCCCGGGCCCGCATCCAGTTGCGGTTGCCGCGGACGGTGTTGATCTCGCCGTTGTGCGCGATGAACCGGTAGGGGTGGGCCAACGGCCAGGACGGGAAGGTGTTGGTGGAGAACCGGGAGTGCACCATGGCCAGGGCCGAGGTGTATGCCGGGTCGGACAGGTCGGGGAAGAACGGGTCGAGCTGGAGCGCGGTCAGCATCCCCTTGTAGACGATCGTCCGCGCGGACAGGCTGGCGAAGTAGATCCCGGCCTGATGCTCGGCGCGTTTGCGCAGGCAGAACGCCCGCCGGTCCAGGGTCAGCCCGCCTTCCGTGGCGGTGGGGGTCGCTACGAACAGCTGGGCCAGCCGGGGCAGCACCGCGAGCGAGGCCCGGCCGCAGAACGAGCGGTCGTGCGGCACGTCCCGCCAGCCGAGGACGGCCAGGCCCTCGGCCGCGGCGATCCGCTCGACGGCGGCCTTCGCCTGCGCGGCGGCGCTGTCGCCCACGGGCAGGAAGGTCATGCCGGCCGCATAGTGGCCGGCGGCGGGCAGGCTGAAGCCGCAGGCCGCGCGGAAGAAGGCGTCCGGGATCTGGGTGAGGATGCCCGCCCCGTCGCCGGTCTCCGGGTCGCTCCCCTTTGCGCCGCGGTGGTCCAGGTTGCGCAGGACGGTGAGCGCCTGGGCAACCGTGTCGTGCGTGCGCCGCCCGGTCAGGTCGGCGACGAAGCCGACGCCGCAGGCGTCGTGTTCGTAGTGGCTGTCGTACAGCCCCTGGTCTTCCCCGTAGTTCCCCGCTGAGGCGGCAGGCGCCATTGACTCTCCCGTCGTCTCATCCGTCGACGCGTTTCACCTGCGTGCGGTCGGGACGACGTTGGCCCTGCCGCGGGCGGCGTGGTAAGCGCCGCCACCGGCTCGTGGAGCTATAGCACGGAGATTACATGTAGATGCGCTACCGGTGAATACTTGCCCGCCGGGCGCGGGCGCCGAAAGTGCCGCAAGGCGCCGGTCAGCTGGCGCGGCCGGCGGGCCGGGCGGGCCGCCGGACACCGGTGGCGAGGTCGCCGGCGAGGTCCCGCACGCCGGCGATGCCCGCGGCGAGGCTGGGCGCGTCCAGCAGGCGCTGGACGAATGCCGAGCCGACGATGACGCCGTCGGCGAAGGACGCCACCTCGGCCGCCTGGGTCCCGTCCCGGACGCCGAGCCCCACGCCGACCGGCAGGGATGTGCACGAGCGAACCCGTGCCACCAGGCCGCCCGCGTCGCGGCTCACGGTGTCGCGGGAGCCAGTGATGCCCATCAGCGACGCCGCGTAGACGAAGCCGCCGCACAACCCCGTGATCAGCTCGATGCGCTGCGGCGTGGAACTGGGCGCCACCAGGAAGACCGGGTCCAGCCGGTGGGTGGCCGCCGTGTCCAGCCACGGGCCGGCCTCCTCGGGGGTCAGGTCCGGGGTGATCATCCCGGACCCGCCGGCAGCCGCGAGGTCGCGGGCGAACGCGTCCACCCCGTAGCGCTCGACCGGGTTCCAGTAGGTCATGACGAGCGCGGGGACTCCGGCCGCCGCGACCGCCTCGACGGTGTGCAGCACGTCGCGGACGTGAACGCCGCCGGTGAGCGCGCGGTGCACGGCCTGCTGGATGACCGGGCCGTCGATCAGCGGATCGGAGTAGGGCAGCCCGATCTCCACGATGTCGGCGCCGGATTCGGCCATCGCGATCGTCGCGGCGATCGCCCCCTTCACCGTTGGGAACCCGGCGGGCAGGTAGCCGATGAGGACCGCCCGGCCGGCCGCCGCGGCCTCCTGGAAGGCGACCCCAACCGCGGTCATGGGGCGGCCTCCGCGTGCGTGGCTACCGTCTGCGTAGCTACTGGCTGCGTGGCTACCGGCCGCGTGGCCTCGCCGGCCAGGTGGCCCAGCCAGCGGGACGCGGTGGCGACGTCCTTGTCCCCACGGCCGGAAAGGTTGACCAGCAGCAGCGCATCGGGGCCCAGTTCGCGCCCGACCTGCAGCGCCCCGGCAAGCGCGTGCGCGGACTCCAGGGCCGGGATGATCCCCTCGGTCCGGCAGAGCAGGGAGAACCCCTCCATCGCCTGGGCGTCGGTGATGGACCGGTAGCTCGCGCGGCCGGTGTCCTTGAGCCAGGCGTGCTCCGGCCCTACCGCGGGGTAGTCGAGGCCGGCCGAGATGGAGTGGGTGGCCAGCGTCTGGCCCTCGGCGTCCTGCAACACATAGGTGCGCATCCCGTGCAGCACGCCCGCCGAGCCCGCGACCAGGGTGGCGGCGTGCCGGCCCGTGGCGATCCCGTCGCCGCCCGCCTCGCACCCGATCAGCTTCACCTGCGTGTCCGGCAAGAACTCATGGAAGATGCCGATCGCGTTGGACCCGCCGCCGACACAGGCGATCACCGCGTCCGGCAGGCGGCCCGCGATCTCCTGCACCTGGCGGCGCGCCTCCACCCCGATGACCCGCTGGAAGTCCCGGACCATCATGGGGAACGGGTGCGGGCCGCCGACCGACCCGATGCAGTAGTGCGTGGTCGCCACGGTGGCGACCCAGTCACGGAACGCCTCGTTCATGGCGTCCTTCAGGGTGGCCGTGCCGATCGTGACGGGGATGACCTCGGCACCGAGCATGCGCATCCGAGCCACGTTCAGCGCCTGGCGGTGGGTGTCCTCCTCCCCCATGTAGACCACGCAGTCGAGGCCGAAGAGCGCGCAGGCCGTCGCGGTGGCGACGCCGTGCTGCCCGGCGCCCGTCTCCGCGATCACCCGCCGCTTGCCCATGCGCTTGGCGAGCAGCACCTGCCCAAGCACATTGTTGATCTTGTGGGAGCCGGTGTGGGCGAGGTCCTCCCTCTTGAGCAGGACCGTGCAGTGCGCGACCTCGGAGAACCTGTGCGCCTGCGAGAGCAGGGTCGGCCGGCCGGCGTAGCCACGCAGCAGATCATGGAGCTCCGCGGCGAACCGCGGGTCCGCCGTGGCCGCCAGGTACTCCGCCGTCAGTTCGGCCAGGGCCGCCATGAGCGCCTCGGGCGCGAACCGCCCGCCGTAGATCCCGAAGTGCCCGCCCGCGTCGGGCACCGAGCCTGGCGCGGCGGGCACCGAACCGGGCGGGGCGGGCACCGGGCCTGGCGCGGCGGGCGTCGCCGCAGCGGAAGCCTCCTGGCTCATGGGCGGTCGCCGCGCAGCGCGGGATGGGAACCCGCGGTCACCAGATCGGCGACGGCCGAGCGCGGATCCTTGCCGCTGACCAGGCTCTCCCCGACCAGTACCGCGTCCGCTCCCGCCGCGGCATAAGCGAGGAGATCGCGCGGGCCCCGGACGCCCGACTCAGCGATCTTGATGACCTCGGGCGGCATGAGCGGCGCCAGCCGTCCGAAAACTCCCCGGTCGACCTCGAGGGTGCCCAGGTCGCGCGCGTTGACGCCGATCACCTTCGCCCCGGCGTCGAGCGCGCTCGCGACCTCAGCCTCGCTGTGCACCTCGACCAGAGGCACCAGGCCGATCGAGAGCGCCCGCTCCGCCAGCAAGATCAGCGCGTTCTGGTCCAGCGCCGCCACGATCAGCAGCACCATGTCGGCCCCGTGGGCGCGGGCCTCCCACAACTGGTAGGAGCTGATCACGAAGTCCTTGCACAGCAGCGGCACCGACACCGCGCTCCTGACCGCGGCCAGGTCCTCCAGGCTGCCGCCGAAGCGGCGAGGCTCGGTCAGCACGCTGATGATGCTGGCCCCGCCCGCCTGGTAGTCCCGTGCCAGCGCGGCCGGGTCGGCGATGTCGGCCAGCGCGCCCCGGGAAGGGCTGGACCGCTTGACCTCGGCGATGATCGCCACGTCCGGCCGTCTGAGCAGATTCATCACCTCGCGCGGCGGGGCTGCTCCCCTGGCGGCCTCCTTGAGCCGGTCCAGCGGCGTGTGTTCCTGCCGGACAGCGAGATCGGCACGAACCCCTTCTAGGATCTCGTCGAGCACGCTCACGCGGTTCCGTAATCTCCTCGGATCGGATTCCTTGCGCCCCGATGGTAGCGAGCCGACTGCGGCGGGCCGGCAGCCGCCTCCCCGGGTCAGGCACGCGCCGCGGCGGCCCTGGGCACCGGCCGGCGCCACGCCCGCCCCGGGCACATCCGGGCGATTCCCAGCCTGACCTGCGACGCCCCAGACCGGCCCACAACGGGCCCTAGCCCACGATCTTGCCGCCGCAGGTATCCCGGGCCACGTCGCTGAGGCCAACCTCGTCTGGTAGCTCCTGTGGCCTGCGGGGCGGCAGCACGGTGTAGGCCCGGGCGACGGCGGGATGAAGCAGCGTGCCGGCGGCGATGATGGCGAACAGGGTGCCACCCACATAACGGGCGCCGAAGAACCGGGACAGGCCGAAGCCGATGAAGGCCACCTCGAACCCGACCGCTATCAGCCACGCCGTCTTGGTCCCCGAACGTACGAGGAACGCCAGCCCGCACAGCGCCGCCACTATCGCAAGGGTAATAAGGATCGAGGAGAGCTGCCGCTTGCTGAACGGCAGGCCGATGGCGGCGGCGGCGATCGCTTGCGCGACCACGAGCCGCGTGACAATCCGGATCAGCAAGCTCCCCGGCTCCGCCGACGGCCGGGCGGGCGAGCGGTGGTCGCCCTGCCGTCCCGGTCTTGTTGCCCTCACCGTTCACCTCCAGGCGCGACCCCAGGCAGCTCGGAGATCTACCTACGAGCCTAACGGCCTGCCGGGCTGGCCGGGCTGCTCGGTGGGGTCCACCCCCCTGCTCAGAGACTCCCACAGGGTGCTGGCGTCGGCTACCGGCTGCGTCTTTCCCCCGCCGGCGCGGCTGTACCTGCCGGACATGGCGGGCCACCGGGGACCGCGCCAGGTCACCAGGATCCCGGCGGCCAGTACCGCCAGCCCGCCGACGGCCGCCAGCGGCCGCCACGGGAAGCTAGCCATCACGACATGGGCGGCGCCGCTCACCCCGGGCGTGCCGCCGGTGGCACCGGGCGTGGCGCCCGGCCCGGCCGCGCCGCCTCCCGCGATCGCCGAGCCAGCCTGCGAGGCCACGGCCCCCCGCGCCGCGGCGAGCACGTCGGCGCTGCCCACTCCGGCGCTCACCAGCACGGCGATCAGCACCCCGGATGCCGCCAGGAACACTCCCACCAGCCGCCGGGCCAGCCCACGGGTGGCGATGGCCGCCGCCAGGGCGGCCAGCGAGGCCACCGCCAGCGCCCCTACCACCGGCACCAGATCCTGGCCGCTCACGCGCACCGTGCTGCGGGGCAGCGGCGCGGGAGCAGCGGTGACCACCTGTGCCCATCCCTGCCGGACCGACAGCAGCACCAGCACCGCGCCGGCCGCCGCCGTGCCCAGGACGAGCGCATACTCGCGGCGGGCCGCGGCACCTCCAGGCGCGGCACCTCCAGGCGCGGGACCGCCAGCTACGGGACCCCCAGGCACGGGGGCGTCAGACTCGGGACCCCCGGGCATGGGGGCATCAGACTCGCGGCCGCTGGTCACGGGACGCTCACGGCGAGCACGCCCGCGTCGAAGCAGGTCCGGTCGCCGGTGTGGCAAGCGCCGCCGGTTTGGTCCACCTTCACCAGCACCGCGTCGCCGTCGCAGTCGAGCGCGACCGAGACCACGCGCTGCACGTGACCCGACGTCTCACCCTTGACCCAGTACTCCTGCCGGCTGCGGGACCAGTAGGTGCACCGGCCGGTGGTCAGCGTGCGGTGCAGCGCCTCATCGTCCATCCAGCCCAGCATCAGCACCTCGCCGGTGTCGTGCTGCTGGGCAATGGCCGCGACCAGCCCGGCGGGGTCGCGCTTGAGCTGCGCGGCGATCCGCGGGTCGAGCGGCGAGGGCCGCGCTCCCCGGCTCATCGCGGGTTCCGTCCGGTTGTCATGCCCCGATCCTACGAAGGCCGGGTGGTCACCCGGCCCCCGCCGCTCAGTGATCGGCAGCGACGAACGGCAAGGCGTACCATCGCGGGATGAGCTTCGCCCGCGACGAGCGTGTTGCCCTGTGCGAGCTGCTGGATGAGACGGGCCCCGAGGCGCCCACCTTGTGTGAGGGCTGGCAGACCCTCGACCTTGCCGCCCACCTCGTGATGAGGGAGCGCAGGCCCGACGCCGCGGCGGGCGTGATGGGCGGCCCGCTGGCCGGCCACACCGAACGGGTGCGGCGCGCGCTCATCGCCAGCACGACCTACGGGCAGCTCGTGGACGAGATCCGCAACGGCCCGCCCCGGCTGTCGGTGTTCCGCATCCCCGGCATGGACGAGCGCCTCAACACGGTCGAGTACTTCGTCCATCATGAGGACGTCCGGCGCGGGGGCGACGGCTGGGAGCCGCGCGACATCGGCGCGGGCCTGACCGATCTGCTGTGGCAGCGGCTCAGGGCCGCCAGGTTCGTCTTCCGCAAGGCGCCGGTCGGCATCGAGCTGGTGCGCGACGACGTGCCGGCCGGCCCGGGCCGCCAGCGCGTGCGGATCACCGCCAAGGCCCGCACGCCGATGGTCACCGTCACCGGCGGGCCGACGGAACTGACGCTCTGGGCGCTGGGCCGGACCACGGCCGCCCAGGTCCGGTTCGACGGCAGCGAGCCCGATGTGCGCAAGCTGAAGCAGGCCGGCTGGCGCGTCTGACGCCAGTCGGCATGCCCCGCGATGCGGCACCCGTCCGCCGCCGGTGACGCGACCGTGAACGGCGGCCACCGCTCAGCCCAATGCCCGGCGGCGGGTACCGGCGGGCCTCCAGTTGGCCTCACCGTGGATAGATCACCGCCCATGTGGCATATCTGAAAGGACCACACAGAACGGAGTGCCAGGTGGACGTGCTCGGGATCGACATCGGCGGCTCGGGGATCAAGGCCGCGCCGGTGGACGTCACCACCGGCGCTCTCAGCGCGCCGCG
>Ga0307308_10001151_pt1 | contig 10454 bp, 10 predicted proteins | sample ER_DNA_195_FD_194501 | JGI IMG/M metagenome (GOLD analysis project Ga0307308, IMG submission 194501) | Bulk soil microbial communities from the East River watershed near Crested Butte, Colorado, United States - ER_DNA_195 | ecosystem: Environmental > Terrestrial > Soil > Floodplain | place...
CGCGGATTGCGCTCGCCGAGCGGCGGACCGTCGAGCGAGACCGCGAGCCCACGCCATGACGGGCGGAGCCGCAGCACCGCCGCGTCCAGGCCCGGCCGCCGCACCGTGCGCGACTGGACGAGGTGGTCGTACTGCTCGTAGATCCACGACTTCGGCTCGTCGTTGACGGGGTCGACAGGATCAGAGCGTCGCGGGACCTCGAGCCGGTCGACCTCGTACCGCGGGCACTCGTCGGTCAGGAAGGCCGCCGGGATCTCGCCAACGAGCTCGTCGTCGAAGAAGGCGCGCAGCTCGCCGCCATCCGTGACCTCGCCGATCGCCGCGCGATGCAGCTCCCAGCGGTCGAGCACGGTTTCGACCTCCTCGAGCCGCTCGGGCCGGACGACGGCGACCATCCGCTCCTGGCTCTCGGAGATCATGATCTCCCACGGCTCCATGCCCTCCTCGCGCAGCGGCACGCGGTCGAGCCGGACGTCGACCCCGGCGCCGTCACGCGCCATCTCGGCGAGCGCGGAGGCGAGTCCGGCAGCGCCGCAGTCCTGCAGCGACTCGACCAGGCCGCTCTCGACGAGCTCGAGCGAGGCCTCGATCAGCTTCTTGCCGGTGAACGGGTCGCCGATCTGGACGGACGGCCGCTTCTCCTCCGAGCCTTCCCCGAGCTCCTGGCTCGCGAGCACCGAAGCGCCGCCGATCCCGTCGCGGCCGGTGGTGGCGCCGTAGAGGACGACCAGGTTTCCGGTTCCTCGTGCGCGCGCGCGGGTAACCCGCTCCGCGGGCAGCAGCCCGACGCACATCGCGTTGACGAGGCAGTTGCCGGCGTAGGCCTCGTCGAAGACCGCCTCGCCGCCGACCGTCGGCACGCCGACCGAGTTGCCGTAGGCGCCGATCCCGGCGACCGCGCGGCGGAACGCGTGATCCGGCGAGCCGAAGCGCAGGCCGTCCAGCAGCGCCACCGGCCGCGCGCCCATCGCGACGATGTCGCGCAGGATCCCGCCGACCCCGGTGGCCGCGCCCTGGAACGGCTCGACCGCCGACGGATGGTTGTGCGACTCGACCTTGAACGCGACCGCCTCGCCCTCGCCGAGGTCGATCACGCCGGCGTTCTCGCCCGGCCCCTGCAGCACGCGCTCGCCCGCGGATGGCAGGCGCCGCAGGAGGGGCGCGGAATGCTTGTAGCCGCAGTGCTCCGACCAGAGCAGCGAGAAGACGGCGAGCTCGAAATGGTTCGGCTCGCGCGCGAGCAGCTCGCAGATCCGGGCCTGCTCGGAATCGGTCAGGCCGAGCGCCCGGTGGAGCGATTGTTCGGCGACCCTCGTCAGGTACCTGAGTCTAAACACCTCACACGACAGGCACGACGGACGTTTTCATGGATGTGACCCGTCAGCGCAACCTGGTCATGCTCCTCGCGCTCGCCGGGATCTGGGGCGCGTCGTTCATGTTCATCAAGATCGCGGTCCGGGAGCTCACCCCGGCGACGCTGATCGTCGGCCGGCTCGGGCTGGCGGCGCTGACCCTCGGGCTGCTCGTCCCCTTCGCCGTCGGCTCGCGGGAGACGCTGCGGCAGCTCCGCGAAAACTGGGTCTGGCTGCTGGTGGTCGCGCTCGTCAACACGGCGATCCCGTTCTGGCTGCTCTCGTGGGGCGAGACGCGGATCGACTCCGGGCTCGCGTCGATCATCCAGGCCTCGGTCCCGATCTTCAACGCGGTGATCGCGTTCGTCGCCTTCCGCGAGGTGCGGGTCACCGGCTCGCGGCTCCTCGGCGTCCTGGTCGGGTTCCTCGGCGTCGCGCTGCTCGTCGGCGCGCAGCCGGAAGGGAAGGTGCTCGGCGCCCTCGCGGTGGTCGGGATGGCGTTCTGCTACGGGCTGGGCGGGCTCATGACCGGCCGCTACCTGAAGCCGGTGCAGCCGGTCGTGGTCGGCTTCGCCTCCACGGCGATCGCGACACTGGTCTGGCTGCCGGTGGGCGCCGCAGAGGCGCCGAGCCAGATGCCGAACTGGGAGACGATCGCGTCGGTCCTGGCGCTCGGCATTCCGGGGACGGCGCTCGCGTACCTGCTCTTCTTCGGCCTGATCACCGGCGCGGGCGCCGCCTATGCCTCGCTCGTCACCTACCTGATCCCGCCGATCGCGCTCGCCTACGGCGCGGTCTTCCTCGGCGAGCGCTTCGGTGCATCGGCCTTCGGCGGCCTCGCGCTGATCCTCGCCGGCGTCGCCCTCGGCACGGGCGCCCTGGGCTTCCGCCACGCCCGCGCGCGTGCCGCTCCGGCCGACGGGTAGCCTCGAAGCGTGTCGCGCTCGTACGTCGTCTACATCGGGCTGCTCGCGGCGTTCTGGGGCGCCTCGTACATGTTCATCAAGGTCGCCGACCGCGCGTTTGCGCCGGCGACGATGATGATGCTGCGCCTCGCGCTCGCGTCCTCGCTGCTGCTGGTGGTGCTCCTCGCGCAGCGCGGCTGGCACGCGACGGTGCGGGATATGCGGCGCCTCGGCTGGGAGGGCTTCGGGCTCGGCGTCGTCAACGGCGCGATCCCGTTCACGCTGATCGCGTGGGGCGAGAAGTACATCGACTCGGGAGTGGCCGCGATCGCGAACGCCTCGATGCCGATCTTCGTCGTCCTGCTCGCGATCCGCTTCAAGCCGAGCGAGCGCGTTTACGGCCTGCGGCTGGTCGGTTTCCTGGTCGGCCTGGCCGGCGTCGGCGTGCTCGCCGGGGTTCACCCGGAGGGCGGCTGGTGGGGCGTCGCCGGGACGATGGCCGTCGTCGTCGCGTCGGTCTCGTACGCAGTCGGCGCGCTCTGGGGCCAGCGCCTGGTCGTGCGAACGAGTGGCCTGACGCTCGCGGCGACCACGATGCTCGGTGGCCTCCTCGTCCTGCTCCCGCTCGGGCTCTGGCAGCTGCCATCCAGCGTTCCCGGCTGGAAGGAGAGCGGCTCGGTCGTCGCGCTCGCGGTGATCGGAACGGCGCTCGCGCAGATCATCCTCTACCGCGTGCTCCGCTCCGACGGCGCCGCGCGGGTCAGCCTCGTCACGTACCTGCTGCCGATGACCGCGCTGCTGTACGGCGTGTTCTTGCTCGGCGAGCCGCTGACCTGGCAGGAGCTGGGCGGGATGGCGCTGATCCTCGGCGGCGTCGCGCTCGGGTCGGGGGCGGTCAAGTTCCCGCGCCGCGAGCCGGTCGTCGCGCCCTCGCCGTGAGCGTCACGCTGCGGCGGGCCGAGCCCGGTGACGTCGACTTCCTGCTCGAGCTGATGACCGACGAGGACGTCGAGCCGTACCTCTCGGTCACGCGTCCGCGCGACCGCGAGGGCCTGCTGGAGGAGATCGAGCGCTCGCAGGCCGAGCCGGAGGAGTTCGGCCGCTTCGTGATCGAGGTGGATGGAGAACGAGCGGGCCTGATGGGCTTCCAGGTCGCCAACCGCCGCTCGCGGATCGCGAACCTCGGCTCCCTCGCAGTGCACCCGCGCTTCCGCGGCCGGCGCCTCGCCGACGAGGCGGCGAGGCTCTTCCAGCGCGAGGTGTTCGACCTCGGCTACCACCGGCTGCAGCTCGAGATCTACGGCTTCAACGAGCGGGCGATGCGCCACGCCGAGCGGGCGGGCTTCGTCAAGGAAGGCGTACGCCGAAAGGCGTACGACCGGCACGGCGAGTGGGTCGACGGCGTGATCTACGGGCTCGTGCGGGAGGATCTGGAGGGATAGGTTTGGAGCGGTCCGCGTGGGGCATGGGTCTGGTGTGCGAAGGAAACGTCTCGCACTCGTGGCACTGGCCGTTGCGCTCTCGGCGTCGATAGCCGGCGGCGCTCCCTTCGCCTCGGCAAAGCCGCAGCCGCAGCCCGGCAAGCAGGCGGTCGCAGTGGGCACCGGCGGGGCGGCAGCCACCGTCGACCCGACGGCGACCGGGGCGGCGATCGACGTCCTCCGCCGCGGTGGGGATGCGGTCGACGCGGCTGTCGCGGCGGCGGCAACACTGGGCGTGACCGAGCCCTACGTGGCCGGTATCGGCGGCGGCGGATTTATGGTCGTCTACCTCGCAAAACAGCACCGGGTCGTGACGATCGACGGCCGGGAGACCGCGCCGCAGGCGTTTCGCCAGGACGCGTTCATCGACCCGTCGACCGGCCAGCCGATCCCCTTCTACCCGCAGCGCGTGACCAGCGGGATGGCGGTCGGCGTGCCCGGGACGCTCGCCGCCTGGGCCGAAGCGGCGAAGCTCTACGGGACGATGCCGCTTTCCAAGCTGCTGAAGCCGGCGATCGCGGCCGCGAAGCACGGCTTCGTCGTCGACCAGACCTACCACAACCAGACCGAGATGAACCGGCCGCGCTTCCAGGCGTTCACCTCGAGCCGCGCGCTCTACCTGACGCCGGCCGGCCAGGCTCCCGCCGTCGGCAGCGTCGTCCGCAACCCGGACCTGGCGAAGACGTACGAGCAGATCGCCCACCACGGCGCGGCGGCCTTCTACGGCGGGCCGATCGGCGCCGCGGTCGCCAACACGGCCGACCATCCGCCCGTCGCACCTGATTCCCAGATCGGCTTCCCGATCCGTTCCGGTGTCATGACCGCCGCCGACGTGGCGGGCTACACGGCGCCGCTGCGAGCGCCGACGCACGTCGACTACCGCGGCTACGACGTCTACAGCATGCCGCCGCCCTCGAGCGGTGGCTCCACCGTCGGCGAGGCGCTGAACATCCTCGGAGGCTTTGATCTTTCCGGCCCGGATCGCGCCCTGGCGCTGCACCGATACATCGAGGCTTCGCGGCTGGCGTTCGCCGACCGGAACCGCTGGGTCGGCGATCCGGCCTACGTCGACGTGCCGCTGGACGGCTTGCTCTCGAAAGACTTCGCCGCCGAGCGCCGCTGCCTGATCGGTTCGACGGCGGCGACGAGCCCGGTTGCGCCCGGCGACCCGCATCCGCCCTACGACACGACCTGTTCGGGTGGCAGCGCGCCGGCCGCGGTCGACAGCGAGGGCACCTCGACGAACCACCTCGTCGTTGTCGACGGTTCGGGCAACGTGGTCAGCTACACGACCACGATCGAGCAGATCGCGGGCAGCGCGATCGCCGTGCCCAACGACGGATTCCTGCTCAACAACGAGCTGACCGACTTCAATCCGGTGCCCAGCTCGCCCTCGACGCCCGACCCGAATCTGCCCGCCGGCGGCAAGCGGCCGCGCTCGAGCATGTCGCCGACGATCGTGCTCCACGACGGACGCCCGTTGCTCGCGCTTGGCAGCCCGGGCGGGGCGACCATCATCACGACCGTGCTGCAGATCCTGCTCGACCGGATCGATTTCGGGATGTCGCTGCCGGACGCGATCGCGGCTCCGCGCGCCTCGAACCTCAACTCGGCGAAGACCTCGGCCGAGCCGGCGTTCCTCGCGCAGTACGGAGACGTGCTCACGAGCGGCTTCGGCCAGAGCTTCACCTCGACGGCTGAGATCGGCGCCGCCACCGGGATCGAGCTCCTCCCGACCGGGCAGCTCCAAGCGGCGGCCGAGCCCGTCAGGCGCGGCGGCGGTGACGCCGAGGTCGTTTGCCCGGCCTCCGCCGGCAAGCACTGCCCCAAGGCTCACCGCTGAGGCACCGCTAGCGGCCGGCCGAGAGTAGGCTGGTCGCGTGAAGCGCGGGCTCTCGGCGCTGCTGACCGCCGCAGTCGCGATCGCGTTCGCGGACTCCTCGATCGTCGTCCTCGCGCTGCCCGAGCTCTACGGCCACTTCCACACGACGATCGAAGGCGTCTCCTGGGTGGTGACCGCGTACAACCTGGCGGTGGCGGTGACGGCGCTGGCGCTCCTCTTCGTGGTGCACCGGGTGAGCACGCGGACGCTCCTCGCGGTCGGCCTGGGCGTCTTCCTCACGGCGTCGAGCGCCTGCGCGGCAGCGGGAAGCGAGAGCTTCCTGATCGCGGCGAGGTCGGTGCAGGGCGTCGGCGCGGCGCTCCTGCTCGCCGGTTCGCTGACGGTGCTCGGGGCCAAACGGTGGACCGCCGCGGGGACGTTCGGCCTCGCGCTCGGCCCCGCGCTCGGGGGCGCGCTGACCCAGGCGTTCGACTGGCGCGCGATCTTCGTCGCGCAGGCGCCGTTCGCGGCGCTCGCCCTCGTCGGTGTCTTCCGCATGCGGGTGGACTCGTCCGTGGAGGAGGGCTGGCGTTCGTCGCTCAGGCGCACGCTGCCGGCCAACGCCTGCCTCGGGCTGCTCTTCGGCGCTCTCGTCGGCGCGCTGTTCCTCGGCGTGCTGCTCGTGATCAGCGTCTGGGACTACTCGCCGATCGCCGGCGCGGGGATCGTCAGCGCGCTCCCGCTTGCGACGCTGGCGGTGCGGCCGCTCAGGCTCTCGCGGCTGGCCGCGGTCTGCGGCGGCTCCGCGCTGCTGGCCGCAGGGCTGGTCGGCCTTGCCCTGCTGCCTTCGGCCAGCGTGCCGCTCGCGGTGTGGGCCCTCGCCCTCTGCGGCGCGGGCCTCGGGCTCGCGGTTCCGGTCCTGTCGGACGCGGCGCTTGATCGCGGCGCGGGGCTGACGCGCAGCGGCACGCTCACCGTGGGCGCGCGGCACGCCGGCTTCGTCGTGGCGCTCGCGCTGATCGCCCCGCTGCTCGCGTCGAGGGTTCCGGCGGCGGGTGACCGGGCGCTCCTGCGGGGGACGGCGGTGCTGCTCGACGCGCCGATCGGCCTCGACAAGAAAGTTCCGGTGGCGCTCGACCTGCGCAAGGCCTTCGACCGCGCGCAGGCGGGGGAGACGCCGGACCTGCGGCAGCCGTTCAACGCACACGGCGCCGCCCACGACTCCGCTCTCGCCGCCGTCCGCGACCGCCTCGCGGGCGCGATCGCGGCGACGATCACGCGCGCCTCGCGGCCGGCCTTCTTCCTGTGCGCCGGCTTCGCGGCGCTCGCGCTGCTGCTGGCCGCCGCCTTCCGCCGTCAGGTGGTGCGGTGAGCCGCGGCGCCTGGATCATGGTCGTGCTGCTGCTGAGCGGCGCGGCGCTCGTCGGCGTCGAGCTCGGCAAGGGAGCGCTGAGCGAGCCGTCGCCGAAGATCGCGGATCCGTGCGTGCCGCGCGACGGCCGCACCGGCGGGATCGACGCGACCTTGCAGCGGATCGTCCTCGACGGCCTCGACGGCGCGGCCTGCCGGCTGCACACGACGCGCGAGGAGCTCGTGCTCTCGATCGGCGGCGGCGGGGTCGGCGTCACCCGCACCTGGGACGAGCACACGATCGAGGTCGCGCTGCGGGCGGGGATGCTCCGCGCGGTCGACGCCGCCGAGCAACGCGGCGATCTGCCCAGCTTCGTGGCCGACGCGCTGCGCGGGGTCGTCGAGCGCGCGCCGCTCGGCAAGCTGATCCGCGGCGGGTTCAAGCTGAGCGACCTCCTCGGCTAGAGTCGCGCGGTGGGTTTCGCCCAGCGCTGGGCCGACGGCTACAAGCTCGCGTGGGAGGCGGACGATCCTGGCGCTGCGGCCGCGCTCTACCGGCCGGACTGCGTCTTCCGCTCGGCTCCGTTCCGCGAGCCGGAGCCGCCCATCGAGTACACGCGGCGCGAATTTCCCGAGGCAAAGGCAGAGGACGTGCGCTTCGGGGAGCCCATCGAGGACGGCGACCGCGGCGCGGTCGAGTGGTGGGCGACGCTCGTCTCGCCCGACGGCACGGAACAGACGATCTCCGGTTGCTCGGTGCTCCGCTTTGACGAGCAGGGGCTGGTGGCCGAGGCGCGGGACTACTGGCACATGGAGCCGGGCCGGCGCGAGCCTCACAGCACCTGGGGCTCTTAGCTAACTAACTCTCGGGCTTCGGGCCTTTCGGCGTGTCGATGCAGACGACGCGCGCGTCCTCGTCGCCGAGCACCTCGTAGGCGTGCGGCTTCCCGGCCGGCGTGACGATCACGTCGCCCGGGCCGCAGTCGAGGCTCTCGCCGTCGACCGTCCAGCGCATCCGCCCGGAGCGGATCACGATCACGTGGTCCTGCGGCGGGTCGTGGACGTGCATCTCCTTGACCTGGCCGGCCGGGTGCGTGACGAGGTGAGCCTCGAGGTGCTCGAGCCAGATGCCCTCGTCTTCGCCGTCCGGTCGGACGAAGCGGCTGTAGTCGCTCGTGTCCGTGATCTTGACCATGGCGCCCTCCAGCAGTCGGTTGAGCGATTCTGAACCTCGCCGCGGGACAATTTCAGCGTGACCCGCGCCGCGCTCGTCTCTTCCTGCTGGTAGGCACACGCGCGCGCGCGGCCCCACCCGCGTGGGGAGGTTAGGTCCACCCGCGGCCCGCGCTGAGCGTACCCAGAACTTCGTTACGTGTCTGTGCCGGCTTCGTGCCGGTTCCGTGCTGCTTAAGATCCAGCCGTGGAGCTGATCCACACCTGCTACCGCATCACCGACCCGGAGCGGTCGGTCGCCTTCTACGAGGCGCTCGGGCTGGAGAAACGGCGCGAGCTGCCGATCCGCGACGAGGCGGTCAACTACTTCCTCGGCGTCCCGGGCCAGGACCTGCCCGAGCTCGAGCTGACGCACAACTTCGGCGTCGACTCGTACGAGCTCGGCAGCGGCTACGGGCACGTCGCGCTCACGGTCGAGAACCTCGACGGCACGCTCGAGCGCCTCGCGGCGCAGAGCATCGAGCCGGAGCGCCCGCCGTACAGCATCCGAGAGGGCGGTTCCCGTCTCTGCTTCGTCCGCGACCCGGACGGCTACCGCATCGAGCTGATCGAGCGCGGCGCCAAGCCCTCTTAGGCCGGGCCGGCGCCGATCGCGACCAACTGGGCGACGACGGCCTCGAGCGGCTGCGCCGCGTCGATCTCGTGCGTGCAGGTGGCGCGCAGCAGCGGTTCGACCTCCGCCAGGTGTTCGAGGATCAGGTCGCGCTCCTCGGCCGTCTTGCCGTAGTCGTTCGTCGTCCGGCCCTCGATGCGGCCGAGCAACACGTCGGCCGGCGCGCTGAGAAGGACGATCGCGTCGAAGTCGCCGTAGAACCGTCCCTGGTTCGAGACCGTCCCGGACACGAAGAGCGGCACGTCACGCTCCCGGGCGAGCAGCTCGGCGATTCGATCCTCCCTCCAGACCAGGCCGGCCTCCTGCTCTGACCATTCCGTCCAGCCCGGCTCGTCGGTGTCGACCACCGCGAACCCACGCCGCTCCAGCTCGGCCAGCGCGGCCGACTTGCCGGTGCCGGACATCCCCGTGACGAGAACTCGTCGCACGCGGCAAGGCTAGAGGCGGCGGCTTTACCGAGACGCAGCAGCGGCTCAACCGGCGCTGTTCCCATTTGTCGGAATCGAGACTAGGATCCGTCTCGGTCCGAGGGTCGAGACGAAGGGGGCACAATGCGGGGCGCGGGCAGGTTCGGACGGCGAGCGGCGGTCCTCGGGATCCTCGTCGCGAGCTGCTGGTCCGGCACGGCGCTGGCCGGGCCGGCGCCGCAGGTTTCGCCCGGCCGCTACCAGTTCAACGCCGCGCTGGCCTTCGCGTACGGCTTCGACGCGCCCTCGCACATTCTCCAGGGCGGGCAGACGCACTTCGGGCCGAGCGGCGAGATCGATGTCGACGCCTGCCGCCAGCCGAAGCCTGGGCAGGCCGCATGCTTCGCGCGCGTCAGGGTCGACGCGGCCGCGCGCACGACTCGACCCGCGGGAGCGCGCGGCCCCGCGCCGCTCGATCCGCCGCCGATCGGCGACAACGGCGCCTACAGCCCCGCCTACCTCCAGTCCGCCTACAACGCCCCGTCGGCGACGAAGGGCGCCGGCCAGACGGTCGCGATCGTGGACGCCTTCGACGACCCGCACGTCGAGAGCGACCTCGCGATCTACCGCGCCCACTACGGCCTGCCGCCGTGCACGACCGCCAACGGTTGCTTCCGCCGCGTCGACCAGACCGGCGGCAGCACGCATCCGTTCGCCGAGCCGGGCTGGGGCGTGGAGATCTCGCTCGACGTGGACATGGTCAGCGCGATCTGCCCCAAGTGCCACATCCTGCTCGTCGAGGCACAGGATCCGACCTTCGAGAGCTTCGCCGTCGCCGAGAACGAGGCCGTGCAGCTCGGCGCGACGATCGTCAGCAACAGCTGGGGCGGGACGGAGGATCCGAGCGACACCGAGCTCGACGCGGCCTTCCGCTACCCCGGCGTGGCGCTCACGGTCGCCTCGGGTGACTTCGGCTTCGGCTTCGGGCCGTCGTATCCGGCCACGTCGCCGAACGTGATCTCCGTCGGCGGCACGGCGCTGCAGCAGGCGACGGCCACCGGCACCCGCGACGCGACCGAAACCACCTGGGAGTTCGCGACGAGCGGCTGCAGCCTCTACGAGCCGAAGCAGTCCTGGCAGCAGGACGCGTGCCCGACGCGGGCCTCGGCCGACGTCTCGGCGGTTGCCGACCCACTCACTCCGGTCTGGGTCTACGACACGTTCACCTACGGCGAGCTGCCGACCTGGGTGCAGATCGGCGGCACGAGCGTCGCCTCGCCGATCGTCGCGG
>Ga0307308_10001152_pt1 | contig 10445 bp, 12 predicted proteins | sample ER_DNA_195_FD_194501 | JGI IMG/M metagenome (GOLD analysis project Ga0307308, IMG submission 194501) | Bulk soil microbial communities from the East River watershed near Crested Butte, Colorado, United States - ER_DNA_195 | ecosystem: Environmental > Terrestrial > Soil > Floodplain | place...
TGATCTCTCGCTCGCCAACGAGCTACGCGAGTCGCCGCATCTACGAGACGACGTCTTCTTGCTCGAGGACCTCATACCCGAGGCGCGCTGGACGCGTGGCGGCCTGCGCGCCGACGACACGCAGTTCGGCAAAGAAGAGCGGCGCCCCGAAGAGCCCGCGGCTGCGCGCACGCGCGCCCGACGCGGCGGAAGCGGACGTGGCGGCGGAGGACGCGCCATACGCGCAACGCCGCCGGTCGTGCCGGCGGTCGTGCCGACCGCGGCGCCCGAATCCGATAAGGAGCAAAGGCGGCTCGCGGTGCTCCTGCTCGACCAGCTTGTCGCGACACACGCCTCATCGATGGCCCGCGGCGACTTCGTCCGCTCCGTCGTGCCGCTGTCCGAGAAGGAAGCGTCGAGCGTCCTCGAGGAGAGGATCGACGCGGCGATCGATCAACACCACATCCAGGCGAAGCTCGAGGGGCGCATGCGCGCGAAGGCGAAGCAGCTGCTCTCGCCGAACTTCAGCTCCCCGCTCGTCGCTGAGACGTACTTCCACTTCGTACGGCTCCTCCGTCGCATCAACACCGTCACCAAAGACACCAAGCGCGTGCCGGTCGTCGAGGCGGTCCTCGATCCGCTCTCGCGCGCGGATCAGCCCGGCGGCATCGCGCGCGGTCGGACGCAGCGGCGCGTCCTCCTGGAGACGCTGTTCAACATCGCCGAAGAGCGCGGCGCGATCCAGAGCGAGTCGGTCCAGCGCGACGGGCGTGAGATCACGATGTGCTGGCTCGTCGACGATCATCCGCTCGTCATCTACGCGCGTCAGCCCACGGCCGCGATCGCGCACCTCTTCAACTTCGTCAGCACGACACGTGCACGCGGCGACCGCGCGGACTGGGTGAACGCCGCGTTGTTCGCGGAGCTCCTCTCGCGGGTGGAGGGCGACGCGCTCGAGTCGAACATCCGGAGCGCGGTCGAGCGCGGGATCATGAAACCCGAGGACCACGGAAAGAAGGCCGGCTTCGTCGTTATGCGCGACCACCCCGAGGTACGCACCATCCTCGGTGAATTTGGCGGCCTGAACGGCGACGCCGTCGAGCGGGTCGTGACTGCGACAGCCGCCGCGTCGGAGACCGACGACGATGACGAGGGCGAGCCCGCAGCGCCGGCGCTTACGGCGCCGGCGACTGCCGCGGTGACGAACGGAACACCGGTCCCGCCACGCAAGCGCACCCGGCGCGGGTCGCGCGGTGGACGGCGGCGCGGTGGACGCGGGCGCAACAAGACGACGGCCGCGGGAACGGGAACGGAAGCAGCCGACTGATGGCCCGCATCCTCATCGTCGAAGACGACGCCTCGAGCATGGACCTGGCGCTCCGCATCGTGCGGCTGGCGCGCCACGAGCCGATAACGACGATGGACGGCGAGACCGCGTTCGCGGTCGCGCAGGCGACGCACCCACAGCTCATCCTCCTCGACCTGCACATCCCGCGGCTCGACGGCTACGCATTCGCGCGCGCAGTCCGCCGAGAGACGTGGGGCAAGGACCTGCGGATCGTCGCTGTCTCAGCGTCTGCGACACCGCCGGATCGCGATCGCGCGATCGCTTCCGGATGCGATGGATTTCTCGCAAAGCCCTACTACCCGGAACAGCTCCGCGCCGTGATCGATCAATATCTGCCCGCGCACGCTAAACGCACACACAAAGACCGATAACTCGAAAATCGCCGTTTTCGTGCTCAGTGGAGCGCATCGCAGGGAGATGCGCTCGAGTGCCGATACACGACCGTTGCAATAACCACGCACGACCGGCGTAACCATTCATGGCCGTGGCACGCCATGCGCAACCATAGAGGCATGGTTACAACTGGTAACGCACGCACGCGGATCGTCATTGTCGTCGAGGACGACAGGCCGATCGGGGAGCTGCTTGCGGGCGTGATCAACGACGAAGAGGGCTATCACGCCATCCACGTGATGCGGCCTACCGAAGCGCTGCGAGCGATGGAGCAGGTGAAGCCAGATCTGCTCGTGCTCGACGTCGGCCTGCCCGGGATGAGCGGTCTCGAGCTCTATGACCGCCTGCATCGGGACGAGCGGCTGCGCAGTGTGCCCGTCATGTTCGAGACCGCGGTGTCGAGGGAGAACAAGGCTGAGTTCCGGAAGCGGGGCATTCGCAACGTCCTGCAGAAGCCTTTCGACCTGAACGAGCTCATGGCCAATGTGAGGAAGCTCGCCCCGCCGATCGCGGCTTAGTCTGCGGCGCCGTCCTCCAGACGGCTTCGTTCCTTCGCGACGCGCGCGACCTCATCGCTGGTCGCCTGTGAGCTGGCCATCAGCGTCCGGAACGCCTTCGAATCGAGCGCCATGACCTCGAGCGACGTCTTCGCGCGCACCGTGGCGTTCCTGGCGTGTCCGCTGAGGATGCCGACCTCGCCGAAGTAGTCGCCGGCACGCAGCGTGTTCAGGACGCGCTCGGCACCGTTCGCATCACGATGCACGACGTCCGCCTCCCCCTTGGCGATGACGTAGAAGCGATCGGACTTGTCTCCCTGCCGCATCACGACCGTCCCCGGTGGAAACGTGAGGATCTTCATGCGGCTGGCCGTCTGGGCGACGACCTCCCGAGGCGCCTTTGGAAAGACCTGTTCGGTGTGCTTGAGCTCCTCGATGTAACGCTCGGCGTGCAGCACGGCTGTGGTCGCGTCACCGACCGCGGTGGTGATCTGTTTCGCGAGCTGCGCGCGCGTGTCGCCCGCGGCGTACACGCCCGGGATGCTGGTCTGCATGTACTGGTCGGTGATCAAATATCCGTTCTCGTCGTGGGCGATGTGATCGGCGAACAGCTCCCGGCCGACCGGCTTGAAGCCGATGAAGACGAACACGCCCTCGACCGGTATGCGCTCGACCTTTCCATCACGGGTCACGTCCATCCACTTCACGGCTGTTCCGTCGCCACCGATCTCCTTGACCGTCGCCGGCGTCACGGTGTGGACCATGTCCTTTCCGAGCAGGCGGTCCTGAAGGATCGCCTGAGCTCGGAAATCGCCCCGGCGGTGCACGACGTGGAGCTTGTTCGCGAAGCGCGTCAGGAAGAGGCCCTCCTGGAACGCGCTGTCGCCGCCACCGATGACAGCGAGATCGTCGCCCTTGAAGAAGGCGCCGTCACATACCGCGCAATACGACACACCCTTGCCGTGGTACTCGGCCTCGCCCGGAACACCGAGCTTGGTCGGCTCGCCGCCAACGGTGACGATCACCGCGTAGGCGCGATGCGTGGTGCCGTCCTCGAGCTCGACGATCTTGCGGTCGCCGTCGACGCGGATCTTTTTCACGCGCGCGTAGGTCTCGATCTTGAGACCAAATTTGCGTGCATGGTCGGCCATCTTCTGCGCCAGCTCGTGACCCGTCACGGACTCGAACCCCGGGTAGTCCTCGATGAGGTCGGTGTTCAGGATCTCGCCGCCCGTGTCCTTACCCTCGAGCAGCACGGCGCTCATGTTCGCCCGCGCGGCGTAGAGTCCGGCGGTCAACCCGGCAGGGCCACCGCCGATGATGATGAGGTCGTAGTCGGCCAAAAAGGTCCTTTCTGGGAAGAGCTTCCACAGACTAGAACAGCGGAGCATTCCATCGGCATTCCGTCGACAGAGCGCTGGCTTGCCCTCGGTGACTCGTTCACGATCGGAACGGGAACGACGCCGGATCGTTCGTTCCCGGCGGTGCTGACACGCGTGTGGGCGGACCGCGGGCGCGCGGTGGAGCTGCGCAATCCGGCGGTCAACGGATACCGGACCGACGACCTGATCGCGGAGGAGCTGCCGCTCATCGCGCTGTTCCGGCCGACGCTCGTGACGGTCCTCATCGGCGCCAACGACATCGTCGCGGGATCCTCGGACGACCGGTATCGCGAGCGGCTACGCCTCATCCACGGGCGCGTGCGCGATGATGCGGAAACAGCGGCGGTCTACGCGCTGCCGCAGCCGGACTGGTCGCTGTCGCGAGCCGGCACGTCGTTCGGCGACGTGGTGGCGATCGCCACGCAGATAGACCGCTTCAACGCGATCGCCCGCGAGGAGACCGAACGCGCCGGCGCGACCTACATCGACATCTTCCCGCTGATGCGCGAGCAGATGCGTCGTGGGATGTTCGCGCCGGATGGCCTGCATCCGTCCGCCGCGGCCTACGCCGAATGGGCAGATGCGCTGAAGGATCGCCTTCCGGCTAGCCCGCCGGCTTCGTGACCATCAGGAAGACGATGACGACCACGATGATCCCGAGGACGATGCCCAGGGTTCGGCCGCGCGCCGCCAGGCGCTGGTATTCCCCGCTGCCCGGCCCTTCGCTCTCGAGCACGCGGATCTGATCGCGGAGCGTCGGCGTGTACACGCCGAGCCCGACCACGACGAGCACGAGCCAGAGACCGATCGCCAGCGCGATCCACAACCGGACCGGGATGCCCGCGCTGAAGATCATGAGCAGGCCCGTGAGCAGCAGGAGGCCGTAGGCGGGATTCGCGATCCGATCGTCGAGGAACTTGATCGTTCGCAGCACGTGGCTCTGCGTCGCCTGCGGCGCGTTCGCCGAGCGCGCGAGCCAGATCCCGTACGAGGCGTTGAACCCGACCGCGACGATGGCGAGAAGCACGTGGACGAACTTCAAGAACTGGAAATCCATCGCTAACTCCTCCTAGGTCCGCGCCGTGATCGGGATGGCCGCGCCGTTCACGCCGCTCGCTTCACGCGAAGAGAGGAACAGGATGACGTTCGCGACCTCGTCCGGCGACGGCCAGAGCTTTGGGTCGGCCTTCGGCATCTGCGCGCGGTTGACGGGGTGATCGATCGTCGTCGGTAGCACGGCATTCACGGTGATCCCCTCGCCCTTCACTTCGGCGGCGAGCGACTCGGTCCAGCGGATCAGCGCGCTCTTCGACATCGCGTACGCGGCGTTGTTCCGACCGCCTTTGAGCGCTCCGAGCGCGGACACGCTCACGACGCGGCCGTAGCCACGCGCGCGCATCGGGCGGAGGCAGGCCGCGCCCGCCGTGACCGCGGTGAGCACGTTGCTGTCCCACAGCTCACGCATGAGACCGGTGTCAAGCGCCGGTCCGCCTCTGAACGTGCCGGCGAGATTGTTGAGGATGTCGATCCGTCCCCACGCGCGCAGCACGCGCTCGACGAGGGCGTCCATCGCGGTCGCGTCGGCGGGATCGGCCTCGATCACGAGGAGTCGCGGATCGGCCTCATCGCCCGCGACGTCGCTGAGCGCGGTCCGGAGCGCCTCGCCCTTCGCCGCGTCGCGCACAACCGCCGCGACGTGCGTTCCACATGTGAGATATGCGCGGAGCACCGCGGCTCCGAGATTCCCGGTCGCGCCGGTGATGACCGCCGCGTGAGACGAAAGATCGAGCACGCGCCCGTAGTATGGGCACGATGTCGGTACTCGAGCGCATCAACGATCCGCGCGACATTCGCGCTCTGAATAAGGACGAGCTGCTCCAGCTCTGCCGCGAGATACGCGAGTACACCGTCGACATGGTCCAGCGCACCGGTGGGCACATCTCGTCCAGCCTCGGCACCGTCGAGCTCACGGTCGCGCTCCATCGGGTCTTCGAGTCGCCGCGCGACAAGCTCGTTTGGGACACCGGGCATCAGGCGTACGTGCACAAGATGCTCACCGGTCGCCGCGAGCGCTTCGATACCCTGCGGCAGCTCGGCGGCATCTCGGGCTTCCTGGTACGGACGGAGTCCGAGCACGATCAGTTCGGCGCGGGCCACGCCGGGACATCGATCTCGGCGGCGCATGGCATGGCGCTCGCCCGCGACATCAAAGGCGAGGACTGGAGCGTCGTGGCCATCATCGGCGACGGCGCGCTGACCGCCGGCATGGCGTTCGAAGGGCTCAACAATGTCGGCCACGACAAGCGACGCGTGATCGTCGTCCTCAACGACAACGGCATGAGCATCGCGCCCAACGTAGGCGCTGTGTCACGGATGCTCGAGACGCTCCGCACGGCGACACCTTACCGAGGAGCGAAGCACGTCGTACGACAGGTGCTCGACCACATGCCCGCCGGGGACCTGGCCGAGGAGGCGCGCCGGCGCATCTTCAACAGCCTCAAGGCGCTGCTCATCCCGAACCTGCTGTTCGAGCAGCTCGGGTTCACCTACTTCGGTCCGGTCGATGGCCACGATCTCTTCGCCGTCGAGAGCATCCTCGCGAAGGCGCGCGACTTCCGCGACGGGCCGGTGCTCGTGCATCTGCAAACTCAGAAGGGCCACGGATACGGGCCGGCCGAGGACGACAACGTGAAGTGGCACGGAGTCTCAGCGACCGGTTCGAGCAAGGCCACGGCGCCGCAGTACACGAGCGTGTTCGCGAGCACCGTCGACGAGATCCTCTCGCACGATGAGGAGACGGTCGCGATAACCGCCGCCATGCCCGGTGGCACGGGCCTACAGCCCTACATGTCCGACTATCCGAAACGCATCATCGACGTTGGCATTTGTGAGCAGCATGCGGTGACGATGGCGGCGGGCCTGGCGACGCAGGGCATCGTCCCGATCGTCGCCATCTACTCGACGTTCCTGCAACGTGGGTTCGACCAGGTCCTGCACGACGTCGCGGTCCAGGACCTCTCAGTCGTCTTTGCGATGGACCGCGCCGGCATCGTTGGCGACGACGGTCGCACCCACCAGGGCCTGTACGACATCGCCTATCTCCGGTCTCTCCCGGGCTTCACGTTGATGGCGCCGAAAGATGAGGCCGAGCTACGCGACATGATGTGGACGGCCTACCAGCATGCACGGGCTCAACGCGGACCGATCGGCGTCCGCTTTCCACGCGGCGTCGGCTTCGGCGTCGCCATTCCCGAGGCACCACGTGAGCTACCAATCGGCGTATCCGAAACGCTGCGCGAAGGCGACGACATCGTGATCCTCGCATACGGGCACCCGGTGAACGCCGCGCTCGAGGCCGCGGAGACACTCGCGCGCGAAGGGCTGCACGCAACGGTCGTGAACGCACGCTTCGCGAAGCCACTCGACGCGGAACGCATTCTCGCGCTCGCTGCGCGCACGTCGCGTTTCGTCACGGTCGAAGAGCACGTCGTCGCGGGAGGCTTCGGATCCGCGGTCGCGGAGCTCCTCCACGAGCGTGGCGCGCGAGTCGAGCTTGAGATGCTGGGCATCCCCGACGAGCACGTGGACCACGGCGCGCAGAAGCTCTGGCGGCGCCACTACGGGCTGGACGCTGAGGGCATCGCGGCAGCGGTTCGTGGACGCTGGCCGCAGCTCGTGCGATCGCACGAGCCGACGCAGAGCGCAGGCTAGGCAGCGACGGGGGTCTTCACGCCATCCATGAGACGGCGCACACGGACGATGAGATCGTCGATGTCGAACGGCTTGGCGAGGACCTCGTGAACGCCGGTGGCCGCGCTCGCGGTCTCCGCGCGCTCCGGGAGACCGGTCAGGAAGAGGATTGGCAGACCAGACAGCCGCGGATCGCTCCGCAGGAGGTCGAACACGTCGAGCCCATTCAATCCCGGGAGCGCGACATCGAGGATCAGCAGGTCCGGACGATGCGCGATGACCGAGTCCATCACCAGGGCGCCGTTCGCGACGACGTCGGTCTCCACATCGAGCCGCTCGGTGAGAGCCTGGCGCAGGGCGTCGGCGATGTCCGGCTCGTCCTCAGCGACGAGGACGCGCTTCACGCGACGAGCAGTGCCAGGATCCGAAGGAAGAGGCGCTCGCTGACGCAGACCTTGCAACTGCACATGACGCCCGTTCCATGCACCCGCCATGCCACCTGGCATGGCCGCTGCTCTGGCGAACTGGCATGAGGAGTGGAGCCGTCTTGGGCGCGATCGCATCCGCGTTCCGCTGGATCGGTAAGCGCATGGGGGAGTTGGCACGCTGGAGCTTCGATGCATCCGACGAGGATCTCGTGCCCCGGCCACCACCGCAGCCCGGACCGCCGCATGGGCCGATACCGGCGATCGATCTACGACGTGAACCGCGTCGCGGCGAGGTGCCGCGAAGCGCAGGGCCCCCGCCTAGTTAGGGACGGCGCCCCGGAGGCGAAGTGCGCGGCGCATTCGTGCGCTCGTTCCCGCGCGGCGAAGCGTTGGGGTTGCCGGGCGTGCCCTGGCCCTCGCCCTTGTCCTTCTCATCCTGCTTGTCCTTGTCCTTGACGTTCTGCGGCGTGTCACGCTGCTCTTCCTCGGTCGCGCGGTCCACGGCCTCCTTGGCCTTTTCGGAGAGGCGGTTCCTCAGCTGCTCGAGGATGAACTCGTGCTTTTCGCGCGCGGCGTCCGCGACGTCCTGCGCCAGCTCGCTCTTGTCTTCCGGAGCGGCCTGCTGCAGCGCATCGACCGCGGCGCGGAAGCGGGCGACGGCCTGCGCGTACTCGTCCGACGCGGTCGGCGCCTTGTCGTCCCGACTGGCGACCTTATCCAGCTCGCCGAGACGCTGGTCCGCGATCTCCGCGAGCACGCGCACTCGTTCGACATCGTCGAATATGAGCGCGACGCGGACCTCCTCGATCGCGCGCTTGAGGCCGTAGGTCGCATCGCCGGGGAGGCTATTCGCCGCCGCGGCCCCCGTACCGACGATCAGCACCAACGCGGCGAGACCGGCGGCGAACGCGGGACGCAGCCACGAGGTCCATGCGGTCTCACGGCGCTTCGGCACGAGCGTGACGGCGGCTTCCCGCATCAGACGCGCGCGTAGCTCACGACGGAACTCGTCGCGGATCTTCGGCTCGGGAAGCCTGCGCTCGCTCAACCCAGTGCCTCACGTGAGGGGATCAGCTGTCGCAGTGCCCCAAGGGCGCGGAACTGGATCCCGCGCACAGTGCCCTCGCGCTTTCCGATGAGCTTTGCGATCTCGTCGGTCGAGTAACCCTCGAGGAAGCGCAGGACGATGACCTCCTGCTGAAGGGGCGTGAGCTTTCCGAGCGCGGTGCGAAGTGTGTCCTTGTCGGAGCCGGCGAGGACCTCGAGGTCGGGGTCGACGGCGTTGTGCACCTCGGGGTGCAGGAGCGCGTCTTCGAACGACACCTGGCGGCCGCCGCGGCGGACGTGGTCGATGACGGCGTTGCGCGCGATCCGATAGAGCCAGGCGAGGAACGCCTGACGCGGCTCGTACCGCGGGATCGCTCGCAGGGCCTTCATGAACACATCACTGGTGAGGTCTTCCGCTTCGGCGTCGTCCCGCACTCGGTAGTAGACATACCGGTAGACGGCGCTGACATGCCGGTCGTAGAGCGTTCCGAACGCTGTCGGGTCACCCTGTGAGGCTCGTACGGCCAGCGCGGCATCCTCGTCCTTTCCACCAGACGTAACGGTCTCCGGGAGGGGGTCGTTAGGAGCCATCTGTCACTTCAACGACGCCAGATAGGCGACCAGAGCGGCCAGATCCTCGGGTGAAAGGTCCCTGGACAGGCCCCTGGGCATGGAGTCCGGGTACCCCGGTACTACGAACGCTCCCGGGTCGGTGATCGACTGGAGGATGTAGTCCTCTGCGCTCATGCCGGGGATCCGCTTTCGGCCGACCAGCCCGATCTCGGTCAGCGGCGGGCCCACCGGCCGGAACAGGTTGGAGATGCTCGCCTCGTGGCAGTTGGCGCAGCCGAGGGTGCGGTACACCTGCCGGCCCCGCGCTATCGGATCGGTAGCGGGAGACTCGGGCGCACAGGCGATCGCGAGGACCACGACAGCGGCGCTGCAGAGGCATAGGAGCCGCCCCATCATGCGGCGCGTGCCACAAGCGGGGTCACTCCGGGAGAGGGCATCGCTCAACGATGTCACGGTCGTACTGGACGATCGAACGATCCTTCGGGGGATATCGCTCGAGCTCGCGCCGGGTCTGGTGATCATTCGCGGGCCGAACGGCGCGGGCAAGACCACGCTTCTGCGCGCATTCGCCGGGCTCGCGCCGCTCACGCGCGGCCGCCGCACCGTGCCCGGTGCTCCGCCGCTCTACATCGGCCATCGCCCGATGCTGCTTCGCGGCCTCACCGCACGCGAGAACCTCGCGTTCCTCGCGGCGTTCCGCGGTCTCGTCAAGAGCGACGTCGCCGACGCCCTGCGCAAGTGGGGTCTGGGCGGCGAGATGGATCGCCCGGTCGAACGGCTCTCCGCGGGACAGCGACGCCGTGCGTCGCTCGCGCGCATGGAGACGGAGCAGGTCCCGCTCATCCTTCTCGACGAGCCGTTCGCCGATCTCGACTCGGATGCGCTCGTCCGCCTACGCGCGGCGATCAACACCGCGCTCGTCCGAGGGCAGACGGTGCTCATGGCGACACACATGCATCACGAGCTCGACGGGGACGCTACGCACCGGTACGTCCTGGACGACGGCGCGCTGCGCGAAACTTGAACGCTCTCGATCGCGCTCTGCTCGTCGCGGCTCGCGAGCTCGCGGCCGAACGCCGGCACCCAGACGGCCTCGTCGCGGCGCTGA
>Ga0307308_10001153_pt1 | contig 10438 bp, 11 predicted proteins | sample ER_DNA_195_FD_194501 | JGI IMG/M metagenome (GOLD analysis project Ga0307308, IMG submission 194501) | Bulk soil microbial communities from the East River watershed near Crested Butte, Colorado, United States - ER_DNA_195 | ecosystem: Environmental > Terrestrial > Soil > Floodplain | place...
CGTCCTCGCCGTAGAGGATGTCGTTGCCGCCGAGGCCGCGAATCGTGTCGTGTCCATCACCCGCATAGACCGTGTCATCGCCGGAGGTGATGCCGTCGTCGGCGTTGAGAATGTCCGAGTTCGCCGTTCCATACACGTAGGCCATGGCCTTCCCTTTCCTTGTCGAGCTTTCCGCGCCGCCGGATTGCCGGCGCGCCGTCTTTCCTCGACGCAGCCGTGCTGGTCGCAGCTCGGATTCCGGCGGTGACTTCCACCGCAGTCCTTAGATTGCGCGAGAGGTCCGGCGGTTCGCGTGTTGCGTGTTCACACTCAGGTGAGCGCCATGTGCGCGAGCTATGTCGGTCGGCGAAGCGACGCATCGCACCGGGACACGATGCCTCGCAGCACGAAGAGTGGGCGTTGCGTTGTGCGCGCTGGTGAGGCGGGTCGTGGCTTGCTCGAAGTCGTGGTCTGACGAGCTATAGCGCCAAACTATGGGGACCTTTGTCGCGGAATAGGCGTCCAACCCGTTGGACGCATTCTCTAAGGTACCAGGACCTGCCGACGTGCCCGTTTAGGGACCGAGCAGATTCGACCTGGTAGCGCTGGCATTTGCTCCGGCCAATGACGGGATGAACGGCGTGCTGTTGTTTGGGTGGTCAACTGCAGTAATTTTTGAGGTGCTGCGGAGGACACTGATGACACCGCAGCGAAGAAGGACATAGAGAGTCCAATACGGCGGACGTCCAGTGGCACTCGAATGTCGCGTAGGTTGCACCGTACACAAAGGGAGGCTGCGGCATGCCGAGACAAGAAATCATCGACCGCATACAGAAGTATGTCGAGCCGTTCCGCGTCACTAAAGGCAAGGGCTTCCGGCTCAAGGACTTCGATCCGGGCGACACCTGCGGCCTGAAGATGGACAAAGGGGACGCAGCGGAGCTCCTCCAACGCGGCACGGCCTGGCTCGCGGAAGAACAGGACATGCTCTACGCCCAGGATCGCTGGTCCTTGCTGCTCGTCTTCCAGGCGATGGACGCGGCCGGCAAAGACAGCACGATCAAACACGTCATGTCAGGTATTAATCCTCAGGGGTGCCAGGTGTTCTCGTTCAAGCAACCCTCGTCGGAGGAGCTCGATCACGACTTCATGTGGCGTTACGTCCAACACCTGCCCGAGCGCGGGCGCATCGGCATCTTCAATCGTTCGTACTACGAGGAAGTCCTTGTCGTGCGTGTGCACCCCGAGATCCTGAAGGCGCAGAAGCTGCCCGCGCCGCTCGTCGGCAAGGGGATCTGGGCCGAGCGGCTCGCCGATATCGCTCATTTTGAGGACTACGCCACCCGGCAGGGAACGAAGATTCTGAAGTTCTTTCTTCACCTGTCGCACAAGGAGCAAAAGAAGCGCTTTCTGAAGCGTCTCGACGAGCCGGAGAAGAACTGGAAATTCTCGGCCTCCGACGTCAAGGAACGCAAGTTCTGGGACGATTACATGCAGGCGTTCGAGGAAGCGATCGGGGCAACGGCATCGAAGCACGCGCCGTGGTTCGTCGTGCCTGCTGACAACAGGTGGTTCACCCGGCTCATCGTCGCCGCGGCGATCGTGGACGCCGTGGAGAATCTCGGCCTCGCATACCCGAAGGTCGACGCGGCGAAGAAGAAGGAACTTGCGGCCGTGCGTGCGGCGCTGTCCCGCGAGCGGTAGTTGTCCAACCGGAGTCTGGTTCTTCAGGTTCCAAAGATCACGCGCGCGTTCGCCCGTCAGCGCGAGGTTCTCATGCGCGGTGGCCGCGCGGACTCATCACCGGTAAGGTGAGAGTGCCGGGGCTTCCGAGGCGTAGGGGAGCGCCTTGGGCTTGAGGATCACCTTCTCCACGTTCCCCGGGAGTACGTATCGGCCGATGTACCAGTGCGCCTCGATGTCGGCGCCGTAGGACCGTCGCATCGCGTAGGACATCGTGTCTGCGACCAGCGCCCCGAACGCCCACACGCGCAATTCCCGCGCCCGGAGCAAGCGAGCGAACGGGCGCGCAAGTTCGTGGTCCTCGATGACGATCGGCCGCGCGTTCTGCCGCAAGGCGGCCATCAGCTGCGACTTCAGAGAGACCCGCACGGGGACCGGCGGCGGCGGCTTGGGCGGCTCAGCGTTGATGTAGTTGCTCTCCAACATGCCGACGTCCTTACGTCAGGATATGGGCGCGGGTGTGAACCACGAGCCGAATGCGTTGCTATGGTTGAAGGAAGATTAAAGTCGGACGACGGACCGACCCACCGGGCCACGTTCAACCGATCCCTGTTTCGTCGGATCCTAGGCGCCGTGGTTCACGATCACCGACGATCTGCCCCAATGCGACGAGCATGTGGTGGCCGCCGGACCTGCCGGCGGACAGGCATCGTTTCTATCCTATCGCACGATCATTCTTCCGCCGCCGACGCTTCGCGCACGGGTCCCGCGCGCCATCCGGGCGCGGTCGCCTCGTCGGAGGCGGAGGCTTGCGACGCTTGATAGCGCTCGTAACTCTTGCCGAATTCCAACGCGTCGGTGACTTGGACGTAGCGCCCCCAAAGATGACCGCTCAGCACCAGGATGAGAGCACCGGTGCATGTAAGCACTGTCAACGTAAGCAGATTGCGGCTGACCATGTTCCTCTCCCCGATCCATGGACCCAACAAACAAAATCTGCGCCGACGTCAAAGTTCCGACTCACAAGAATTCTCCCGCAACTGTGGCTGTTAGGTGACAGCTGGTCGGGCAGGGGGAGGATTTTCCCTATGATTTCTGCGCGAAATCGCCGCGGAGGCATTGCCGGCCGTGGTGCCGGGGTAGCGCCGCGACCAAGGGCGCTGCGACGTCCTTCGACGTGAACACTGTCAGCTGCATGACGGGTGCCCCGCGTCACCGTGCTGATGGCTGCCGCGTCCGACAAGCGGCTGGCATGACTCAAGTCCCGTATGCGCCAAGCATGAAAGGCAGGATCGCTACGGAGGCGATGATGGCCAGATGGAATGTGCCAACCCGGAGGTGTTCGCTCGACATACCCCCTCGTCGCCAACCTATATGATAAGTTGGGCGACTGCGGTCACTGACTGCCACTTGCGCTATCCATCAAGGGGTCGAGTTTCGGCGTGGCTTAGGCGTGAGGCCTCGCCTAAGGCGGCAGGGGCCGGACCGATCGTTCCCGGTACAATGCCCTCTGGTGCTCCACTGCGTCCTTGGCGGCGCTTTCGGCCTTCTCGCGACCACCCTCGACAACAATACCGGTATCCAGTTGGGCTCCGCCGCGCCCATCGAAAACCCACCAACGCCAAGTGCTACCGCCGTTTCGCGGAAACTGGCGAATTTTGACACGGTAATCTTGTGTAAAAAATTCCATGGTCTGCTATATGACTCACCGCAATGGCGGCAGCAAGGTAGCGGCCGCGTGGGCCCTCTTAAAACCGCTTTCGTCAGTCGCCCGTGATCTCCCTAGACGAACATCGCCTTGACTTCGAAAGGGCAGCCCCAACTCGCTCCCTCGGAGATCTCATCCCCTGCGAAACCCTGTGGATCCGCTCGCGCGTCGTAAAGACCGGCGACGTGGTGTTGCCGATTCGGGTGTGTTCGCGCTCGGCTATCGGGCGTGACGCGGACGAGGTAGGCTCGGGCTGCGTATCTTCATGATTTGATCAACAGGACTCCGCCCCGCTGTTCTGTCCGGATCTTGTAAACGACGCGATGCAGGTCTGCCGAGGCTTGGACTGTAAATGCAGGCACCCGACGCTCCAGCGGAAACTGTGACTCTGAACCCGGAGAAAGCACCGGCCGCCCGCCGGCCTGCTCCCACTCGGATTCCCTCTATCATCGTCGGACTGATCGTCGCCGTCATCGCCGGTCTGTCGATCTGGTACCTCGTGCGGCCCCAACCCCTTCTGGTACAGGGCGAGGTGGACGCCACGCGCCTCGACATCGCCGCGCGGGTCGACGGGCGTGTCGCCGACATTCCGGTGGAGCGCGGGGAGAATGTTGCCGCGGGCGCCGTGCTGGTGCGGATCGACAATCCGGAGACGCTCGCGAAGCACGAGCAGATGCTCGCTGCCAAGGTCGTGGCCGATGCCCAGCTCGCCAATATCAAGGCCGGCACGCGCGCGGAGGTGATCGCGGCGCGCAAGGCGGCACTGGAGCGGGCGCAGGCCAGCGTCGTCCTGGCGCAGAAGACTTTTGACCGCACCAGCCAGCTGGCCGAACATGGCAACGCGCCGCAGGCGCGGCTCGACCAGGCGACCGATGCCCTGCACGAGAGCCAGCGCGCCACCGACCAGGCCAAATCCGCCTACGAGCAGGCGGTCAACGGCTACACCGCCGAAGAGCGCCAGATCTCGGCAGCGAATGTGCAGAAGGCAGTCGCCGACATCGCGGCCGTGCAGTCGATCATCGACCAGATGGTGATCACCGCGCCGGTGGCCTCGCAGGTCTACAAGCGCAACGTGGAGCCGGGCGAGTATGTTTCGCCCGGCGTGCCGCTGGTGACGCTGATCGATCTCAACGACCTGTGGATCCACTTCGACCTGCGGGAGGATCTGGTCAAGACGCTCAAGATCGGCGACCGCTTCGATGTGCGAATTCCGGCGCTCGCCGACCGCCGCATCACCGTCGAGGTCAAGCTGATCGGCACCAGGGGCGAATATGCGAGCTGGCGCGCCACCCGCGCCACCGGCGACTTTGACCTGCGGACGTTCGCGATCCGCGCCTACCCCGTCGAGAAGGTGCCGGAGTTGCGGCCCGGCATGAGCGCCTACATGGACTGGCAGCAACATCGATGAGGCCGCGGCCCAAGCCCGGGTTCTGGCTCGTCGCCAAACGCGAGTGGCGCTGGCTGCTGCACGACCGCGTGGCGATCATCCTGATCTTCGGCGTACCGCTGTTCGCCTTCGTCGTGCTGGGTCTGGTATTCAGCCATCCGGTGATCCGAGGGTTGGGGGTGGTCGTCGTCGACGAAGACCGGTCGGAGACCTCGCGCGCCTTTGTGGAGCAGGTGGCGGCCTCTCCCGGTCTCAGCATCGTCGCGCGCGCCGGGGATCTTGCCACGGCGTCGCGGGCGATACGATCGGGCGCCGCCATCGCCGCTGTCTACGTTCCGGCTAATTTCGAGCGCGACCTGAAGGCCGAGCGGCGCCCGCAGGTCGTCGCCTTTTACAATCAGCAGTTCCTCACCGCCGCCGGCATCGCGTCGCAGGGCATGAGCGACGCGCTGGCCGCTGCCGCCGGCAGCGTGGCGCCTGCGGGCCGCGCGGCCCCGGCGGCCTCCCGCATCGGGGCGCTGGTCGCCGAGACGATCGTGCTGGTGAACCCGCAGAAGAACTACGCCCAGTTCCTGCTGCGCGCGCTGCTCCCGATGGTCATCCATGCGGTCATCGGGCTCGCCGCCGGCTATTCGGTGGGCTCCGAGTTCCGGCGCCGCAGCATGCGCGCCTGGCTCGCCTGCGCGGGCGGCAACCCGATCGTGGCGCTGGCCGGCAAGCTGGCACCGCTGTTCGCAATCTTCCTCGTCATCATGCTGGCGGTACCGCTGGTCCTGGAGGGGCTGTTCGAAATCCCGTTCAAGGGCGACGTGCCGATGATGATCGCCGCGGGATCGCTGCTGGTCGTCGGCTACCTCGCGCTGGGCGCGCTGCTGCAGTTGCTGGTGGGCGACCTCGCCACCGGGCTCGGTCTCACCGGGCTCATCGTCTCCCCCGCCTTCGGCTACGCCGGCGTGGGCTTTCCGATCCTGGGCATGAACGCGTTCGCGCAGGTCTGGGGCGCGTTGCTGCCGCTGCGCTGGTACATGGCCGTGCTGCTCGGACAGGCGGCGCGCGGGCTGCCGCTGCATGACTCGGCTCGGCCGTTCGCCGCCCTTGCTGCGCTGGCCGTGCTCTACGCGGTATTTGCGTTCCTTCGCTTGCGCGCGATCGCAGGGCGCACGCGCCGCGCAACAGCCGCGCCGGAACCAGCGGCGCCAGCAACGCCGCGCGGCATCGGGGGAGCGTTCGCCGCCGAATGGCGGCGCGTGCTTGCGATCCGCGGCGCCTTCATCCTTCTGGTCATCGCGCCGCTGATCTACGGCCTCTACTATCCGCAGCCCTACCTCAGTCAGATTCTGCGCAAGGTCCCGATCGCGGTCGTCGACAACGACCTGAGCGAACTGAGCCGCGGCATCGTCCAGACTCTGGACGCCAGCGGGGCGGTGAGGGTGGCCGTGCAAGCCGACACGCTCGCCGAGGCGCGCGCGGCGCTCGACCGCGGCGAGGCCTTCGCCGTGGTCGGTATCCCGCCGGGAACACAGCGCGACGTTCTCAAGGGCATCACCGCCCACCTTCCGATCTACGCCGACGCCACCTACCTGTTCATCTTCCGATCGACCGGCACCGGCATCGCTACCGCAATCGACACGCTGTCGTCCGAGCTCGCCGCCGGCGGCGCGCGCACCGACGGCAGCCTGGTCAAGGCGTCGCTCGCGGCACAGAGCCCGGCCGACATTCTGCTGCAGCCGGTCTTCAACCCGGTCGGCGGCTACGCCAGCTACATCGTCCCCGCGGCCTTCGTGCTGATTCTGCAGCAGACGCTGTTGATCGGCGCGGCGATGCTGACCGGCGTCGCGCTGGCGCAGGCGAGGGGCGGCGCATTCGCGAGCGTGCTGGGTCGCGGCATCGCGCACCTGACCATCTATCTGCCAGCGCTCGCGCTCTACTTCATCGTGCTGCCGCGTGTCTATGGTTTCTCCGCCCTCGGAAATCCGCTGCAACTGCTCGCGCTGGCGTCATTGTTCATTCTTGCGACCAGCTTCATGGGCCAGGCGGCGGGCGCCTGGTTCAAGCGCCCGGAGACGCCGACCCTCATCTTCCTGGCCACCAGCCTGCCGCAGTTCTTTCTCGCCGGCTTTTCGTGGCCGCGCGAGGCGATCCCGGCGCCGGTGCTGGCGGCGGGCTATATCTTCCCGTCCGACCTCGCGATCGACGGCATCGTGCGCATCGGCCAGTTGGGGGCGAGCCTGTGGGAGGTGGCGCGCGACTGGCGCGGGCTGTGGGGCCTGGCCATCGGCTATTTTGTTTTGGCGGTGATCTCGGCGCACCTGCTTTGGCGGAAACGCGCCCATGGCTGACCGCCGCCGAATCATTGCCTTTGCTCTTCTCGGCGGCCTCGCGCTCGCAGCGGTGGGGGTCGGCGGATATTTTCTCTGGCGCCCTGAGCCGGCCGCGGCCGTTGTCGGGGTCGTGCGCACGACCGAGATCCGCATCGCGCCCGAAGTAGGCGGCCAGCTCGCGGCCATCAAGGTACAGAAAGGCGCGCAGGTGCGCGCCGGCGAGGTCGTCGCCGAGCTGTCCGCGCTCGAGCTGAGCGCGTCGGTGGCGCAGGCGCGCGCGGCCCTTGCCGCCGCGACCGCCGACCGCGAGCATGTCTATGCGGGCGTGCGCGCGGAGGAGGTTGCCGGGCTTGCGGCCGAGATCGCCAAGGCGAAATCGCGGCTGGACTATGCGCAGGCGCAACTCGATCGCACCGCCTACCTCGCGCGCGACGACTTTGCCTCGCAGCAGACCCTCGATCAGGCCCAGAACGACGTGGCGAGCGCGCGTGCCGATGTCGCCGAGGCGCAAGCCAATCACGCCGCGGCGCTTGCAGGCCCGACCAAGGAGGAGCGCGCCATTGCCGACGCGCAGGTCGCGGCCGCGGCGTCCGCGCTCGCGGTGCTCGAGCGGCGGTTGGACAAGACCATCCTGCGGGCCCCGGCCGACGGCGTGGTCAGCGTGATCGTCGCCGAGGTCGGCGAGAACGTCCGAGCCGGCCAGCCGGTGCTCGCGATCGAGGCGACGGGGAAACGGTGGCTGTCGTTCAACGCGCGCGAAGATACCTTGCATGGCATGACCGTCGGGACGACGGTCGGCGTCCGAACCGCGGGCGCCACGCAGGCGACGCCGGCGCTTGTCACCGAACTGCTGCCGCTGGGGCCGTTCGCGACCTGGCAAGCCGAACGTGCGGTCGGCGACCATGATCGCAACACGCTGCGCCTGCGCCTCGATCCGCAACGGGGTGCCACCGCCTTCGAGCCCGGCATGACCGTGTGGATCAGTCGCTGAGCGTGGCTTTGCTGGAAACCGAGCGCGAAACTCCTGGTCAGATCGCGGTACGGGCAAGGCGAAGGGAGTTGTGGCAAGACCAGACAAATCACAGCAAGATTCCACAAGTCACTTTTGGCTCGTTCGGTAGGCGCCGGCGGCTTTGCGCTTGGGAAAGCTTGCCGCAATTTTCCCCGATGGCTCGGCGTCTTCGTATCGTACGCCCACGAGACCACGCGCCTCAGGGCAAGATCGCTTCGTAGGTAGTGTGATCAGGCCCTGAGCAGTTTATCATCGCGTGATGTGATCCGCGCCTTCCTCGTTCGGGCTCATGCCCGAGAGAGCCGGCGCCTTCAGCAGACGTAACGCAGTTGCCTGGGACGGATCCGATCGGTCCGCCAGCACTGATCGTAGCCGTAATCACCATAGTACCCGAACGCATCACCGAAACCGAAGTTGCGGAAACCGCGATTGTGCGCGAACCGCCGACCGGAACCGACGTGATGACCGCCGAACCCACCCATTGCGCCGCCGAGGTGCCCCGCTCCCACCGCCCCGCCCAAGTGCGCGCCGCCCATGCCGGCACCCAGATGTCCGCCACCGATCCCGCCGCCAAAGTGTCCGCCGCCCATTCCGCCGCCGAAGTGTGCCCCGCCCATCCCGCCACCAAAATGGCCGCCGCCGCCGTGTCCACCACCGCCACCGCGCGCCAACGCGTCGGTCGTGATGCCGGCACTTCCCGCTGCTATCGCCAAAGCGACCATCGCGATCTTGTGCAATGCAAATGTCCTCATGACAGTTTCCTTTCGTTTGGATGATTCGACCCTCGCTCCCACGCGCTCCACTCCGCGCAGTCGAGCGATGTCATTGACCCAGACCTATTGACTGCGCGGGGAGGCGTTTTGCTCGATCTTGTGACGGCTTTCTCCTGCTTGCGGTGTTCAAGTCCGCCGCAGCGTCGCGTCACGGGTATCTACGCAAGAGCCGAACAATCACAGCAATACCGCCCAAGCGTTGCGAACACCCTCCATGACGGCGGCAAAACCCTTGAGCTCGGCGCGCCTTTCCCACGTGGTGACCAGGGCTTTGTCTTTCGGCGTCGATCCCAGTGAAGGCGGCGTCGGATAAGCGAAGGGAAGTGCAAGTGGCAGCAATGGGAGCCTGTTCATGGCAGGTCTCCGACAAATGGCCGCTGATGTAGAAAAGTACTTGCGGTCGTGTGTCCACAGCGACATGTGGGGCACGAGAGCAAGACAACCAGAACTGCGATGATCAAAGCGATGGCGACCGCCATGATCCTCGGAAGCGAAGTCGGCGGCGTTCTACAAGCTCCTGCGGGACGTGCCGACGCCGTCGAATTTAGGGCCAGGGTCTAATTTAGCCCTAAGCGCAACGGCCATCTCGATATCGGTTGCGAGCTTCGTCCACTGTCGAGCCAAATCCGAGAATGTCGTCTTGATGATCGGGCTCGTCGTCTCCGCTGCCATCTCGACGCAGTACATTGGTTTGCTCGGGTGCGTCGATGCACATTGAATTTTACATCAAACTGCTGGTCTTTTGGCGGTCGTCGTGTAAGGTCAACATTGCAGAAGTTAGTGGCGCACCTGTGGGGGCAAGCCGATGATCTCTGCCAGTCAATCTCCCACCGCTGACGTTCCTTCGGAAGCCGGCGATCAAGTCGATGACGCCGCGCTCGCCGAGGTTATGCGCGTCGTGCCGCTGGGGGCCGGCGTCGTGGCCGGGACCGCCGTCGCTTTGCTGGTGATCGGCTATCTGGCGATCTATCTGCTTATCTTCCTTCCGCGAGGGCCGGTGGGGTAGCCGTGACGGACCAATCTGCCGAAGCACACGAGCGGCGAATTCTTGGCACGGAATTGCTGTGGGCGTTCGGCGTCGGCGTGCTCATTGCCGCGATTCTCGGCATGATCGTGTTCACGGCTCTGACCGGAGACATAAACCCGCCGAGCAACGTCGAGCGGATCGACCCCAAGACGTTGCACCTGTCGGGCGAGTTCGCCGAACAAAATCTCGGAACGACGGTCGGCGCGGATGGCGGCGTCACCGTGCGCGTCATCGCCACGCAATTCATGTTCGTTCCGCGTTGCATCGTGGTGCCGCACGGACGGCGTGTCACCCTGCGCTTCGCGACGCCGGACGTCATCCACGGTCTCCTGATTACCGGGACCAATGTGAACACCATGGTGGTGCCCGGCTTCGTCGCCCAGGTGTACTCCGAGTTCACCCGCGCCGAAGACCTGCTCATGCCCTGTCACGAGTATTGCGGCCTGGGGCATAGCGACATGTGGGCTACCGTTCAGGTCGTGCCGGAAGGCGAGTTCAAGCCGGGCCAAGATGGGAGAGTGTCCTGTGCGCAACGTTGAGCGGCTTTG
>Ga0307308_10001154_pt1 | contig 10438 bp, 13 predicted proteins | sample ER_DNA_195_FD_194501 | JGI IMG/M metagenome (GOLD analysis project Ga0307308, IMG submission 194501) | Bulk soil microbial communities from the East River watershed near Crested Butte, Colorado, United States - ER_DNA_195 | ecosystem: Environmental > Terrestrial > Soil > Floodplain | place...
CACAGCTGCCGCGGGACGTTTGGATTCTGCAGGCGGGTGGGCTCGTGAACATGTTCGGGAACGGTGTTATCGGGCCGTTCCTGATCATCTACCTGCACAACGTTCGCGGGATTTCGCTGGGCGTTGCCGGGCTCGTCGTCGCCACGGGATCGCTCGCCGCGTTCGCCTCGGGCTTCGTCGGGGGTGCGCTCTCGGATCGGCTCGGGCCACGGATCGTGCTGAGCGGCGCGCTCGTCGTCGCAGCCGTCGCCTTTGCCCTGTTCCCCCTGATCCGCGAGACGTGGCACGCGTTCGCCTTGAACCTCCTCGTCGGAGTCGCGACCGGCGCCTTCTGGCCCAGCCAGTCGACGTTGCTGAGCTCGCTCACACCGACAGAACGGCGCCACGCTTCCTTCGCCCAGCAGCGGATGACGATGAACGTCGGCTTGGCACTCGGCGCACTCGTCGCCGGCTCGATCGCACGCACCGATAATCCAGGCACATTCACCCTGTTGTTCCTGCTCAACGCGCTGACGTTCCTCGTCTTCGTCGGCGTATTGCAGCTCGTGCCGTCACCGCGCCATCGTGAGGAGCACCGTGAGCCGGGCCGCTACGCAGACGTCGCCCGCAATCGCGTCTTTCTCTCCTACATCGTCTTGAACATCATCTTGATCGGCGCAGGCATTGCTGTGATGAGCGAGCTGCTGCCACCGTTCGCGAAGAACACCGCGCATGTCAGCGAGCCGGCGATCGGGGCGATCTGGTTCGTCTTCGCCGCCGGAGTCGCGCTCGGCCAACTCCCGGTGGTCAAGCTCGTCGAAGGCAGACGGCGTCTGCGTGGACTCGCGCTGATGAGCGTGGTCTGGGCAGCGGCCTTGCTCGGGGTGCTGGCCGGAGGCGCCTGGTTCACCGGCACTAGGGCCGCCATCGTGTTCGGCATCGCCGTCGGCGTCTTCGCGTTGGCCGAGTGCTTGCACGGAGCGATCTACGCTCCGCTCGTCGTCGACCTCGCCGAGCCTCAGTTGCTCGGGCGTTACATGGCCTTTTCCAGCTCCACGTGGCAGATCGGCTTCTTCGTCGGGCCCGCGGTCGGCGGCTTCGTTCTCCAGCACGAGCCTCTGGCTCTCTGGCCCGCCGCCGCGGCCATCTGTCTCTTCGCAGCCGTCTATGCGCTCGCGCTGGAACGCCGGATCCCCGCGCACCTCCACCTCACGCCCCACGTGGATTCCTTCGCAGGCGTCCCGGGTACCATGGCGAACATGGCGCCAACGACAGACGAGCCGCTCAGTACCGATGCCCAACCTGCCCCGCATCCGGCGGACGAGACCTCGCGGGTACGCAGAGGCGGTCGAACCGCGCCCAGAACCACGCGTCGCTGAGCTTAGCGCCAACGGCCTCACCTGGATCCACCTCGACCCGCCGATCGATCCCGAGACGGTCAACGCGCTGCGCGAGCGCTTCGGCTGGCACCCACTCGACGTCGAGGACGTCCTGTCGAAGCGCCAGCGGCCCAAGGTCGACGACTACGTCGATGACGGCTATCTCTTCGGCGTCCTCCACTTCCCCGCGTATGACAAGAACGTCCAGCGCCTGAACGCCGGCGAGCTCGACTTCTTCCTCGGCCCCGACTACCTCGTCACGATCTCGAACGTCGAGCTGCTTCCGGTCACGCGGCTCTTCAACCGCGTTCAGGAGGACGAGCACTTCCGCGAGCAGCTCTTCAGCAAGGGATCAGGCCGCCTCCTCTACGAGGTGCTCGACGATCTCTTCGACTACTGCTTCCCGATCCTCGACAAGATCGCCTACAAGCTCGACTCGATCGAGGACGACATCGAGGACCGCCGCTCCGAGGAGATCGTCACCGACATCTCCAAGGTGAAGCAGGAGATCATCTCCTATCGCAAGATCATCAAGCCGCAGCGCCCCGCTTTGCGACTGCTCGAGCGGCACATCGAGCGCTTCCTTCCCGAAGAGCTCGAGCTCTACTTCGACGACCTTGTCGATGCGTCCGAGCGCATCTGGGACCTGCTCGACAACTACAAGGAAGTCGTGGAAGCGCTCGAGAGCACGAACGAGTCGGTGATCTCACATCGACAGAACGACGTCTTGCGGATCCTGACCGTGTTCTCGGTGATCCTGCTCCCGCTGACACTCATCTCCGGGATCTTCGGGATGAACGTTCTCTTCCCCGGGGAGCACACCCACGCCGCCTTCTGGGCAATCGTCGGGTTGATGGTGACCGTGATCATCGGAATGATCGGGTTCTTCAAGTACAAGCGCTGGCTCTGAGGCGTTAACTCTCCGCTTCGAGATGGGCATTGAAGCCGACGCTCGAGGCCTCGGCTGCGAATGCATTCGCCTGTGCTTGATCCACGAAGCCCTTCATCATCACCTCGTAACCGCCACAGGGGTCGGCCTCGAGCTGCGCACCCACGAGCCCGCGTGACGCGGCTACGGCGACGAGGTCGTTCGCCGAGGCGAGGTCGGGCTCGTGTCCCATGTCGACCTCGAGCTCACCGTTCTTGTCAGGTGCCTGGTAGCACTCGACCGTCGGGTGGAAGGTGGATTTCCGTGCCTCCTCCTGGATGGCGACTGCGATCTCGAACGTGTCGTAACCGCGAATGACCACGCGGAACTCGTTGCAGCCGAGCTCGATCGCCGTGAACGTGAAGCCTTGTGCCATAACCTGCGCCTGCAGCTTTTGAGCGGCGGCAAGCGTCGTGGGTCTGCCGAAGACAACCTCGGGACCGGTTGTGTACTCCGGCAGCCCTCCGCACTCCTGCCCCCTTTTCGGAGACGCAGACGACGTCCCCGAGAAAGCAACAAGAGCAACGGCGCCGACCGCGATGGCGACTATTCGGACTACTCCCACGGCCGGTACTCCTACCATGATCCCTCGAGACCTGAGCCGTTCTTTACGAGATCCTCAAAATCGGATCACAAGCGCCTAGGCTCCTGGGCCAGTCCCTCGTTTGGGCCATCCAGAACGCCTCCAGCGACCCCGAGGACTAAAGGCATGTCCGCGCCGCACGGACGCAGAGCTCTTGCTCTGCTGCTGGTCACCACCGCCGCGCTCGCGGCCGGGAGCCCCACGTCTGCCGCAGATCGGCCCACGGTCAAGAGGCTCAGCGTTTTCAGCCTAGGCCAAGGAATCGGGCGGGTTCGCTCTCGGGTCGTCGACCGCAAGCCGCGACGCTTCGCCTCGTTGCCCCCGGGCGCCTGGGGCGGGGTCTACACCGCCAGGAGCGGCGCGCACGTCACCATCCACACGTCAAAGGAGTATCCCGTCGACGAGGCGGCGAACCAGGCAGCCGCCGACTTCGTCGACAGCCTCGTGCACGGCAAGGAGATCTCCACCGTCAGCATCTACTTCGCTCCTCCGGCTGAGGTCGGGATCCTCTGCAACAGCCAGGAGGTCGACGGCTGCTACTACTCGGCGACCGGCGACATCATCACGGTCGGCGAGGACACGCCTTGGAGTACCGTCGAAGAGGTCGTGACGCACGAGTACGGACACCACGTCGCGAACAACCGGCTCAACGACCCCTGGCCTGCGATCGCCTACGGGACGAAGCGCTGGTCGACGTACGAGGGCATCTGCCAGAAGGAGATCGCCGGCGACGCCTTTCCCGGTGACGAAGGCGAGCACTATTTGCAGAATCCCGGTGAGTCCTTCGCGGAGTCGTTCATGCATCTCAACGAAACCAGGCTCGGTCTACCGGAGACCCCGTGGGGCTACGACCCGATGTTCACCCCAGATGCAGGCGCTCTTGCCGCGATCGAGCAGGACGTGCTAGAGCCGTGGAAGCAGACGCCGCTCAAGTACCTGAGCGGGCGTTTCTCGCGGCGCGGCCAGCAGAAGAGATTCACCTTCAAGACGCCGCTCGACGGCGTGTTCGCCGCCCAACTCCGGGGCCCCCGCGGCTCGACGCTGACGGTTAGCGGCACCGCTAATGTCAAGCGGCTGTCGTCGGGCGTTTCCGCCGCGCTCGTCTGCGGCGAGCGCTCGGTCACGGCCCGCTTCAAGGCCGGCGGCGCGGGTCGCTTCGCGGCCGCCACGATGGTCCCCTAGAGGCATAGGTCTGGGCAAGAAGGACTCGGGGCCGCGCACCCGAAGTCGTGAGTGGCCCGTTCCACTTCCGACATGCTCACTCTCCAGACGATCCTCCTCACCACCTCCCTGCTCATGGTCCTGGCCATGGTCGGGTCCTTGATGCTCCTCGCCACGATGCGGGGTCGGATCGAGCCGGAAGCCGTCCCGGGCGAGCCGGCGGACCAGCCGCTCTAGACTCGCCCGCGTGAAGCAGCTGTGGGCGCCCTGGCGCCTCGAGTACATCAAGTCCGCGGACGAGGAGGACGGGTGCATCTTCTGCGCCGCAGTGGCGGGCGACGACGAGGAACGACTGGTCGTCCATCGGGGAGCGCACGCCATCGCGCTCCTGAACAAGTATCCGTACTCGTCGGGGCACTTCATGGTTGCACCGGTGCAGCACATCGGTGAGTACGGCGACCTCGCTGCAGAGGAAGTGCTGGAGCTCCACCGCCTCGCCTCCGCCGGCATGGGTGCGCTGGCGCAGCTCTACGCGCCGCAAGGATTCAATGCCGGCTGGAACCTCGGGCGTATCGCGGGCGCCGGCGTGGTCGACCACGTGCACCTGCATGTCGTGCCTCGCTGGGCCGGCGACACGAACTTCATGCCTGTGCTGGCCGACGTGAAGGTGCTGCCGGAGCACCTGGCGGAGACTCGCCGCCGGCTCGCCGAGGCCTGGCCTTCCGGCTAGGCGGCCACGCGCGCGCCGTACTTGGCGCGGAGATACGCGAGGTAGGGCTTCGCGTCGATCCGGCTTCCGGTCGCACGCTCGAGCGTTTCCTGCGGCGAGAACTTCCTGCCCTGCGCATGAACGTGTACGCCGAGCCAGTCGCGCAACGCACCGAACGCACCGCGTTCGACCTGACCTTCGAGATCGGGAACGTCCTCGACTGCCTTCTCCCAGATCTGCACCGACATGACGCTTCCGAGGAGGTATGTCGCGAAGTACCCGATGAACCCCGAAGCCCAGTGCGTGTCCTGGAGAACGCCGTGGGCATCGTCGGGGACGTCCACACCGAGGTAGTCGTACATCCTCTCGTTCCAGATCTGCGGAAGGTTCCGGAGCTCGACGCGCCCGTTGATGATGTCCTGCTCGAGCTCGAAGCGCAGGATGATGTGCATCCCGTACGTCACCTCGTCGGCCTTGATCCTGATCAGCGACGGCTTGACCCGGTTGATGCCGGCCACGAACCGGTCAAGTGCGACGCCACTCAGCTGTTCGGGATACGTCTTCTGGACGCGCGGGTAGAAGAAGCGCCAGAACTGAGGGCTGCGCCCGACGAGGTTCTCCCAAAGCCGGCTCTGGGATTCATGGATACCGAGCGAGCACGCGTTGCCGGTCGGCAGCCGCTGAAGATCCCGCCGTAGCTGGTGCGAGTACAGCCCGTGCCCGTACTCGTGCATGGTCGAGAAGAACGACTTCATCGTCTCAGGGTCGTAGTGCGTCGTAATGCGGACGTCGTCCACTCCGGCGCCGGAGGCAAATGGATGCTCGGTCGGATCGAGTCGCCACGTCTCATGCCGGAAGCCGAAGAGCTCGATCACCTCTTTGGCCAGCCGCTCCTGGCGCTCGACCGGGAAGCTTCCGGTCAGGAACGAGTCGTCTACTTCTCTGTCACGAAGCTCCGCGATCAGCGGTACGAGCTCGGCCTTGAGCTCGTCGAAGATCTCTCGCACCTCCGCAGTCGTCGTGTACGGCTCGAAGTCGTCGAGCAGGATGTCGTACGGCTCCTCCACATCGTCGAAGCACGCGACATAACTCCGCCGTAGCTCGACGTTCCGTTCCAATGCAGGCAGGAAGAGCTGGAAGTTCGATTCGGCCCTTGCCTTGACCCACACGGGACGTGCCTGTGCGGCGGCGCGGGTCATCTCCGCGCGCAGGTCGGTCGGAACACGGACGGCCTTCTCGTAGTCGCGTCGTGCGACTCGGATCAAGGCCGCGTCATCCGAGTCAGGATCGAGAGATTCCTCGAGCGGACGCAACTCGTCGAGCAGACGGCCGGTCTCGTCGGCGATCAGCAGCTCGTGCGCGACCCGTCTCAGTGTCGCCAGGTGGTCGGCGCGATGATCGGATCCCGCCGGAGGCATCATCGTCTGCTGGTCCCACGAAAGCACCCGGCTGATCCGCTCGAGGTCGGTGATCTTGCCGAGCCGTTCCTCGAGCTGCTCCAGCGGCTTACTCACGATTGGGCACGTTATCGACGCGGGCGAGTAGGTCGTCGAAGGCGTGCTCGAGTCGCTCGAGCCGCTCCTCGATCGCGGCGACACGGTCGTCGCCGCGTTGCTGGGGCTCCGGGGACTCCGGCTCGGCGGTGTCCTCGGTCACATCACCGAGCAGTTGCACCCAGCGCTCCTCCTTCTGGCCCGGGCGCCGTTCGAGCCGTTCGACCAGCTCGCGCTGCGAGAGCACATCGAGAGTCTCCGCGACTTCTGCAATCGACTCGAAGCGGTGTAGGCGCTCGCTTCGTTGCTTGAGCTCACCAACTGTCTGCGGGCCGCGCAGCATGAGCACTCCCAGCAGCGACAACTCGGGACCCGAGAGCTGGAGCGCTTCGTCGAGGAGATGGCGGTACTTCAGGGCTCGGCTACTGGCCCCGCTGGCGAATCGCGTCCAGCCGCGGTTCGACATGCGGTCGAGCGCCGCCTTGATCTCGCGTTCCTCGTAGGCGACGACGGGATCGCGGTTCGTCGCCTGGTTGCACGCGAGCCGGAGCGAGTTCAGCGAGAGCGGATAGGCATCGGGCGTCGTCCGCTGCTTCTCGATCAGGCAGCCGAGTACGCGGATCTCGACGGCATCTGCATCCATGCAGTCATTCTGATCGAAGTCCGGCTCCGCTTCGCGGAGCCATGACGACTTCGATCAGTTCGGTGTCGGTCGAGGCTGCCCGAGCCGACGCCGGCGAAGCCGGCATCGGCAGTCACGCCTCGGTCTTCCTCTGATCGCCTCCGCCAACGCGGAGCTACAATCCAGGCGCGCGGACGTAGCTCAGTTGGTAGAGCATCAGCTTCCCAAGCTGAGGGTCGTGGGTTCGAGCCCCATCGTCCGCTCTCACGCAAACGCTGTCCCCAAGCGGGCTTTCACATCACCGACGATTTGCGATTTACCCAGAGTGCTAAGCGCGCGACATTTTGCGCGCCAGTCGACCGAAACCAGGCGTAGGATCGAGGCCAATAGTAACGGCCCCGCGCCGCTTGCACGGCCGGGGCCTGACATGCGGCGCAGGCGAGACGAACTCGACGCCCTCTCTTAGCGTCCTTCCTCTTCGTCGGGGAATTCAAAGACGACGTGTTTCCCTTGCTCCAGTGCTTCGTGTACCTCACCGAAGTCGTCCTCTCCCATTCGGTGGACTACTGAATCTTCTGCGTTGCGGACTCTGCTACGGACGAAGATCATGAGCGTGACTAACTCGGCTCTCCTGTCCCGCCACCGCGACCGGAGTACTTCCCGAAGAGCGTCGGCCACTTCTTCGTCGAGGGGCGCTGCAAACTTCACGAGGTCGCGGCCCTTCTTCGTGATGTGGGGTTTCCCGCCGAAGCCACGCTTAAGCAAACTCTCGTCAAGACACGACTGCTCAGCCTCCATAAACTGCTCGATGCTGAAGGTCATTCAGTCCACCACCCAGCCGTCATCTAGTAGTGACGTAGCTCGATCCGCTGCCTTGTCGGCCGGTTACTGAGCCAGACGACGGGCGCGAAGACGATGCGCAGCATCAACGCCGCGAGCGTCAGGACCGCGTACACGGCGAAGAGCGCGAACAGCAACGGCACCACGACGATCGCGACGAGCCAGGCCATCTATTCGTAGAAGTCCTCTCCGTCTGACGGCCCGTACTGCTTCTCATCCCGGCGCGCGTTCACCACCGCGACGGTAATGAGCACGGCCGCGACGACCAGGATTATCACTAGGCCGATATCTACCACCTTCACGTCACCTTATCCCTTCCGTCCGCAGAGAGGGCAGGGCCCCATCCGCACGGCCGGTGAGCAGAGACAACGCGGTCACGTTCAACCGCTTCGCCAGTTTCGTCAGCGCCTTCAGGCTCGGAGTGCGCCTCAACGAGCGCGTACAAGCGCATCGCCGCGAACCTACTCGCCTACCCACGCCGTAGCAAGCGCTTCAACGTCTCGACGCCGACGTTCCGGTTGCCGTGGCGAAGCTCAACGAGTGCTGACGCATAAGGCGTTGTGCGACCACACGAAAACGACCAGAGTCAAGCCCCCCGGGCGTCGCGATCTTGTGAATTTGGGTGGAACACACGAGTCTGGCGTCAGAAGCGGGCGAGTAGGTCGCTGGTCGGCTCGAAGACAACCCTTCCTTTCGCGGAGGTTCGGCGCACGTTGTAGGCGTAGAACAGCCCAGCTGCGGTCAACCTCGCGTCGACGACACTCGCCGCGATACCTGAGCGGAGTGTTCGCGAGATCACCTTGCCGTCGCCCAGGCGAACGAAGCCGAACCGACGCGGACCGAGCAGCAGGGCGAGCTTTAAGCTCACGCCGACGAGTTGGAGCGCGGCCGCCGATCCTAGCGGGATCGATTTCGCCCTCTTGCCCGTTACGGGGTCGTAGAGATCGAGCGTCGACTCGCGTTCGATCGCGAGCCACGCCCGGCTCAGCGCGATCTCCTTCGGTGGATCGTCCTGCACGGCGGGAACAGTCGCGACCCGTGCTCCGTTCGTCGCGAGCACATTCACGGTGCCATCGGATTCGATCGCCATACGCCCGCCGCCGACGGCGTTTAGCGGATACGAGTCGGGCCCGCGCGCGACGACGCGTCCCCGACCTGCGATGAGCCGGACCAGCTTTGGGTCAATGACGCGGAGCCCCGGATCACCCAAGTCGCACACAGCGTTAAGGGGCAAGGTGCAGATGAGCTTCCAGCGGTTGTAGACGAGCAGCGGCCCTCCACCGAGCAGCTGCCCGGCCCAGTCGCCGGTCGGGTCGCGGATCGCGCCGTAGTTGTTGTGTAAGTGACTGATCAATTTCGCCCGGCCGCCGGAGAGCTTCGCCACCTCCACAAAGAGGTCGAGAGTGTTGCCGCCCGCCTGCTCGATCCACGCGACCTGTCCGGCACCAAGCGCCAGCTCGATCACCTCGCCCGGGATCGCCCCCTCATCGCCAGGAAAGCACCCAGCGATGCGGGTCTTGACGCTCGTCGATCTCCGGCCAGGAGGCGTCCAGACGACGACGCGGTCGCAGGAACTCCTGATCTTGGTCGTCATCAGAGCGACCCGGTTGCCGTCGGCCGCCAGATGCGTGATAAGCCCGCGCGTGGAGAACGTCGCCTCGCGCTGCACGGGAAGAGCGCCGCCCGGCACCAGCCTCTCGGCCCCAACTGCACCGGCGACGAACGTGGCGAGCAGCCCGGCGGTCATCGAGACGAGAGCGAGCGTCCTCACGGGTCCCGAACATAACTCTCAACGCGGCCTGAACGTGACGGCGATGGATCGCGCGTTGGAATCTTCCTCGGGCTATCCCCTGCGACAGTCATAGCGATTGCCGCTGGGGCGACGGCCTGGGAAGATCCTACTCATGCAGGTCTACGCGCTCGCAAGCTCGCAGCTACCCCACGAAACGCTCGACCTCTTCCTCACAAGGGAAGCGGCTGAGGCGGAGTTTGCGCGAGATTCTCGAGGACGAGCCCAACTGGAGAGACATCCTGTCGACCGCCCGGCTTTCTAGATGCCGCGCTCAAGATGGTTCTTATTCGACCCACTCTCTACATCGCCTACGCCGGTTCGGTTGGAGTTGCCGTCCCTGTCATCAGAGAGGTGAGGCGGGACGGCCTGGGCGTTCAGGCAGCATCTCGTCGGCTTCTCGAATCGCATCTGAGGTCGGAGCAGCGCGCAGATTTCATCATTGCCAGCTGCCGATACCGAGCGGATTCGAGCGGTCCCAAGCGGTCCCGCTTTCGCGTGGTTGCGTAAAACCGGCTCGCGAACGCGCCTCAGGGCCCGCTTCCCAAGCTGAGGGTCGTGGGTTCGAGCCCCATCGTCCGCTCTCAGTAACGCCGCGCTCAGGCCGGGCTTTTTTCTATGCGTTCTCCAGGTGCACACAACTCTTGCCGGCTGACGGGCTCGCTGCCGATGTCCGCGGTTGGGTCGCAGGGGTTGTGCCTCTCCCACTCTGGCCTTCAACTCCCGCCGCCGATGCCGGCTTCGCCGGCGTCGGCTTCCCACCGCTCTGGTCAACGAGCCACCGATCGAAGTCGTCGTGGCCCGCGAAGCGGGCCGGACTTCGATCGGTTAGTCGGTGATGACGACGGGTGTGCCGACTTTCACGTGATGGAAGAGCCACTCCGCATCCGGGATGTGCATGCGGATGCAACCGTGTGAGGCGGAATAGCCGATCGACGCGTCGTCGGGCGTGCCA
>Ga0307308_10001156_pt1 | contig 10430 bp, 5 predicted proteins | sample ER_DNA_195_FD_194501 | JGI IMG/M metagenome (GOLD analysis project Ga0307308, IMG submission 194501) | Bulk soil microbial communities from the East River watershed near Crested Butte, Colorado, United States - ER_DNA_195 | ecosystem: Environmental > Terrestrial > Soil > Floodplain | place: USA...
GGTGCCGCATCGGCGCCGGGCGAGACCGGGACGTGCCAGACTCGGCGGGACATGGAGCGAATCCCGTTCCTCGGTGAGACCCTCAGCCGCCTGAACCTCGACGCGGAGCAGGTCCGGCCGGGGCCGCTCCAGCCGGCCGTCGCGCGGGCGATCGTCGGGCGGCTCAACGCGGATCGCGTGCCGGGCCAGCGCCAGCCGCTGCCGGGCGAGCTGCTCGCGCTGAGCCTGCTCCACGAGGCCGCCCATCTCGCGATCGTCGAGGCGGCCCGACGGCAGCCCGAGTCGGCGATCTCGGCCGCGCTGCCCTCCGTGCGCGCCGCCGTCGGGGGGCGCAGGACCGACACGTTGCTCGGCAGGTTCGCCGCGGCGTTTCCCGGCATCGAGCCCCCGGCGCCCGCCCGGCTCGAGGATCTCCTCCTCGTCCACCTGGCCAACGACAACCCGGCTGCAGCGCCGCTCCGCGACCTCGTCGACGACCGCGGCCTGCCCTCCCCGAGCCTGACCGCCGCGATCCGCGCCCTCGAGGCGCACCAGGCGGGCGTCGCCCTCGACGGATCCGGGCCCGGTGACGGGATCTCGTTGCTGGAGCTGTTGCGCGAGCCCGCCCGCCGATCGCCCGACTCGCTCGCCGGCCAGCTCCGGTATGTCCGCGAGCACTGGGGCTGGCTCCTGGGCTCGGCGCTTGACGAGCTGCTCGACCGGATCGACATCGCGATCGGCGTCCTGGCCGAGGAGGAGCACGGGCTGCACGTCCGCTTCGGCGGGTTCGGCCGCGGGCCGGGCGGTGGCGGCGGGGGCGAGGCGCCGTCGTTCGTCGGTGCCGAGATCGAGGCCGAGCGCTTCTCCGAGGATCGCGACTGGATGCCCCGGCTCGTCCTCCTCGCCAAGAGCACGTACGTCTGGCTCGATCAGCTCTCGAAGCGGTACGGCCGCGAGATCCGGACCCTCGACGCGGTGCCCGACGAGGAGCTCGGCGCGATCGCCCGACGGGGGATCAGCGGCCTCTGGCTGATCGGGCTGTGGGAGCGGTCGAAGGCGTCGGAGCGGATCAAGCGCTGGCGCGGCAATGCCGAAGCAGTCGCCTCCGCCTATTCGCTCGACGACTACCGGATCGCGACCGACCTCGGCGGCGAGGACGCGTTGACGGACCTGCGGACGCGCGCCTGGCGCCACGGAATCCGGATGGCCAGCGACATGGTCCCGAACCACATGGGGATCGATTCGCGCTGGGTGATCGACCATCCGGAGCGGTTCATCGGCCTCGACGAGCCGCCCTATCCGGCCTACCGGTTCGAGGGCAAGAACCTCGCGGAGCATCCGACGATCGAGATCCGGATCGAGGATCACTACTGGGACGACAGCGACGCCGCGGTCGTCTTCGAGCGGCGGGACAGTGCGACGGGCGGCCGGCGCTACATCTACCACGGCAACGACGGGACGAGCTTCCCGTGGAACGACACCGCCCAATTGGACTTCCTCAAGGCCGACGTCCGCGAGGTCGTGATCCAGACGATCCTCGACGTCGCGCGACGGTTCCCGGTCATCCGGTTCGATGCCGCCATGGTCCTCGCGAAGAAGCACGTCGAGCGGCTCTGGTTCCCCGAGCCGGGCGGGGGCGGCGCCATCCCGTCGCGGGCCGAGCACGCCATGTCGAAGAAGCGCTTCGACGCGCTGATGCCCGACGAGTTCTGGCGCGAGGTCGTCGACCGGGTCGCGGTCGAGGCGCCGGACACGCTCCTCCTGGCCGAGGCGTTCTGGCTGCTCGAGGGTTACTTCGTCCGGACGCTCGGGATGCACCGCGTCTACAACAGCGCGTTCATGCACATGATCCGGGACGAGGACAACGCGGGCTACCGCAAGGTCATCCGCGACACGGTCGAGTTCGACCCGGCGATCCTCGGCCGGTACGTCAACTTCCTGACGAACCCGGACGAGGAGACCGCGATCGAGCAGTTCGGGACCGGCGAGAAGTACTTCGGGGCGGCGACCCTCCTCGCCACGATGCCGGGACTGCCGATGATCGGCCACGGCCAGATCGAGGGCTTCACCGAGAAGTACGGGATGGAATTCCAGCGCGCCCGCCTCGCCGAGCATCCGAACGCCGGGCTGATCGCCCACTTCGAGGCCCAGATCGTGCCGCTCCTCCGGGAGCGCCGGCGTTTCGCCGGCTCGGCCGACTTCCGGCTGTACGACGTCACCGCGGACGGAGGGGCGTTGGTCGAGGACATCTTCGCCTACTCGAACGGGCGCGGCAACGAACGGTCCCTGATCGTGTACCACAACAAGTTCGGCGACGCGTCGGGCTGGATCCACGACTCGGTGCCCTACGCGGTCAAGCTCGACGACGGCACGAAGTCGACCCGCCGGGACCGGCTTGCCGATGCCCTCGAGCTCGTGGGGCCGCCCGACGGCTGGCTCCGCGTCCGCGATCGTCGGTCGGGCCTGGAGTCGCTCCGCCCGGTCGGCGAGATCCGCGATCGCGGGCTGTTCGTCGACCTGGGTGCATACGAGTGCCTCGTCCTCGACGAGCTGCGCGAGGTCGTCTCGACCGCCGACGAGCCGTGGGCCGGGCTTGCCGGCGAGCTCCACGGGCGCGGCGTTCCGTCGCTCGACGAGGCGCTGGCGGACCATCGCCTCCGACCGGTCCACGGCGCGGTGGGACGGCTGCTCGTCGCCATGACGCCGGACGACATCGACGCCCGTCGCGGCGAGCTGGCGGCGGCCGTCGGGATGCCACGAGAAACGACCGGCCCCGCGACCGTCGCCGCGAATGGGTCGCCCTCGCAGGCTTCGGATGTCGATCCCGCGGCCCGGGCGGCCGTTCGCCTCCGGCCCCTCGACCGAAGCACGTTCGATTCGATGCGAATCGCGACCGCGCTCCGGACGGCCGGTTTCGACGCCGTGACGATCGAGCGGACCCGGATCGCGCTGGAGCTGCGTCATCCGCGGACGATGCCCGATGCCGCCGCCCTGGCGGCGAGCTGGCTCGTTGAGCCGGACGTGCGAGCCTTTCTCCAGATCCACGAATGGGACGGCGCCGAGTGGCTCGTCCGGGAGCGGTGGGTGGCCTTGGTCCATCTTGCAGAGGCGCTCGATCGAGCGGCCGGCGCGAAGCGCTCATCGCCCGCGATCACCCGACTTCTGTCGGCGGCCGAGATCGCGGGAGATCGGGCCGATCGGATCGGGGCCGCCCTGGCCGCACCCGCCAAGGCGAGCACCGCGAGGAGCGGGGCGAAGCCGCGGCGGCCAGGCCGGCCTGGCCGTACGGGTCTGGCAGACTGAATCGTTGGGTTTCCTGCCACAAGTCGGGTGGCGCGACCTTGGGCCTACAATCGGCCGCGCCGACCGGCTCAAACGTGCCGTCGACCGGCGTCGGCGCACCTGGCCACGCTCGTGGCGGTGGTTGACTGAGCGAATGTCGGCCGGAGATCCCGCCCAAGGTCGCCAGAGTGGATTTCTGGCAGGAAATGCGTCTCGCCCTGACACAGCCGGAGTCTGGAGCTGAGCTAGCCCAACAGCAACCGCCGGAGCAACGGCATCGGCGGCGTCCCGTGGCCCATGCACGCCTCGAGATGCTCGCGGTAGACGAAGCCCGGGGTCGGGCCGTAGTCGCCGACGACCCGTGGCGTCGGCACCTCCGCGAACTCGGCCGTCGAGTGGGCGGTGGCGGCCAGGCGGCGACGGACGTCGTCCTCGAGGTCCCAGAACGCGAGCGATCCGACGAAATAGGTCGAGAGCTGGGTCGACGACAGCCGGGCGCGGTTGTACTTGGCCCGGGCTTGCGCCTCTTCCTGGAAGGCGCCGTCGATCATCAGCGACACCGCCTCGTCCTCGGTCATTCCAGCGGTGTGGATGCCGCCGTCGATCAGCGCGTTGACGACGCAGCGCAGGTAGTACTTCCAATGGGTCAGCATCAGGGCTGGATCGTCGGCGCCGTACCCGGCGTCCATCATCACCTGGGTCACGTAGACGGCCCAGCCCTCGGCGAAGACGCCGCTCCCGAACAGCGCCCGGGCGATCGACGGGCAGCGGTTCGCGTAGACGCCCTGGAGGTAGTGGCCGGGCACGGCCTCGTGGATCGTCAGCAGGCGGAGCATCCGGGCGTTGTCCTCGCGGAGCGACGATTCAGCCTGCTCCGCGGTCCAGTCGTCCGGGATCGGCGTGATCGAGAAGATCGCCTTCTGGCCACGCTCGAGCGGGCCGGGTGAGCTGAGCATCGCGCCGCCGAACGCCCGCAGGAACACTGGCGTCCAGCCGATCTCGAGCGGCTCGTCCGCCAGCCCGACGAGGTCGACCTCGCGACAGAAGGCCTCGATCCGGGCGAGCTCGGCGCGGCAGTAGTCGAGGAGTCCCTCGCGATCGGGATGGTCGATGGCAACCGAGTCGAGGACCGCGCGGACGACGTCGGCGTCGTCCGCCGGGATCTCCCGCTCGCCGAGCCAGGCCGGCGCGATCTCGCGGGCGATCCGGATCATCTCGGCCCGGACGGCGGCGAACTCGCGCTCGGCCCGCTCGCGGATCCGCTCCGGGGTCATCGCCGGGTCCTGCATCGTGTGGGCCATCTTCGCGGCGAACAGCTCGGGCCCCAGTCGTCCCTCGCCCTCGGTCGACGGCAGGATCTCGTCGCGGAGCCGGCGCTCGAAGGCGTCGAGCGCCTCGGCAGCAACCGTCCGTGCCTCCCGCAGCCGGGGCAGGATCACGGCGACCGCCGGATCGTCGACTTCGACCGCCTCGCCGGCCGCGATCGCCTCGTCGACGACGCCGATCAGGCCCGGCCACTGCTCGAGCGCCGTCTCGGTGTGGAAGCGGTCGACGGGACGCCCGGCATGCCCGAGGAGGGTCTCGGCGGCGGCGTCGAGGACCGCCGAAACGCGCTCGGCCCGCGCCGCGAGAGACGTCAGCCGGTCGGCGAGCGGCGCGAACTCGCGGGCGATCAGCCCGAAGAACCCCTGGCCGATCAGGTAGACCCAGGCCATCGGGCTCCAGGCGTTCTCGGCCAGCTCGACCTCGTTGAACCGGTACGACGAGAGGACCCCGAGCAGCAGATCGCGATCGACCCGCTCATCGACATCGAGGACGTCGTCGGCGAACGAGCTGAACGTGGCCGCCCACGACTCGATGAATGCCAACCGGTCGGGTTTGGCGGCCGGCGAGACGTCCGGCCAGAGCCCGTCGTAGGCGTGGTTGCCGGCGGCGGTGGCATCGGTCGGCTCGCGAGCGAAGTAGTCTTCGAAGAACGCGTCGACTCGGTCGGCGAATTCGCTCACGGGCGACCCTCCGGTGGCGACGGAGCTCGGACGGGCGCATCCACCGACGCGACCGGGTTGGGCGTCGAGTCTAGCCGAGCGTCTACCATCGGTTGATGGAGGCGAAGCGCAGGGTGGAGCCGGTCGTCCTCGAGGGCCGCCGGGTGCGCCTCGAGCCCCTCACCCTCGACCACGTCGCGGATCTCGCCGAGGTCGCCCTCGACCCGGCGATCTGGCAATGGACGCTCGCCCGCCCGACAAGCGAGGCCGACCTCCGCGCCTGGGCCGAAGCTGCGCTCGCCGGCCGTGACGCGGGCAGCGAGCTCCCGTTCGTCACGATCGACGTCGCGACGGGCCGGCCGATCGGCAGCAGCCGCTACATGAACATCGTCCTCGAGCACCGCCGGCTCGAGATCGGCTGGACGTGGGTCGCGCCGCCGTGGCAGCGGACGGGCGCCAATCGCGAGGCGAAGCTGCTGATGCTCGGCCACGCGTTCGACGCCCTCGGCTGCCGGCGGGTCGAGTTCAAGACCGACTCGCTCAACGAGCCGTCGCGGACCGCCCTGCTCGGGATCGGTGCGACGTTCGAGGGGATCTTCCGCAACCATATGGTCATGCCGGACGGCCGGATGCGGCATTCCGCGTACTACAGCGTGATCGACGACGAGTGGCCGGCCGTCCGTGCCGGGCTCGAGCGGTCGCTCGCGCGCTGATTCCATCTGCGATGATCGGGCCGCCGGTTCGGCCGGCCCCGAAGCCAGCGATCGGAGGGTCCCGTGGTCGATCTCATCATCCGAATCCTGATCAACGCCCTGGCTGTGTTCGTCGCGGTCAAGGTGCTGCCGGCGAACCTCCTCACGTTCAACTGGGGCAACGACTGGTGGAAGCTCATCGTGGTCGCCCTGCTCTTCGCTCTCGTGAACAGCTACATCAAGCCGATCGTCAAGGCCCTCTCGATGCCGATCGGCCTGCTCACGATGGGCCTGGTCGCCTTCGTGATCAACGCCGCGATGCTGCTGCTCGTTGCCCTCGCTTCGGATCAGCTCAAGCTGGGCTTCAAGGTCGGCGACTTCCCGCCGAAGTTCACGTCCGACACGATCATCGGCGCCCTGCTCGCCTCCCTGATCATCAGCGTCGTCTCGACGGTCGTCAGCATCGCTCTCAAGCCGCGGAAGCTGATCTGAGCGGTGCCGGCGGCAGGCGATGGGGGGCCCGCTCTTGAGCTCGACCGCCTGCCCGCGATCGCGGCGTCGCTCCGCGATGCCGCCGCCCGGTTCGGGACGCCGCTGTACCTGACCGACGAAACCGCCCTCGACGCGGCCGCGGACGAGTTGCGCGCTGCCTTTCCCGACCCGTGGATCCGGCAATACTCCGTCAAGGCAAACGACGTCTCAGCCGTGATCGCGCTTGCGACCGGGACGGGTCGGGGGCCCGACCGAGCGCTCGGCGCCAACGTCGTCTCGCGCGGCGAATGGACTGCTGCCCGCAAGGCCGGCGTGCCGAACTCGAGGATCAGCCTCGAGGGGATCGGCAAGACCGACGCCGACCTCGATGCCGCGGTCCGGGCCGTCGTCGACGGCGATCCCCTCCTCTGGGTCGCGCTCGAGTCGGCCGACGAGGCCGATGCGCTGGAGGTCCGCGCCCTGCGGGCCGGCCTCGGGCGGGCCGGTCGGCCACCGATGGACGTCCTCCTCCGCCTGAACCCCGAGGTGACGCCGGAGACGCAAGCTGCCCTGGCGGTCGGCGTGCGCGGCTCGAAGTTCGGGATGACCGAGACCGAGCTGACCGCGGTCGTCGAACGCCTGGCGGCGAGCGACGGCGCAGTCCGGCCACGAGGGATCCACCTCCATGTCGGCTCGCAGCTCGGGGCGATCGACGCATGGCGCGATGCCGTCCGGCGCGGGCTCGCGGTGCTCGGCCTGCTCCGGGGCGGACTGCCCGACGTCGACACGCTCGACGTCGGCGGCGGGTTCGCCGTGCTGCCGATCGGCGAGCCGTCGGCGCGTCCCGAGCGGTTCGCCCGCGAGATCCCTGACCTGCTGGAGGCGATCCCGGCCGACCGCCGGCCCGACCGGCTGGCGATCGAGCCCGGCCGGTTCGTCGTCGCCCGCTCGGGCTGGCTCGTCGGGCGGGTGCTCCATGTCCGCGATCGCGGCGGACGACAGGTGATCCTCGACACCGGGATGACCGAGCTGATCCGGCCGGCGCTGTACGGCGGGGTCCATCCGATCGTGGCGCTGACGTCGCTCGGCGTGCCTGCCGACCCGGGTGCCTCCTCGAGCGTGCCGGCGCCGCCCGCCACGCCCGCGCTCGAGCCGCCGCGGACGATCGTTGGCGCTCCGCTGCCGGCGCAGTTGCCCGAGCCGCCGGTCGCCGTCCACGGCCCCATCTGCGAGTCGACCGACGCGCTCGGCGAGCACGGCCTGCCGCCCCTCCAGCGCGGCGACCTCGTCGCGATCCGCGACGCCGGTGCGTACGCCGCTGCGCTGTCCTCGACCTACAACGGCCGGCCGCGTCCCCCGCAGGTGGTCCTCACAATCGACGGCCGGCTCGTCATCGCCCGCCGGCGCGGGTCGGTCGCGAGCCTCGGCTGACGCGCTAGGCTCTCCCGGTGCCCATCCGATCAGTCGCCAGGCTCGCCGCCGCGTTCGTCCTGCTCGGGACGCTCGTCGGCGCGGCGTTTGCACCCGTGGCAATGGGCTCCGGCACGAGCGACGTCCCGATCCGGATTCCGGACCAGGCGGTCTACGACCTCGCCGGGGTCTTCGACACCGACGCCGAGCGGTCCGCGGAGAGCCTGGCCGCGACGATCCGGTCGGTCGCCGACGCAGACGTCGTGGTCGTATCCGAGACGGTCGACGCCGGGTCCTCGCCGGACGTCGCGTTCGAGCGCGCCGCGACACTGCAGACCGCGATGGATGTCGGAGACGGGTCCGGCGGCGGTGGGCTGATCCTCTATTTCGGGATCGAGGAGTCCGGCTGCGGCGGTCAAGTCGCCCACGCCGAGACGGACACGTTCCTGGCGTCGACCGTGCCGGCCGCCGTCGTCGACGGCACCGTCAAGACCGACATGGCCTCGTTCATCGCCTCGTGCGACCTGGACAGCGCGCTCCTCGTCGGGATGAGCCGGATCGGGACCGCGGCCCTCACGTCTGCGGCCGGGGGCGGGACCGCGGGCGGCGGGACAGCGGGCGGCGGTACGGTCGATGCCGGCCCGCCGTTTCCGGATCCGGCCGACGGCGTCCGCGTCTACGATCACGCCGGCATCCTCCGGCCCGACACGATCGCCGCGGCCGAGAAGACCATCGATGCGATCGACGCCCGGACCGGCGCCCAGGTCGTCATCTACAGCCAGGTCGTCGAGAGCGGCCGGACGACCGAGGAAGCGAACGGCGATGCCCGCGCGCTGATGGACCAGTGGGGCGTCGGCCGGAAGGGCTTCGACGACGGGCTGGTGATCCTGTTCGACATGTACCCGGGCATCGAGCACGGCCAGGTGATCCTGTACGGCGGTCCTGGCTTCATCGCGACGTTCCTCGACAACGCCGAGAAGCAGCAGGTCTACGAGACCGACATGCTCCCGCGGCTGAAGGCCGGCGACTTCGACGGCGCCGTCCTCGTCGCGCTCCAGCGCGTCGACGCGGCCGCGACGCCCGAGCACGCGCGAACGCTCGATCGAGCGCGCCAGGCGAACGCGGTGGCGGGCCTCGTGGTCGCGCCGCTGCTCGCGATCCTGCTCGTCGGCAGCGCGGGGTGGTCGTGGCTGCGCTACGGTCGCGACCCGGTCTATCTCGACGATCCATCGATCCACATGGCCGGTCCGCCCGAGACGCTCACCCCGGCTGGCGCGGTCTTCGTTCTGGCCGGGGGGTCGTCGCGTCGGGCGCTGACCACCGCCCTGCTTGACCTGGCCAGCCGGGGCGAGGTCGCGTTCCGCCAGGAATCGCACCTGCTCGGCCTCAAGAAGAGGATCGGGATCGAGACGCGGCCTCCCGAACCGGATCCGGAGACCCGCGCCCGCCAGCTGCGCAACGCCGCTCGCCCCCTGGGGCCGGCGGAGGAGCTCGTCCGCGACAAGCTGGCCGGCCTGGCCCCGGGCAGCGAGGGATACATCGAGCCTGATGAGCTGCTGGCATTCGGCGCGTCGGTGCCGGCCTTCGACCGGGCCCTCGAGCAGGAGGTCGTCGCTCGTGGCTGGTTCCGCGAGAGGCCGTCGGCGGCGGTCGCCCGCTGGACCGGCCGGGCGGTGATCGCCGCCATCCTCGGCGCGATCGCGATCTTCGCGGGCGCGAACGTCCCGAGCAGCGGCCTGCTCCTGATCGGCGTGGGGCTGGTCGTCGGCGCCATCGTCGTCGGGATCCTTGCGCGCTCGATGCCGGCCGTGTCGCTCCCCGGCGCGATGATCCGGGCGATGCTCGCCGCCTATCGGCGGACGCTGAAGAAGACGATGGACCAGGCCCGATCAATGGACCAGGTCGTCGCCGAGGCGGGGCTGCCCTGGCTCGAGACGCCCGACCAGGCGGTCGTGTGGGGAACGGCGCTCGGCCTGCATGCCGAGATCGAGACGGTCCTGAGCCGGGCGCTCGAGGACCAGCGCGAGGGCCGGGTGGCGCCCGGCGCGGTCTGGCTGCCGACGTGGTACGGCTCGTCGGCCGGCGGCAACGCGGCCGGGTTCGCCGGTGACTTCGCGGGCGCCGGCTCGGGCAGCGGTGGAATCTTCTCTGACTCGGGCGTGCCGGACTTCGGCGGGATGATGTCGGCGCTCGGCTCGATCGGCAATTCGCCGTCGTCGTCCGGGAGCGGCGGCTCGGGTGGCGGCGGTGGTGGCTTCGGAGGCGGCGGATCGGGCGGTGGTGGAGGCGGCTCCGGCGGCGGGTTCTAGGCTCGGACGTCGCTCATCCGGCCGCCTCGATCGCGGCCAGCCCGGCGATCAACCGATCGACATCGTCCGGCCCGTTGTGGAGGGCGCTCGAGACGCGGATGACGCGTCGCGCAGGTCCGGCCGACTCCGCGGCCGGCACCGGCCACGGGTAGATCGGGACCTCGACCCGGTGCTCGTCGATCAGCCGTCGCTGGAGCGGATCGGTGTCGAGCGGCGACGATCCGCCGCCGGTCGCCGCGAGCGGCCCGTCCCTGGGGAGCGGCACGGCGACCATCGAGCCGAGCATCGACTCAGGCGCCGGC
>Ga0307308_10001160_pt1 | contig 10407 bp, 7 predicted proteins | sample ER_DNA_195_FD_194501 | JGI IMG/M metagenome (GOLD analysis project Ga0307308, IMG submission 194501) | Bulk soil microbial communities from the East River watershed near Crested Butte, Colorado, United States - ER_DNA_195 | ecosystem: Environmental > Terrestrial > Soil > Floodplain | place: USA...
ACCGACACCCCTCGATCCTGGCCACTCAGGCCATCAGCGTGGACTATATCTCCAACGGACGGCTCGAAATCGGTATGGGCGCGGCCTGGCACCAGCCCGAGCACCAAGAGTTAGGCATCCCTTTCCCTTCGATCAAGGAGCGGGCCGAGCGGCTCGAGGAGGGCGTGGAAGTGATGAGGTTGCTGATGACCAAAGACCGGACAAGCTTCAAGGGCCGGCACTACCAGCTCGATCACGCGAGCTATCACCCGCGACCGGTGCAGCAACCCCACCCGCCGATCTGGATCGGCGCAGGCGGTGAGCAGCTGATGCTGCCGATCGTCGCCCGGCAGGCCGACGCCTGGCACGCCTTCGGCTCAGAAGAGTCGATGGCCCGCAAATCGCAGCTGCTGGACCAGCTGACGGAAAAGGCGGGGCGGAATCCAAAGGCAATCCTCCGTTCGGCCTCCCTCTCGCTGTCGCGGCCGTGGGACCAGGTCCGGCGACGCGCGGCCCAGTTGCGCACGGCCGGCTTCGGTTACCTGATCGCGGAGTGGCCGTCCGAAGGCAAGCGCCGGCTCGAGGAGTTTGTCGAGAAGGTGCTGCCGGAACTGGCCGCCGGTTAAGAGCGGATGCGCTGGCGGCCGCTGTAGACGTTGAGGCTTCGACCGCGGAGGAACCCGATCAGGGTCTGGTTGGACGCCTGCGCCAGGTCCCGCGCGAGACTCGAGGGAGCCGACACGGCCACCAGGACCGGGATGCGGGCTTGCAGCGCCTTCTGGACAATCTCAAAAGACGTTCGGCCGCTGACCATCAGGATGTGGTGGTCGAGGGGAAGCAATCGCCGCTCGACGGCATGACCAACCACCTTATCGACCGCGTTGTGCCGGCCGATGTCCTCGCGGGCCACCACCAGCTCGCCGTCCGCGGTGAAGAGGCCCGCGGCGTGCAAGCCGCCGGTGCGGGCGAAGACGGCTTGTTCTGAGCGGAGCCGGGCGTCCAGACTGTAGATGACCTCGGGGTCGATCGCGAGGTCGTCATCGGGCAGCGGCGGGGCCGACTGGTGGATCGCCTCAATGCTGCTTACCCCGCAAAGGCCGCAGCTGGACGCGGCGAGAAAATTGCGTTGCCACCGGCGGTCGACGCCCGGCGCCTGCGCCCCCAGATCGACCTCGATGATATTTTCGAGGTCGGGATGCTCACCGTTCGGGAGGACGCGGCTCCCGGCTACATCGGCCGCCGAACGAATGATTCCCTCTCCGAACAAGAAGCCGAGGGCCAACTCGCGCTCGTGGCCTGGCGTCCGCATCATCACGGTGAGCGGCTTTCCGCCAATCCGGATTTCGAGCGGCTCCTCGCCGGCGAGCTGGTCGTCGATGCGGACGCCGCCCTCACCCCCGTATCTGAGCACCCGGGCGCGATGCGAGCTTCGCTGCGGTTCCGTCATGGCTCGATCCTAGCGAACATCCTCCCAGCGGAAGGCGATGCCGCCGCTGAACGGCACCTGGAGGCCGCGCTTCACCAGGTACGGCTCGACCCCACTGTACAGCGGGATCAGGCGGTGATCGGCAAGCGCCATCTCTTCGGCACTCTGGTATCCCTTGATGGCATCGTCCCACTTTGGCGCGGCCTTCGCCGCCGCCAGGGCAGCATCGATCCGCGGGTCACTCAATCGGAGATTGTTGAACTGGGCGTTTGACGCCAGCAGGTTGTCGAGGACATCGGACGGGTAAGGGAAGTCGGCGCTCCACGTGTCGATGAAGACGGGCAGCTGGTCCAGTGCGGCGCGGTTGAAGAAGTCGCCAGTCGGATGAAGGTTGACGGTGCGCCCGGTCGCACTGCTGATCTGGTCTTGCAGGTCTCGGGCGACGCGGCCGACGGTTGCATTGGTTGAAAAGTACAGCCCGATCTGTCCTGGGAAGCCTGCCTGGTCGAGACCGGTCCGGGCGGCGACAGCATCGAACGGCGTCAGCGATCGACTCAGATGGCCGGCCACGCCAGGCGGAATCAGGTCGGTGGCCGGAGCTGCCAGCATCGAGCCGAAGAGCGCGACGTCGGTGAGCCGTGCACGGTCGATCGCCTGCGCGATCGCCATCCGCTCGGGCGGGCCGTAGCCGCTGCCGGCGACCGTGTTGAAGCCCAGATAGGTGGTGCGAGTGTTGGCCACCTTGTGCAGCTGCGACAGGCGTTGCGGATCGCGCGCAAAGTCAAGCAGCTGCGGGCCGGTGAAGCCGTGGGCGATGTCGACGGCGCCGCTTGAGAACCGATCGAGCCGTTTCGCCGAATCCGGCTCGATCTCGATGTCGACGTTGCGGACCGGCGGCCGAGGGCCCCAGTAGTCGGAGAACGCGCTGAGATGGAGGCCGTGGCCGCGGTCCCACTTATCGAGGTGGTAGGGGCCACTCCCTGAGGTGGGGGCTCCATGGAGTGCGGGATCGACCAGCCAGTACGGCGGCAGCGCCAGCCGCGTCAGCAGCGAGCTGTCCGGCTCTGGGAGGCGCAGCACGAGCGTCTTGGCATCAACGGCCTGCACCCCGGTAACCGAGTCTCCCGGGTAGCGGGCGCCGAGCGGCGCGAAGAACGTTGTCAGGGGACTGCCGGTCTCGGGAGCCAGGACGCGCTTCCAGGCGGTCACAGCGTCCTGAGCCTGGACCGTCGCACCCGATTGGTACTTGGCCGCGCGGAGATGAAAGGTGTAAACGCGGCCGGCAGCCGTGATCTCCCAGCTCTGAGCCAGGCTCGGCACCGGACGGAGGGTCGGGTCGAGGCGAGTCAGCCCCTGAAAGAGTTCGGAACCGATGGCCAGCGAGGTAGGGTCATCGATCAGTGCCGGGTCGAGCGTCTGCGCATCCTCGGCCTCGCTCACCTGCAGATGCGCGACGCGACTGGTATTTCCGGGCGAGGCGGAGGCTGACGACGTCGGTGTGCCCGGCAGATTGCACGAGCTCAACAGTAACGCCAGCGCTAGCCCCACCGCGCAGCTGGCGCGGCCGTCCATTTTTCCGATACTAGCAAGGTGTCACGGCGCTCAATCCGCTGGCTGATCGCGCTGCTGGCGCTGGTCGTCTGGATGCTCCCGGCTGCACCGGCCAGCGCCGCCGGGACGGCAACGCTGTTGACCGGGACCGTCGTTCCCCACAACCCGCCCATGGATGGCGTCGTTCGGCTCGATCTCCGGGTGCGCAACGATACGACGAATACCTGGGCGGCCGGCGACCTCGTCCACCTGACCTGGAAAGGGGCCGACGGAAAGCAGGTCAGCGCCGACACCCGACAGCTGGGTCAGGTCATCGCTCCCGCGGCGACGGCGGCCGTAGCCCTGGTAACGCTCTCCCCCACGGCGGTCGGCGACTTCACGCTGACGGCCGAGCTCGAGACGCACGGCACCCGCCTCCAGATCGGCGAGCCAACCCCGTTCCATTTGAGCGGCTTTCTCTTCAAAGGCCGGGGCAACGGCCATGGGCTGGGAATGAGCCAGTGGGGCGCCCGAGGCCGGGCCGGTGCGGGGGATGACGACAAGAAGATCCTGGCCGCCTACTACAAGAACAGCCGGATCGACAGCCGGGACACGTCGGGGACAGTGCGGATCGCACTCAGCCACGGGCCCATCGACCTGGCGCGTCCATGGCCGCGGGTGTTCGGTCCCATGCCGTTCGTCGCCGAGCCAGTGACGGTCGAGGGACACCCCGAGCTATCCGGCGAAGCCGGCTCGGTTCTCGGTTTCGACGTCTCGCAGGGGGGACGGGCCGAGGCCTTCGTGCAGTCGCCCGACGGCACCCGGCGGACATCCATTTCCCTTGACCGCCCCCTCGTGATCCACAGCACGAGCCCTGCCGGGATCCGCACCAACATCCTGCAAACGATGGGTGGCGACTTCCGGACGGGCGCCGAGCAATGGCGATACAGCGGCACCCTGCGGATCATTCCGAAAGGCGCCACCGGGGTGCTGCCGGTCAACGTCCTGCCGATCGAGGACTATCTCAAAGGCGTGGTCCCCGCGGAGATGCCCCCCTACTGGGGAGTCGAGGCGCTCAAGGCACAGGCGATCGCGGCGCGCACCTATGCGATGCGCAAGATCGCGGCGGGCGGCGGGGCCGACTTCGACCTCGAGGGCAACCAGTTCGATCAGGCGTATAGCGGGCTGACCGACCAAGTCAAGGCGAGCAGCGACGCGGTCGATGCCACCAAGGGCCAGGTGCTCACGTACAACGGGCAACTGCTGGACGCGCTCTATATGGCATCGGGCGGCGGACACACGGAAAACAGTGAGTTCGGCTTCATACGATGGAACCACGGACTGAAGCCGGCGGCCAACCTTGCCTACCTGCGCGGGATCGCGGATCCGCTTGACCGGGCGCCGTCGTGGCAGGTGGGTCCGTTCTCGGCGACTGATGCCGCCCAGACCCTGCGCGACAACGACGAGGACCTGGGCGATCGGCTCATCGGGATCGACATCCTGCAAAAGGGGCCGTCCGGACGGGTGCTCGGTGTTCGCCTGCGCGGTAGCAGCAAGACCGATGAGATCAGTGGCCCGGTGCTGCGCGCCTGGTTCGGGCTCCCAGACACACTGGTCGAGATCGTGGGCGGCGGCTGACCCTCCCAGGTCTTATAGGTAAAAACCCGACAGCGGCGGCTGGCGGGCACGATCGGATGAGCCGAGTTGCGCTAGTTCTCCAGCGACCTCTTGAGCTGCTCGGTATCGCTGGCGATCCACGCTTCGCTGACCTTGCCTTCGTCGTTGACATGGAAGACGAAGACCTGCTGGTCCTGGTACGTCTTTCCTTTGCGCGTGACGGTGGCGGTCACCAGCGCGGCAACGTGGCTGTCACTCGCCAGGATGTCGTGGATTTCCTGCTTGATGTCCTGGAAGGTCTGGGCGTACTCCATGATGTTGGCCAGGGTCGCCTGCTTGCCTTTGTAATCCTGGCCGAACTTGGTCGAGCCGCGCCCATGCCATACGGCATCCTCGGTGAAGCTGTCGCCGACGGTCTGCAGGTCGCCACGCCCGAACGCATCAAAGGCCCGGCGCACCCGTTCGATCTTCTGCTGGGTGGTCAACCTGGTTGTGGCTTCTGCCATCGAGCCCTCCTCTGAGCCCACGAAGACTCAAATGCCAAGCCCTTGCGGGCGGCTGCCGTCTACCGCCCCGACTATAGACTGGCTGGCGGCCCTGTCAAGAACAAAGGAGGCGCGATGGAACTGACACCGCTCTGCGAGTTGGACTTCGAATATACATGGATCGATTTCGTCGATTTCGGGAGCGGCGGCCAGTACCTCGGGACACTCGATGGCGTCGCCAGAGGCGAGCGACTTAATGGCACACTCAAGCTCGTCAATACACCACCGAAGCGGCCCGACAACGTCAATTGCCCGACGATCAAGGGCCTGCTGACAACCGGGGACGGCGCTCGGATCTACCTCGAGATGAATGGCATCGCCCTCCTCCGACCAACGGATCAGGCACGTGTCTTCACGACCTCACTCTCACTCCGCAGTGGCGATGCTCGCTACGCCTGGGTCAATACACTATTCGGCCTGGTTGAAGGCGTTCTCAACCCGACGATGGACAAAGCGCGGGCACGAGCCTTCGCTTGCGAGAACACCGTGTAACGAAAAAGACCGCCGAATCGCGGCGGTCTCGATCGAACCTTGTGGCTAGTTAGCCTTCGCCTTTGCCCTTTCCGGCGACGGGCTCCTTCGGCGGCTTCTCGGGCTTCTCCGGCTTCTCCGGCTTGTCCGGCTTCTCGGCCTTCGGCTCGCGTGGCGTGATGATCGGCGTCAGCTTGATCTGGCCGTCCGTCAGCTCCACCAGGACCGAGTCGCCGGCGCTGAACTTGGTGGTGAGGAGCGTTTCGGACAGAGGATCCTCGATCAGCCGCTGGATGACGCGGCGCAGCGGGCGGGCACCGTAGAGCTTGTCGTACCCCTCCTTGGCCAGGTAATCCTTGGCCTCGGTGGTGACCTCGAGCTTCATCTCGTGCTCCTCGAGCCGCTGGGCAACCTTGATGATCAGCAGGTCCACGATCTGCCGCATCTCGGCGGGCGAGAGGGCCTTGAAGACGACCACCGCATCCACCCGGTTCAGGAACTCGGGGCGGAAGGTCTTCTTCAGCTCGTCCATGATCTTCTCGCGCATCTTGCCGTGCTCTTTCTCTTCCTGGGTCGTGCCCATCTGCATCGAGGGCTGGAACCCCATCGAGGTGGTCGCCTGCTGCAGATTCGAGACGCCGATGTTCGAGGTCATGATCACGATCGTGTTCGCGAAGTTGACCTGCTTGCCTTTGGCGTCGGCCAGGCGCCCGTCTTCCAGGATCTGGAGCAACATGTTGAAGACTTCGGGATGCGCCTTTTCGATCTCGTCGAACAGCACGACCGAGTACGGCCGGCGTCGGATCGCCTCGGTCAGCTGGCCGCCCTCGTCGTAGCCGACGTAGCCGGGCGGTGAGCCGACGAGCCGCGCGGTCGTGTGCCGCTCCATGAACTCCGACATGTCGAGCCGGATGATGGCGTCCTCGTTCTCGAAGAGGAAACGGGCCAGCTGGCGAGCCAGCTCGGTCTTGCCGACGCCGGTGGGCCCGAGGAAGATGAATGAGCCGATCGGGCGCCGCGCATCTTTCAGCCCGGCACGCGCCCGGCGCACCGCCTGAGAGATGACCTTGACGGCATCGTCCTGGCCGATCAGGCGGGCGTGAATGTCATCTTCCATCCGGAGCAGACGGGTCGACTCCTCCTCCACCAGCCGGGACACCGGCACGCCGGTCCAGGAGCTGACGATCTCGGCGATGTGCTCCTCATTGACCTCCGGCACGGTGGCGCCGAGCTTGTCGCGCCACTCCATCTCTTCCTTGACGTACTTGTCCTTGAGCTTCTTCTCCTTGTCGCGGAAGGAAGCAGCCGTCTCGTAGTCCTGGTTGGCGATCGCTTCTTCCTTCTTGATCTGAAGGTCGCGAATCTCCTTCTGCATGGTCTTGAGGTCAGGCGGGGTCGTTGTTAGCTTCATACGGACCCGGGCCGAGGCCTCGTCCATCAGGTCGATCGCCTTGTCTGGCAAGGAGCGGTCGGCGACGTAGCGGACGGAGAGCTCCGCCGCCGCCTTGATCGCCTTGTCCGTCACGGTGACCCGGTGGTGCTTCTCGTAGAGCGCCTTGACGCCGTGGAGGATCGAGATCGTCTCGATCAGCGAGGGCTCGTCGACGAAGACCGGCTGGAAGCGGCGCTCGAGGGCCGCGTCCTTCTCGATGTACTTGCGGTACTCATTGAGGGTGGTGGCGCCGATGCACTGGATCTCGCCCCGCGCCAGCGCGGGCTTGAGGATGTTGGCGGCGTCGATCGCGCCTTCCGCCGCACCCGCGCCGACCAGGGTGTGCAGCTCATCGATGAAGAGCACGACCTCACGGCTGGACCGGATCTCGTCGAGGATCTTCTTCAAGCGCTCCTCGAACTCGCCGCGGTACTTGGTGCCCGCCACGAGCGCGCCCATGTCGAGCGTGAGCACCCGCTTGCCGCGCAGCGACTCGGGGATGTTGCCGAGCACGATCTGTTGCGCCAGGCCCTCGGCGATCGCGGTCTTGCCGACCCCGGGTTCGCCGATCAGCGCCGGGTTGTTCTTGGTGCGGCGGGAGAGGATCTGGACTACCCGCTCAATCTCGGTCTCGCGGCCGATCACCGGGTCGAGCGTGTTCTTGGCCGCCAGGTCGGTCAGGTCGCGGCAGAACTGGTCGAGCAAGGGGGTTTTGGATGGCTTCTTGGTGGTCGCCGCCTCTTCGTCCAGCCCACTCTCATGGAGCAGGCGGTCGATCTCGCCGCGAACCTTCTCCAGGTTGGCGCCAAGATCCTCGAGGACGTGGGCGGCAATCCCCTCACCCTCGATCAGGAGGCCGAGCAGCAAGTGCTCGGTACCGACGTAGTTGTTGCCCATCCGGCGGGCTTCCTCGAAGGAGATCTCGATGACCTTCTTGACCCGCGAGGTCGGGATGATCTGCTGGATGATGATGCGCTCGTTGCGGCCCAACACCGATTCGATGGTGGCGCGCACCTTGTTGATCTCCACGCCAAGGTTGTTCAGCACCTTGGCGGCCAGGCCCTCGCCTTCGCGAAGCAGGCCGAGAAGCAAGTGCTCGGTGCCGATATAAGAGTGGTGCGAGCGCTCAGCCTCTTCCTGGGCCAGCGTCAGGACTTTCTTCGCTCGCTCCGTAAATCGCTCAAAAGGGTACAACCAAGGTCCTCCGACTGACTTCTTTGCTACTTATTACGATACCCGGATTCTCGTGCGACTTCCCGCCTGGAATTGCGGATCGATCCGCCTACTGAGACGTTAGGGAGTTACCACCGCTCGGGTACGGCTAAACAATCGTTCTCGGAAGCATAGCGCAAACTCGGGCTGAATACGCGCCAAACTCTAATAATCCCTTAGCAGCACAGACCGCCGATCGGCCCTTATTCTTGCGGGGCGGCGCTAACCTCGGCGTAGACGGGCTCGCGCTCCGGAACGCGCTCGATCTCGCCCGGATAGTCGGAGACCTCGGTTTCCTCGCCACGGCCGCCCGCCGGCGGTTCCTCAGCTTGTTTGAGCGAAAGGCTAATGCGGCGCCGGCTCCGGTCCGCCTGGAGCACCCGGACCTTGAGCTTCTGCCCAACCTGGACCACGTCCTCGGTGTGCTCGACGTGCTCCCAGGCCAGCTCCGAAATGTGCAGCAGGCCCTCGATCCCGTCGCCGATCTGGAGGAAGGCGCCGTACTTCTTGATCTTAGTGACCTCGCCCTCGACGATGGCACCGGGCGGAAAGCGCTTCTCGATGTGATCCCAGGGATCCTGGCCCAGCTGGCGGAGGCTGAGGGAGATTCGCGACGTCTCCGGGTCCAGCTTGATGACCTTGACCTGCACCTCCTGGCCGACCTGGAGCACGTCGCCGACGTTGGCGACCCGGTCCCAGGAGAGCTCGGAGATATGGATCAGGCCGTCCGCGGCGCCGAGGTTGACGAAGGCACCGTAGGTGGTCAGGCCCGAGACCTTGCCCTGGATCTCATCGCCGATTTTCAGCTTTTCAAAGAGCTCGCCACGCTGGCGGGCCCGGTCCTCGTCAAAAGCCGCCTTCTGGCTGACGATCAGCCGGTTCCGCTTACGGTTGACCTCGAGAATCTTGACCCCGATCCGCTGGCCGACCAGCTCCTGGAGGTTCGAGCTGTAGGTGCGGGAGACCTGGGAGGTCGGCAAGAAGCCGCGCAGACCCAGGATGTTGACGATCAGGCCGCCTTTGTTCTGTTCCCGGACCTCGGCATCCATCATCTCGCCGGACACTTGCTGGTCCTGCGCTTTTATCCAGACCGACTCGGCCCGGGCGCGGCGCAGTGACAGGACGACATTGCCGTCCTCGTTTTCGGGCTGCAGCACGAAGACCTTGATGTGGTCGCCGGAATGCAGGTCCGGTGTCCCCGCCTCGCGGGTGCCCAGCTCGCGGCTGGAAATAACGCCTTCGGATTTAGAACCGACGTCGACCAGCACCTCATCAGGATCGACGCGGACGACGACGCCGTCGATGATGTCGCCGTGGGCTATGCGCTTACTAGAAGCTTCCTCCTGGTTGAGGAACTCCTCCATCGTCGCGGTTCCGTTCTGCGAGTCGGACGAGTCCTGAGAAAGCTCGAAATCAGACAATCCAGTAGGCCACCACCTTGTGTTATTGGAACTCGTTGGTCGTCAGGTTGTTAGCAGGAGCGCGAGTCACCATGAAGTATAGCAACCAGGCCTTGTCGTCATTCTCGAAAACGAGTTCCGACATAGACGTCGCCAGCAGTACTTGCCTAAACTAAAACTGTCATGCTGCACTGGCGGCGCGACCGGACCGCATTCGCGATTTCCGGCGGCGGCGCGCGGGGCGCCGCCCAGGTGGGCATGCTGCGTGCCCTCATCGAGCGCGAGATCGTGCCGGATTTGATCGTTGGCGTCTCGATCGGCGCCTGGAACGGCGCCTGGCTCGCCCACCGGCCGGAACTCGAGTGGGTCAAGCAGCTCGAAGACGTCTGGCGTGAGGTCACGCGCCGCACCCTGGACATGGTCTGGTGGCGAGCCGCCCGAAACATGGTCCGACGCAAGCCGTCCCTCTACGAGGGCGGAGGGCTCTCCCGCTTCATCGCCCGCCACCTCCAGGTGTCTAACTTCGAAGACCTGGCGGTGCCTTTCCACACCGTCGCCATCGATCTGACGATGGGGACGAAGGCGGTCTTCTCCCACGGCCCGCTGGGGCCCGCGGTGCTAGCCTCCTCCGCCATTCCGGGCGTCTTCCCGCCGGTCGTGATCAAGGGGCGGCAGCACGTGGACGGAGGCCTGGTCGACCCAACCGGGCTGGACACCGCGATCGAGTTGGGAGGCCGGCGCGTCTTCGTGTTGGATTCGGGCTACGCCGGCCGGCTGCCGGCCCCCCTGGGGTCG
>Ga0307308_10001161_pt1 | contig 10402 bp, 14 predicted proteins | sample ER_DNA_195_FD_194501 | JGI IMG/M metagenome (GOLD analysis project Ga0307308, IMG submission 194501) | Bulk soil microbial communities from the East River watershed near Crested Butte, Colorado, United States - ER_DNA_195 | ecosystem: Environmental > Terrestrial > Soil > Floodplain | place...
CATCGAAGCGCTCGCGGCATAGGCTCCCAGTCGCGCCGTTATGGCGCTGGGAGTGATGTTTCGTGAACGCGCTTCGTCAGATCAGATGGGTCGCGCTCATCGTTTCTTGGGTCGTGGACATAGGCGGCTCGAACCTGTTCGGGATCGTGTATTTCGTTGCGCTCGTTGCGGTCGGCCGCCTGACGCTCGCGCAGCTCAGCAGCCCCGACTTCCGGAACATCGTCCTGAACGACCCGGTCATGTTTGCCACGTCGATGGCGGGCGGCACGTTCTTCTCGGTGCTGGCGGGATACGTGGCTGCGCGGATGGCGGGACGTGCGCCACTCCTGCACGGAACGCTCTCCTCAGCCGCCTGCCTCGGCAGCGACCTGCTCTCGCTCCCGACGCTCATGACATACCCGCTCTGGCTCGCCGCGCTCGGTGTGTTCGTGTCGCCGCTCGCAGGATACGCGGGCGGGTGGATCGCTTCACTGGCGCAACGCGATCTCGCGCCTGCCTGAGCGCCAAACTCGCAATTCGAGGAGGCCGCCGGCGAGACACGCCGGGCCTCCTACCATTCATCCCCTCGTGATCGTCTACCCCGCTATCGATATCTACGAAGGACGCGCCGTCCGCATGACGCGCGGTGATTTCGCCACGGTGGAAGAGGTCGCACCCTCACCGCTCGAGGCCGCGCGCAAGCTCGTCGCCGAGGGCGCGGAGTGGCTTCACATCATCGACCTCGACGGATCCCGCACCGGCAAGCCTGCGAACCTCGATCACCTCCGCGCGATCGCGAACCGTTTCACCGTGAAGATCCAGGCGGGCGGCGGCATCCGCGACTTCGACACCGCCGAAGCCTTCGCCGAGGCCGGCGCGTCGCGCATCGTGGTCGGCACCGCGGCCATCGACGATCCGGAGCTCATCGGTCGCCTCGTCGACCGGCACGCCGATGGACTCGCCGTATCCGTCGACGCGCGCAATGGGATGGTCACGACCGATGGCTGGACGGAGACGACGAAGGTCCGCGCCGTAGATCTGATGCAGCGCCTCGCCGTCACCGGCGTGCCGACCGTCATCTACACGAACGTTTCGATCGACGGCACCCTCCAGGGTCTCGACCTCGCCTCGACCGAGGCCGTAGCGCGGGCGTTCGGCGGCGACGTGATCTACTCCGGCGGCGTGGGCTCGCTCGAGGACATCGCGGCCCTGGGAAAACTCCGGCATCGTGGGCTGCGCGGCGTGATCGTCGGCCGCGCGCTGTACCTCGGCCGCTTCACCTTGAAAGACGCGCTGCGTGTCGCGCGGGACGGCACCGCGCGCTAGGCGAGGAACTCCAGCAGCAGCCGGTTCACCAGCTCGGGTCGTTCTTCCATCACCCAGTGGCCCGCGTTCGGCACGTATTCGATCCGCGGCGGGCTTTCGAAAAGACCGTCCATCCCGCGCGAGAGCTCGATGCCGAGCGCGAAGTCGTCCTGAGCCCAGATGAGGAGCGTTGGCGCCTTGATCTTGCCGCGAGCCACGCGCGAGCGAACGGCGGCCCGGTAATAGTCCTCGGGCCTAGCGGCCCTGCGGTCTGCTGCTTGGGCAGTGCGCTTCGCGCCTGCCCGCAGTAGTTGATGGCTCCGCGGTGCGCTTGAGCGCGTCTTTGAGCCCCTTCGCCCCGCCGCGCCGGAACGACCATTCTGGGACCCATGGGATCTGGAACGCGAAGATGTACCAGCTCTTCCGGATCTGGGCCCAGTTCGAGCGGAGGGCTCTCGCCATGACCGCCGGGTGCGGGCAGTTCAGCACCACGAGCCGGTCGACGGCCTCAGGGTGCAGAGTCGCGACGGTCCACGCAACGCCTCCGCCCCAGTCGTGACCGACCACGTGGGCGCGCTCCGCGTCGAACGCGTGAATGAGCCCAACGATGTCTTCCGCGACGACCGAGGTGCCGTACGCGCCGATCCCTTTCGGCTTGTCGCTCGCGCCAAAGCCGCGCAGGTCCGGCGCGACGACCCGTAAACGCTCCGCGAGCGCGGGCATTTGCTTTCGCCAGGCGCGAGAGGTCTCGGGAAAACCGTGAAGCAGGAGGACGAGCCGGCCCTCTCCTTCCACCACGCAGTGGAGGCGGACGCCGTTGACCTCACGTCGCGCTCCATCGCGCCATGCTGGCACGCCCAATGCCAGAGGGTCGACTCATGTCCAGTGACCTCGCGTTCAGCGTTGGGCTACTCGCCGGATGGCTCGCTCTGGTCGTCTGGCTCACGTGGCCCGATCCGCACTGCAAGTGCTGCCCGGAGCGCCAACACGCGCGCCAGACTCGCGACCGGAAGGTCTAGCTTCCGAACACCGCGAGAGGCAGGAAGGCAGAGACCACCCAGTTCGGTTTGTCGACGACCTCGCTGATCTTCAGATCTACGGCGACGCTCGACAGCACGTAGGCCTCCTCTCGCGTGAGACCGCGCATCGCAACGAGGTGCCGGATCATCGCGCGCACAGCCTCCCTCGCGGCCTCCATGAGGTCCGGCGCGATACCCGTGGTCACGTAGTGGTGGCCGGCGTTCGTCCTTGGTGAGAGCGGCCGCGTCGTCAGGAACTCGGGACCGGCGAGCGCACGGTCGCGGTCGATCGAGAACCGAAGCGTCGCTGTCATCGTCGTCTCGATGGCCGTGATGCAGACCTCGCCGTCGCCCTGCGCGGCGTGGCCGTCGCCTGCGGAGAAGAGCGCGTCGTCCACCGCGACCGGCAGATACAGGGTCGCGCCGGCGGTGAGCTGCTTGATGTCCATGTTCCCGCCGGTCCTTCGCGGCGGGATCGTGCTGTGCTCGCCGGGCTCCGCGAGCGCGACGCCCATCACGCCGAGGAATGGGTCGAGCGGGATGCGCACGCCCGGTCGGAGCTCCGCCGACACGCCGTCGAGCTCCCACATCTTCAGATAGGCGTCGGGGAAATCGTCGGGAAGAAGCCCGCCGACGGGATTGAATGCTGTGTAGCCGAGATCCCCGGGCAGGAGCTCGACGATATCGATCCGCAGAACATCGCCGGGCTTCGCGCCGCGGATCGCGATCGGTCCGGTCAGCGGATGGCCCTTCATGGCGCGCGGCTTCATGTCGGCGCTCGTCATGCCGCGGCGAAAGTGGCCGTCCGATGAGTCGCGGCACTTCATCACGACGGTGTCGCCGGGGTCAATCGTGAGCTTCGGCGGGGTCGCGTTGTCCCACGAGTAATGGACATCGTCGGAGTCAAGCGTGTGAGAGTGGGTCACTGGGGCGACACGTTTGGTTCTTCCGTCGGCGCGATGAGAAAGATCCAGATGTCCCACGCGACGTGGCTCACGACCAGCGCGCCGAGTGGAACGCCGACCGCGCGCAGCAAGCCCCAGTACGCGCCCGCGATCGCGGCGGCGCCGACGAGCGTCGCATTCTCGGTCACGATGTGCGCGCCGCCGTAGAGCGCGGTCGCGGTGAGGTAGCCGGCGCGGCCCTGCACGAAGCCGCGCCAGAAAAGCTCCTCTGCCGGACCGATGACGAGCCCGAGGCGCGCGGCGAGCTCTTCCTTCGGACGGAGCGAGCGCAGCGCGTAGATGTCGCCGATCTCTTCACCGCCGCGCGGCATGACCTCACGCGCGACGACGTCGCCGACGCGAAAGATGCCGTACAGCCCCGCCGCCGTCGCGAGGCCGAGCGCGACCTCGCCCGCTCCGATGCGGACGCGCCGCGCGTCGCGGTTCGTTGCCAGCGCGAGGCCGCCGAGCGCCAGGCCGGTCACGGTCATGCGGTCCCAGAAACGATCGCGTGGTCCGCGAAACGTGAGGCCGAACGCCGCGAACGCGGCGCCAATGCCGAGGGCGAGGAGCTTCACGCGCTAACGGGTGACGAGCGCGGCGATGACCAGGCCGACGACCAGGAGGTAGCCGAACGCGGCGTGTAGCTGCGCGGTCTCGAGATCGATCATCGCGATCGCCCGCTGCTGTCCTGTCGCGCCCAGCTCCGACGAACGGATCTGCCGGACGAGGAGCGGCAGCGAGAGCATGGCGAGAAGGGTCCAGGTCGGAAGCAGGCCGAAGACGACCGCTGCGGAGAGGGCCAGGTACGCGCCGACGACGAGCGCGACGTAGAGCCAATGCGCGGCCGAACGTCCCGCTTGCACCGAGAACGTCTTCGCACCGGCTCGGGCGTCCTCGCTGATGTCCCGCCACTCGTTTCCATGCAGGATCGCGGCGACGAGGAGGCCGACGGGGATGCTCGCGGCGACGGCGCGCAGATCGAACAGGCCGCTGACCGCGTAGAACGATCCGATCACCATGAGCGGCCCCATGAGGAGGAACACGAGCGGAATGCCGACCGGCCCGAACTTGTACTGGAACGGGGGTGCCGTGTATGTGTAGCCGCCGACGAGCCCGGCGATACCCAGGGCGACGATGGGCCAGCCGCGCGCGGCCGTCAGGACGAGGCCCATCAGCACCGCGACGCCGAACGCCGCGATCGCGAACCGGTACGCGGCGCGTTCGCTGATGCGGCCCTTCACGATCGCGTGGCTCGCGCGTGGTGACACGATCGTGTCCACGCCCTTGCGCACGTCGTAGATCTCGTTCGTCACGTTCGTCCCCACATGCAGCGCGACGGCTCCGACGAGGGACGCGATGAACAGGCCCGGATCGAACGCGCCAGCGACAGCGGCGAGCGCGCCGCCGGCCGCGACCGGAACGGTCGACGCGGTGAACGAGAAGGGCCGCGCGATCTCCCAAAGCGCACCGAGCTGATCGCGCGTCCGTTGCGTGAACGTCTTCCGCTGATCCGCGAGCGCGACCCGTGCGGCCGAGCCGACCTCCGCGGATCCGTAGAGCACCGCGGCTTCGAGAAGCGCCTGGACCTGTGCCTCCTCCTGCACGACGGGCTGGAGCAGCGGGAGATCCATCCCGGCCTCGTGATAGGCGTGCGCGCGCTCGGCGACCTCGCGGCGCGTGCCGCAGAGGATGTACGCGTCGAGGAGCTCGTCGGCGATGAGCGCGCCGGCGCCGGTGTAGTCCTCGGCGCGCCACTTCGCCGCGATGCGGTCGCGGTTCTCGGGTTCGAACCCCGCGCGCTTGAGCGTCACGTCCGAGAGGATCGACATCATGTAGATGACGAACGGATCGCGCTTCGCGCGGTTCAGCGCATCGCGCCTCGTCTCGTCGATGAACGTGAGGAGATAGCCCGCGACGCCAATCGCATCGGGGTCGCGGCCGGCTTCACGCGCGCTCCGGTCCATGACGCGCAGAAGCTTGCGAAGGCCCGGGATCGACTCCGCAGGGCGCGCCAGGTACCCATCGCCCTTCTGCCCGGCGACGACCATCATCGGCGACCGGTAGCCGGCGATATAGATAGGTACGTGGTGCACCGGCGGGAACATCGGCTGAATCGGCGGCAGGCCCTGTTTTCCGGCCGGGATGCGCTCTCCGGCCCAGAGCTGATGCAGAGTGTCGATCGTCGAAGTTGTCCTCGTCGCCGCATCGTCGGGCGAGTAGGGGATGCCCATCTGCCCGAGACGGAGCGGCAGCGCCGAGCCAAGTCCAAGGCGAATTCGCGACGGCGCCATCTCGTCGAGCGAGCTCACGGTCATCGCGATGAGCACCGGGTGACGCGTGAACGGATTGAGCGCGCCGAGGCCGACTCCGATCTCCTCGACCTGCGAGGCCACCGCGCTCGCATACGTGACGGCATCGCGCTCGAAGTAGCTGTCGTGGAACCAGACGGACTCGAGGCCCGCGGCGCGCGCGCGCTCGGCCCAGCCGATTGCGTCCGACACCTTGCCGCGCGAGGCGAATCCGAGGCCGACGCGGCGAGCGAGCGCCATCAGTCCCGTCCTCCGGCGAGAAGCTCCTGCGCCTTCTCGATGCGCGTGAGGCTCTTCTCCTTGCCGAGGACCTCGAGCGATTCGTACAGCGGCGGGCCCACCTTGCGTCCGGTGATCGCCATGCGGATCACGCCGTTGAGTTCACCCTTTGACCATCCGAGCTCCGCGGCGAGACCCTCGAGCGCGGGCTGGATGTTCGCCGCGACGAACGGGTCGATCCCACCGAGGACCGCGCGAGCTCGCGCGAGCACCTCGAGGGTCGTGACCCGGTCACTTTTCTTCGGGATCAAAAGCTTCCACTCGTACCCGATGTCGTCGGTGAAGAGAAACCGGATGAGGTCGTGAGCATCCTTCAGCGTCTTCATGCGCTCCTGGATGTGTGGTGCGATCTTCTTCAAGACCGCGCGATCCCATTCTGCTGGCACGAACGGTTCGAGCCGTCTCACGAGCTCGTCAACGGAGAGCTTCCGGATCCACACCCCGTTGAAGTAGTCGAGGCGCTCCTTGTCCCACTTTCCGCCGGCACTCTGGACCTGCTCGATCTTCCAGACGCGGACGAGGTCGTCCATCGAGAAGACCTCTTCCTCTGTGCCGGGTGACCACCCGATGAGCGCGAGATAGTTGATCAAGGCCTCGGGTAGGTAACCGTCGTCGCGGAATTGCGACACCGCCGTCGAACCGTGACGCTTGCTGAGCCTTTTTCCATCCGGGCCGAGGACCGAAGGAAAGTGCGCCATCGGTGGCGCGTCCCAGCCGAACGCGCCGTAGAGGAGCAGGTGCTTCGGGACGGAGGCCACCCATTCTTCCCCGCGCATGATTTGCGTGATTCCCATGACGTGATCGTCGACGACGACGGCGAGGTGGTACGTCGGGAAGCCGTCCGACTTCAGGATCACCTGATCCTCGATCGTGTTCGCCTGCCACTCGATGTGGCCGTGAACGAGATCTTCGATCGAGAGCACGCCTTCATCCGGCACCTTGAGCCGGACGACGTGCGGTTCGGTCTTCGCCCGCTCGGCGGCGTCAGCCGGCGGGATGTTCCGGCAATGCCGGTCGTATCGCGTGATCTCGTGACGAGCCTCCTGCTCCGCGCGGAGCGCAGCGAGCCGCTCCTTCGAGCAGAAGCAGAAGTACGCGGCGCCCTTGTCGATGAGCTCCTGGGCGTGTTTCTGGTAGAGCGGGAGGCGCTCCGATTGGACATATGGCGCGTGTGGGCCGCCTTCATGGGGACCCTCGTTCCAGCTGATACCCACCCAGTGCAGGCCGTCATAGATCGAATCGATGGCACCGGCGACCAAGCGGTCCTGATCGGTATCTTCGATTCGCAGGATCAGAACACCACCGCGCTGCCGGGCGAAGAGGTAGTTGTAGAGGATCGTGCGCACGCTGCCGATGTGGATGGCACCGGTGGGAGAAGGGGCGAAGCGCAGGCGCACGCTCAACGAGGTCAGTTTAGGTGGGTATTCTGATTATGTATGGCCACCGAGCTGCGCCGGGACCGGCGCGAGAAACAGAAGCGTCAACGGCAGCGCCAGCCGCAGAAGCGGCGCGGCTCGGGCGGCATCTCGAACCAGCTCGTGATCGGTGGCTTCGTTCTTGGAGCGATCGTCCTCGCCGTCCTCGGGCTGCGCGCCGCCGGGGTATTCGATCCACCGGCCGCCGCGATCGACCTCAACTCGGCCGATTTTCAGGTGCCCGCCGGAACGACGATCGGCACGCAGGAGCCGTTGCTTAACCCTGAGCACATCGTCCCGCCGGCGAAGGGCAGCTACAACACTGTGCCGCCGACGTCGGGCCAGCACTACAACCAGCCCGGGCTTGCGCCGACGTCTTGGGGAATCAAGGACTCGAACCTGCCGAACGAGGTCACGACACACAACCTCGAGCACGGCGGGATCGTGATCGGCTACAACAACCTGACTCCAGCCGAGACCGATCAGCTCAAGGGGATCGTGCGCGCGCTGATGAACGGGACCTATCGCAAGATCGTCCTGGAGCCGTACCCGCTCGCCGATGCGAAGATCGCGCTCACGTCGTGGGGTTGGCTCCTCAATCTCCAGAGCGTCGATGAAATACAGATCGTGCAGTTCACGCGTGCGCACTACGCGGATCCGAGCCTGCCGGAGGCGAACGTCCAATAACACGCAGGTAGTCCTCGGACCTAGCGGCCCTCGGTCTGCTGAGGCCCCGCCAGATGGCCTCGTAGGCTCGGCCATCTGTCACCCCAGTAGTCCTCGGACCTAGCGGTCCTGCGGTCTGCTGAGGTCCCGCCAGATGGCCTCGCAGTCTCGGCCATCTGTCACCCCAGTAGCAGCTTCAGTCCCGCGGCCGTACCTCCGTACCTCCCCGAACTCGCTCCTTCACGCGCGTGCTCGCCCGTGCGTTCATAGAGGGGCGATTCATCGCGGATCGACGAAGGGTGGGGCGGCGAGGCAGATGACGAGCGCGACCGATTCCGTACCTGCGGATCGTCCACGCGACGACACGATCCGTATGCGTCGCTGGCCGCGGCCGGCGATGCCGATCGCGAGCGCCTGGTGGCGGCGGCAAGCGAAACAAACCCGCACCGGACTTGCGGTCGCGGGCCTCCTGGCTCTCGCCGGGATCCTGAGCCTCTGCGCGAGTCTCGGCCGACCGACCGGGGCCAGCGCGATCGTCTTGAGGCCGGAAGCCTCGGCTCCCGACAATGGAAAGAGCTGGGTTGCGACGAAAGCATGGCAAGGGAGCGGCAACAAAGAGACGGACACGTTCACCGTCACCGGACACTGGCGAGTCGACTGGATCTTCAGTCCCTCGTCGTCGAACGCCGGCGTGTTTCAGGTTTTTATCTACTCGGCCGATGGCCGCCAGCTCCTGAATCTTGCCGCGAACAGTCAAAGGGGCGGCGCGGACACCAGCTTCTGGGTTGGACCGGGGACGTACTACCTGAAGATCAGCTCAGCCGGAGGCGACTGGAAGGTCGGCGTCCAAGACCTGCATTAATCGCCCCAATACCTCTCGACTTTCCAGGGATCGCCCCGGTTGTGGTACCCATTTTTCTCCCAAAAGCCGGGCTTGTCCGTCGAGCTGAATTCGATTCCCCGCAACCACTTCGCGCTTTTCCACGCATAGAGAGGCGGGACCACGAGCCGCGCGGGATATCCATGCTCGGCGGTGAGCGGCTCGCCGTTCGCGCGCAGCGCGATGAGACAGTCGTCGCGCATGCAGTACTCGATCGGGATGTTCGAGGTGAAGCCCTGCTCGCTGTGCGCGATCACGAACTTCGCGTCGGGCAGCGGCTTCGCGAGCTCGACGATCTTCGCGAAGGGAATCCCTTCCCAGTGCTGATCGAGACGCGACCACGTCGTGACGCAGTGCATGTCCGCCGTCACCGAGATCTTGTCGAGCTCCTGGAACTGTTTCCAGTCGAGCTTGATCTCGCTCTGGACCTTGCCGAACACGCGGAAGTCCCAGCGCTGCGGGTCGAACCGCGGCACCGATCCGTAGTGCAGCACCGGCCATTTCTCGGTGAGGTATTGACCCGGAGGTACTCGCGCAGCGATCTCCGCCGGTAGCTCGCTCTTCTTCGTGAAAAACTTCATCAACCGAGTCCCGCAGCGCGCCGCAGCATCTTGAACGTGTAGATGCCGGTGTCGTGGCCATCCGCCCATTCGGGCGTGAGGCCGTAGCGGCCCACCGCGTATACCTCCTTCAGGGTCGTCTGCTGTTCGCTGAACTTCGTATCGCTGTTCACGTTACCCGCGAACGTCCCCTCGCCGGAGCAGTACGCGCACGGACAGGCGCGTCGAAGGCCATCCCACTCGTACTCGGTGAGCTGCCCGTCGTCCCACGTCATGCGGAACATCCTTTTGTCGGCGGCTATTTCCCAGCCGGTGGGTCGGTGGAAGACATCTGCCATTCCCTCGATGATACGAACGTGACGGCGACGCTGGACGACTTCCGGAAGATCGAGATGCGCGTCGGCCGGATTATCGCGGTCGACGACTTCGCGGAGGCGCGGAATCCGTCGTACAAGCTCACTATCGATTTCGGTCCGCACGGCACCCGTAAGTCTTCCGCCGCGGTGCGACAGTGGTATGACAAGCGAGTTCTCCTCGGCCGCCTTGTCGTGTGCGTAACGAACTTCCCGCCGCGCCGTATCGCAACCTTCGACTCCGAGGTCCTGACCCTTGGAGCGATTGAGTCCGACGGCCGGGTCGTCCTACTGGAGCCCGATCGTGACGCTGAACTGGGGAGCCCGATTGGCTAGCCGAGGGGTCGCGTTGCGGGTGGCACGGGGGAGCGGGTTGCGCGCGAGCCGTCTGGCCGGCCGCGTCAGAAGTGTGCGATGCCTAGTGGTGGGGAGCGGACCGGTAGGCGAGCGCGCGACCCGCTCCCCCGGGACAGGACCCGCAACGCGCTTCGGTTAGCGCGTGAGGGCGATCACCACTCGAAGAAGACGAGCCGGTCGAAGGGCCAGAAGCGAAGGATCACCTTGCCGATTATGTTGCCGACCGGGACTGGGCCGAACGTGCGCGAGTCAGAGGAGAACGTGCGGTTGTCTCCCATGACGAAGATCTGCCCGTCGGGGACCGTGAAGGGATACACGATCTGGGGCGCCTGC
>Ga0307308_10001164_pt1 | contig 10385 bp, 7 predicted proteins | sample ER_DNA_195_FD_194501 | JGI IMG/M metagenome (GOLD analysis project Ga0307308, IMG submission 194501) | Bulk soil microbial communities from the East River watershed near Crested Butte, Colorado, United States - ER_DNA_195 | ecosystem: Environmental > Terrestrial > Soil > Floodplain | place: USA...
GTTCCGCCAGTATCTCGGCTGCATGGTGCGCCGGCTGGCGGTGATGATCACCGCGACCGAGCGCGGCGACACCCGTCCCGATCCCGCCGGTTACGCCTCGGCCGACGCGGTGATCGCCGATCTCCGAATGATCGAGGACGAGCTGGCGGGTGCGGGCCGGCCCGAGCTCGGCACCGCGATCGTGCGCCCGGTCCGGCGGGAGGTGGAGTCGTTCCGCTTCAGCACGGTCAGGCTCGACGTCCGGGAGAACACCACCCGGCTGAACGCGGCGCTCCAGGATCTTTGGCGCGCCACCACCGGCTCGGCCGCCGACGCGCCGGAACCGGGCGCGGAGGCGTGGCGCACCTGGCTCGCCGCCGAGCTGGCGCGGCCGCTCCTGCCGAACGCGCCGGCAGCGGCGCTTCCCGCCGAATCGGCGGAGACGCTGGGGATGTTCTCGCTGGTGCGGCGGCTTCGCGAGGAGATCGACCGGGAGGCGTTCGGCACCTTCGTGCTGAGCATGACCCGAAGCGTGAGCGACGTGCTCGGCGCGTATCTCCTGGCCAAGGTCGCCGGGCTCTTCGCCGACACGGCGGGGGTCGAGAGCTGCACCCTTCCCATCGTGCCGCTCTTCGAGACGATCGAGGACCTGCAGCGCGCCCCGGCCATCATGCGGGAGCTCATCGGCGTGCCGCTGGTGCGCCGGAGCGTGAGGACGCAGGGTGGCGTGCAGGAGGTGATGATCGGCTACTCCGACTCCAACAAGGACGGCGGATTTCTCACCTCCAACTGGGAGCTGCACAAAGCGCAGATCAAGCTGACGCGGCTGGGCAAGGAGATCGGCGTGCCGATCGCATTCTTTCACGGCCGGGGCGGGTCGGTCAGTCGTGGTGGGGCACCGACGGGGCGGGCCATCGCGGCCCAGCCCGCCGGATCGATCCAGGGCCGGATGCGGATCACCGAGCAGGGTGAGGTGGTCTCGTACAAGTACGCCAACCGCGGCACCGCCCAGTACCAGATCGAGCTGCTCGCCGCCAGCGTCTTCGAGCATACGCTCAAATCGGAGCGGGAGCAGGCTCTGGCCCCCACCGCGGAGTTCGACGAGGCGATGGAGGCGCTGTCGGGCGCGGCTCAGGCCGCCTATCGGCAGCTCATCGACCATCCCGATCTGCTCGCCTACTATCAGGCGGCGAGCCCGCTGGAGGAGATCTCCCTCCTCAACCTCGGCTCCCGGCCCGCCCGGCGCTTCGGGGCGCGCTCCCTCAGCGACCTGCGGGCCATCCCCTGGGTGTTTGCCTGGTCGCAGAATCGGCACTTCGTGCCCGGTTGGTTCGGCGTCGGCACCGGCCTGCTCACCTTCCTCCAGGTGCGGGGGGAGCGCGGCACGGCGCTGATCCAGCGGATGTTCACCGACTCACGGCTCTTCCGGCTGATCGTAGACGAGGTGGAAAAGACGCTCTCCTACGTCGACCTCGCGGTCGCCCGGGAGTACGCGGAGCTGGTTCCGGACGGGCGGGTGCGGGATGAGGTGTTCGGGCTGATCGAGGAGGAGTATCATCGGACGGTGGAGGCGGTGCTGCGGATCAGCGGGGACCACGAGCTGGCCCATCGCTTTCCCCGGTTCCGGCGGAAGCTGGCCCGTCGCCTCCCGATGCTCAATCAGATCTCGCGGCAGCAGATCGAGCTGCTGCGCCGGTACCGCGAGTCCGGCGGCGACCGCACCCAGGAGGAGCAGCTCTCGGCGCTGCTGCTGTCGATCAACTGTATCGCGACCGGGTTCGGCGCTACGGGTTAGCCACCGCCGCGCCCACGGCCTTACGCTTCCGCTCCGTCTCCACTCTCAGTTGGCCGCAGGCGGCATTGATGTCCAGTCCGCGGCTCCGGCGCACGGTGGCCTCGATGCCCTGGTTGCGGAGTCGGGCAGCGAAGCCGCGGATCCGGTCGCTCGAGGTCGGGGTGAGATCCGGGGCGCCGCCCGGGTGGAGTGGCAGGATGTTGACCAGCGCGCCGAGCCGCCGGGCCAGCTTGGCGAGGCGATCAGCGTCGGCGTCGCGGTCGTTCACCCCGCCGATCATGACGTACTCGAAGGTGATCCGTTTGCGGAAGACCGCCGCCGCGGCGAGCACCGACTCGAGATCGTACTTCTTCTCGATGGGCATGATCTCGCGGCGCTGCGCCGAGGTCGTGGCGTGGAGGGAGATGGCCAGGCGGAACTGTTCCGGTCTCCTGGCAAAGGCCTCCATACCGGGAAGGATCCCGACGGTCGAGACCGTGATATGGCGTGCGCCGATGCCGAGCCCGTCGGGCGCGTTCAGGATGGTGAGCGCGACGTCCACCGCGGGCCAGTTGAGGAGGGGCTCGCCCATGCCCATGAAGACGACGTTGGTCGGGCTCTCCGCCGGATCGCGCAGCACGATCTCCCGGACCTGCCCGGCGATCTCGAAGGCGGTCAGATTGCGGCGATATCCCATCTGCCCGGTTGCGCAGAAGCTGCAGCGGAGGGCGCATCCGGCCTGGGAGGAGATGCAGAGCGTGCGCCGGCTCCCCGAGGGGATCAGCACCGACTCGATGGCCTCACCGTCCTCCAGCCGCCAGAGGAACTTGCGGGTGCCGTCGGCCGACTGCTGGATGACGTCCGGGGGCAGATGGGGCAGGGGGAAGTCGCGGGCCAGCTCCTCCCGGAGCCTGGTCGGGAGCTCGGTGGCCCCGGCCCACTCCGCCACTGGTGCCTGCCAGAGTCTCCGGGTGATCTGCCCGACCCGGTACCCTGGGAGCCCGCGGGCCTCGGCCCAGGCGTGCAGGGTCTCCCGAGCGGCGGCTGGGGTCCGATCGAGCAGGTTGAGCGGCGTGGCGGTGGTTGAGGGGACGAAGTCAGGCACCATGGAAGGAAAGATAACCGAGGCTCCCAAAACGCCCTAAATGCGCTCCATTTCTCGCATTGCTCCCCCTCCGGCCGACGGTTACGTTTGTCCCATGCTCCCCCGGGTCGAGCCGTGCTGCTGACCGAGCTGCTGACGCCGGACCAGGTCGTACTCCCCCTGGTGGCCGCCGACAAGGGCGGGATCATCGCGGAGCTGACCCATCGCGTGGTCGCCGACGCCGGCGGAACGTTCGAGGAGGTGCTCGGCGCGGTGCTCGAAAGGGAGGCGGTCCTCAGCACCGGGATCGGCTTCGGCGTGGCCATTCCCCATGCCCGGAGTCCCGGGGTCTCCAAGCTGACGATCGTCGGTGGGGTGAGCCGCGCCCCGGTACCCTTCGACGCCATCGATGGCGAGCCGGTCCGGCTCTTCTTCCTGATCGTCGGCCCAGAGTCGTCGGCGGGACTGCATGTGAGAATTCTGAGCCGAATCGCCCGGCTGGTGCGCCGGGAAGAGGTTCGACGGCACTTAATCGAGGCGCGCACCCCTGATGAGTTCCACCGTATCCTCCTCGACGCGGAAGCGCGTTGAATCGCCGCCCCCGGTGAGCGCTACGGCGCTTCGGACCCACCGGTGCGGCGAGCTGACGCGCGCTCAGGTCGGGCACCAGGTGCGGCTGGGCGGCTGGGTCCATCGCCGCCGGGACCTCGGCGGGCTGGTCTTCATCGATCTGCGTGACCGCGCCGGGCTGGTGCAGCTCTCGTGCAACCCGGCCTGGACCCCGGCGGCGGTGATGGAGCGCGCGGCCGGCCTGGGAGCGGAAACCGTGGTGCTGGTGTCCGGCACGGTGGAGCTCCGCCCGGAGATGGCGCGGGACACCGAGCTCGGCACCCGGGACGTCGAGGTTCACGTCGCCGATCTCCAGGTGGTCGGGCCGGCGGAGACGCCGGCCATCCCGGTGGCGCGGAAAGAGAAGGAAGACCTGCCGGCGGAAGAGCTCAGGCTCAAGTACCGGGTGCTGGATCTCCGGCGACCCGAGCTGCAGAGCAATCTGCAGCTCCGCCACCGCCTGCTGCAACGCGCCCGGCGCAGCCTTACCGACCTGGAGTTTCTGGAGATCGAGACTCCGATTCTCACCAAGCCGACGCCCGAAGGAGCGCGGGACTATCTGGTTCCCAGCCGGCTGCACGCTGGGGAGTTCTACGCCCTGCCGCAATCGCCCCAGATTTACAAGCAGCTGCTCATGGTCGCGGGCTTCGACCGCTATTTTCAGATCGCGCGCTGCTTTCGGGACGAAGATCTGCGGGCCGATCGCCAGCCCGAATTCACCCAGATCGACCTGGAGGCATCGTTCATCACCAGTGAGGACATTCAGGACGTGGTCGAGCGGGTCCTGGTGGACCTCTGGGAAGAGGCGGGCGTCCGGGTGCCGCGTCCGTTTCCGCGCTTGGGGTACAAGGAGGCCCTGGAACGGTTCGGCAGCGACAAGCCGGACCTGCGCTTCGGGTACGAGATCCGGGACCTGACGCCGCTGGTCGGGCCCGACGCCGCCCCCTTCCTGGCCGGATCGCTGGCGGCGGGCGGGCGGCTCCGCGGGATGACGGTGACCGGCGGCGCGTCCTTCAGCCGGAAAGAGATCGATGCGCTGACCCAGGCGGCCAAGGAGGCCAAGGCCGGCGGGCTCATCTGGGCGCGGCGTACCGCCGACGGATGGGAGGGGCAGGGGGTGAAGGCCGTGGGACAGGCGCTGCTCACCGCTCTCGGGGGTGTCGAGGGCGATCTGCTCCTCGCCGCCGTGGGTCTCGACTCGGTCACCTCGCCCGCGCTCAACGCGGTGCGCGGGGCGCTGACCCGGCGCCCGGAGGCGAAGTCCGCGACGGCGCATGCGTTCTGCTGGATCGTGGATTTCCCGCTCTTCGAGGTCAATCCGGACACCGGCCGACATGAGCCGGCGCACCATCCGTTCACCGCGCCGCACCCGGCCGACCTCGACCGTCTCGAGCGCGACCCGGGAAGCTGCCGAGCGCTGCACTACGACGCGGTCTACAACGGCAACGAGCTCGGCAGCGGGTCGATCCGGATCACCGATCCGGCGGTCCAGCGTCTCATCTTCACCCTGCTCGGCATTTCCGAGCCGGAAATCCGCCGGCGGTTCGGGTTCCTGCTGGACGGACTCGGTGCCGGCGCGCCGCCTCACGGCGGGTTCGCGCTGGGATTCGACCGGATCACCATGCTCCTCTGCGGCGCCACGTCACTGCGCGACGTGATCGCCTTTCCCAAGACCACGGCGGCACGCGCCCTGTTCGAGGGGGCGCCGACCCAGGTGGATCGCGCGGAGCTGCGGGCGCTGCATCTCGACCTTGTCGAGGAGTAGGGGCGGCCTCCGCCCGGCTCGAAGGACCTATGGCTGACGACACTCAACTGCGCATTTCCGCCGAGGGCGCGGACCCGCTGCTCTTCGCCGGCGTGAACGACGCCAACCTGCTGGAGCTCCAGCGGACGCTTGGCGTGCGGGTTTCCTTCCGCGGCGAGTCGGTCACCCTGTCGGGCCCCACCGAGCAGGTCGAGCGCGCCACTTCGGTGGTGAATGGGCTGCTCGACCTGGCACGCATGGGTGAGCCGGTGACGCCGGACGACGTGTTTCGGCTCTCGTCGGAAGGACCGCCGACGGAGCTGCCCGCCCAGACCACCGACGGCAGGATCGTGCTTCCGGGGCTCCGGCGGGCCATCGTGCCCAAGACCCAGGGGCAGCGGGACTACCTCCAGGCGATCAGCACCCACGACATCGTCGTGAGCATCGGCCCGGCCGGCACCGGGAAGACCTACCTCGCGGTGGCCAAGGCGGTGGAGGCGCTGGCGCGGAAGCGGGTCAAGCGGATCATCCTCGCCCGGCCCGCCGTGGAGGCCGGCGAGTCGCTCGGCTTCCTCCCCGGCGACCTCCAGGCCAAGGTCGATCCTTACCTGCGTCCGCTGTACGACGCCCTGGAAGACATGATGCCGCACGACCGGGTACAGCGCGCCTTGGAGACCCGGACGATCGAGATCGCGCCGCTGGCCTACATGCGGGGCCGGACCCTGGCGGACGCATTCATCATTCTGGACGAGGCGCAGAACGCCACCGGCGCGCAGATGAAGATGTTCCTCACCCGCCTCGGGGTGAACAGCAGAACCGTCGTGACCGGCGACAAGACCCAGATCGACCTCCCGCGCCGGGAAGACTCCGGCCTGGTGCAGGTCGAGAGGATACTGGCCGGCATCGAGGGGATCGCGTTCCAGTACCTGCACGAGACGGACGTGGTGCGGCACCGGCTGGTCCGGGAGATCATCCGGGCCTACGCGGAGGATCAGAACGGCTGATGGCTGATCGCGAGGTCCCCCGGATCTCCGGCGACGCGAACCCGGGCTCGATGGTCGGCGGGATCGCCGCGCACGCGGTCCGCTGGGCCCCGCTCGTCGTGACCGCCCTGCTCACCTATGTGCTGTTCCCGCCGCCGGCCGCCGTGCTCACCGGCGTGCCCGTCGTGGGCAAGCTGGCCGATCGCACCGTGGTCACGCCGTTCCCCTTTCAGGTCCGGAAGTCGACCGACGAGATCTCGCGGGAGGGCGAGTCGCGGGCCTCGACCGTTCAACCGGTCTATCGGTTCAGTCCGACGGCCTACGACTCGGCGCTCTCCTCGGTGCGGCAGTTCTTCACCGAGCTGCAGCGGGCGGAGCATCAGGGTCCGGAGATGCTCCGGGCCGTGGCCGCCACCCGCGTGCACCTGGGTCCCGACGAGACCCGCTATCTCTCCGACTCGACCGCCCGCCACGAGCTGCAAGAGGTGGTGACCCATTTCCTGGCGGAGGCCCTGTCCCGGGGCGTGGCCGACGCCGGCGTGATCCGCAGCGAGGTGAGTCGCCAGGTGACCCTCCGGCGGAACGAGGAGGAGCACCTCGTTCCGCGGGACTCGATTCTCACCTTCGCCGACCTCATGGAAGAGGCCGAGGCCGCGGGGATCGTGCTGAGCGATCCTGTCGGCCAGCGGACGCTTCGCCGCCTGGTCGGCGCCTTCTATCATCCGACGATCGTGCCCGACCTCTCGGTCACGGGCAGCCGGCGCGAGGAGCTGCGCGCCAGCGTCAACCCGGTGAAGTACACCGTGCGCTCGGGAGAGCGACTCATCGGGGTGGGCCAGCTGATCACCGAGGAGGCGCGAGACAAGCTCGCTGCCTTCCACGATGAGCTGCGCCGGCGCGGCACCGACACTCTCTGGCTCCGGAGCACCGCCGGCGCGCTGCTGTACAACACGATCATTCTCAGCATGTTCTGGATTCTGATCGTGATCTATCGCCGGGAGGCCTACCTCGAGTCGCGGCAGATGTTGTTTTTCGGCGCGCTCTTCTCGCTCGTGGTACTGATGACCGCCGGGATCGCGCAGCTGGCGCCGGGCCGTCCCGAGCTGCTGCCCATTCCCTTCGCCACCATCCTGGTGGCTCTGCTGTACGAAGGGCGGGTCGGCGTGTTCGCGGCCCTCGCGCTCGCCACCCTGCTGGACGGCCAGTGGGCGCTTCGGGAGGATGCCGTCCTCTTCTTCGGGCTGGTCGGGGGTGTGGCCGGCGCCATCGGCATTCGCGTGGTCCGCCGCCGGCGGCATCTGTACGCCACCATCGGGGTCGTGGCCCTCGCGGGTTTTCTCGCATCGGTCACCATCGGTCTGATGCAGGGCTGGTCGGCGCTGGCGATTCTGGCGAGCGCTCTGCTGGGCCTCCTCATGGCACCCGCCAGTGCCTCGCTCGCCATGATCATGATGCCGCTCGCCGAATCGGTGACTCGGATCACGACCGATCTCACCTTGCTCGAGCTGTCCGACCTCGGCCGTCCACTGCTCCGCCGCCTGGCGCTCGAGGCGCCGGGCACCTGGGCCCACAGCCTGGCCATGGCCAACCTCTGCGAATCGGCCTGCAACATCATCGGTGCCAAGGGACTCCTGGCGCGGGTGGGATGCTACTACCACGACGTCGGCAAGCTGGCGAACCCCGGCTTCTTTGTGGAGAATCAGGGCGGTAGCCCCAATCCGCACGATGCCATGAGCCCGATCGAGTCCGCCCGGATCATCCGGCGCCATGTGCTGGACGGCATCGCGTTGGCGGAGGCGGCGCGTCTGCCGCCGATCGTGAAGGCGTTTATCCCGGAACACCACGGCACCAGCGAGATCACCTATTTCCTGAGTCGTGCGCGGCTGGGCAGCTCGGATGGGGCGATCGATCCGGCCGAGTACCGCTACCCGGGCCCGAGGCCCCGTTCGGCGGAGACCGCGGTGGCGATGCTGGCCGATTCGGCGGAAGCGGCCGTCCGGGTTCTCAACGATCCGAGTCCGGACGCGGTACACGAGGCGATCGAGCAGCTGGTCCAGCAGAAGGTCGCCTCGGGGCAGCTCGACGACGCGCCGCTCACCCTGCGGGACCTCGACCGGGTCAAGCGGGAGTTCGCCCGGGTGATGTCCGGCACCTACCACAAGCGCATCGGATATCCTCGTGCCAGCGGCGGGATCACCCCCGAGCTCCAGGTCGCCGAGCGGCAGTGAGGTCTCGGTGAGCGGCCGTCGTCTGCCGCTGCCGGCCGGCGTGGTCCGGCGGGTGGTGGAGGGTGTGCTTGCCGGGGAGCGGCGCACGGCATCGATCTCGGTGACCTTCGTGGGGCGTGGGGCGATGCGCCGGCTCAACGCCGAGCACCGGGGACATGATCGTCCCACCGATGTCCTCAGCTTCGCGCTCGCCGGTCCGGCCGGCGTGGCGGGCGACGTCTACGTCTGTCGCTGGGTGGCGGAGCGTGAAGCCCGCGCCCGCGGCATCCCGCTTCGGGAGGAGCTGATCCGCTTGGTGATTCACGGTACGCTCCACGCGCTCGGTCGCGATCATCCCGAGGGTCGGGAGCGGATGCGGTCGGCCATGTGGCGCCGGCAGGAGCGGTACGTGGAGTCGCTCGCGTGATGGCGATGCTGCAGCTCTTCATCGCCCCGCTGCTCGCGGCGGGCTTGACGCTGTGGGCCGCCTGGCTGGCGCTGGCGGCCGAATCCGACGCGGACCTGCCGCGGGCCCTCGGGGGCGAGCGGTCGAACGAGTCGGGCGGCGGGTCGGTCTCGCGCAAGCTGCACATCGCCCACCTGGCGCTGCTGGTGCTGGCCGGCGCCGCGGCCGGGGGAGCAGTGGCCTGGTGGGCCTGGTCACCCGCGCAACGCCTGCTCCGCCTGGTTCTGGCCATCGCGCTGGTCTGGGTCGTCGGTGACCTGCTGCCGCGCCTGCTCGCGGTCGTGGCCCCCGAGCTCACCCGACCGGCCCGCCGCGCGGCCGTCCCCACGCTCGCGCCGTTTCGTCCGCTGCTCCGGCTCGCTGCCTGGGCCGACGAGCGCGCCCGCGCCCGTGCACCGGCCGCCACCCACCAGGCGGGCAGCGCCGAGCGGGACATGCTGCTCGGGGTCTTCTCGCTGGCGGATACCACGGTCGCGGAGGTGATGACGCCGCGCATCGACATCGTCGCGGTGGATTCCTCGGCATCCCGTGACGAGGTGATCGAGATTCTCAGGAACTCGGAGCACGCGCGATTGCTCGTCTTCGACGATCACCCGGATGCCGTCGCCGGGGTCATCTACGCCAAGGACATTCTCGCGGCCGCCGCGGACGACGCGACGCCCTGGCATGCCCTGGTCCGGCCGGCGGCCTTCGTACCCGAGGGCAAGACTCTCGACCGCCAGCTCCGCGACTTTCAGCGCGGGCCCAGCCACCTGGCGGTCGTGGTCGACGAGTTCGGCGGCACGGCCGGCATCGTCACCCTGGAAGACATCCTGGAGCAGATCGTGGGCGAGATCCAGGACGAGCGCGACGTGGACGAGGTCGCCCCCATTCAGGTCGTGAGCGAGGACCAGTTGCGGGTGGAGGGTGGGGTCGCGCTCTCCGAGCTGGAGTCGGTGCTGGGCCACAGCTTCGATCGCGAGGATGTGAGCACGGTCGGTGGCCTGGTGCTGGCCGAGTTCGGGCGGGTGCCCCGGGCCGGTGAGATGATCGACCTCGACGGATACCGGCTGGTGGTCGAGCAGGTGGTGCGCCGGCGGGTACGCCGGGTGGCCGTGCATCGGCCGCGAGTCGAGGCCCCGGTCGGCGGGTCCGAGCGCTCCGGTACATGACCTGGGCCGCGGTCGCGATCGGACTGGTGGTCGCCGCGTTCGGCGCGACGGCGGGTGCGGCGTTGATCTCGGTGAGCCGCGCCGAGCTGACCCGGGCCGTCGCCCGCCGGCTGCGGGGGGCAACGCCCTCCCTCGCGTGGCTGGCTCAGGTCGATAACTATCTGACGGCCGCCTCGGCCACCACTTCGCTCGGGGTCCTCCTGATCGGCGCGGCCATTCCCGGGCTCCTGGCCGGCTCGGCGGCCTCCCGATCGCTGATCGTGCTCGCCCTCCTCGCGGTTCCGGTCGTCCTCCTCGCCGCCTACCTGCTCCCCCGCTGGCTCACCCAACCGCGCGCCGCCGGTGTCGCCGAACGGGTCATACCGATCCTCCGGCCGTGGTCCCGGGT